>Ga0187815_10001312_pt1 | contig 11740 bp, 8 predicted proteins | sample NC_S_5_FD_132962 | JGI IMG/M metagenome (GOLD analysis project Ga0187815, IMG submission 132962) | Wetland sediment microbial communities from Neuse River Estuary, North Carolina, USA - ASW-S_5 | ecosystem: Environmental > Aquatic > Freshwater > Wetlands > Sediment | place: USA: North Carolina...
CGTCGGGGGCGACGAGTTCCCCGCCGGGGCCGTGGTGGGCGCGCCGACCGACCCCAGCGGCCGAGCCCGGCCCGACCGGGCGCGTGCCGTACTGATGCGTCGGGGCGTCACCGACGTCGGTCTTCTCGCGGCGGCCCTCTATCCGACCCCGGTGCCCCCCGAGCGAAGGACGCCGACCAGTCTCGACACCTAGGGACCCGGCCCTCGACTGGAGAGGCGGTGGATCCTCACCCGGAAGCCTTCCCGCGTCCCTCTCCCTCGTCCTCGAAGTGGCGCTTGAGCGCCATGTACTCAGCGAACGAGATCTGGCGGCGGGCGCGCACAGCGCCCGCCTGGCGAAGCGAGGCGATCTGGTAGGCTCTCAACAGCTCTGGGACCGGGCGGGCGACGGGCGATTCGCCGGAGCGAAGGGACGGGGTCGGGGCGACCTCCCTTTGTGGAGGGCCGGGGGGTTCTCGGTCGATCGGGACCGTGGCGAGCAGTCGCTCGCTCGCGGGGATCACGGGCGGCTGCACCGGTTTCGCGGCTCCACCTCCGCGCGCAAGATGCTCGGCGAGCCGCGCGTGCTCGGTCGGGGTCAGCTGGCCCTCGTCCCGGAGGAGGTCGACCAGCTCACGCTGTCGAGGCCGGTAGGTTTCGATGAGCTCGGTGAGTTCCCGGTCGGGGCGGGTCGCGGGAACCGCCGCGATCGGTACGCCGATCAACGCATCCAGGTCGGCTTTCAACGCGTCGAGCTCCTGCGCGAGTTCCGAGGGCGACGGTCGCTGGCCGGGTTCGCCTTCTTCGAACCGGGTCGAGAGGCGCACGACACCGGCGGCCGGGCGGTCGGGCTCGAGCGGACGCTCGACGGACAGCTCGACCTCTCGCCGCCGGGCGGTCACGCCGCGGGACGGACGGACGCGGAGAAAACGTACGCGCGGACCCGGGTCGACCGAACGGTGGAGGACGGAGGCAATGGTAACTACGGTTCACCTACTATCATACCGTAACTATAAATGGGTCCGCGGCCCTGATGCCCATCGAGGTCGAGACGATGGAAACGGACCGAGCCCGCCGGTCGGTGGGCGGACCCATGGCGGGGCCCGATGCCTGCGACACCAACGACGGGCGGGCGCTCTGCCCCGTTCTCGCCGCCGTAGGAGTGATCGGTACCGAGTGGCGACTCGCGATCGTGCACCGGCTGCTCGAGGGGCCCCAGCGGTTCAGCGAGATCCTGAAGTCGAACCCTCGGCTCAATGCCAAGACCCTCAGCGCGACCCTGAAGTTCCTCGAAGGACAGGGGGTCGTGCAGCGGACCGTGGTCAGCACGCGACCGTTCTCGGTCGTCTACTCACTGACCGAGATGGGACTCGGGCTCGCGCCCGCCGCACGGGAACTCCGCGCGTGGGGCGAGCGTTGGCTCCTGCCGCGGAACAGCGCAGCGAACCGCGCCGGCTCGAACGCGCGTCGCCCGCCGGCCATCCAGGGCGAGCTTCCCCGAATCGTCATCGCCGAAACGGACTCGCGCCGGAACCACTGAACGGTCTCCCGGCCGCGTCCACACCTCACGGTCCCGCGGCTTCTCGCAACACCGTCTCGAGGAGGCGTTCCACGTCCTCCCGGTCGGGCCTCAAATACCCGGGAACCCGCTGGAGTACCTGCAACCACCCCCGGAAAGGTCCTTCCACATCGCCGCAAGGGGACTGCACCGTGTCCCAGGCGTGCGAAGGACCTTTCCAAAACCCTCATCGTTCACCTTCCGCGAACTCCGCGACGAACCTTTGCTTCGACCCACGTGGGCGGTCGACTCCATGAACGGCCCCGCGTCCTCCCGACCGCCCGCCTCGGCATCGCGACGAACTCGTCCGTTCCCGAACCCGGCGGTAATCGACGCGGCCCGCACGACACCCCCGGCTGGACGCGCGCAGGACCCCCGCGGACCCACGGTCCGCCCTCGGGTCGGCGCCGATCTATCCGATACCGTCTGAAGCGCGGCGTCGCTCCCGAGGCTCTGGGAACCTCGGTCGCCGTCGACCTTGAGCGTGCGCTCCGCCGGACCGGCGGCTCGCACGAGCATCGGTCCGACGTACGCCCGCGCTCGACGTCTTCCCGGCCCATGGGCCGGAGAACGTATCGACCGAGCCCCACGGCGGTCCGGCCGCGGGAGCGGGCCCCCGGTCGACGGTGACAGAGCTCAGGAACGGGCCCTGTCGACGCGCCTACGAATCCTTCTCCCCGCGGGCCCGCCGGCGGGAGGGAGGACCTGTGCAAGAATCTTGGAGACCGAAGAGGTCGTATCGACACGAGGACAACCACTTTCCGGCCAACTTGTTCGAGACCGAAAGACCGCGCCTCCCCAGCGGTTCGGGGAGCTCCGCCTCCCGATCGCCGGGCCCTACCACCCGATGGCCCGCCTCTACCGGTTCGCGGATGGAGAGTTCCGCTGGCGCGTCCGGCTCTGGGAGACGGATCGTGCGGTCGCCCGGTACGTGGACACGGACGTCCTTCGGACGTTCGCGCGAGTGAATGGACTGGGCGCCGTGGCCTGCGAGATCGAGGCGATTCTCGCGGACGCTCGTCGCCGAGGACGACGGTGAGGAGACGAGACACCTTCACCGTCCGATGCAGGGGGTCGGAGTCGCTGCGCGCCCGCTGGTACCGCTCCCTCGCCCACGCGCTGGTCGCGACCCCCTCCCCGTGCGGTGTCGTGTTCGAGACGGATCGTCCGGGCGACCCGCCTTGGGTGACCGGACGCCCCCGATCGTTGATGGTAACGCTCCTCGGGAGCACGACGGGAACGAACGTCCGGCTCGAGGGCCGCGCGAGCCCTCCCCGGCTCGAACCCCCGCACGGTTGGGTCGGTCAGGTCCGTTCGGTGGTCCTGCTCCCCCAAGCTTCCCCTCCGGTCGGTTCACACTCCTGCGTGGGCCGGGACTCCCCGCAGCTCGGCCGATTGGTCGGTCCCTCGGGATGGGTCGCCTTTCAAACGCTCTGGATCCGGGGAGACTGCGGCGAGGTCTGGCTCTCGCGACGGGTCCGGTTCGCCACACCCACGCGGAAGGAGTTCGACCGCCGCATCGAGGCCGTGGCGACCGCGGTCGCCGAGGATTGGGCGAACTCGGTCGGAGCCGCGGCCACGACCTCGACCCTCCCTTGGGGCGCGGTCCGCGACTGGCGTCGAGGAGCCGTTCGCACCGTGCCGCGGAACGCATGGTTGGTCCGGTCTCCCGACGAGGTCGATGGTTCCGCCGAGGTCCGTAGAGAGGACGGCTCCGTGCCGGCGGTGGCTTCGGACGGCCACGCGGTCGTCTTCGGAGCCTCTGGTGCCGGGAAGACGACCTTCCTGGTGCGCCACGCCGTCCGGGAGATTCGGAGAGGAACCGCGGTCGTGGTGGTCGACCTGCACGGCGACCTCGCTCCGGCGATTCTGGCTCACCTCGACCCGAAGGCGCGGAACCGGGTCGTGGCGGTCGATGCCTCGGCCCGACCGGTTCCCGGGGTCGCCGCTCTCGCTCCTTCAGCCGGCCCGGACGATCGGGCCGCGGCGCACCTCGTGGCGGCGCTCAAACGGCTGAGTCCGGACGGGACCGACCTCTACTGGGGATTCCGCCTCGAACGGGTCTTCGATTCGTTCGTCCGGCTGGTTCAGGAGTCCGGCGGCTCCCTGGTCGACCTCTATGCGCTCTTGACCGACGCCGACCGTAGGGACGCGGCCCGTCTCTCGACACGCCGCGACGACCTCGCTAAGTTCCTGGAGGAACTCGGCCCCATCCTACGTCGCCATCCCGACTTCCTCTGGTCAGCGGCGACGCGTCTTTCCAAGGTCGTCCTGGTTCCCGGCCTGACCGAGCTGCTCGCACCACGGGACGGAGGGCTCCCCGTGGAGGAGCTTCTCGAGGAGGGACGGTCGATCCTCGTTCGCTTGCCGTTCGCCACCCTCGGACCCGAAACCTCGGCCTTCGCCGGCACTCTCGTCCTCGGGCGGATCTACCTCGGTCTCGCGGGTCGGCGGCGGGTCGGAGGCAGTCAACGGCCGGTCCTCTTGCTCCTCGATGAAGCGCACGGGTTCGCTCCACGGCTCGTGGCCGAGGTGCTCACGGAGAGCCGGAAGTTCGGTCTGCGGGTCCTGCTCGCGACCCAGTACCCCGACCACTTCGCTCCCGAGGTCCGGAGCGCGGTGGCGGGTGCGCTGGCGGACTTCGTCACGTTCCGCATTCCACCCGCGTCGGCCCGACTCGTCGGTGGATGGGTCGGGTTACCCGGAGACGCTGCGGAACGCTGGTTGCCGGGACTCCCGTCGGGCCACGGCGTCCGGCTCGACCCGGGAAGTGCGACCGCCCGGCCCGTTCTTCCCGAGGGTCCTCTACCCGAGTTTCCCCCCGAGGTCTGGTCGGATGCGGTCTCCGCGTGTCGCGAAGAGTTCGCCGTCGAGTCGATAGCACCCTCTACGGACTGGACGGACGAGGGCGCGACGGAGCGGCTCCTGCTCGCGACCCTCGCGGCGGAGGAAGAAGGGCGGTCTCTCAACGGAACGGACGCGGTGAACGCGTCCCTCGCGCTCCCCGGAACGTCACCGTCCCCCGGGACCCTCGACCTTCGATGGCGGGATGCCGTGCGTCAGGGGTACGTCGCTTCGACCTCCCTGGGATGGCGACTGACGCCGGCGGGTGAACGACGACTCGGTCTCAGCGCACCGACGCTCGCTCCGCGGGAGAGCAGTGAGCATCGGGCTTTGCTTCTGGTCACGTTTCGTATCTTCGCCCGCCGAGGCCATCGAATCGAGATCCTGCGACAGGGTCGATTCGACACGAGGTTGCCGGACGCGCTGTTCCGGCAGGTCGCCTTTCGCCCGGGTCGACCTCCTCTCGAACTCGCCCGAGAGCTCGACCGGGCGCGACCCGGTTGGGCGTGGAAGTTCTTCGGCGGGCGCGATGTCCACATCGAAGCCGAGGTCTCGGGGGCCCTGCGTCCCGAGCGGATACGTCGGGGATGGCGCAAGGCTTCGGACCGGGAAGCGTTCGCTCTCTTCGTGGTGGGGGACGCCGGTCGCGCGCGGCGGGTCCGGACCACCTTGCGGGCGCTCGGCGCGGGACCGGACCGCGCCCAGGTCTGGACGTTGCCCGGCGCCCGTCAGCGAACAACCGACCCTGCCGACCCTCGCGGGCCGAACCTGTAAGAACGGCCGGCCCCTCCTCCTCCTCGTGCGGTTGTTCATCGCCATTGAGGTCGGACCCGAAGCGCGGGAACCCACGGGGGAGGCAGCGGGAGGCGCTCAGCACCTCACGCTTCGATTCCTCGGCGAGGTTCCCTCCGACCGGCTCCCGTCGATTGTCGGGGCGCTCGAGCGCGTCGCGAGGGAAACCCCGCCGTTCGACCTCGTGCTCGACGGCGTGGGCGCGTTCCCTTCCCGGTCGAACCCTCGCGTGGTTTGGGTCGGAGCGACCGCCGGGCGGAAGGAGGCCGGCGACCTCGCCCAGCGCATCGCGCTCGCGCTCGACGAAGGGCCCGTGACGGTCGAGCGCGAATCGTTCGTTCCCCACCTCACGCTGTTCCGGGTGCGGTCGCCGCAACTCCGTCGACGGGCGAGCGACCTGCTCACGGGGGCAGAGCCGCCCCCCGCCCCGAGAACGCTCCATGTGACGGAGTTCGTGCTCAAGGAGAGCACGCTCACGCCTCGCGGTCCCCTCCACCGGACGTTGGCCGCGTTTCCCCTCTCACGAGGTTCTGCGTCGGCGGGCTAGCCACCCGCGGCTCGGGAACGGTCGGCGACGAGGCGCCGCCAGAGATAGAGCGTCGCGTAGCTCCCCCATCCCGGGTAGTGGCGCTCGCCCCACGCTCGGGCAGCGGCCTCGGGAGCGGCCCGCGCGACGACCCCGTACTCCGAGAGGGCGACCCGGATCCCGAGGTCTCCCGCGACGAACACATCCGTTCTCCCGGTCCCTCTCAGGAGGGCGTTCTCTGCCGTCCATCGACCCACGCCCGGCTGGGCGGTCAAGCGCTCGATCGCCTCCTCGAGCGGCGCCACCGCGAGCTCGCGCGTGCCCGAAGCGGGTCCACGGCCTGGGCGAGCGAGGACCGAGAGGGACCGCGCCTTCGCCCAGCTCATCCCCACGGCTCGAAGCCCGTCCGGACCGAGCGCGCGCAAACGTCTCGGGGAAGGGACGCAGGGCACTTCGATCCCGTCCGCCTCTAGGAAGGAGTCGGCGCGTTCGAAGAGCCGGCGCGTGAGAGCGTTCGCTGCCCGGACGGAAAGCTGCTGGCCGATGATGGCGTGTAGGAGCGCCTCGTACAGATGGGCGTCTCTGGGAAGGCGCAGCCCACGGAACCGACGCTCAGTGCCGCGCAGGACCGGTTCCTTCCGGACGAGACGATAGAACTCCTCGATGCGATGGTCCAGCGAGAACAACGCGCGCACCGCAGCCCGAGCGACGGGAGGGTCGGCGCCCCACGCCTCGACCCGCCAACGCTCCCCCTGAGGCTCGACGCCGACGACCCAGGGCCGGTGGGGCGGGCCCCACGCCCGCAGAAGTCGACGCCCGTCCTCCACGAAGACGATCGACCGGGACGAGAACTCGAGCTGCTCTCGCTCGGCGGGCAGGGATGCGAGGTGCGGCGCATCCAACACCGTGGTCGTGGGGGCCGACACGGGGTGGGGATTCGCCGCTCCCTAAGAGCGCTCGGGTCGCCCCGCCGGCACCCCCCGGTCCACTTCGGTCGGTCCCGGAACGATTAAGGGACGGAACGATGCTCTGGGCCTGCTCCCTCCAGGGGCACTACCGGAGTCCGGGTGCGCGCGGTCCGTTCCGTCCGGGTCAGCCGTCTGGGAATCCTCGGCGTTCTGCTCGTCCTGGTCGCGCTCGGCACGAGCGCCGGCGGGCAGGCGAGCCCGGTCAGGGGGGCCTCCGTCGCGGCCGTCGCAGGGAATGGGCCCTGCCTGAACGCGTCGAGCCCCTCCTCCTTCTCCGGTCAGCTGGCCGTAGAGGGTGGCCCACTTGCGGCGTCGGCCGTCTCGAACGTGAATCTGTCGTACTCGTACTTCCAGGAAATCACGGTGCAGTATTCCCCGAACGGGACGCTGATCTCGAGGAACTGCGCTCGAGAATCGGCGACGGCGGTGACCGACGCGAACGGAGGATTCTCGTTCTCGATCGTGTTGCCGTCCGAGAGCTGCGCCCCGGTCCCGCCGAGCGGGGAAGCGTGCACGACGTACTCCGGCCCGTACGTTCCCGTCCACGTCGCCCCGGCGTCCCCGCCCCCTTCGGGCTACGACCTTGCGGTGAGCCAGAACGGGTCGGTGTTCACGCTGACTTGGGTGGCTGAGCTGGCGCTGCTCTCGGTGAGCCCGGCCGGGTCGGTCGCGACGCTCTCGAGCGATGCGCCGGGCACCTTTGTAGCCACTCCCGAGATGGCGAACGGAACGCCGAGCCCTCTCGCTCCCTCGTTCCACTGGACCCTCGGAGGGGCCGGCTGGGCCTTCCTCGGGGTTCCCACCACGGGGACGGCCACGGTCGAGGGGATACCGGGCGCGCTCGAAGGGAAGCTTACCGTTCAGGCGTCGGCCGTGGTGGGCGCCACCGTGCTGGTCACTCCGGTCGTCCGGGTCCATCTCGAAGCGGTCTCGACGTCGATCGTGAACGGGACGGTCAACCGAACTCGGATCGACGCGGGAGGCTCCCTTATGTTCACGGTCGAAGCGCTGGGAGCGGCCGGATACGGCTACTCGGCCACGGTCGCCCCCGGCCTCGGTCAAGCCCCGACCCTGATCCCCTGCTCGACGACTCCGGGCCCTCCTTCCACGGTCTCCGTCCTGTGCTCTGTGTCGGTGACCTACCCGGCGGAAGGGACCGGCTCGCTGGCGGTCAACGTCTCGAACGGGTACTCTTCCGCCGACTGGTCCTCTCCAACGCTGACCGTAGACTCGGCACCCGCGTTGGAGGTGAGTCCGTCCCCTCTGACGGGCTACGCCGGCGCCCCGATGTCGGTCGTGCTGACCGTGGCCGAGGGCTCGGGAACCCCGCCGTACTCGACCGCATGCTTCGCCCCCGGGGCGGGGCCGACCCTCTGCTCCCATTCCCCCGGACCCGCGTGGACCTTCGCCCCGACGTTCCCTGCCGCGGGCAATTACTCTGCGACGGCGTGGACGGTGGACGCCACGGGAATGAATCGTTCTGCGCAAGAGGCCGTCCACGTCCTCCGTCCCCTTCAGCTGGGGGCGCTCCTCGTCGACGCCCAGAACGTTTCCGCCGGGACCGGAGTCACTCTATCGAGCGCTGTCTATGGCGGGGACCTGCCCGGTCGCCTATGGTGGAACGCCTCCGACCTCGGGACCCCGGTAGCGACGGGACCGGTGGGCGCCGACGGACCGCTTTCGGCGGATTTCGTTCCACCCTCGGTGGGCACCGTCCGCCTATCGCTCACGCTCGTCGACGCCCTCGGCACGGTGGTCGAATCCAGCGTCGTCGTCTCGGTCACCGTCGGTCCGGCCACCTCGATCGCGTTGACCCGCGCCGCCTCCGCCACGCCCGTGGTGGTCGGCTCCCCGATCCCTCTGGCTTGGCAGGCGCTCGACGCGGTCGATGCGCCGGTGCCTACATTCGCCGTGCCCGCGACCCTCTCGGTCGAAACGTCCAGCGGAGGGCCCGCCCTCTCCTGGGTCAACGCCTCGACGAGCGGGGCATTATCGTCGTTCCCCGAGGGAACGATCGCCGTCCCGTCGGGAGCATGGGTCGACGGCAGTCTCAACCTGACCGTCACGCCCACCGTCGCGGGCGCGCTCACGGTGCGGCTCAGCGGACCGGAGCTCCCGGGGGGACCGCTCATCGTCGACCTCGTGTCGGCGCCGGACCTGACCCGACTACACCTCTTCGACCCCACCGTCGTGGTGGTCGGAGACCAAACGAACCGAACGTACTGGCACGTCTCGGACCGGTTCGGGAATCCCGTTCCCGGGGCGTACCTCATCGTCCAATACCTCTACCAGGGGTCGACCAGCGACCGGTTGGTACCCGTGGAGGGGACGCCGACCGGCGGTACGGGAGCCTGGGTCAATTACTCGATCCCGGATTCCGGCGGGGTGATTCGGGTCCTCGACCGCTCGGGAGACCTCCTGCTCGGCCCCCTCCAAGTGCAGGCCGGTCCACCTCCAGCGGCGGAGATTCCGGCCCTGGCCATCCTTCTCGCGGCGGCCTCGGCTGGAGCCGTCGGTGCGCTGACCTCGGCGGTCGTACGATGGGGAACGGCCGTGCCCCTCATCCCCGACGAGGAAGAGGAGGCTCGTCGGCTCGCCGAGGGCCGAGGGGCCGTGCTCGAGAGCGTCCGCGCTGCCGGGGTCGTGACGTTGCGCTCGCTTCAGGCGTCCTGGGGAAGCGGGTCGCCTCCTCCGGACCTCGACGACTGGGTGGCCTCCCTCGTGGCCGACGGGACCCTCCTCGTACGCGTTCTCCCGGACGGGGATTCCGGGTTCTTCCTCGCGCCGGAGCGACCGAGAGACCCGCGGGTGACGGTCGATGAGGTCGCGCTGGATCGCGCGGTCGCTCGAAGGGAGGCGGCCCTGGGAGACGGCGAGGAGGGCCCGCCCTAGGCCGGGTCGCGGCCGACCAGGTCGTAGTACCGATAGGCGGCCTCGCCGGCCCCGAAACAGTACCGGAGCGTCGTGAATCCTGCCTTGAGCTCCGCGGCCGACCGGGCGACGTCCTCGGTCGACCGGCCCCGGTGAAGGAGGTCTTCGAAGAGCTCCGCAATGCGAACCATCTCGGGCTCGCCCATGCCGACCCGGGTGACCTCGGGGGTGCCCAGGCGCACGCCTCCCGGGTGTTTCGGACTCTTGTCCCCGGGGAGGAGGTTCTTGTTGGCGATGACGCCCGCGTCCGCGAGCCGCTTCGCGACGGCCTCTCCGCCGCCTTCCTTCTCGACCCGGACCGCGATCGTGTGCGACCGGGTGAACCCGAGGTCGGCCGCGAGGACGTCGAACCCGCGGTCGTGGAGGGCCTGCGCGAGCGCCCGGGCGTTCGCGACCGTCCGGTGGGCGTACTCGCGGCCGAACTCGAGGTGCTCAGCGAGGCTGACCGCGAGGGCCGCCATCGCGTTCAGGTGGTGGTTGCTCGTCACTCCCGGGAACGCCCCGGACTGGAGCTTCTTCACGAGCTCGGGGTCCTCCGCCGTGCTGAGGAGGATCCCGTGCTGCGGCCCCGGGAGCGTCTTGTGCGTCGAGGCGCTCAGGACGCTGCACCCCTCGCGCAGCGGGTCCTGGAATTCGCCGCCGGCGATGAGGCCGAGAACGTGCGCCCCATCGTACCAGCCGCGGGCGCCGATCTCCTCGAGCGTCGGGCGGAGCTCGTCGATCGGTAGCGGGAAGAGAAAGAGCGACAGACCGAACAGACAGAGCTTCGGCCGGACCGCCTTGAGGATTTCCCGCGTGCGCGCGACGTCGATCGTCATCCGTTCGGCGTCCCAGGCGTAGTAGACCGGCTTCACTCCGCGCAGCCCGAACGCTCCGAACGACGCGCTCGAGATGTGCGCCCCGTCCGCGAGGCGGCTCGTCCCGACCAGGTCGCCGGGTTCGGCGAGGGCTTTCAGCACTGCGAGGTTCGCAACCGTCCCCGACGTAGGGCGGACGTCGGCGAACGGGCAGCCGAACAACCGCCGGGCCAGGTCGAGGCAGAGGTTCTCGACCTCGTCGACCTGTTCGTTCCCCTCGTAGTACCGCTCGCCCGGAAGCCCTTCGGCATAGCGGGAGTTAAAATCGCTGATCAGAAGCTCCTTCGCGTACGGGGAAAGGAGGTTCTCGCTCGCGATCAGCGGGATTGCGCGCTCGAACCGCTTCGAGTGGCTTCGGGCGAGGTTCCGTATGCGAGCGACCGTGGCCGCCATCTCTCCCGGAGCGGGCGCGGCCGATGGATGCCCCGACCCCCCCACCCCCCGGTTTCCACTGGAACTCGGACGACCCGCTGCCAATGCCGTACCTCGGGCCCGCGAGTGCGGCCCATGAGGCCACCCCGTCGAGTCCATATATGGAACGTGGCCGTCCGCCCTTCCCGATGCCATCGTTCTCACCCACCTCTTCCCGACCATGGCCCGTCTCTCGACGGTTCTACGTACCCTACCACGACCTCGACGTCCTCAACCACCTGAACCACGCCGCCTACCTTCCCTACATGGAAACGCTCCGCTGCGACTACTACCTGCCCCTGGTGGGACCGCTCGACCCCACGAAACTCGACATCATCATCGCCGAGGCGACCTGCCGATACTTCGCCCCCGTAGCCTACGGCTCCGAGCTCGTGGGTGAGGTGGCTCCCGCCGCCCCGCTCGGCCGTACGAGCTTTACTCTCCTCTACCGGTTCACGATCGCCGGAACGACGACCGTCGCGGCTCGTGGCCGCACCGTCATCGTCTGCTACGATTACTCGAAAGGGGAGAAACGAGAGATCCCGCCCGACCGTAGAGCGGTCCTCGAGCGGGATGCCATCGACCCTGCGAGCGAAGGCTGGTAGGTCTTCTCCACAGGAAACGGGGGGGTGGGGGGGTGCCGGGGTGGCCACCGGCTCAGTACGCTGGGTGGAGGCGGTCGCTCCGGGGTAGCGGCGGTGGCCAGGGAACCGGCTCGACGAACGTCGGCTCCTCCGTGACCGTCTCGACCCGGTAGAACACCCCCGTCCCCTTCAGCGCTTCGTGGATCTGGCCGATCTTCTCGTGGAAGTCCGCTTCGGTGCTCCACTCGAACGCGAGGTCGTGAGGTCCGATGATGAACGAGAGGCCAGAG
>Ga0187815_10001313_pt1 | contig 11740 bp, 7 predicted proteins | sample NC_S_5_FD_132962 | JGI IMG/M metagenome (GOLD analysis project Ga0187815, IMG submission 132962) | Wetland sediment microbial communities from Neuse River Estuary, North Carolina, USA - ASW-S_5 | ecosystem: Environmental > Aquatic > Freshwater > Wetlands > Sediment | place: USA: North Carolina...
AACTTGCGCATTAGCGGAGACTTAGCACAGCCGACGGAAAGAGCTTAAAGCACCGATATGGATGTTGAAAAGGTTATAGATAAGGTCGTCTCGGCTTTTATCGGCACGAAGCACGAGCGCGACATCAAGAAAATTCAGCCGTTCGTCGAGCAGATCAACGCCCTCGAAGCTGAGATGCAGGAGCTTGCCGACGCGGAGTTTCCCGCGCGTACGGCCGCGTTGCGCGCCGAGGTTCAGTCGCGTCTCGAGGGGCTCGAGCGCGACGATCCGCAGTACAAGCAGAAATTGCAGGACGCGCTCGAACCCGCGCTGGTTCCCGCATTTGCGCTGGCGCGCGAGGCAGGGCGTCGCACCGTCGGCATGCGCCATTTCGACGTGCAGCTCGTCGGCGGCATCGTTCTTCATGAAGGCAAAATCGCGGAGATGAAGACGGGCGAAGGAAAAACGCTCGTGGCCACGCTTCCCGCGTACCTGAATGCGCTAGCCGGGAAGGGCGTGCATATCGTCACGGTCAACGATTACCTGGCCCGCCGCGACGCGGAGTGGATGGGGCCGATCTACAAGTTGCTGGCGCTCTCGGTGGGCGTCATCGTGCACGATCTCGATGACGTGCAGCGCCGCGACGCCTACGCCGCCGACATTACCTACGGCACCAACAACGAGTTCGGCTTCGACTACCTGCGCGACAACATGAAGTACGACCTCAAGGATTGTGTGCAGCGCGGCCACCAGTTTTGCGTGGTTGACGAAGTCGACTCCATCCTCATCGACGAAGCGCGCACCCCGCTGATCATTTCGGGCCCGGCCGAAGAATCAACCGACAAGTATTATCGCGTCGACAAAATCATTCCCAAGCTGATCAAGGAAATCGATTACACGCTCGACGAAAAGCAGCGCACCGCGACCCTCACCGAAGAAGGTGTATCGAAGTGCGAGCGCCTGCTGAATCTCGGCAACCTGTTCGATCCCGCCAACATGGACATCATTCACCACGTCTATCAGGCTTTGCGCGCGCATACGCTGTTCCAGCGCGATGTGGATTACGTGGTAAAGGAAGGCGAAGTCGTCATCGTCGACGAATTCACCGGCCGGCAGATGCCGGGCCGCCGGTGGTCGGATGGTTTGCACCAGGCCGTGGAAGCGAAAGAGAACGTCAAGATCGAGCGCGAAAATCAGACCCTCGCCACCATCACCTTCCAGAATTATTTCCGCATGTACAAAAAGCTTTCCGGCATGACGGGAACGGCGGAAACGGAAGCGCCCGAATTCCACAAAATTTACAATCTCGATGTCGTCGTCATCCCCACGAACAAGACCCTGATTCGCCTCGAGCATCCCGACGTCGTTTACCGCACAGAAGTCGAGAAGTTTGACGCGGCCGTGAACGGCATCATTCAGGAAGATGGCGCGCGCGCGGGCGGAATTCGCCAGCTTCACGAAAGCGGCCAGCCGGTCCTCGTAGGCAGCATCTCCATCGAAAAATCGGAGAAGATCGCAGAGCTGCTCAAAAAAGCGGGGATCCCGCACCAGGTGTTGAACGCGAAGCAGCATGAGCGCGAAGCAAAAATCATTTCACAGGCGGGCCGCAAAAATGCGGTGACCGTCTCGACGAACATGGCCGGCCGCGGTACCGACATTCTCCTCGGCGGCAATCCGGAGGCGATGACGCGCGAGTACTGCCTCAAGAACAAACTCGCCATGCCGTACGCGCCGGCTGGGGCAGTGATTGGCGCTCCGGTACCCGCAGCGACGCCTGTTCCTGCCGGCGGAGGCGAAAGCCCCGCGCAAGCCGATGCACCGGCGGACACTGCTGGTGTTGGCGCAGCCAGTGGCAATGGCGCATCATCCGGCGGGAATGTCCCGATGGTGCTCTTTCAGCAAGAAGGCAAAATCTTCCAGGTTCCACTCGACCAGTGGAAGCCGATTTTCGACCAGTTCGCCGAGCAGTGTCGCGCCGAGCACGACGAAGTGGTGGCCATGGGCGGCCTGCACATTTTGGGCACGGAACGCCACGAAGCACGTCGCATCGACAACCAGCTTCGCGGGCGCGCCGGACGCCAGGGCGATCCGGGTTCTTCGCGATTCTTCCTCTCGCTAGAAGACGATTTGCTGCGCATATTCGGCGGCGAGCGCGTGAAGGCATTGATGTATCGCCTGGGCATGACGGAAGGTGTGCCCATCGAGTCGAAACTCATCAGCAAACGCATCGAGAATGCGCAGAAAGCCGTCGAAGCGCAGAACTTCGAAGCCCGCAAACACCTGCTCGAATACGACGACGTGATGAACAAGCAGCGCGAGACGATCTACTCGCTGCGCCGCTCGTTCCTCGAAGGCCGCGACCAAAAGGAATTCGTCTTCGAACGCGCCGAATCGATTGCCGCGTGGCTTGCCGATATGCATTGCCCGCGCGATCAGCATCCCGACCAATGGAACGGCACGCAATTCACCAACGAGGTCCTGAACCAGTTCGGGATCGACTTGAAGACGGCGGAAATTGATCTGACCGTGCTCAATCACGACGAACTCGTCAGCAGGCTGCTCGAAAAAGTGAATGCGCGTTACGCGGACAAGGAAAAACTTTTCGGCGAGCAAACTCTGCGCTGGCTCGAACGCCACATCCTGCTCGATATCGTCGATGCACAGTGGAAGGACCACCTCCTCACACTCGACCACCTGAAAGAAGGCATCGGGCTGCGCGGCTATGGGCAAAAGGATCCGCTCGTCGAGTTCAAGAAAGAAGCCTTCACCCTTTTCGAAGAGATGATGGACCGCATCGACACGGAAGCCGTCCGGTTCCTCTTCTTGATGCAGCCTGCCAAACCAGAAGCCGAAGCCCGGCAGATCGAGCAGCGCCAGCGGCGGCAACAGCAGCATTTGCAGTTTCAAACCGGTCCTGCGCAGGCGGAAGCTCCCAAGCCCGTGCGCGCCGGGGCGAAGGTCGGACGCAACGATCCCTGCCCCTGTGGTTCCGGCAAGAAATACAAGAAGTGCCATGGCGCGGCGGCGTGAGGCGCAAGCTCCGAAGTTAGAAAATCGGCAGGTTGCCACAACCGCGGACGATCAGGATCAACAACGAAGAGCCGAAAAAGAGCCGGCAAGATGCCGGCGCTACAAAACCGCGGCGGCGTTGACGATATCAAGCGGGGCTGGACATGGAGGCGAGGAACTCGCCGTTCGTCTTGGTCTTCGACAGGCGCCCCAACAAAAGCTCCATCGCTTCGACCGTCGACAGCGGGCTCAGCACCTTGCGCAGCACCCAGATACGATTCAACTCCTCGGCAGGAAGGAGCAGTTCGTCCTTACGCGTGCCGGAGCGGTTGATATCGATGGTGGGGAAGACGCGCTTGTCGACCAGCCGGCGGTCGAGGTTGATTTCCATGTTGCCGGTGCCCTTGAACTCTTCGAAGATGACGTCGTCCATGCGGCTGCCGGTGTCAATCAGGGCCGTGGCGATGATGGTGAGCGAGCCGCCTTCTTCGATATTTCGCGCAGCAGCGAAGAAGCGGCGCGGGCGCTGCAAGGCATTGGCATCGATACCGCCCGAGAGAACTTTGCCGGAAGGCGGCGTGACCGCGTTATAGGCGCGCCCCAAACGCGTCAGCGAGTCGAGCAGAATCACCACGTCGCGCTTGTGCTCGACGAGGCGCTTGGCTTTTTCGAGAACCATTTCCGCAACTTGAATGTGGCGCTGGGGCGGTTCATCGAACGTGGAGCTGATGACCTCGCCCTTCACGGTGCGCTGCATGTCGGTGACTTCTTCGGGCCGCTCATCGATCAGCAGTACGATCAACGCGATTTCCGGATGGTTCGCGGTGATCGAGTTGGCGATGGACTGCAGCATCATGGTTTTGCCGGTGCGCGGCGGAGCCACGATCAAGCCGCGCTGACCCTTGCCGATGGGGCAGAGCATGTCGAGCACGCGGCCGGTCAAGTTCTCCTTCGTCGTTTCGAGGCGGATGCGCTCCTGCGGATACAGTGGCGTCAGATTGTCGAAGAAGATTTTGTTGCGCGCGACTTCCGGATCTTCGAAGTTGACCGCTTCGACTTTGATCAGCGCGAAATAGCGCTCGCCGTCTTTCGGCGGTCGCACCTGGCCGGAGACGGTGTCGCCGGTGCGCAGGTCGAATTTGCGAATCTGCGAGGGCGAGACGTAGATGTCGTCCGGGCCGGGCAAATAGTTGTACTCCGGCGCGCGGAGAAAGCCGAAGCCGTCGGGCAGGCATTCGAGGACGCCCTCGGAGAAGATCAAACCGTTCTTCTCCGTCTGCGCGCGGAGGATCTGGAAGATCAACTCCTGCTTGCGCATGCCGGACGACCCCGGGATGTTCAGTTCCTTGGCGATCTTGGCCAAGTCGGTAATGTTCTTGTCTTTCAGTTCTGCGAGGCTAACACTCATCGAATCTTTCCTTCTCGAGACTAATTTTTTGAGCTATGTGAATTGATGGACGGCGGGCGGGCACGTGCGAACCAGCCTACTTTGTCCAGAACTCCAAACGGGAATGTACAGAAAATCCGAAAACCTCCGGTCGCGGAATCAGGCTAGCGTGCCGGTATGAGAGGACCGAAGGTTCAATCTTAGTTCGTTAATTCGTTGTCCTGCGCGATACCCGTTTCAAACTTTGGCTCGACTTCCACAGGCGGTTGGCTGGGAACAGGCAACGGCTTTTCGAGCGCGAAATGCAGGACTTCATCCATGGATTCGACAAAATGAATCGTCAACTGGGCTTGAATCTCGGGCGGAATATCCGCCAGGTCCTTCTCGTTATCCTTCGGAAGAAGGACAGTATGCAATCCCAGGCGGTGCGCGGCAAGCAACTTTTCTTTCACGCCGCCGATGGGTAACACCTTGCCACGCAGCGTGATTTCGCCCGTCATGGCCACGTCGCAGCGGACCGGAATGCGCGTCAGCGCGCTGACGATCGACGTGCAGATGGTGATCCCGGCCGAAGGACCGTCCTTGGGGATGGCGCCTTCGGGAACGTGCACGTGAATGTCCAGGTGACGATAGAAATCCTTGGGCAAGCCGAACAAGTGCCCGCGCGACCGAACGTAGCTCATGCCCGCTTGCGCCGACTCCTGCATCACGTCGCCCAGTTTGCCCGTCAGCGTGAGGCGGCCCTTGCCCTGCATCAGCGTTGCTTCCGTGGAAAGCACCTGCCCGCCCACTTCAGTCCAGGCGAGCCCCGTCGTAAGGCCGATCTCGTTCTTCTTCTCCGCAAGGAAATCGCGGAACCTGATGACGCCAAGGTAATCGTTGAGATTCGCAGCGGTCATTTCAACGTTGAATTGGCCGCCGTCGGCCACGACTTTGCGGGCAATTTTGCGGCAGATGTTGGCGATTTCGCGATCCAGGTTGCGCACGCCGGCTTCATGCGTGTAGTGGCGGATGATGTGCGTGACCGCATCCTCGGTGAATTTCAAATTTTCTTTCGTCGGACCGGTGGCCGCAAGCTGCTTCGGAATCAGGAACCGCTGCGCAATCTGGAGCTTTTCCTGCTCCGTGTACCCCGGCAGGCGAAGAACTTCCATGCGGTCCTGCAAGGGTTGCGGGATCGTGTGCAGCACGTTGGCCGTGCAAATGAACATGACCTTCGAGAGGTCGTACTCGACGTCGAGATAATGGTCCGTGAACGAATGGTTCAGCTCGGGATCGAGAACTTCCATCAGCGCCGCCGACGGGTCGCCGCGGAAATCCATGGACATTTTGTCGACTTCGTCGAGCACGAACACCGGATTCACGGTGGCGGCCTTGCGCATCATCTGAATGATTTGGCCCGGCAACGCGCCGATGTAAGTGCGACGATGGCCGCGAATTTCCGCTTCATCGCGTACGCCACCCAGCGAAACGCGAACGAATTTGCGTCCTGTGGCGCGGCCGATGGACATGGCCAGCGAAGTCTTGCCGACTCCCGGCGGTCCCAGGAAACACAGAATCGAGCCTTTCGGATTCTTTACAAGCTGCCGCACGGCCAGATACTCGAGGATGCGCTCCTTGATCTTTTCGAGGCCGTAGTGATCTTCGGCCAGAATCGTCTCTGCCTTTTTGATGTCGCGGATTTCCTTCGAGCGCTTCTTCCACGGCACAGCCAGCAGCCAATCGAGGTAGTTGCGTGAAACCGTGGACTCGGCCGACATGGGCGGCATCATTTCGAGCCGCTTCAGCTCCTGCATGGCTTTTTCTTGCGGGCCTCCAGGCATGCCTGAAGTTTCGATCTTCTTCTTGAGCTGTTCGAGTTCGTTCGCTTCGCCGCGGCCCAGCTCCTTCTGAATGGCCTTCAGCTTTTCGTTGAGGTAATACTCTTTTTGGGCGCGCTCCATTTGCCGCTTGACGCGCGAGTTGATAGAGCGATCGACGTTCAGCTTCTCAATCTCGACTTCAAGGATGTCTCCGATCCGTGTGAGGCGTTCGAGCGGATCGAACAGCTCGAGCAATTCCTGTTTTTCCTCGACGGGAATTTGCAGGTTCGCGGCAATCGCGTCGGCCAGCTTGCTGGGATCTTCGACGCGTACCGCGGCGATCATCGTGTCGTAGTTCAGGCTCTGCGACAGCTTGACGTATTGCTCGAAGAAATTCGTGACCCGCGTTTGCGCCTGTTCGAGTTGCGGACCGGGCTCAGCCTTCACCGGAACCGTGCGCACGGACGCGCGGAAAAATCCTTCCTCGCTCGTCACCTGAACGATTTTGGCGCGTTCGGAGCCTTCGACTAAGACTTTGATGTTGCCGTCGGGCAGCTTCACGCTCTGCACGATATTGGCGAGAGTGCCGACCTGATAGATTTCCTCCGGCTTCGGGTCGTCCACCGAAGCGTCATGTTGCGTGACGAGAAAAATCTTTTTGTCGCCCGCCAGGGCCTCTTCGAGCGCGCGCACCGACGCTTCGCGCCCCACGATAAACGGATGCATCATCTCCGGGAAAATGACCATCTCGCGCACCGGCATCATGGGCACGCGGCGCACTTCGCCTTTTTCCCGGTTAAACATGGATTCTTTGATTCCCAATTCTTATCCCGCCTTTTCGAGCAAGCTCCAATTGATTTCGCGACCCTTCACCATATCCGCGGTCACTACGAAATCGCGAAGCTTTCGTTGAGCCGGCAGGTTGTACATCATTTCCAGCATGAGATCTTCGAGGATCATGCGCAGGCCGCGCGCCCCCACTTTGCGCTGCAGGGCGAGGTCGGCGACCATATCGAGCGCGTCATCCGTAAAACGCAGCCGCACATTTTCGAATTCGAACAGGCGCTGATACTGACGCACCAGCGCATTCTTCGGTTCCGTCAGGATGCGCACGAGCGCAGCCTTGTCGAGATCGCTCAACACTCCCACCACCGGAAGCCGCCCGACGAATTCTGGTATCAGGCCGTAGCGAATCAGGTCCGTGGGCTGAACCTGCTCGAGCGTCTCGATATTGCGCTTGCTCGGCGTCGTCGGCTGCACATCGGCGTGAAAGCCGAGCGACTTCTGACCTACGCGCCGCTCGATCACTTTTTCCAGTCCCACGAAAGCGCCGCCGCAGATGAACAAGATGTTCGTGGTGTCAACGGGCGTGAATTCCTGGTGCGGGTGCTTGCGGCCACCCTGCGGGGGAACGTTGGCCACCGTTCCTTCCAAAATCTTCAGCAGCGCCTGCTGCACGCCCTCGCCCGAAACGTCGCGGGTAATCGAGGGGTTTTCGTCCTTCTTCGAAATCTTGTCGATCTCGTCTATATATATGATGCCTTGCTGGGCCTTTTGGACATCTCCGTCGGCGGCCTGCAGCAGCTTCAAAATGATGTTTTCGACGTCCTCGCCGACGTAGCCCGCTTCCGTAAGCGTGGTGGCGTCGACAATCGCGAAGGGCACTTCCAGCATGCGCGACAGGGTCTGCGCCAGCAGCGTCTTGCCCGTGCCTGTGGGGCCGATCAGCAGGATGTTCGACTTCGTGAGTTCAACATCGCCCGGCTGGCGATTCAAGAAAATGCGCTTGTAGTGGTTGTAGACCGCCACCGCCAGCTTCTTCTTCGTTTTTTCCTGCCCGATCACATACCCGTCGAGGAACGCCTTGATTTCGGGAGGCCTCGGCAACCGCCTGTTCGCCGGGGCGGCTTGCTCGCGCTTCTCGTCCTCCAGAATCTGCTGGCAAACGCCCACGCACTCGTTGCAAATGTACGAGCGCGGATACTCGGATGGAGAACTGATGAGCTTCTCCACCTGCTCCTGCGTTTTGTGGCAGAAGGAACAGCGCAAAGCTTCCTCTGGAGTGAAGCGTTTCACAAATGACGGCCCCTTTTACTCAAACCCGCACCCGTCCCGCAGGTATCATCCATTGTAGGACGGAAATCGAATGGCCGGGAGAGAATCATCACTTTCACTACTAACCCTTTGGAACGCGTTGGTCGCCTCTATCGATGCTTGCTGATGATGTCATCGACGATGCCATAGGCCTTGGCCTGTTCCGCGGTCATGATGAAATCGCGTTCCACATCTTTTTCGATTTTCTCGACCGGTTGACCCGTATGGTGGGCGAGCAGCTTATTGAGCGCTTCGCGAGTGCGGATGATTTCCCTAGCATGAATGTCGATATCCGTCGCCTGCCCGGAAAGGCCGGACATCCAGGGTTGGTGGATGAGCACACGAGAATTCGGCAATGCATATCGCTTTTTCGGAGTACCGGCCGCGAGGAGCACAGCCGCAATCGAAGCGGACTGGCCGATGCAATAGGTGGTCACGTCGGGCCGCACAAACTGCATGGTGTCGTAAATCGCCATGCCCGCCGAAATCGAACCCCCCGGCGAATTGATATACAGCGAAATGTCCTTTTCGGGGTCCTCCGATTGCAGGAAAAGCAACTGCGCAGTCACGAGATTGGCCACGTGATCGTCGATCGGCGTGCCGATAAAGATGATGTGGTCTTTCAGCAGCCGCGAATAAATGTCATACGCGCGCTCGCCGCGGTTCGTCTGCTCGACGACCATGGGTACGAGCGTTGTGGCACGCGGATTATCGTCGTCTGTATGTCTCATGTGGAAACTTTGTGCGCGCTGAGGAGCCCAAGGTCGAGGCTATTTTTCACTGTTGGCTGTTGTCTCGATGTGGGCGGTGCGGTAGAGCCACTCGATTGTTTTGTCGCTGCGCAACTTCGATCTCATCCTATCGAGGGCTCCCTGCTTTGTCAAGCGAGCGCGGATGGCGGTAGCTGACTCGCCACTGCGTTCGGCCAGCGCGGCAATCTCTTTGTCGACATCCTCGTCGGTCGCTTCGATCTTTTCGGCGGTGGCGATGCGATCGAGGATCAGTTCGGCCTTGACGTCGTCCACGGCGCGATCCCGTTGCCGCCTCCGCAACGATACCCAATCCACATTCACGGCGCGCGGATCGATCCCTTGCGCGACAAGCGTGCGAACGGCGCGCTCGAGCCGCACATCGAGTTGGTTCTCGACCAGAGCCTCGGGCACCGGAAAATCGTGCTGCTTCACCAACAGCTCCAGAATCTTCTCGCGCGCCAGCGCGTTTTGCCGTTGATCCTTTTCCGCTTCCAGCCCCACGCGAATCTTCTGGCGAAGTTCGGCCAAAGTGGCGACGCCGCCCTGTTCGCCCGCGGCATCCTTGGCGAACTCGTCGTTCAATTCCGGCAGCTTCTTTTCCTTCAGTCCTTGAACCTCGGCCGTGTAGTCGTACGTTTTCCCGGCCAATTTCGGATCCGGATAATCCTTGGGATACTCGGTGCGAAAGCGCTTCGTCTCGCCCGGAGAAACGCCGCGCAGATTTTCCGTGAAGCTTTCGAGAGTTTCTTCGGCGCCAAGATGACACATCACGTTGTCGGCCTGCAGAGGTTCGCCGCCGCCCACCGGCGTGCCAATCAGTTTCAGCAGCGCGAAATCGCCGTTTTCCGCCTTGCGGCCCTCGATAGGAACGAAAGTGGCCATGCGGTCGCGCAACTCGTCGATGGCCTTATCAACTTGCGCGTCCCCAACCTCGACCGCTGGGATCTCGACCTTGAGATTCTTGTAGTCGCGCAGCTCGAATTCCGGCAGCACTTCGAAAACCGCGCGGAATTTCAGCGGCTCGCCTTCCTTGAACTCCACTTTATCGACTTCCGGCCGCGTCACGGGAACGAGATTCTTCTCGTCGAGCGCTTTCTCCAGATATTCGGGGACCAGAGATTGCACTACTTCGCCTTGTATGTCTTCGGCGAAACGCCGCCGGATCAAAGTGACCGGAGCTTTGCCGGGACGAAATCCGGGAACGCGAGCGACGCGCGCAATATCTCGCGCCACTTTTTCCGTGGCTTTTTGCACATTCTCAGCCGGAATTTCCAGCTCGATTTCACGCTTGCAGGTTGCTGCTGTCTCTGCCATGGGAAAATGTTCTGCGTTCGAATACGACCGAACGCAATTCCGATCTGCCTTTCGCCTATTCGATTACGAGAAGGAGGAGGGCAGGGAGGTGCGGCCCACCATCACCGCAGCGAAAGCAAAGTATAGGGAAATTAGGATAGGGCGTCAACAGCGGTTCGGTCGGTATGCCGAACGCTTACAGAAGACCCGTCGAGTTCTTCTACCGCCGCAAGGATCGTCTTGAACAGGATCTCAGCGCTGCAACTCTTGTTCACGTAGGCGTTGGCTCCAGCTTTCTTCGCATGTTCGGCAATCTGCGGCGAATCGTGCAGCGACAAAACGACTATCTTTATCGTCGGGCTGAGGCGCCTTATTTGTCGCGTCGCTTCGATTCCACCCATCACCGGCATACTGATGTCCATGAGGACCAAATCCGGTTTCAAGGCCACTGCTTTTTCGACAGCTTCTTGCCCGTTTTTCGCCTCTCCGCAAACGTGCAAGGCAGGGTGATTGGCGAGGACGCACTTGACGCCTTCGCGGACGATCTCATGATCATCCACCACTAAAACGTTGTGTCGCATTTTCTGAAATGGAACTTCGAGGACGAAACGCAGACTAAGACTTCCCTTAGCCGGCGACAATACAGCCTTTCCAGTAGTTTGCCCTAGTCGCTAATACTGGGGCTCTGTACGCGCACCCCCTTCTACAGATCGCTGAAAAACTCCCCTTCGGTGGATGTGGCGTGGGCGTCTCGGCCGCGCTCTTGCTTTTTGTAGGCACCTTCATTTCCACTCATCCACCCAGTGTCTCTTGGCTCCCACTCCCTCCGAAAGCCCGGACCAACCGCAACTTGAGCAGTGCAACCGGAGGCTGCGCACGTCTACGTCTTCGATGTTCCGTGCATCACTTGTGATCGCTGAGGGTACCGGGCAGCCGCACTCAACACATTCAAACAGGAGCACATGGACGAAGGGCTCCGTATTCCCTTTTTTTGTCATGTGAAAAGGCTACCGCCGCGCCGCGGTTTCACCTATCGGGCCAAGCACCCAAAACCCCAAAACGCTACTCGCAGCGGCTCGTGCAGTAATTCCTGCGCGCACTAGGTAATCAGAAGAGGGAAACTGGGGGAGTCGCCACCGAGGACCGCCGCTAAGCGAGTACAGGGAACTCCGGATGACCCAACAGTATATGATTCTTCCAGGTGGCGAGTTTTCAACTCGCCACACTAGGACCCCTTTTTTAGCTTTATACTCCCGCTGAATCATACCGCGAGCCAAAAGCCAGGTCCGGTCTGGAGATTCTCGGAGTTTGCGCTCGCTTAGGAGGGATCATGTTGGGAGGACTGCTCTTCATCGTATGTGTTGTCCTGCAGTTTCATTATCACGATTCGATTCCCTGGTACATCTGGGTGGTCGCCGTAATCG
>Ga0187815_10001314_pt1 | contig 11734 bp, 7 predicted proteins | sample NC_S_5_FD_132962 | JGI IMG/M metagenome (GOLD analysis project Ga0187815, IMG submission 132962) | Wetland sediment microbial communities from Neuse River Estuary, North Carolina, USA - ASW-S_5 | ecosystem: Environmental > Aquatic > Freshwater > Wetlands > Sediment | place: USA: North Carolina...
ACATGCCATGCCCGCATTTCGGCCTCCTCCCGCTGGCACCCACCGCCGTTCACACCGTAGCCCGCGGGCGCGGCCACGTCCGAGCGGCCCCCGGTGATCACGCACCGGCGCCGATCCCGGCGATCAGACACCGGGTGGCGGGGGCCGGCGTTCAGCGGGACCAAGGCCGCGCGGTGCGCGGCGAGGAGTTCGGGCTCGGCGAAGATCGAGGCGCTGACCGGGAAGCTCTCCACGTAGAACGCGACAGCGGCCCGGGTCAGGGTCACCAGGCGGTCCTGCACCGGCCGCTCCCCCGGGTCGTCGGCCAGTTCCCTGGCCAGCGGCCCGAACGACGGCAGCCGCTCGCGCAGCACCGCCAGGAACAGCGCCGTCTTGTCCGGGGCAATCCTGGCTTGCCCCGGATGAATGTGACAGCGAGCCGGTAATAGCCGGATGAATGTCACATACATCCGGCAGTACGTTGCACGGCCGGGCGCGGCCGGGCGCGGCCAGGCACAGTGGGCACGGTTGGAAATGGCGCCGCGAATAGTGAGGACGGAGGGAATTATGAGGCTAACGGTTTTCGGGGCGACCGGAGGAATAGGCACCGAGGTTGTCCGGCAAGCACTGGCCAGAGGCCATGAGGTCACCGCCGTGGTGCGCGACCCGGCCAGGCTCGCCGTCCCGCCGGCCGCACCCCTCACGGTCGTCACGGCAGACGTGATGGACCTGGCGTCGCTCAAGCCGGCCGTCGATGGGGCCGGCGCGGTAGCCTCGGCTCTCGGCCCGCGCCGCGGCGGCCCACGGAACATCCTCACCGACAGCATGCGCGCCATCCTCAGCGCGATGGACGCGACGAGCGTCCGCCGCCTCATAGCGGTCAGCGCGAGCGGCTTCTTCGCAGAACCAGGCGAGGGTTTCCGCACCGGCAAGATCGCCAAGCCGCTGCTGCGAGCCATCCTCCGGGACAACATGAGCGACACCCGCCGCATGGAGCAGCTGATCACGTCCAGCCCCGCAGCCTGGACCCTCATGCGCCCCGCCCAGCTAACCAACGCCCCGGGCAGGCCCTACAAGACCGCCCTAGACCGTTACGTCGGCCCCCGGATAGCCCGCGCCGACGTGGCGGATGCAATCTTGAACGCCCTCGATGACCCAGCAACGATCGCCCACCGAGTCAACCTGGGCTACTGACAGGCGGTACCGCCACCCCGGGCAGGAGCGGGGCGCCGGTGGTGTGACTCCGCGTCGTTCGGTGCCCCTTGGAGGGCACCGACGCCGACGCGGTAAACACCACCAAGCCCCGCAACACCACCGCAGCTACACTCCAGGCTTATGCCCACGACCGTCGCCAACTGCCCGTTCTGCAAGATCATCCGCGGCGAGGCCGAGGCGACCTGGATCGTGGAGACACGTAACTTCCTCGCGTTCCTCGATCACCGCCCGCTGTTCCGCGGCCATACGCTGCTGGTGCCCAAGGAGCACGTGACGCTGCTTTCCGACCTGCCGGCCGAGCACGCGGCCGAGTTCCTCATCACGACGCAGCGACTAGAGCGAGCCGTCGAGGACGGCCTCGGCGCCGCGGGCACGATTGTCCTGGTCAACAACGTGGTCAGCCAGTCCGTGCCGCACCTGCACCTGCACGTGATCCCGCGCAACCCCAAGGACGGCCTGCGCTTCTGGCTCGGCCCGCGCCACCCCTACGACGCCCAGCACCCGGCCGAAGAGTACGCGGCGAAGATCCGCGCTGCACTGCCCCCAAGTCCGGACGATGTACCACTGTCCGACAAGGCATGAAGCGGATGAGCCCGCGCGAGACCGCGCAGCCGCAATTTTCGCGGGGCAACCTCCCTGCTCACCGCCGCTTAAGCGGTCGCCAGTCGCACGATACCCAGCAGACACCGGGAAACTATGGGATATTGGTCGACAGAGGTACGAAGGGGAAGAATCGGAACTCCTCTTTGAACTGGCGCCCCTTGGCTCATAATTGGCAAGAGCGCACCGTGCACCATATCTTCAGGAGTCGCCCGTGACACCCGGCAAAAGGGGGGGCCGTAAGGCACCGCCGGTAGACGTCAGCGTGAACTCGTCGGTGCGCAACCTGATCCTCGCAATAGACCGCTCCGGGCGGATCGTTCAGCACGACCGGACGGCTGCCAAGATTCTCGCAGGGTCAGCCGGGGATCTCCTCGGAGTTCACCTAAACGACATCACGTCCAACGGACACGACCACGGCGGCATCCGTTCCGGGCAGCAGAAAGAAGCGGTTGCCACGCTGCTGGAGTCGGTGAAGGCCGAGCGAGAAGGAAACGCGGTCCTGACGATCGCGCTCGCCGACGGCGGGACCGCCGACGCGATCGTCACCGCCAAGCCGATGCAGGCCGACGGCGGCAACGTCGCGGCCTTCGTCACCCTGCAGATCCCCGTCCCGAACGCCGAACGGTTCGTCGATCCGGCCTTGATGCGCGACTCGCTGCTGCGGGACACGTTCACCGGCATCGACGACACGCTGGACTTCAGCGACCTCGCGGAGAAGCTGATGGGACGGCTGGTGCCCGCGTTCTGTACCGCCGCCGAGTTGCTCGTGCTGGAAACCCTCGTCGGGGACAACGAGATGCCGGCTGACGGCCCGGACGGAACCGCGGCGGTGCGGCGCTTGTCCGTCGTGCAGGACCAGCCGAACCCGGCGTGGCAGGCCGCCTTCCCGATCGGCGAGATCCTCAGGTACCCGGAGGGGTCGCCGTACGTCCGGTGCATGGAGACGGGGCAGCCGGTGCTCGAGCCGGCGGTCAGCGCGGAAGCGGCGCGCAAGCTGGCCAGGGCCTGGCGGCGCAAGCCGGTGGCCGGGCTGCTGTCCGACGTGTCGATCCTGCTGCTGCCCATCGTGGCCAAGGACACGACGCTCGGGTTCTTCTACTGCATCAGGCAGTCGGGCACCCGCCGGTTCGACCGGTACGACATGGAAATGGGCATGGAGTTCGCCTCCCGCGCCGCCGTCTTCTTCGACAACGCGGGCCGGTACAAGCGCGAGCACGCCACGGCGCTGATGCTGCAGCGCTCCATGCTGCCCACCGGGCTGTCGGCGCCATCATCCGTCGAGGTGAAGCACCGGTACCTGCCGGGCAGCCAGCTCGTCGAGGTCGGCGGCGACTGGTACGAGTCGATCAAGCTGCCGGGCGCGCGCTGCGCGCTGGTGGTCGGCGACGTGGCCGGGCACGGGGTGCGGGCCGCGGTCACCATGGGGCGGCTGCGCACCGCCATCCAGACCCTGGCGATGCTCGAGCTGCCGCCCGCCGAGTCCCTGCAGCAGCTCGACGAGCTCATGCACACCCTCGGCGCCCGCGAGCCGCACTTCGCCACCTGCGCCTACGCGGTCTACGACGCGGTGACCGGCGAGATCGAGCTCGCCGTGGCCGGGCACCTGCCGCCGCTCGTCGTGCACCCGGACGGCCGCAGCGAGCTGCTCGAGGTCACCCCGTCGCCGCCGCTCGGCATCGGCAACGGCGTGGTCGACACCCAGCGGTTCACCGTCGAGGACGGCAGTCTCTTCGTGCTGTACACCGACGGGCTAGTGGAGAGCAGGGACAGGGACATCACCGACGGGCTCGACCGGCTGCAGAACGCGTTCGGCCCCGGCTCGCCCGAGGCCGACCTCGAGGACCTGTGCAAGACGTCCCTGGACGGCGTGTACTCCGACGCGCAGCGCGACGACATCGCGGTGCTCATCGCGAAGCTGCGGCGCATCCCCGAGGAAAACCGGGTCTGCTGGCCGCTGGAAGCCGAGTTCTCCTCGGTGCGCCTGGCGCGGTCGCTGATCAGGGACCCGCTCAAGCGCTGGGGTCTCGAGGACCTCATCCCCGTGACCGAATTGCTGGTCTCCGAGCTGGTCACCAACGCGATCAAGTACGCCAAGGGCGAGATCTTGCTGCGGCTGGTCCTGGAGTCCGGCAGCCTGGCCTGCGAGGTGCACGACCCCTCGCCCGCCCTGCCGCGGGTGCTCCAGGTCGACAAGGACGCGGAGAACGGGCGCGGGCTGCACGTCGTGTCGCAGCTCGCCTCCCGCTGGGGGGCGCGGCGGAATCACTCGGGCAAGGTCGTGTGGTGCGAGCAGACGCTGTCGGAGTCGGTCATGGAGTCGCTGGGCGGGGCGGAAGAAGCCGTTTCCGCGGTCGCGGAACCCGTGCCGGTGCCGATCCCCTGATAGGAACGGGGGTTCCGGGGTTATCCCCCGGAACCCGAGAGCCCGCCCCTACTCCACGGTCACGCTCTTGGCCAGGTTGCGCGGCTTGTCGATGTCACGGCCGAGCTTGGCGGCGGCGTGGTAGGCGAGCATCTGCAGCGGGATGTTCAGCATGATGGGCTCGAGCTCCGGCTCTGTCCGGGGCACGCGGATCATGGCGTCGGCTAGCCCTTCGGGAATGTCGGTGCTGGTCAGCGCGAGGACCGGGCCACCGCGCGCCTTGATCTGCTCGATCGTGGAGACGTTCTTCGCGACCAGGTCGTCGCTCGGGATGACGACCACGCTCGGCATGTCACGGGCGATGAGCGCCAGCGGCCCGTGCTTGAGCTCGCCGGCCTGATAGGCCTCCGCGTGCACGTAGGAGATCTCCTTGAGCTTCTGCGCGCCCTCGCGGGCCACCGGCCAGCCGCGTACCCTTCCGATGAAGAACATGTGGTCGGTCGCCGCGTACCGGTGGGCGATCGTCGCGATGTCCTCTTCGGTGTTGAGGATCCTGTTGACCTGTTCCGGGAGGTTGCGCAGGCCGGTGACGATGCGCTGGCCGTTGGCGGCCGACAGGTCGCGGACCCGGCCGAGGAGCAGGGCGAGCAGCGCGAAGTTGACGACCATGTTGGTGAGGGCCTTCGTCGAGGCGACCGCCACCTCCGGGCCGGCGTGCAGGAAGATCCCGTGGCCGCACTCGCGCCCGATCGCGCTCCCGACGACGTTGACCGCGCCCATGACCTGGCCGCCCTTGCGCTTGAGCTCCTGCACGGCCATCAGGGTGTCGATGGTCTCGCCGGACTGGCTGACCGCGACGTACAGCGTGTCCGGGTCCACGACCGGGGAGCGGTAGCGGAACTCGCTGGCGGGTTCGGCGTCGGCGGGGATGCGGGCCAGTTCCTCCACCAGCATCGCGCCCATCTGGCCCGCGTAGTAGGCCGATCCGCAGCCGAGGAACTTGACGTTCTTGATGTTCCGCAGCTGGCGCGCGTCCAGGTTGATGCCGCCGAGCCGGGCGGTGGCGAAGCGGTCGTCCAGGCGGCCGCGCAGCGCGCGGCGCAAGGCGTCGGGCTGCTCGTGGATCTCCTTGCGCATGTAGTCGCCGAACTGGCCGAGCTCGTACTCGTCAGCGTCGGCGTCCACGGTGGTCGGCGTCTTGTTCTTGCTGTTATCGGCTCCGGCGAGCGTCTTGGTGTGGTACGCGCTGGCCGTTATCGTCGCTACCTCGCCGTCCTCCAGGTAGATCACCTGGCGGGTGTAGCGGACCAGGGCGGCCACGTCGGAGGCGACGAACATCTCGTTCTCGCCGAGGCCGAGCACGATCGGGGACCCGTTGCGGGCGACGACAAGCTGGTCGGGGTTCTTGGTGTCGAGGACGACGAGTCCGTAGGCGCCTTCGACGCGCAGCAGCGTGCGGATGACGGCGGCCTCGAGGGTGGCGCTCTCGTCCGCCGCGAGCTCGGCGGCGATCATGTGCGCGAGCGCCTCGGTGTCGGTGTCGGTCACCAGCCTGACGCCGCTCGCCTGCAGCTGGGCCCGCAGCTGTTCGGCGTTCTCGATGATGCCGTTGTGGACCACCGCGATGCGGCCGGCGGTGTCGACGTGCGGGTGGGCGTTGGTCTCGTTCGGCTCACCGTGGGTGGCCCAGCGGGTGTGACCGATGCCGATGGTGGCCTTGGTCGCCTGGTCGCTGAGCTTGTCCCGCAGATCCTGCACGCGGCCCGCCGTCTTGGTAACGCGGAGCCTGCCCCGGTGGACGACGGCGAGACCCGCAGAGTCGTAGCCGCGGTACTCCAGCCGGTGCAGCCCCTCGACAATGACGGGGGTAGCGTCGCGTTTACCCACATACCCAACGATCCCGCACACGTTGTGTTCTCCTCTGGGTGTTGCCAGGCCCCGCCGCATCGCGGCCTGTTCGTCATTCCGGCCTGTCTTTCTTTCACCTTTTGTCAGCCGTACACCATTCGCCTTAGCTGGCGATCAGTGAGCTCCGGTGCCGCGAACCTGCGGGCACCGAGCTCGGCCGCGATCAGCGGCCAGATCTCGTCGTTCTTCCAGCTTCTGTCCTTGAGCTCCGCGTGCCGCCGCCTGACGTACGCCTCGACGGTCTCGCTGAAGTACGCGTTGACATCCGCCACTACCCGGGTCGCGGTCGCCTCGGGCAGCCCGGTAGAGTCCGCGATGCGGCGGGCTAGGTCCGCCGAGTACGTGTCGTTCATAGCACGCCCTCCGGCTTGCAATGTTTTCCTGCCCGATTCCGGGCAGGAAAACACGCGTTTTGCCGCTTGCGGCGTCAGCTTACCCCGTCGGGGGGTCGACGGCATCGAATTGGGGCGATACGCGCGATGGTGTGACGGACGACTCGGAGTCCGCGCCGCGCGTGGCGCGGCTCGCGCCGCAGCCGTCTGCGCGCGGGTCCCGTGCGGCCCCGCATCACACGGCCCCGCAGCACGCCGTCCCATACGAACGAAACGTTCAGAACTCCCCAAGGGTTCCAGCCTAGCCGACCCGCCCGGCCGCAAATGGCCGGCGGTTTCCATGATCACGAAAGCCTTATGCACTTATACGATGCGTAATTTACGCCAGGAGAGTCATTTTCACGATCACGGACGCATGGCTGTGGTAAAAGCGCGCAGAAGGGACGCCGGTAAACCACTGGAAAAGATGACCGACCCCAAGCCGGAGGCTTACGATCCTCGCCGCGAGAGTGTCGCGGCCGACCGCCACTAGTGGGCGGGGAGCGGTGACGGCCGGCCGCGGGCCTAGGCACCGAGCACTGCGGCTTGGTGCGCTACTGACAAAACGCCAGGGACGCGTCGGGCGTTACGCCTGTGGCCCTGCGGCGCCCGCGGTTAATCGGCGGCCCCGGAAGGTCGCCGCGAGCCCGGCTGGGATTCAACGCGCTGGATATGTCGCGCGGCCACTAGAATTACGCGCTGGATTCGTGGCGTGCCCTAATGGACACGTAGAGTAACCTCGCTAGGCGTAAAGAAGCGCCGGTGGGATCCACGCGGACGTCTCCCAGATGGCGGCCGCCGAGTTCGGCGTCGAGGCCCATGTTGCGTTCCGCGGCGTGCACGGCGACCCGGTTCCGGCCGGTTTGCTTGGCGTGGTACAGAGCCGAGTCGGCGGCCGCGAGCAGGTCGGTCAGTTCGCGGGTTTCTCCTTGTTCCATGGCCGTCACGCCGATCGAGATCGTCAGGCTGACGGTCGGCGCGCTCGGGCGGTCGTCGGCCGGGACCGCCATGTCGGCGACGTGACAGCGCAGCCGTTCGGCGATGCGGCAGGCGTCCACCCCGCCGGTCTGGGCGAGCAGGAGCACGAACTCTTCACCGCCGAACCTGCCCGCCCGGTCGTAGCTGCGCAGGTGACTGGTGAGCGCGCTGGCGACGGCCTTGAGCACCTTGTCGCCGACCAGGTGGCCGTACGTGTCGTTGACGGCCTTGAAGTGGTCGATGTCGACCAGGGCCAGCGCGAGCGGACTCTGTGTCCGGAGCGAGCGGGAGAGCTCGCTCTCCGCTTCCCTCTCCCACGTGGACACGTTGAGCAGGCCCGTCTTGGCGTCGACGCGGGACTCCGCCACGAGCATGGGATGGACGAGGAAACGCCGGACGAGCAGGACTGTCGGCAGCGCGATAACGACCAGGGCGGGGCTGAGGGCCACGGCCAGCGTGATCAGGACGGCCAGGTCGATCTCGACGAACAGTTCCTGGAACGCGGTACGGTCCCATTCCATGCTCAAGATGCGCACCCGCGGATCAGACATCTTCACCGCGCCGACGACAAGGTAACGCTGCACCCGGCAACCAACAAACTCGCAGGCCGCGACCGCTACGACCCAGGTGAAGGCATGAAAACCCGTGCCGACGGTCAGACCGGCGAAATAGGGCGGGAAAAACCGGAACATCAATGCGGCCACCACGTAGCTGAGGCTAATCGAAGCGGCCGTGAAAACTCTCCGGTGCGGAATTCCCCGGTGCACGAGCACCTGCATGGCAGTGACGAATGGAATCGGAATCAGGGCCGCGTACACGGGGGGCAGCAAGATAGCGACCGGCAGCATCCACACCGTGGTGAAGTCCCTGGTCACACCGCCGCCCCTGGTGTAGGCGATCCGCGGCGTCGACGCGACCGAGATGGTCCCGCAGGCCATCAGGAGGAGGAACTTCGCGAGATCCGCCAGGTGCCAGCTGGTATGAGCCGCCAGGACGCCGATGACCGCGAGGGCCGTGACAGGCAGGGCTGCGACGTACCAGCGCAGCGGTGGAGGAAGCTGCCACCAGAGCCATTCCCGCACCGTCACCAGCCTCTTGAGGCGATCGGCGATCGGCGAGGGGCGCATTCTCCACCGTTCCGTTTGTGACTCCAGATACTGCCTTGTAGTAGCAGCTCACCGTAAATGACTAGCTGCGTATAGCTACCATAACCCATCTATGCCGGTCGAGGTAACTATTGCACCGAGATTCCTGAACATGTCGTGACGTCAGAGTGCTTAATAGTGCATAACAGCGAAGGCGCAGGTGACGAAAGCGTGCCAGTGACAGCTAAGTGGGTGTCGTGTCTAGAGCGCATGCTGTCATCGGAAGAGGAGAGATGCGTATGTGGCATGTCATCTGGTACTGAAGTGACGGAAGTTTCTGTCGAGACAACAGGAATCACAGCAGGAATCACAGCGAGAGGAAGAGTCATCATGCGTGACACGTGGACCTGAGCCACAGCGACCAGCAGGAATCCCTACGATCGAGAACGAACCGCATGGACGGGTGCTTGCCTGGTAAGCGAGGATTGACGGCCGAGATGCCTCGCAGAGTGGCGGCCGACGGCGGGCGACATGTCCCGCCAGCGGAGCGCTAGACCACAGGCCACAAGGGCACCCAGTCCCCCACTGAGAGCGATGACTGTCGAGGGCGGTACCACCTCGGCGGCAGCGCCGGCCGCCATGAAGGCGAGCCCCTGGCCGACCACCAGCCCCGCGTTGGCTAGCCCGAACGCCTGAGCCCTGCGCTCGTTCGGCAGCCTCTCCGCGAACGCGGTGTTCGCCGCGATCTGATACATCCCGAACGCGCTCGACAGCGCGAAGATGGCGATCGAGACGGCGAGATCCGGACGGACGGCGGCCGCCACAAGCACCCCGCACGTGCAGACGGCCATCGGCCCCATCCACTTCAGCCGCGTCAGCGGCCCGATCCGCTGCGTGAAGAGCGGGGTCGCCACCGCGGCGCCGAGCTGAGACCCCGCGATGAGCAGGCCGGCCGCGACCGCGCCGCCCCCGAGCCGGGACGCGTACGGCGCCGCCAGGCCGCCGGGAACCTCGTAGAAGGCGGCCAGCCAGCCCAGCATCAGCAGGGTGCGCAGCGCCCTGTCGCCGAACACCACCCGGATGCCGGATCCCAGCTGGTGCAGCGCGCTCGGCCTTGGCGCCGGCGCCAGCGCCGCGGACGCCGCGGCGGGCCTCGCGCGGACGCCGGCCCGGACAAGCACCGCCGAGGCCACGAACGTGGCGGCATCGATCCCCAGGGCGGACCGCGCCCCCGCGAGCGCCACCACCAGCCCGCCGGCGGCGGCGCCCGCCACGATCATGATGCGGAACGTCGACTGGAGCGTGGCCGCCGCCAGCGCGTAGCGTTCCCCGGAGACCACGTCCCGCAAGATCGCGGACCTGGCGGCGTCGAACGGCGACTGGACGGCCGTCACCGCGTACAACAGGACGATGAGGGCGTCCAGCGGCATGCCCGGCAGCAGCATCGCCCCGACCAGAACCGCCCGGATCACGTCGCAGGTGACCATGACCTCGCGGCGCGGAAAGCGGTCGGCTATCCCGGACAGGAAAAGCGCGCCTATTACATAAGGCAGCGTCCCGGCGGCGAAGGCCACCGCCGCCAGCAGCGGCGACCGCGTCCTGCCGTAGACGAGCAGCGTCAGCGCGACCAGGGCGAGCCGGTCCCCGGCGGCGGACAGGACATACGCGCCCCACAGGGCCCGGAACTCGGGGACGGCGAAAACGTCGCGGAAGGCGGCGCGGCGTGCCGGGGAGGTGCTCACGGCGACCACCCTCTTTCATGCCGGCGGTCGCATGACAGCCACGCGAGCGGGCCCGGCCGGCATCGATGGCCATCGTGACAGACTTGGCAACGCTTTGCGGCTAAATCGTCACATCTGGTACATGACTGACGAAATTGACTATTTATGACTACGGAGAAATGACTACGCAGAGTCAGCCGCTTACGTTCGGGATAACCTGCACTTTCCCGGCAGCTGAGACGTCGTTAAACTATCCGTAACCGGCCGATTACGGGCAGGCGGGTGGTCATGAGCACAGCACGGGGCGGCGAGGCACCGGGGCGCTGGCTGCGCGGGCGGCGGACCGCCCTCGGGCTGACCCAGGAGGACCTGGCCGAACGCTCCGGCGTCAGCGTGCGCACCATCGCTGACCTGGAGCGGGGGCGGACCCGCCGGCCCTACCCGAATTCGGTCCGGGCGCTGAGCCGCGCGCTCGGGCTGCCCGACGAGACCGCGGCGGAACTGGTCGCGCGTTACCGTGCGGCCGGCGACGAGCCAGCGCCGGCCCCGGCGACGGAACCGGTGACGGAACCGCGGCGGGCCGCGGTGCCGCGGCAGCTGCCCACCGCGGTGCCGTACTTCGCCGGCCGGGCCAGCGAGCTCCGGCTGCTCGACGCCCTGGCGGGCGACCTCGACCACGGCACGAGCGGCGTCGTGATCTCCGCGATCGGCGGCACCGCGGGAGTGGGCAAGACCGCGCTCGCGCTGCACTGGGCGCACCGGATCGCGCCGAACTTTCCCGACGGGCAGCTGTACGCCAACCTGCGCGGCTTCGACCCGGCCGGCAGTCCCGCCGACCCCGCGGGCGTGCTGCGCGGGTTCCTGTACGCGATCGGCGTGCACCCGGAACGGCTCCCCGCTGACACCGAGGGCCTCGCGGCGCTGTATCGCAGCCTGCTGGCCGACCGGAAGATGCTCGTGCTGCTCGACAACGCCGCGGACGTCGCGCAAGTCCGGCCGCTGCTGCCCGCGTCGCCACGCTGCCTCGTGATCGTCACGAGCCGCCGCGAGCTGGCCGCGCTGGCGGCGCGCGAAGGAGCGCGGCTGCTCCGCCTGGACGTGCTCCCGGAAAAAGAGGCGAACGAGCTGCTCACCGTCCGGCTCGGGACGGATCGGGCGGAAGCCGAGCCGGAGGCGATCACCGAGCTTGCCACGCTGTGCGCGCGGCTGCCGCTCGCGCTGTCCGTGATCGTGGCCCGCGCGGCCGCCGCGCCGAACCTGCCGCTGGCCTCGCTTGCCGCCGAGCTCACCGAGTTGCGGGGGCGCCTCGACGCCCTTGACGTCGGGGACCCGGCCGGATCCGTGCGCACCGTGTTCTCGCTGTCTTACCGGCACCTGCCGGCTGCCGCCGCGCGGATGTTCCGGCTGCTGGGGCTGCACCCGGGGCCGGACATCAGCGGGCCGGCCGCGGCGAGCCTGGCCGGCGTTCCGCTCGCCGGGGCGCGCACCGCGCTGCGGGACCTGGCCAGGGCC
>Ga0187815_10001315_pt1 | contig 11731 bp, 8 predicted proteins | sample NC_S_5_FD_132962 | JGI IMG/M metagenome (GOLD analysis project Ga0187815, IMG submission 132962) | Wetland sediment microbial communities from Neuse River Estuary, North Carolina, USA - ASW-S_5 | ecosystem: Environmental > Aquatic > Freshwater > Wetlands > Sediment | place: USA: North Carolina...
ATCCGCCTGCCGAACAACCGCTTCAAGCTGGTGATCGAGGACAGACTGGAACTGCCGCGCGACGCCAGCGGCACAATCGACCTCAAGGGAACCGCCCAGCTTCTCAACGACGTGGTTGAGCGCTGGGTACGCGAGGACCCCGGCCAGTGGATGTGGTTCCACAAGCGCTGGGCCCTCTCCAAGGGCCGTCGCAACCGGGCGCAGCGCAAGACGCCCGCCGCCGCGTGATTAGCCTTACCGAGATTTAATTCTTTACGGCCGCAACAAAGCCGGATTTCATCCGTTCATATTGCGTGATGCGGGAGGAATCATGAAAAAGCGTATCAAAACCTCGAACGCCAGCGGCGCCACGCTCTGGACCCCATGGGGCCCTCAGGGCCGCAGCGAACGCAACGCGCAGCAGCAGGCTATCCGCAAGCTGCTCAAGCGGCTCGCGGCCATCGACAAGCGCTCCAATCCTCTGCAGATCGTGAAAAACTAAGCTTCAGCCACCATAATAGTTCATGACGGCATGGCGCGCTTCGGCGAAGAAAAGCCAGCGCTCCACAAAAACGCCTGTCCAATGCAATAGCGCCGCCGCCGCAGCCAGGAGAGCCGAAGGCCATCCCTGCCCGCCCAGCGCCGCAAGGGCAAGCAACAAGACGACCGGAACGATGCCACCCAGGATGAAGGCTATGCGCCAGAGTTTTTCGGCATGCTTGCGGGCGACCTTGAAGCCCATCTCTCGCGTCAGATAGTTTTCGGTGACGTGCGGTCGCTCGAACAACCACACGCGCCCGATATTGCCAAGGCCGGTGGCGCTTTCAGGAGTAGATAGCGGCACAAGGCGTTTCATGCGTTCGCGCCAGCGCAGCTTTGTTCCCCAGGCGGCAATCAGGAACACTACAGCGAGAAGCGGCAAGACGCGCGTGTTTCCGCCGCCTGCAAAGCCGAAAACGCTAGCCAGGACGAACCCGCCGGCCGCCGCAAAGAGCAGATAGCAAGCAGGCGTCAACGGCGTATGCCAGGCCTGCACCGACTTCAGCGAGGCATAGATCATCGAGGTGCAGTAGACGGTGACAAGACAGAGCACCGTGCCCAGGAGCCCGGGAAGCGGCAGATAGCGCCCTTCGACGATGCTGGTCCAGGCCGAGATGAGCAGCGGCACGAAGGTGATGATGGACATCACGCCCTCGCGCGACAGCCAACTCGAGCGCCATTGCGAAAACGCCCGCCAGGCTCGCTGCGGATTGCCCAGATGCGCCGTCGACGACAATAGCCCTGCCGAGATCAGGGCCAGCGCCAGCACGTGCGCGCATTTGGTCGCCGTTGCTGCCGGATCGAGCAGGCCAAGACCGAGCACACCCGCAAGCCCATAGCCCAGGCCGGAAAGGGTGGTGAAGATGATGATCGAAAAGGCGGGATGCATGAGGTCAGATTCTGTCCAGCATACCGTCGAGCCAGGCAAAGAAGCCTTTTGCTCCCTCGGTGTTTTCTGCGAGCGGCAGCGTGTGCGCGCTTTCGGCCAGGGATTTTCGCGGGCGTGGCGGCAGGTACTTGTTGACCGGCCTTGTGCCCTGCTCCGGCATCAGGTCCATCCCGCCGCGCTCTGCGACGAGCTTTGACACTGCCGAATTCGGATCGCCGAGATCGCCGAAGTGGCGGGCATTGGCCGGGCAAGTGCGCACGCAGGACGGCACGCGGTCCACCTCTTCCAGAGTCTCGTTGTAGATGCGGTCGATGCAGAGCGTGCATTTTTTCATCACGCCGGCGGCAAGGTCCATTTCGCGTGCGCCATAGGGGCAGGCCCAGGCGCAAAGCCCGCAGCCGATGCACAGGTCTTCCGCCACCAGCACGATGCCATCCTCGGCGCGCTTGTAGGACGCGCCCGTCGGGCAGACGGTGACGCAGGGCGCATCCTCGCAATGCAGGCAGGACTTTGGAAAATGCACGATGCGCGCCTGCCCCGCCTCGCCCACCACCTCGCCGCCCTCCGGCACTACCTCGAAGCTGTGCACGCGGTTGAGCCATGCGCCGGAAACATCGGCGCCGTAGGGGTCCTGGTCCGACAGGGCCGAGCCGTAGCCGCCGGTGTTCCACTCCTTGCAGCTCACCACGCAGGCGTGGCAACCCACGCAGGTGTCGAGGTCGATGACGAGGCCGAGTTTCTTCGGCGTCGGAAGGGTGGGGAGCGTGGTCATGGCCGCATCTCGGCTGCACCCTCTTGACCTAGAGATGCCTTCAAGCACCCCCACTCCGGCTCGCTACGCTCGCCACCTCTCCCCCTGCCCGGGGGAGAGGAAACGCTGCCGCAACGCCGGCGCTTCTCCAGCCTGGGTTCCTCTCCCCCGGGCAGGGGGAGAGGTGGCCCGAAGGGCCGGAGTGGGGGTGATACTCTGCACCGACCGCTGGATGCCGACAAACCAAGCACCACGGGATAAAGGATGGTCATGACGCCCACTCCTGTCCGTAGCGTAGCAACACAGGATGCGGCTCTGGCTCCGGCTGCGCGATTGCCGGGAAATGCGGCTCGCTGACCGCGCCGGCCTCTGCCTTTTCGATGCGCACGCGAAGATCGTACCAGGCCGCCTGCCCGGTGATTGGATCGGAATTCGACCAGCGCATGCCGTCGCTGCGCGGCGGCAACAGCTCGTTGATCAGGTGGTTCATGAGGAAGCCCTTGGTCGCCTCCGGCGCATTGGCGTCGAGCGCCCAGGTACCGGCACGTTTGCCGATGGCGTTCCAGGTCCACATGGTGCGCGAATTGACCGCCTCCATGCGGGCGATCTCGACCTTGATGCGGCCGTGGCTCGACGTGACCCAGACCCAGTCGCCATCGACCAGGCCAAGCTCGTCGCAGATCGGCCGCGGCACATAGAGTGGGTTCTTGGCGTGGATCTGGCGCAGCCAGGCGTTCATCGAGCCCCAGGAATGGTACATCGCCGCCGGCCGCTGGGTTATGGCGTGATAGGGATAGCTCTCCCGGTCGACCATCGCCTCGCCAAACGGCCGATACCACTGCGGCAGCGGGTCGAAGGCTTGCAAAATGCGCTCGCGATGGGTCTCAGGCGCCACAGGCTCGCGCAAGCCGTCCGCCGACAGGCGGAACTTTTGCAGCGGCTCCAAATAGAGCTGAAACGTGACCGGCTGCGGCGTGTCGAAGAAGCCCATGCGCACGGCAAAGTCCTGATAGGCCTGGTTGGCGTGCTTCATGAACTGGGCTTCGAGCGGGATATGCGCGGAGAAGAACGAGCCGTTCTCGATGTAGCGCTCGAGCTGGTGGGGGTTGGCCGCTCCGCGCCCTGCCCGGTCTCCATTCGTGCCCCGGAAACCCGCCAACGGCCCGATGCCCGGCCGGCGCTCATGGCGCACGATGTAGTCGGCATAGTCCTTGTAGAGCGGGTGACCGTGATTGTCGGCAAAGCCAGGCAGCTTCAGCCGCGCGCCGAGATCGAGCAGCACGGTCTGGAAGGCACGCACGTCGCGATCCGGCTCCAGCACCGGCCAGCGGATGGAATCCTGCACCGCGTCGGGCTCGGAGATCGGCCGATCGAGCAGCGAGATACAATCGTAGCGCTCCAGATAGGTCGTGTCGGGCAGCACCAGATCGGCATAGGCGACCATCTCCGAGGAATAGGCATCGGAATAGATGATCTTGGGGATGCGGTATTCGCCGGTCTCGGGGTCCTTGTCCGTCAGCATCTTCATGGTGCCGGCGGTGTTCATGGACGAATTCCAGGCCATGTTGGCCATGTACATGAACAGAACGTCGATCGGGTACGGATCGCCGGCGTGCGCATTGGCGATAACCATGTGCATCATGCCGTGCGCGGCGATCGGGGCGTCCCAAGAGAACGCCTTGTCGATGCGGGTCGGCTTGCCTTCGGCGTCGACCAGAAGGTCTTCCGGCCCACGCGGGAAGCCCAGATGCGGCCCCGAAAGCGGCTTGTCTGATCCGAAATGCTCGGCCTTGCCGTGCGGCGTCGGATGCGCGGTCATCGGTTTGGGATAAGGCGGCTCGAAGCGGAAGGCTCCGGGGCAGTCGACGGCGCCGATCAGCACCTGCAGCATGTGCAGCGCCCGCGCCGTCTGGAACCCATTGGAATGGGCCGAAAGCCCGCGCATGGCGTGGAACGACACCGGCCGGCCGACGAAGTAAGGATGACGTTCGCCATGCACGTCCGTCCACGGCTGCTCGACGATGATCGCCTCGTCGAAGGCGACGCGCGCGATCTCGGCGGCAAGGCCGCGGATCACGTCTGCCGAAACGCCGGTCTCCTCGGCAACAGCTTCCGGCGCATATTTCGGGTCGAGGTATTTTTCGGCGAGAAGCTGGAAGGAAGGCACGACAAAGCGCCCATCGCCAAGCTCGAAGCGGCCGGAAAGCGCCGCTCGCGCGCCTTTCGTGCCCAGGGGGACCGGCCGTTCAGTGACGGTCTCGTAGACCAGCACCCTGCCCTCGCCGTCGCGCGCGAACAGGCCGTGCTCGGCGGTGCCTGGCGCATCGATGACCAGCCATGAAGCGTTGGAATAGCGCGCCAGATAGTCGACATCAATCTTGCGCGCTCTCAGCAGCTCGTGCACCACGGAGAGGATCAGTAGCCCGTCCGTGCCCGGCCGGATGCCGATCCAGCTGTCGGCGACGGCCGAATAGCCGGTGCGCACCGGATTGACCGACACGAAGCGCGCGCCGCGCTGCTTGAGCTTGCCGATGCCCATCTTGATCGGGTTGGAATCATGGTCCTCGGCCACGCCGAACATGACGAACAGTTTCGTCCGCTCCCAATCGGGCGCGCCGAACTCCCAGAAGGCACCGCCCAGCGTCATGATGCCGGCGGCCGCCATGTTGACCGAGCAGAAGCCGCCATGGGCGGCATAGTTGGGCGTACCGAACTGCTGTGCCCAAAAGCCGGTCAGCGACTGCGACTGGTCGCGCCCGGTGAAGAAGGCGAGCTTCTTCGGGTCCGTATGGCGAACGTGGCCCAGCCATTGGGTGGCTGTGGACAGCGCCTCTTCCCACGAGATTTCCTGGAACTGGCCCGAACCGCGCGGGCCGACGCGCTTCAGCGGTGCACGCAACCGTGCCGGCGCATAGTGCTGCATGATGCCGGCCGAACCCTTGGCGCACAGCACGCCACGATTGACCGGATGATCGCGGTTGCCCTCGATGTAACGGATCTTGCCGTCCTTCAGGTGCACGTTGATACCGCAGCGGCAGGCGCACATATAGCAGGTCGTCTTGCGGACCTCATCCGCAACAGGCCTGGACAATGCAACGCGCGGCTCGGAATTCATCGGTGCTGCTCCTCAAGTGAGTCCTAGCAGAGCGTCACCGAAATGAAATGCCGGAAAAAATACATTTTACGGCAAATATGGTATGGAAAACCATACAATCCCGAATAACCATTCCAATTCGTTCACACCATCGGCAAAAAAGCGAATCAGTTGGACACGACGATCCTCGTGTTCGCCGACCCGGCCTGCTGCACCAGCGCAAAGAACTGCGCTGCATTTGGCGTCGCGAGTCGCACACACCCATGTGATACTGGACGTCCCAGGTGCCGTACGGCATTTGTTCCGTGTATGGCATAGCCGCCTCGGAAGAATACCGCATAAGGCATCGGCGTCATGTCATATTTGCGCGAGTACCACATCCGGTTCATCCGCACCGGCCGCCAGGTTCCGCGCGGAGTTATATAGCCTCGTCGCGCGGTCGAAACTCGCCATTTGTGAAGAACTCGCCCCTCTCTACTTACCGTCATCGTTTGCGTTGAAACGTTGATACTGGCAACAAGAGAAGCTGCTATTCCCTGAGCCGGAAGACCTGCAAACATCATGGCCAGACCCGACAGGGACACCATTTTCATATACCCGGTCATGTTACGTCACCCAAAGAATTTCCGCGAAGCAATGCAGCTTTCGCAGACGCAAAATTTTCACTGAAAACTCCGAAAGAAAAAACTAGGCGAATACTGGGAATCGACAAGAACCGCGCAATCAGTTCCTGCACGGCCGCTGCGTCGTTACGCCACCGCAAGTTCGAAGATTGCGCCATCGGGCGTCGCACATTGACTTGACCGGCCGTAGGCATAGTTTCGTGTGGCTGGAAGCTCCCAACACCAGCCATGAAAGGCACGGCCAGAAATAAGGGCCAAACGCCGGAAGGATAGCAAATGAAGAAAAACCAATTATTTACCGGTATTAGCCGGAGGGACCTCTTGTCGTTGATCGGCGTAACGGCTGGCAGCGCGGTCATGTACCAGGCCATGACGACCATGGGACTGGCAGCTGAATCGGGATTCAAAGGACCTGTCAAGCTCGAGGGCGATCCCAAGGGTGCCTCGGTGCTCATTCTGGGTGCCGGCCTCGCCGGCATGCTGGCCGCGATGGAAATGCGCAAGGCCGGCTACAAGGTCAAGATTCTTGAGTACAACAACCGCGCCGGCGGCCGTAACTGGACCATCCGCGGCGGCGACACGGTCACCGAACTTGGCGGCGCGACGCAGAAATGCGAGTTCGACGAGGGCCTCTACATCAATCCCGGCCCGTGGCGCATTCCCTATCACCACAACGGCCTGCTGCATTACTGCAAGGAGCTTGGCGTAACGCTGGAGCCCTTCCAGCAGACCAATCATAACGCGCTCCTGCACTCCACCGAAGCTTTCGGCGGCAAGCCGCAACGCATGCGCGACATCAAGCTCGACTTCCAGGGGCATGTCTCCGAGCTGCTCGCCAAGGTCACCCAGAAGGGCAAACTTGAAGGCGACGTCACCAAGGAAGACCAGGAGATGCTGCTTGAGGCGCTTCGTGGCTGGGGCGCCCTGGACCAGGACTATGCCTATACGAAGGGCATGACGTCCGCTGAATTCCGCGGCTTCGAAAAGGATCCGGGCGGCGGCCTGGGTGCGGCTCCGATCCCCGGCGAGCCGATCGGCCTTTCCGACATCCTGAAGTCGGGCCTGTGGGGCAGCCTGGCCAATTTCGGCCTCTACGAGTTCCAGACCACCATGTTCCAGCCGGTCGGCGGCATGGGCAAGATCGGCGATGCTTTCGCCAAGCAGGTCAGCGATCTCATCACCTTCAACGCCAAGGTCACCAAGATCGAGCAGAACGACAAGGGCGTGACCGTGTCCTATGAGGACGCGAACAATCCCGGCACCGTTCACCAGGAATCGGCCGACTGGTGCGTGTGCACCATTCCGCTCACCATCCTCAGCCAGATCGACGTTCAGGTCGGCGCTCCGATGAAGGCGGCTATCGATGCGGTTCCCTATGCCTCGTCGGTGAAGGTCGGTCTGCAGTTCAAGCGCCGCTTCTGGGAAGAGGACGACCTGATTTTCGGCGGCGTCAGCTACACCAACCTGCCGATCACGCAGATCTCCTACCCGAGCACCAGCTTCAACACGACCGGCAAGGGCGTGCTGCTGGGCTGCTACACCTGGAATGGCCCGAACTCCTACGAGTTCACCGCAATGTCCCCGGAAGAGCGTGTCAAGCGCGCGGTGGAATATGGTTCGCAGATCCATCCGCAGTACAAGGACGAGTTCGAGAACGGCGTTTCCTGGGCCTGGCACCGCTCGCCCTTCACCCTCGGCTGCGCGGGCGACTGGACGGAGGAGGCACGCAAGGAGCACTACGACAACCTGTGCCAGATCGACGGTCGTATCGTGCTCGCGGGCGAACATGCTTCGTACATTCCTGCCTGGCAGGAAGGTGCGATCCTGTCCTCGCTGAACGCGATCGAGCGTCTGCACCAGCGCGTCATGCAGGGATGATGGCCATGCCGCTTCATCCATCATTTTCCAATTTCACAAGGCATGTAACCATGACCACCCACACCAAACGGCCGCTCGGCCTTCTCGCCGCCACGGCGGTGTTCACCGCCTTCGCCGCTTCGGGGGCCCTCGCCGACTCGGCGGGCGCGACCTTCAGCCAGGGCAACAAGTTCACGGAAGAGACCGGTGAGGCGCTCTATTCGAACGTCTGCCAAGCCTGCCATCTGGACCAGGGCCAGGGCGCGGTCGGCGCCGGCAAGTATCCGGCCCTTGCCAAGAACGAGAACCTGGAGTCTGCCGGCTACCCGGTCTACATCGTGCTGCATGGCCAGAAGGGCATGCCGCCGGTCGGCCAGATGATGAGCGACGAGCAGGTTGCCGCCGTGGTCAACTACGTGCGCACGCATTTCGGCAACAACTACACCGACAAGGTGACGGCCGAGGACGTGGCGGGGACCCGCTAACGCAACAAGGAGCGTGGCCGGTTTCCAAGCGGGAGATCGGCCCGCATGGGGCAGGACTTCTCGCAGGCCCTGCCCTGCTACGTGAATTGAAAAAGGAGAAGATCATGAAGAATTTGCGGATCGGTGCCGCCACGCTGGCGACTGGCCTGTTGCTGGCCGGAAGTGCGATGGCCGAAGATGTCGTGCGCCACAAGATCCCGAACTCGAACTTCCCGATCGCCCAGGCCGTCGAAGTTCCGGCCGGCAAGACCACGGTCTATGTCAGCGGCGCCGTGCCCGGCGTTGCCGACGAGAAGGCCGACAAGAACAGCGTCGCCGCCTATGGCGACACCAAGACCCAGACCGAGTCGGTTCTGAAGTCGATCGAAAAGACGCTCGACGGCCTCGGTCTCAAGATGGGCGATGTCGTGAAGATGCAGGTCTTCCTCGTCGGCGACCCCGACAAGGGCGGCAAGATGGACTTTGGCGGCTTCATGGAAGGCTATACGCAGTTCTTCGGTACTGAGGCGCAGCCCAACCTGCCGACGCGCTCGGTGTTCCAGGTGGCGGGCCTCGCCAACCCCGGCTTCCTGGTGGAAATCGAAGTGACGGCCGTCCGTCCCTGATTCTTTTACCGGCTTCTTCGCCGCCCCTTCCTCCCGGGGGCGGCGATTTTCGAATGCCCTGGCCCAAAGCGCTTCGCTCGACTTCAGCCAGACGGCGTGTAGATTGATCCGGTTGTTAAAGATCAAGGCAGCACGTCGCTCGCATGAACGAAAAGCTCCTCAGGACAATCGAAGACCGGGTCGACGACCTTGTCGAACTCACTTCCGAGCTGATCCGTTTCCCGACCGTCAACCCGCCCGGCGAGGCCTATCGCCCCTGCGCGGAATATATCGGCGAGCGCCTGAGGAAGCGCGGCTTCGGCGTGGAATATATCCGAGGCGAAGGCACGCCCGGCGACAGCGACCGCTACCCTCGCACCAATGTGGTGGCCCGCTTCGATGGCCGCAGTCCCGGCCCGACGGTGCATTTCAACTCGCATATCGACGTGGTCGAGGCCGGCGACGGCTGGACGGTCGATCCCTTCGGCGGCGTGGTGAAGGACGGCCGCGTCTACGGCCGCGGCACCTGCGACATGAAGGGCGGGCTCGCCGCCTCCATCATCGCGGCCGAAGCCTTCATGGACGTCTATCCCGATTTTCCCGGCGCAATCGAGATTTCGGGCACGGTGGACGAGGAGTCGGGCGGCTTCGGCGGCGTCGCCTATCTGGCCGGCAAGGGCTATTTTTCAAAGCCCCGCGTCGATCACGTCATCATCCCCGAGCCGCTCAACAAGGACCGCATCTGCCTTGGCCATCGCGGCGTATGGTGGGCCGAGATCGAGACCAAGGGCGAGATCGCGCACGGCTCCATGCCCTTTCTCGGCGATTGCGCCGTGCGCCATATGGGCGCCGTGCTGGCCGCCTTCGAGGAAGAGTTGTTCCCTGCCCTCGACAGGAAGCGTACGGGCATGCCCGTGGTGCCGGAGGGCGCGCGGCGCTCGACCATGAACATCAACTCCATCCATGGCGGTCAGACCGAGGATTTTCGTCCCGGCCTGCCCTCGCCCAACGTGCCGGACTGGTGCCGCGTGACCATCGACCGCCGCTTCCTGCTGGAGGAAAAGCTGGACGAGGTGAAAAGCGAGGTCACCTCGATCCTCGACCGGCTGAAGCATGAGCGGCCGAAATTCGACTACGAAATTCGCGACATCATGGAAGTGCAGCCGACCATGACCGAGCGCGACGCGCCGGTGGTGAAGGCGGTGGCGCGCGGCATCCAGGAGATCTTCGACCGCGAGCCGGAATATGTCATCTCGCCCGGCACCTACGACCAGAAGCACGTCGCCCGCATCGGCCACATCTATGACTGCATCGCCTACGGCCCCGGAATTCTCGATCTCGCCCACCGCCCGGACGAATGGGTGGGCGTCGAGGACATGGTGCAATCGGCAAAGGTGATGGCGATCGGGCTCGACCTTTTGCTGCGCGGAACGGCACGTTGAACCGGCAAAAGGTCTTTTCCGCCGCGATCCTTTTGCCGGGAAAGAATCCGTTTCGGGGAGTTGCATTGATACAAACGTGATTTACTCAGGGGAAGATTCACGTTTCTATCCAAGCTCGTTAAGGCAATGGGAGAAGGGCAACGATGAAATCCTGGAAGACCATCCTTGCGGCAGCGGCGATCGCGCTGGCGACAAGCACCACGGCCATGGCCGCCAGAACCGACCTCGTGCTCGGCGTGGTGCTGGAGCCGCCGCATCTCGACCCGACGGCGGGCGCCGCCGCGGCCATCCGCGAAGTGGTCTATGCCAACGTCTTCGAGGGCCTGACCCGCATCGGCCCCAAGGGCGAGGTACTGCCTGACCTGGCCGAAAGCTGGACCGTTTCCGAAGACGGCAAGGTCTACACCTTCAAGCTGCACAGCGGCGTCAAATTCCACGACGGCTCCGATTTCAGCGCCGACGACGTGAAATTCTCGCTCGACCGTGCCCGCGCGCCGGAGTCGACCAACGCCCAGAAGGGCCTGTTCGAGGCGATCGACACAGTCAAGGTCGTCGATCCCACCACCGTCAAGGTGACGCTTAAACACCCGCAGGGTGCCCTCCTCTACAATATGGGCTGGGGCGACGCGGTGATCGTGTCGCCGAAGTCGGCGGACACCAACAAGGAAAAGCCGATCGGCACCGGCCCGTTCAAGTTCGACAGCTGGGCGCGCGGTTCCTCGATCAAGCTGGTGAAATCGGACAACTACTGGGGCGAGCCGGTCTATCTCGACAAGGTCGAGTTCCGCATCATCCCCGATGCCTCGGCTGCCCTGCCCGCGCTGCTCTCAGGCGACGTACAGGCTTTTCCGATGATGCCGGTGGGCGACAGCCTCCCCCAGATCCAGGCCGACCCGCGCTTCAAGGTGGTGGTCGGCTCGACCGAGGGCGAGACCATCCTGGCCATGAACAACAAGAAGCCGCCCTTCGACAATCTCAAGGTGCGGCAGGCGATTTCGCATGCGCTGAATCGCGACGAGATCATTGCAGGTAACGGAATGGGCGGCCTGGGCACACCTATCGGCTCTCATTTCGCGCCGCACAACCCGGCCTATATCGACCTGACCGGCACCTATCCGCATGACGTGGAGAAGGCCAAGGAACTGCTGAAGGAAGCCGGCCTCGAAAACGGCTTCAAGACCACGCTGAAGCTGCCGCCCCCGCCCTATGCCCGCGACGGCGGCCAGGTCATCGCCTCGGAACTGCGCGAGATCGGCATCGACGCCGAGATCATCCCGCTCGAATGGGCCGACTGGCTGAAGCAGGTCTTCACCGACAAGGACTACGACATGACGATCGTCTCGCACACCGAGCCGAACGACATCGATATCTATTCGCGCAAGGACTACTACTTCAACTACAGCAACCCGGACTTCGACAAGGTGATCGACGAGTTGAACCTCACTTCCGACGAGGCCAAGCGCAAGGAACTCTACGGCGAGGCGCAG
>Ga0187815_10001316_pt1 | contig 11723 bp, 11 predicted proteins | sample NC_S_5_FD_132962 | JGI IMG/M metagenome (GOLD analysis project Ga0187815, IMG submission 132962) | Wetland sediment microbial communities from Neuse River Estuary, North Carolina, USA - ASW-S_5 | ecosystem: Environmental > Aquatic > Freshwater > Wetlands > Sediment | place: USA: North Carolina...
GTGGTCAATTACGCGCTCGGCCTTCCCGCCTCGGCGCTGGTGCGCGAGGTGAACGGTCTGCCGAGCGGCAAGGTGCCGCTGCGCGAGGTCTACGATCTCTATCCGGAGCAGTTGCCGGCGAGCATCCGCGACCGCAGCAAGGTGCCGTTCGGGGAGGGCGCCGGCCTCGACGTGACGCCGCAGGAGTCCGGCTGGAAGCGCCGCTTCGACGCCGCCATCCCGGACGCGGATTTCCGCGACGGCCAGCGCCAGTTCGCCGCCTTCAACGTGCAGACGAAGGAAGAGCTCTATTATCTGCGCAAGCTGGCGGCGACGATCGACATCTCGCGCGTGCCGCACCTGTGCGACCGCGCCTGGATCTCGTTCCCAATCGACCGCCACCGCGAGAAGCTGAAGGCCTACGCGCACTACAGCCTCTGACGCATCGCCTGATCGATCCGAATGCCGAGGCGCGGGGGCCGTTCCCCGCGCCTTTTTGCATTGAGGGCCCGGCAAAAACTGCCGCAGCGGGCAGAAAAGGTCGCGCCGGTGCGCCCGGCGCCATCCCCTAAATCATTGGAAAGAGGCCGCTTTCCCTCTGGCACGTGGATTGCGAGGTGGGCGTCGGGATTGTCCGCGTGCCCGATCACGGGCGTTCGCGTGGGTCGCGACAGTGGAGAAGGGGTCATGGGTCTTTTCGGTGCGATGAATACGGCGGTGAACGGACTGCAGAGCCAGTCGTTCGCCTTGCAGAACATCTCGGGCAACATCGCCAACTCGCAGACGATCGCCTACAAGTCGATCGGCACCAGCTTCGTCGACCTCATCCCGGACTCGCCGCCCGGACGGCAGATCGCCGGCGGCGTCATCGCCAACTCGGTGTCGACCAACGACGTGCAGGGTGCGATCCAGAACTCGTCGGTCTCCACCTATATGGCGATCAACGGCGTGGGCTTCTTCGCCGTGAAGCAGCCAAGCGGGACGAACGGCAGCGGCCCGCTGTTCAACACCAGCGACCTCTACACCCGCCGCGGCGACTTCCAACTCGACCAGTACGGCTATCTGGTGAACGGCGCCGGCTACTATCTCGAAGGCATTCCGATCGACCCGAAGACCGGCAACCCCGTCGGCAACGCCGTCGCGCCGCTGCAGTTCAACAACTCGTTCCTGCCGGCGACGGCAACCACGACCATCACCTACGGCGCTAACCTGCCGAGCTATCCGAAGACGACGCTGGCAAACCCGGCCTTCCCCGGCTCCGAACTGCTCGACGCCACCGCCTTCGCGGTCAATCCGACGACTGCCGGGTCCGGCACCGTGGTCGGCTCCGACGTCACCAACTTCCTCAATTCCTCGCTCGATGGCGGCTCGATCACCGCCTACAACGTCTCCGGCCAGGCCGTGAACACGCAGTTGCGCTGGGCGAAGATCAGCGCCAGCAATCTGCCGGCGCAGAACGCCGTGCTCAGCGGCTCGGCGCCGCTCGGGACGGTCGACGCCAGCGGCGGCAACATCACCTTCGATATCAACGGCACCACGGTCACGCTGTCGTCGGCCTTCGCCGGCTCGGGCGGCGCCGGCAAATACAGCCCGCTCGAACTTCAGAACGCCATCAACTCGACGCCGGGCATCAGCGTCACCGCCGCGACCGATGCGGCCGGGCACCTGATGCTCACCAGCACCGGCACGGCCGGCGCGTCCGACAGCGTGACGATCAACAATTTCACCGGTTCGGGCAGCCCGGATGCGAGCCTGCTCGGCTATCCGGCGGGCGCCTCGGCGACGGCGAGCGGCAAGGACGCCAACACCGGCACCGATACCTGGAACCTGTTCTACCAGTCGAACTCCAGCGCGACCGGCTCGCAGGTCGCCTGGACGAACGTCGGCGTGAACTTCACCTTCGATTCCACCGGCAACCTCAATCCGAAGATCAGCTCGGTGCCGCTCACCGGCGTCACGATCGACGGCACCGCGCTCGGCAATATCGCGATCAAGGTCAACGGGCTGACCCAGTTCTCCTCGTCGACCGGCTCGGCGACGGTGACCTCGCTCAACCAGGACGGCTATCCGCCGGGCCAGTTGCAGGCGATCACCATCAGCAAGGAAGGCCGCATCTCCGGCAGCTTCACCAACGGCAAGAACGTCGACCTGGCGCAGATCCCGCTCTATTCCTTCGCCAGCCCGAACAACCTGAAGAGCGTCGATGGCGGCGCCTTCGCCGTCACCGGCGATTCCGGTCCGGCATTGATGGGCGCCAGCGGCCAACTCGTCGGTGCGGCGCTCGAGGGCTCGAACGCCGACATCGCCGACCAGTTCACCAAGCTCATCGTCACGCAGCAGGCCTATTCGGCCAACACCCGCGTCATCACCACCGCCAACCAGATGTCGCAGGACATGCTGAACATGCTGCGGTAGCGCCGCGGCGCTTCCGCACCCAATGAGATGACATTGCGCGCATGAGTCTCACCCAGGCACTCACCACGTCGCTGAGCGGCTTGAACGCCGCGCAGACGAGTTTGGCGCTGGTCGCCGGCAACGTCGCCAACGCCCAGACGCCCGGCTACGTGCGCAAGGTCGCCGTCCTGACGCAGAACGCGGTCGGCACCGCCGGCACGTCCGTGCAGGTGTCGGCGATCAACCGCGTGCTCGACCAGTTCGTGCAGGCGCAGTTGCGCACCGAATCCGCCGGCGCCTCCTACGCCAGCGTGCGCGCCAGTCTCTACGACCAGCTGCAGAGCGTGTACGGCACGCCGAACGCGACCAGCACGCTGGAATCGGCGTTCAACAACTTCACCACCGCGCTGCAGGCGCTGTCGACGAGCCCGGACGACGGTACGGCGCGAGCCGGGGTGGTCACCGCCGCGCAGCAGTTCGCCCAGCAGCTCAATACGACGTCGGACGGAATCCAGTCGCTGCGCCAGCAGGCGGAACTGGCGCTGTCCGACGACGTCAGCCAGGCGAACAACTGCCTGCAGCAGATCGCCAAGCTCAACGAGCAGCTCTCGGCCGCGGGCCAGGACGCCGCGGCGGCGGCGCTCGAGGACCAGCGCGACGGCTATCTCGCGCAGCTCTCGAAGCTGATGGATATCCGGGTCATCAACTCCGGCAACAACCAGGTGACGGTGCTGACGACGTCGGGCGTCGAGCTCGTCGGCGCCAAGGCGGCCACCCTGAGCTTCGATGCGCAGGGCGTGGTGACGCCGCAGACGCAGTGGAGCGCCGATCCGACCAAGCGCACGCTCGGCACGGTGACCCTGACGGCGCCGAACGGCACCAAGACCGACCTCGTGGCGAACGGCGCCATCCGCGCCGGCGAGATCGCCGGCTACCTCGACATGCGCGACAACGTGCTGGTGCAGGCGCAGGCGCAGCTCGACCAGCTCGCCGCGGCGATGTCGAGCGCACTGTCCGATACGACGACGCCCGGCACGGCGGCGACGGTCGGACCGCAGTCGGGCTTCGACGTCGATATCGGCTCGCTCAGCGCCGGCAATACGATCACGCTCACCTATACCGACACGGCGACGAACACCCAGCGTCAGCTCACCTTGATGCGGGTCAACGACCCGAGCGTGCTGCCGCTCTCGGACAAGACGACGCCGAATCCGAACGACAAGGTGGTCGGCATCGATTTCTCCGGCGGCATGGCGTCGGTGCTCGCGCAGATCAATACGGCGCTCGGCGCGACCGGCATGACGGCATCGAACCCCTCCGGCACCACCTTGCGCATCCTCGACGACGGCGCCGCGAACACGGTCAAGGTGAACGCCGTCAGCACCACCACGACGGCGACGTCGGTGACCGGCGGCGTGGCGCTCCCGTTCTTCATGGACGGCAACGCGGCCTATACCGGCGCCATCGGCGCCAACGGCGCGCAGAGCGTCGGTCTGTCGGGGCGCATCGCCGTCAACCAGAACCTGATCAACGATCCCTCGAAGCTCGTCGCCTATACGAGCGGCACCGACGCCGCCGACGCGACGCGGGCGGATTTCCTCTACAACCAGATCGTCAACGCGCCGCTCACCTTCTCGCCGTCGGCCGGCATCGGCACCACCGGCGCGCCGTTCACCGGCTCGGCCGGCACCTATCTGCGCCAGATCATCAGCGTGCAGGGCGCCGCCGCCGCCAATGCCAGCAACCTCAAGCAGGGGCAGGACGTCGTCCTGAGCGCGCTGCAGCAGCGCTTCGACAGCGGGTCCGGCGTCAATATCGACCAGGAGATGTCGGATCTCCTGTCGCTGCAGAATGCCTATGCCGCCAATGCCCGGGTGATGTCGACGGTCAAGGACATGTTGGCGTCGCTGATGCAGATGTGAGGCTCGTTATGTCGATCAGCTCGATTTCATCCACGCCGAACGCCCTCGTCCAGTCGCTGATCGACATGCGCGCGCAGTTCGACGATCTGCAGCGCCAGCTCAGCACCGGGCAGAAATCGTCAAACTATGCCGGGCTCGGCTCCGGCCGCGGCCTGTCGGTCAGCCTCAACGCGCAACTCTCGGCGATCGCCGCGTTCGACAACGGCATCGACATGGTCAATACGCGCGTGCAGCTCGCGCAGGCCGCGCTCGGCGGCATGGTCGGCATCGGCAACACCATCAAGGCCCAGGTGGTGCAGGGCGGCACCACCGGCGGCAATGCGGCGACCGCGCAGATCAACGCGCAGTCCTCGCTGCAGCAACTGCTCGGGCTGCTCAACAGCCAGGCCGGCGGGCGTTACGTGTTCTCCGGCAGCGCCACCGACCAGCCCTCGGTCGAGACCTACGAGCACATCATCAATGGCGAGGGCGCCCGCGCGGGCTTGAAGCAGTTGATCGACGAGCGCGCGCAGGCCGATCTCGGCGCCAACGGCCTCGGCCGGCTGACGGTTAGCGCGCCGACGTCGACCTCGGTTTCGGTCGCCGAGGACGCCGTGTCGCCGTTCGGCTTCAGGCTCGCCTCGGTCTCCTCCAATTTGACCAACGCCACGGTGAGCGGCCCGTCCGGCTCGCCTGCGAGCCTGTCGGTCGACTTGAGCGGCGGTGTGCCCAACGAGGGCGACACGCTGACGCTCAGGCTGGACCTGCCGGACGGCACCAGCGAGAACCTGACCCTGACCGCGACGACGCAATCGCCGCCCGGCGCCAACCAGTTCACCATCGGCGCGACGGCGGCGGCGACGGCCTCGAACCTGCAGGGAGCGCTGACGACGGCGCTCGGCAACCTCGCCGGCTCCTCGCTCAAGGCTGCGTCCGCCACGCTCGCCTCGAACGACTTCTTCAGCGCCGACCTCAACAACCCGCCGCAGCGCGTGGCCGGGCCGCCGTTCGACACGGCGACGGCGATGACCGCCGGCACCACGTCGAACACCGTCATCTGGTACACCGGCGAAGCCGGCACCGGCGCGGCGCGCGCGACCGCGACGACGCGCATCGATCCGTCGCTCGTCGTCGCCTATGGCACGCGCGCGAACGAAACCGGCATCCGTACATTGGTGCAGAACGTGGCCACCCTGGCCGCCGTCACCATGTCGTCGACCGATCCGAATGCGGCGAACTTCTCCTCGGCGCTCGGTCAGCGCATCGGCGCGGGGCTGAGCGGCGCGCCGGGCCAGCAGACCGTGCAGGACATCCAGGCGGAGCTTGCCGGCGCGCAGAGCTCGATGGCGGCGGTGAAGGACCGGCATCAGCAGACGAGCGCGACGCTCACCGGCATGCTGCAGAACATCACCGGGGTCAGCAACGAGCAGGTCGGCGCCTCGCTCCTGACGCTGCAGACGCGCATGCAGGCGTCGATGCAGACGACGGCGATGCTGTACCAGATCAGTCTGGTCAATTACCTGAGATAGTCTCTGCGCCGGAATCGAAAGAGCCGCGGCGATGCCGCGGCTCCCGACGTTTGATCGCGCGCGCCGTTCAGCGGCCGAGCAGGCCGGCGGCGAGCTCGCGGTTGATGTTGATCAGCGGCGCCAACGCTTCGGGGCGCGGATTGGCCTGGATCGCCAGCGTCTCGTTGAAGACGAAGATGCCGAGATTGGCGACGTTCTGGCGCACGGCTGCGGGCAGCGGATTGTTGGCACTGGTGGCCGAGGTCAGAAAGATCGACCACAGCTTGCGGTTATTGGTCAGCGCAGCCTCGAGCTCGGCCCGGCGCTTCTCCCAGCCGTCGCGGATCGCCTGCAGCCGTGCCGCGGCGTCGAGCAGCAGGTCGGCTTCGAGCTCACGCGGGTTCGCGGTTTGCTTCGCGACCGCGCCGTATGCCCTGGCTGCGTGATGCATGGTCGAGCAGTTCCTTCTCGTAGGCGATGAGCGCCTTTGCCGATTTCAACGCCTTGTACATGGAGCCGGTTATGATGTGATTACCGATCGCCTCGACATAGGGCCAGGCGCTCGGCACCGCTTCCACCAGTTCGCGAGTCAATGTGAAATAGGTGTCGTGGTGGGCGCGCGGATCGCGCGAGGTGTACATGATCTGGAGCGCGAGATAGATCCGCTTCGCCGGCGTGTCGGCGTGCTCCGGAGTCATGATCTCCTTCTCGCGCAGGATCGGCGCCTCGCCCTCGATCAAGAGGCGCGTGCGCTGGTCGCCGTTGGTGATCAGGCATTCGCCGAGGATCAGGCGTTCACCCGGCTTGAGTTCGACCTTGAGGCCCATTCTGGTCCGTCTCCCGCGCCGTGCCGGACGCGTCCTGCGCTGCGGCTTACTGGAACAGCCGCAGCACGTTCTGGTCGGCCTGCGCCGCAAGCGACAGGGCCGTGGTCGAGAGCTGCTGGCGCGTCTGCAGCGCCAGCAGGTTGGCGCCCTCTTCGTTCGAGTCCGCCAGGGTCAGGTTGTCGGCGCCGGTCTGCAGCGTGTTGATCATCGACTTGGTGAAGTCCTGGCGCACCTGCACGGTCTGCAGGTTCGAGCTCAAGGCCTGCGACTGCGAGCGCAGCGTGGTCAGCGCCGCGGTGAGCTGCGTGGCCGCCGCGGTGAGATCGGCGCTGCCGGACCAGTTGTTGGTCGAGGCATTGATCGCCAGCGCGCCGTTGCTCAGGTCGTCGACGCCGTTGATGACGACGGTCGAGCTGCCCGACTCGTTCATGGTCACGGTCAGGTTGTTGCCGTTGAGCAGGTTGATGCCGTTGATGCCGGAGTCCTGCGCCAACTGGTCGATCTGGGTGCGGATCGAGTCGAACTGCGAGGCCAGCGTTGCGCGGATCGCGGTGTCGCTCGTCTGCTGCGCCTGCGTCACGATCGACTGGGCCGACTGCACCAGCTTGGTGATCGCGGTGATGCCGTTGTTGGCCGCCTGGATCGTGTTGATGGCGGTCGACATCGAGTCGAGCAGGGCGTTGAGGTCGTTGGCGCGGCTCGAGAGGTTCTGCGCCGTGAAATAGTTGATCGGATTGTCGAGCGCCGAGTTGACGCGCCGTCCGGTGGCGAGACGGTTCTGCGTCTGCGTGATCAGGTCGGAGGTCTGCTGCAACTGCAGCAGGTTCGACCGAACGCCGGCGGAAAGAACGATGTCGCTCATGGCAATCCCTTGTCTGTCGGGCGCGGAGCGCCTGCCGTGGCGACAATGAATTATTAAGGTTAACAGCCGTTTAACGGGTGGCGGACGGGAATTGGCCGTGGCGCGCGGGGCCGGCTCCGCAAACGAAAACGGCGGCCCGAAGGCCGCCGTTTCCCCGATCCGGTTTGCTCGACTGCGCTTACTGGAAGAGGCGCAGCACGTTCTGGTCGGCCTGCGAGGCGAGCGACAGAGCCGTCGTGGACAGCTGCTGGCGGGTCTGCAAGGCGAGCAGGTTGGCGCCTTCCTGGTTGGAGTCGGCGAGCGTGAGCGCGTCCGAACCCGACTGCAGCGTGTTGATCGTCGCCTTGGTGAAGTCCTGGCGGATCTGCACGGTCGAGAGGCTGGCGCCGAGGGTCTGCGCCTGCGAACGCAGGGCGGTCAGGGCCGACGTCAGCTGGGTCGAGGCGGCGCTGATGTCGGTGCCGGCGGCCCAGTTGTTGGTCGCGCCGTTGATCGTGATGGCCGTGCCGTTGGTCGTGTCGGTGACGCCCTTCACCGTGACGCTCGAGGAGCCCGACTCGTTCATGGTCACGGTCAGGTCGTTGCCGTTGAGCAGGTTGATGCCGTTGAAGCCCGAGTCGGCCGCCAACTTGTCGATCTGGGTGCGGATCGAGTCGAACTGCGAGGCGAGGCTCGCGCGGACCGCGGTGTCCGAGGTCTGCTGCGCCTGGCTGACCAGCGACTGCGCCGACTGCACCAGCTTGGTGATCGCGGTGATGCCGTTGTTGGCCGCCTGGATGGTGTTGATGGCGGTCGACATCGAGTCGAGCAGGTTGCTCAGGTCGCTCGCGCGGTTGTCGAGGCCCTGCGCCGTGAAGTAGTTGTTCGGGTTGTCGAGAGCCGAGTTAACGCGCTTGCCGGTGGCAAGCTTGGTCTGGGTGGACGTGATCAGGTCCGAAGTCTGCTGCAGCTGAAGCAGGTTCGAACGCACGCCCGCCGAGAGAACGATAGTCGACATTGCAGGTACCTTTCTGGTCTATGTGCCGTACTGGCGTTTCATTTCGATCCGTCGGATCGGCGTCTTTCATCGCATAGGCCTGCAAACACCCGCTTAAGGCGAATGGTTAATACCGCGTGTACCCTTGCGGGTCCCGCCGGTCTTTGACTCGAATTGCAAATCGCGGCGGGGCGAAATCGCCGTTTTCTCGGCATTTGCGCGGGGCGGCGGCCGCGACGGCCGCAAAGGCGCCACCATTCGTTAAGGATGGCCGTCTAATCTTGCCGGCGCCAGAGTCGGGCGGCCCAGTATCGTGACCTCATGAGTATCCTTGCCCCAGGCGCGAGCAACTGGCTCGCAGACGCGTTCACCTCCATCCGGAATTCCACCAACCAGGGTGGCATTCTCGGCGCGCTGCAGAACGCCGGGTCCAACAACGGCAGCATCGGCTCGTTCCTCGGCCAGGCCTCGGCCTTCTCCAACAATTTCGCGACGATCACCGCCAACAACGTGACCAGCGCGTCGAGCTTCTACGCGCAGATCGCCGCCCAGAACGACAGGGCGCGTCAGCAGGCGCAGCTCGAGAAGGCGCTCACCGATCTGCAGAGCACGCAGCAGATGGTGCAGCCGGCCAACAAGCTCGATCCGATGATCTATTTCCCCGACGGCTCGTCGCTCGATACCAATGCGAACATCCTGACCATGCAGGACGGCACGCAGATCGATACGACGACGGGGCTCAGATACATCGATCCCGCCTCGGTCATGGATCTCGGCGGCGGTTCGTGGCTCAACACCACGACCAACATCATCACCATGGCCGACGGCACGCAGATCGACGCGACCACCGGCCTCAAGGTGACGACGACCTCATCGTCAGGCGACGGCGGCACCGGCGGCGGCAGCGGCGGCTGAGGCTGAGGCTGAGGCGCAACGCGTCAGAGCGTGCGGCTGATGGCGATCGGCGGCGCGGTTTTCGGCGCCGGCGCGTTGGGGCGGCCGCTCGCGCCGTAGGTCGAGGGTGCCTGCCGGCGCGCGAACTCGCCGGAAACGCCGCGGATGATCCCCTCGGAGACGGCGTGCGCGGTGGCGATCACCGTCATATTGGTCTGCAGGATCGCCTGGAAGGCGGCGTGACGCTCGCGCAGCGCCGCCAGCGCCTGCGGCAGCGTCGCGGCGATCTCGCCCTGCGCCGCCTTCACCCGCGCGGTTTCCGCGGCGTAGCGCTGCGACAGGTCCTGTTTCTGCGTCTCGAGCGCCAGCGCGTCGGCAAGCCGCCCCTTGCGCATATGCGCGGTCTCTTCCTCGACCGTCTCGATGAGGCGATCCATGATCGTATTGAGGTTCTCGATCGCGCGCGCGGCCTCCGTGGCCGTGTCGATCGGTTGCTCCGGTGCCGGTGCGGTCACGGGCGGCCCTCCTGATGTGCGAGCAGGCTCTGGTAGACATGGGCGGCGATGCCGATGCCGCCGGCTTTGGCGATGCTGCGCGCGTATTGATCGGTCAGCATCCCCCGCCAGACGCCGGTGGCGCCGCTGCCGCCGAACGGCCCGTCGCCGTTCACGTCGGTCTCCATGCTCTGGAACATGGAATTGAGAAAGATCGCCTCGAAGTCGCGCGCGGTGCCCATCGCCTTGGCCTTCGCCGGCGTGTCGATCTTGAGCCGGGCCTGCGCACTGGCGAGGACGTCCGTGGCCGAGAGGCCGGGTGCGGGGAGGCTGAAGGCGCTTGCCACCATCACATCACCTCGATGTCGGCCTGGATCGCGCCGGCGGCCTTGATCGCCTGCAGGATGGCGATCAGGTCGCGCGGACCGATGCCGAGCGAGTTGAGCCCGTCGACGAGCTGCTGCAGCGACACCCCGTCCTTGACGACGGCGAGTTTCTTGCCGTCCTCCTGCACGCCGATGCGCGTGCGCGGCACCGTGACGGTCTCGCCGTTGCGCGAGAACGGGCCGGGCTGGCTCACCTGCGGCGTCTCGGTGATGCTGACCGTGAGGTTGCCCTGCGCCACCGCCACCATGGAGACGCGCACGTCGCGGCCCATGACGATGATGCCGGAGCGTTCGTCGATGACGATCTTGGCCGCCTCGTCGGGCTCGACCTGCAGCTGCTCGACTTCGGTCAGGAGTCTGACGACATTGCCCTGAAACTGCTTCGGCACGGTGATGCCGACGGTCGAGGGGTCGAGCGGCTCGGCGGTCGGCACGCCGATGTAGTCGTTGATCGCGGCGGCGATGCGCTTGGCGGTGGTGAAGTCGGGATTGCGCAGCGCCATGCGCAGCTGGTTCTGGCGATTGAGGTTGAACTCGATCTCGCGTTCGATCAGGGCGCCGTTGGCGATGCGGCCGACGGTCGGGACGCCGCGCACGATCTTGGCCGCCTCGCCCTCGGCCGAGAAGCCGCCGACGGCGAGCGAGCCCTGGCCGACGGCGTAGACGTTCCCGTCGGCGCCGAGCAGCGGCGTGACGAGCAGCGTGCCGCCCTGCAGGCTCTTGGAGTCGCCGAGCGCCGAGACGGTGATGTCGATGCGCGTGCCCTGCGTTGCGAAGGGCGGCAGATTGGCGGTGACCATCACCGCGGCGACGTTGCCGGTGCGCAGCGTCTGGCCGCGGATGTTGACGCCGAGGCGCTCGAGCATCGCCTGCAGCGACTGCTTGGTGAAGGGGATGTTGTTGAGCGTGTCGCCGGTGCCGTTGAGGCCGACGACGAGGCCGTAGCCGATGAGCTGGTTCTGGCGGATGCCCTCGACATTGGCGAGGTCCTTGATGCGCGAAGCCGCCCCGGCGCTACCAGGGACGAACATGGCCATCAAAGCCGCGACGAGCGCGGCGCGCAGGGTCCTCGTCATCACTGCTCCCCAATGTGACGTATGACGTAAGCCCCGCCTTGCGAACGCCGTGCCATTTTGGTGCGTCACGCCAAGGTTTTGATAGAGCAGGGGAATTAGGCTTGAGCGAGATCGCGCGCCGATCCGCTGGCCCGGCAGAAAGCGGCGCAGGCGGCAACATTTGCCGGGTCTTTACCGTGGGTTAACCATACCGGCGCAGGCTGCGTGGTAATTCGGGGCTCGGCCCGGGGGGAACTTGCGATGCGGATCTATGGAGCGGGCAACACCGCGCTCGCCGCCAGACCGGCTGCCGCGCGCCACGCGGCCGGTGGATTCAGCGTATCGGACCAGGCGGCGACGTCGACATCGGCCCAGGCCGGAAGTCTCACGGCCATTTCCACCGTCGACGCGTTGCTCGCGCTGCAGGGCATCGAGAGCGCCACCGAA
>Ga0187815_10001317_pt1 | contig 11720 bp, 12 predicted proteins | sample NC_S_5_FD_132962 | JGI IMG/M metagenome (GOLD analysis project Ga0187815, IMG submission 132962) | Wetland sediment microbial communities from Neuse River Estuary, North Carolina, USA - ASW-S_5 | ecosystem: Environmental > Aquatic > Freshwater > Wetlands > Sediment | place: USA: North Carolina...
GAGCCGCTCGTGGTAGTGGCCGTTCACCGTCATCGCCGGCGCGTACACGCAGGCGGCGATGCACTCCTCCTCCTGCTTGAGGTAGACGCGGCCGTCCGGGGTGCTCTCGCCGAGCTTGATGCCCAGCTTCTTCTCGCAATGCTTCACCAGGTCCTCGGCGCCGTTGAGCCAGCACGAGATGTTGGTGCAGATCGCCACGTTGTTGCGGCCCACCGGCTTCGTTTCCAGCATCGAATAGAAGCTGGCCACCTCGTAGGCCCACACCGCTGGCAGGTCGAGGTATTTCGCCACCGCCGCGATCAGCTCGTCGGTGAGGAAGCCCTGGTTCTGTTCCTGCGCGGCGAACAGCGCCTGGATCAGTGCCGAGCGCTTGCGGTCCGGCGGGAACTTGGTAAGCCAATGGTCGATGTGGTGGCGCGTGTGCTCGGTGAGCACGGCGAGCGGATCGACGTTCTTGACCTGGTCGTAATGTCCGGTGGCTTTCATGCGTTTCTCCGTCGTGCCGGCTCAGCGGTCAACTTCGCCGAACACGAGGTCGTAGGTGCCGATCATCGCTACCACGTCGGGCAGCATGTGCCCGCGCACGATGGCATCGATCGATGACAGATGGGCGAAGCCGGGCGCGCGCAGGTGCACGCGGAACGGCTTGTTGGCGCCGTCGGAGACGAGGTAGCAGCCGAACTCGCCCTTCGGCGCCTCGACCGCGGCATAAGTCTCGCCGGCCGGCACGCCGTAGCCTTCGGTGAACAGTTTGAAGTGATGGATGAGCGCTTCCATGCTCTCCTTCATCTCCTCGCGCTTCGGCGGGGCGACCTTGTAGTTGTCCACCATCACCGGGCCGGGGTTGGCCTTCAGCCACTTCACGCACTGCTTGATGATGCGGTTGGACTGGCGCATCTCCTCGACACGCACCAGGTAGCGGTCGTAGCAGTCGCCGTTGACGCCTACCGGGATGTCGAAGTCCATCTCGGCGTATTTCGCGTAGGGTTGCTTCTTGCGCAGGTCCCAGGCGACGCCCGAGCCGCGGATCATCGCGCCGGTCATGCCCCAGGCCTGGGCCTGTTCCGGCGAGATCACGCCGATGCCCACGGTGCGCTGCTTCCAGATGCGGTTGCCGGTGAGCAGATCCTCGTACTCGTCCACCTTGGACGGGAAGTCGTCGGTGAAGGCGTCGAGGAAGTCGAGCATCGAACCTTCGCGCCAGCTGTTCAGGCGCTTCAGGTCCTTGCCCTTGTGCCACGGCGACTCACGGTACTGCGACATCTTGCCCGGCAGGTCGCGGTAGACGCCGCCCGGACGGTAGTAGGTGGCGTGCATGCGCGCGCCCGACACCGCCTCGTAGACGTCCATCAGTTCCTCGCGTTCGCGGAACGCGTACAGGAACACCGCCATCGCACCGAGGTCGAGCGCGTTGGAGCCGATCCACATCAGGTGGTTGAGGATGCGGGTGATCTCGTCGAACATCGTGCGGATGTACTGCGCACGCTCCGGCGCCTCGATACCCAGCAGGGTTTCGATCGCGCGCACGTAGGCGTGCTCGTTGCACATCATCGACACGTAGTCGAGGCGGTCCATGTAGCCGATCGACTGGTTGAACGGCTTGGACTCGGCCAGCTTCTCGGTGCCGCGGTGGAGCAGACCGATATGCGGATCGGCGCGGACGATGGTCTCGCCGTCCATTTCCAGCACCAGGCGCAGCACGCCGTGCGCAGCGGGATGCTGCGGGCCGAAGTTCATCGTGTAGTTGCGGATTTCCTGCGCCATCGAATCAGTTCCTGCGCCAGTCGTCGGCGGCTTCGGCCTTGGCCTGCATGAGATCGGCGTCGTCGCGGATCACGCGCGGCACCAGCACGCGCGGCACCACCGACGTCACGGGTTCGTACACCACGCGCTTCTGCTCGGGGTCGTAGCGCACCTCGACGTTGCCGATAAGCGGGAAGTCCTTGCGGAACGGATGTCCCACGAAGCCGTAGTCGGTGAGGATGCGGCGCAGGTCCGGGTGGCCGTCGAAGATGATGCCGTAGAGGTCGAACGCTTCGCGCTCGAACCAGTTCGCGCCCGGCCAGATGCCGGTCACGGAAGGCACCAGCGGCAGGCTGTCGTCGTCGCAGAACACGCGCAGGCGCAGGCGCCGGTTGTGCTCGATCGAGAGCAGGTGGATCACCGCGGCATAGCGGCGCGGCTGACTCACGCCACGCGGACGGTCGGCCCAGTCGAAGCGGCCCATCGCCTCGCCTTCCACGCCGCGCGAGAAGCCGGTGCTGGTGACGTCGGTGGTGTCCCACTCGACCTGGCCGTAGCCGAGGTAGTCGACGCCGCACAGGTCGACCAGTTCGCCGAAGCGGAAGCCCGGCTCGTCGCGCAGCGCGGTGGCCACGGCGAGCAGGTCGGACGCCGCCAGTTCGGCGGTGGTTTCGTGGCGGGCGACGCTGATCTTCAGCGTATCGCCGAACCGCGCGGCAAGACGCTCGGCCAGCGAGGACTTTTGCATATCGGTCATGGATCGTGCCTCAACCGCGGGCGATGGTGCTGGTGCGGCGGATCTTCTTCTGCAACTGCAGGATGCCGTGGATCAGCGCTTCGGCCGTGGGCGGGCAGCCCGGCACGTAGATGTCCACCGGCACGATGCGGTCGCAGCCGCGCACCACGGAATAGGAGTAGTGGTAGTAGCCGCCGCCGTTCGCACAGCTGCCCATGGAGATCACCCACTTCGGCTCGGGCATCTGGTCATAGACCTTGCGCAGCGCAGGGGCCATCTTGTTGACTAGGGTGCCGGCCACGATCATCACGTCGCTCTGGCGCGGCGACGGACGGAAGATCACGCCGTAGCGGTCGAGGTCGAGGCGAGCCGCGCCGGCGTGCATCATCTCCACCGCGCAGCAGGCGAGGCCGAAGGTCATCGGCCACATCGAGCCGGTGCGCGCCCAGTTCATCAGCGCGTCTACGCTGGTGGTGGCGAAGCCGCGCTGCACCACCGGGTTGTCGCCGGCCGGACGCAGGATGTCGTCCACCACGTCCAGCGGCTGCGGGTTGTGCATCACCTTGTCGATGGACGAGATCACTCCCATTCCAGTGCTCCCTTCTTCCAGACGTAGGCGAAACCGACCACCAGCAGCAGCAAGAACAGCGCCATCTCGATCAGCGCCACGATGCCGATCTGCTTGAACACCACCGCCCAGGGGAACAGGAAGGCGATTTCCAGATCGAAGATGATGAACAGGATCGCGAGCAGGTAGTAGCGCACGTCGAAGCGCGCACGCGCATCCTCGAACGCTTCGAAGCCGCACTCGTAGGGCGCAAGTTTTTCCGCCTCGGGACGGCGCGGGCCGGCAAGCATGCCGACCGCCAGCAACACGAGGCCGAGGCCGACGGCCACGGCGATAAAGAGCAATACAGGCCAGTATTCGGCAATCACGATGCAACCTACCTCCGCGCCATCGACGCATCAGTGACCGTGGGGCGACGGTCCGGCAATTCGTTTCGGCAGGCCACGAAGGCCACTGGCCTTGCGGCCACGCTCGCGTCTGGTGACAGCCACGGGCGCCCGACTCTCCACGATACGGGGGTCGTGAACCGACGCATTGTATCAGCGCATACCGACACCACAACAGCTTGACGAGCGCCGACAGGGCATGAAACCGCTCATGCGCGGCGCATCACTGCGCCGTCACATCGTATGGGTGGGACGCTCGGAATTGAGCACGCCGGCGAGCATGTTCTCGATGCGCTGGCGCGCCACTTCGGCATCCGGCGAGTCGCTGAAGTGGATGCCGATGCCCGCGGTGCGGTTACCCTGCGCGCCGGGCGGGCAGATCCACACCACCTTGCCCACCACCGACAGGCGCTCGCTCTCGTCGGCCAGGCTGACCAGCAGCACCACCTCGTCGCCGAGCGCATAGGGCTGGGCGGTGGGCGCGAACAGGCCGCCGTTGCGCAGGAACGGCATGTAGGCGTTGTACAGCGAGGCGGCGTCCTTGATCTTCAGCGAGATGATGCCCTGGCGGGCGGCGACGGGGTTCATGCGGGCTCCTGGACGGCGTCTCGGCAACCGGTGCGGCGGCTCCCCATGCTAACCACCACGGCACAGCACGCAAAGCACCACGCTCACACTTCGCTCCAGCCCCAGCGGTCGAAGATCCACGGCGATGGCAGCGCCAGCGACAGCCGTACGAAACAGGCATCGCCCGCGCGCGCCTCCGGCCACTCCAGCGTCCAGCCGCCCTGTCCGTCGCGCCGCAGGGGTGCGGCATGCCACGGCCATTGCCGGGCCACCCCGCCGGTGCTGGCCGCAGCCAGCCGCAGGCGCGGCCACAGCAGGGGGGATGGCCGCCACGGCAGGGTGCGGGCCGTGCCGGCCGGTGCCGATGCCAGCCGCAGATGGCGTTCGGGGCGCCCGGCCAGCTGACGCAAGCGCCGGCCGCTCAATGCCAGCTGCGTGTCATAGGCCGCCAGCGCGTGCTGCTTGGCCGCCTGTTGTGCGGGCGTACCAGCCCGCTCGAACACCGGCAGGCCATCGTCGCGACCATGCACCAGATAGCCGAGCAGCAACGGCGAACGCCCCAGCCTGGCCAGCGCCATGCGCAGCAGCACATGGGCGGCGCCATGGTCGGGATGGCGGTCGCCCAGCGCCGGCACGGCGACCAGGTCGGGAGCGAAGTCACCCAGGGCTGCTGCCAGTTCGGCCAACGCCTGCTGCCCCGGCTGCAGCAGGCGGTCGAGCACGCCCATGTCCGGCCAGCCCAGCGCCTGCAGCGCCACGGGCGGCACGTCCAGCCGGCGCAGCGCTTCCTGCAGCTCCGCATGGCGGCGCCGGCCCCAGCGCTCGCGTTCGGCCGCACGGATGAACCAGCGCCGCTCCAGCCAGCGTTGCGGCCAGGGATTGTTGTCGCCATCGGTGAGCAGCAGCACGCGCACCGTGCCGCCGACCACCCGCACGCGCTGGATCAGCAGACCGTTCGCGATTGTCTCGTCGTCGGGATGCGGCGCCACCACCAGCAGGCGTGTCTGCGCCGTGAAAGGCGGCAGTGGCGACGCTTCCGACGCGGCCGTCAGCGCCATTGCGCCAGCAATTCCAGCAGCAGCAGGTCGCCGCGCAACGGGCCGCGCAAGGCATCGCGGGTGCGGTTGGCAGCGTCGTACCAGTGCGCCAGCGCCTCGCCGTCCATCGCGCTGGCGAGCGGCGCCGCGCCCTGCACGGCCTGGGCGCGCCGCTCGTCGGCCACGGCCTGCGCGGCGAACCACAGACGCTGCGCGGCCTCGTCGTCCAGCCAGCGCCGCGCCATCTCGGTGACCTGGCCACGACCGGCAGCCAGCGCGGCCAGGTCGCGCCGCACCTCGACGCGGCGCTCCAGCGCGCCCTCCTGCGCCCAGGCCAGGGCCAGACCGGGGTTGCCCAGCGCTGCCTCCAGTGCCACTTGCGCCAGCGCCACGCCCTGTCCTTCCAGCCAGGCGCGCGCCTCGTCGGCCGCCGGCAGCGCGAACTCGATGCGCTGGCAGCGGCTGCGTATCGTCTGCGGCAAGCGCCACGGCGCATCGGCCAGCAGCACCAGCAGGGTCTGCCCGGTGGGTTCCTCCAGCGTCTTCAGCAATGCGTTCGCCGCCGCTGCGTTCATCGCGTCGGCCGGATCGATCAGCGCCACCTGCCAACCGCCGAACTGGCTGCTCATCGCCAACCGCGCGGACAGCTCGCGGATCTGTTCGATCACGATCTCGGTGCGCTGCGTGCCGTCCTTGCGCAGACCGAAACCGAGCGTGACCACGTCGGGATGCGTGCCCGCATCGAGCAGCAGGCAGCTGCGGCATTGCCCGCAGGCCTCGCCTTCCTGCGCACGCCCGCACAGCAGGCCACGCACGAAACGCTGCGCGAACGCGCGCTTGCCCAGGCCGGCCGGGCCGCACAGCAGCAGAGCGTGCGGCAAGGCGTCGCGCTGCCGGCGCGCCTGCAGCCGCGCCCAATCCGCCGCGTGCCAAGGCATCGCATTCATGCCTGTCCCTCGAATAGATGCGCGGTGGCGGCGATTGCATCGCACAGCACCGCCTCGACCGGCTGGCCGGCGTCGATCACGCGAAAGCGTTGCGGTTCGGCCGCGGCGCGCGCGCGGTACGCGGCGCGCACGCGCTCGAAGAAACCGTCGGCCTCGACCTCGATGCGATCCGCCGCACCGCGGCCCGCGGCACGGGCACGGCCGGTGGGCACCGGCAGGTCGAGCAGCAGGGTGAGGTCGGGCTTCAGCCCGGCACAGGCCCACTGCTCCAGTGCGGCGATGCGCTCGTCCGGCTGGCCGCGGCCGCCGCCCTGGTAGGCATAGCTGGCATCCACGTAGCGGTCGCACAGCACCCAACGCCCTGCGGCCAGGGCGGGCGCTATCGCCTCGCGCACCAGCTGCGCACGCGAGGCGAACATCAGCAGCAGCTCACTCTCGGCGCAGAGTTCGTGCCGCGCCGGATCGAGCACGATCGCACGCACCGCCTCGCCCAGCGCGGTGCCGCCCGGCTCGCGGGTGAGCAGCAGATCCACGCCATGGCCTTCCAGATACTCGCGCAAGCCTGCCAGCAAGGTGCTCTTGCCGGCGCCCTCGCCGCCCTCCAGCGTGATGAAACGGCCGCGCGCGGTCATTGGCTGCACCGCTTCAACTGGTAGCAGGCCACGTTGCGGCTCTGTTCGGCCAGGGTATCGGCGAACACGTGGGTACCGTCGCCACGCGCAACGAAGTACAGCGCGGTGCCGGGCGCGGGATGCAGCGCCGCTACGATCGCCGGCTTGCCCGGCAGCGCGATCGGCGTGGGCGGCAGGCCGGGCCGGGTATAGGTGTTGTACGGCGTGTCGGTAGTGAGGTCGACCTTGTGGATCTTGCCCTGGTAGCTGTCGCCCATGCCGTAGATCACGCTGGGGTCGGTCTGCAGCAGCATGTGGTCCTCGAGGCGGCGCACGAACACGCCGGCGATCTTCGCGCGCTCGTCGGCGCGACCGGTCTCTTTCTCGACGATGGAGGCGAGGATCAGCGCGTCGTACGGCGTGGCCAGCGGCAGGTTCTTGTCGCGCTGCGGCCACAGCTCGTCCAGCGTCTTCGCCATCGCCGCATGCGCACGCTTGAGGAGATCCAGGTCGCTGTCGCCCTTCACGTAGGCATAGGTTTCGGGCAGGAAGCGGCCTTCAGGCTGCTCGCCCGCCTCGCCTATCCTCTGCATGATCGCGGCATTGTCGAGGCCGACGGTCTCGTGCTTGAGCTTCTCGGCCTTGCCCAACGCCGCGAGCAGCTCGTGGAAGGTCCAGCCGTCGACGATGGTGAAGTTGCGCTGCAGTACCCTGCCTGCCGCCATGTTGGCGAGCAGCTGGCGCGGGGTGATGCCGGCAGGCGTGGCGTACTCGCCTGCGTGCAGGCGACCGGTCACCTGCATCTGCAATGCCAGCAGTCGCCAGTACAGCGGCGAGGCGGTGGTCAGATCCTGGTTGCGCAGCTGGAACACGATCTCCTTGAAGCTGCTGCCGCGGCCGATGTCGACGCTTTCGCCCGGCGCGGAAACATGCAGCGGCGCACCGCTGAAGCGGCTGAAGTCGCGCCAGCCCCAGACGGCAACGCCCAGCAGCGCCAGCAGCAAAACCAGGATCGAGTAGCGCCACGTCTTGCGGGTCATGCCTGCTCCGTCGGAAAACTCTGGGATGCCCTGACCACTCCAGCACAGGCATCACCGATCTGTCTGCCCGCAGAGCGCAGGTGCGTCGTCGAAGGCAGACTGGTGGTCTGTCGAGACGGCGCGCCGAAGGGATGCGGGCAGACAGATCGGCCCTCACAACTTGAATTCAAACGATGGGGTGATGTCCAGAAGGCTTGCAAATCGCCGCGCGCATCTTGCCCAGACAGCCAGTCTGGGCTGCGCCACGCACGACAATTTGCAAGCCTTCTGGACATCATGCTGCCTGTACTGGAGTGATCAGGGCATCCCTAGCCCTTGCCAATGCGCCTGCATCGCGCGGGCCACCGGGCCGGGGGCGAACATCTTGGTACCCACGGCCTGAACCGGCAGGATGCCGCGAACGCTGGAGCTTAGGAAGAGTTCGCCGGCTTCCAGGCACTCGTGCAGCGGCAGATCGCGCACCTCGACCCGCGGCAGCGCCTCCAGCAACTCGGCACGCAGCACGCCGGCCACGCCGCAGCGCTCCAGCGCGGGCGTCACCGGCACGCCGTCGACCACAGCGAACAGGTTCGCCGCAGTGGCCGAAATCGCGTTGCCGCGCACGTCGCAGAGCAGGCCTTCGGTGACAGCCGGATCCTTCCACTCGGCACGCGCCAGCACCTGCTCCAGCCGGTTGAGATGCTTGATGCCGGCCAGCCGCGGCTGCTCGGCGAGGCGCGTCTCGCACAGGCGCAGGCGCACGCCGTCGCGATGCAGCACCGCATCCAGCACCGGCATCGGAAACGCTGCCACGATGCGGGTGACGTGCGGCATCGCAGGCATCGCGTAGCCGCGCTCGCCCACGCCGCGGGTGAGCGTGATGCGCAGCACCGCTTGCACCATGTCGCCACGCGCCGCCTGCGCCTCGCGCCACAGCAGTGCCGGATCGGGCACGGGCAAGCGCAGGCGTTCGCAGCCGTGCGCCAGCCGCTGCATGTGCCGCGACCACAGCGGCGCAGCGGCGCCCACGAAACGGATCGTCTCGAACAGGCCATCGCCGTACAGCAGGCCGCGGTCCAGCACGGAGACGGTGTCCTGCGGCTGGCCGTCGACCAGGATCATGCGTCCGCCGCTCCCAGCGCCCGCAGCAGGCCGCGTGCCTTGGCGCGCGTCTCCTCCAGTTCCCGCTCCGCCACCGAATCGGCCACGATGCCGGCACCCGCGCGCAGGCTCACCGTGTCGCCGGCCAGGCTCAGCGTGCGGATCAGGATGTTGAGGTCGAGATCCCCATTGCGGTCGAGGTAGCCCAGCGCGCCGGTGTAGGCGCCGCGCGGCGCGTCCTCCAGCGCGGCGATGATTTCCATGCAGCGCACCTTGGGGCAGCCGGTGATGGTGCCGCCGGGGAACACCGCGGCGATCACCTGCCCCGGCGTCACGCCTGCACGCAGGCGGCCGCGCACGTTGGAGACGATGTGATGCACGTGGGCGTAGCTCTCCACCGTCATCAGCTCGTCCACCTCGACCGTGCCGGGCATGCAGACGCGGCCGAGGTCGTTGCGCTCGAGGTCGATCAGCATCACGTGTTCGGCGCGTTCCTTGGGATGCGCGGCGAGCTCGCGGATGCGCGCCACGTCGTCGTCGCCGGCCACGCGCGGCCGCGTGCCGGCGATGGGCCGCGTCTGCGCCACGCCGGCGCGCACTTCCACCAGCCGCTCCGGCGAGGAGCTGGCGATCGCCCAGCCGGGCTGCTGCAGCAGGCCGGCGAACGGCGCGGGATTGGCACGGCGCAAGGCGGCATGCAGCGCCGCCGGCGCGGGTGCCTGCGAGTAATGTGCACGCCAGGCGCGCGACAGGTTCACCTGGAAGATGTCGCCCGCCTGCAGGTGTTCGTGGATGCGCGCCACGCCGTCGAGGAAGTGCTGCGGCTCGTCTTCGACCAGCCGGACGGGTGGCGGCAGTGCGGGTATCGGCGCTGCCGCCTGGAGATCCGCCGCCAGCGTATCGAGCAGGTGCGCGCTGCCAGCCTCGGCCACCAGCACAGTGCAGCCGCGCGCATGATCGACGATCGCGGCTGCCGGACAGCGCAGGGCCAGTGCCACTGGCAACGTGGCGTCGGTACGCAGCCGCAGCTTCGGTTCGATCTCGCCCGCGAGTTCGTAGTCCAGCAGCAGCGCCCAGCCGCCGTGGAACGGCAGGTCGTCGTCACCGCGCGGCAGGCGTTCCGCCCGCCAGGCGGCATCCAGCGCATCGAGGAAGCGCGCACCGACGACATCGCCGGCGGCGTTGCGTACGCCGCCGTCCGCAGCGAGCGTCAGGCTGTCCTGCGGAAACGCGAACAGGATGTCGTAGCGCGCCTGCGGCGTGCCGTGCAGCACGCTCTCCAGCAGGCAGGGATAGCGCCCGGGAAACGCGGCGGCCGGCGCGAGCAGATCGCGCCGGCCGCCCAGTGTACGGCTGACGGTCGCGGCCACTTCAGGCGCGGCGGAACGCCAGCGTGCCGTTGGTACCGCCGAAGCCGAAGGAGTTGGAGATCACTACATCCAGCTTGGCCTCGCGCGCGGTGTGCGGCACGAAGTCGAGGTCGCAACCTTCGCCCGGCTCGTCGAGGTTGATCGTGGGCGGCAGCACCTGGTCGCGCATCGCGAGAATGCAGAAGATCGCCTCCACGCCGCCCGCCGCGCCGAGCAGGTGGCCGGTGACCGACTTGGTCGAGCTCATCGCCAGCTTGTACGCGTGATCGCCGAACACGCGCTTGGCGGCCAGCACCTCGCCGAGGTCGCCGAGCGGCGTCGAGGTGCCGTGAGCGTTGATGTACTGCACTTCGGACGGGTTGATGCCACCATCCTTCAGCGCGTTCTCCATGCAGCGCGCCGCGCCCTCGCCCCCCTCGCTGGGCGCGGTGATGTGGTAGGCGTCGCCGCTCATGCCGAAGCCGACCAGCTCGGCGTAGATGCGCGCACCGCGCGCCTTCGCATGCTCGTATTCCTCCAGCACCAGCACGCCGGCGCCGTCCGACAGTACGAAGCCGTCGCGGTCCTTGTCCCACGGGCGGCTGGCCTTGGCCGGCTCGTCGTTGCGGGTGGACATGGCCTTGGCCGAGCAGAAGCCTGCCATCGCGGTGCCGGTGGTGGCGAACTCGGCACCGCCGGCGATCATCGCATCGGCGTCGCCGTACTGGATCATCCGCGCGGCGAGGCCGATGTTGTGCGTGGCCGTGGCGCAGGCGGTGACGCAGGCGATGTTCGGGCCCTTCAGGCCGAACATGATCGACAGGTGGCCCGACACCATGTTGATGATCGAGCTGGGCACGAAGAACGGCGACACGCGGCGCGGGCCTTTCTCGTGCAGTTCGATCGAGGTGTCCTCGATGGTGTTGAGGCCGCCGATGCCGGCGCCCACGGCCACGCCGATGCGCGGCGCGTTCGCCTCGGTCACTTCCAGCCCGGAATCGCGCAGGGCCTGGGTGCCCGCGGCGATGCCGTAGTGGATGAAGGGATCCATCTTCTTTACGTCCTTCGGCGCCATCCAGTCGCCGGGGTTGAAATCCTTCACCTGACCGGCGATGCGGGTGGCGTAGGAAGTGGCGTCGAAGTGGGTTACCGGCACGATGCCGCTGACGCCCTTGAGGATGTTGTCCCAGGCAGTGGCCAGGTCGTTGCCGACCGGCGAGATGATGCCCATGCCGGTCACTACCACACGTCGCTTGCTCATGCTGTTGTTCCTTCGTGTCTCGGAGGAAACGGCCGCCGTTCGGCCACTTCCCGCAAATCGCGGATGCCCGCTGCCGCCGCACACCATACGGGATCGGACGTTGCAGATTGCAGAAACGAAAACTGCGCCATGTCGGCGCAGCTTCCGGTATCGCCAGGTGGGTAGCGGCGCTTTGCGCCGTCCCGCCACCGCCCGATCATTCCTTGGTGTGGGCCTTGATGTAGTCCACGGCCTGCTGCACGGTGGTGATCTTCTCGGCGTCCTCGTCCGGAATCTCGGTCTCGAACTCTTCCTCGAGGGCCATCACCAGCTCGACGGTGTCGAGCGAGTCGGCGCCCAGGTCGTCCACGAACGAGGCATTCGCCGTGACTTCATCCTCTTTCACGCCCAGCTGC
>Ga0187815_10001318_pt1 | contig 11719 bp, 14 predicted proteins | sample NC_S_5_FD_132962 | JGI IMG/M metagenome (GOLD analysis project Ga0187815, IMG submission 132962) | Wetland sediment microbial communities from Neuse River Estuary, North Carolina, USA - ASW-S_5 | ecosystem: Environmental > Aquatic > Freshwater > Wetlands > Sediment | place: USA: North Carolina...
CCTGACCATGCTCTATGACCGGGACATGGAAGTGGCCGACATTGCCGCCGCCCTCAAGGTCGACCCGCAAACGATTCGCAGCACCCACCACAAGGCGATGCTGAAGCTGCGGGAGCATTTTGCTCCGGAAAACCCGGCAAAATCGGGCTCCGGACGGGGATGAATTGGTGCAATCATGCCTAAATTGAGCAGGAGATAACCATGAGCGGACCGGAGGACATGAAATCGGCCGAACAGGCCGCCCTCTGGCGGCGTTTTCGCGCGCTTGACCGCACCGTACGGGACCAGGCGGCGGACGACGCGGACGCGACGCACGACCTGGCGGCCTATGCCGACGGCCGGCTGAGCGATGCCGCGGCCGAAGCGGTCGAGGCTTGGCTGGCGGCGCATCCCGAGGCGCTCGACGACCTTACCGTCGCGCGCCGTGCCGGCGACACGGTCGCGCCGCAACGGATCGTCGACCGGGCGGCGGCTTTGGTGTCCGGCGATTCGACCGACGGGCGCGTCGTGCCGCTCCGCCGTCCGGCAATAACCTATTCCTGGCGCGTGCACATGGCGCGGATCGCTGTGGCGGCCTGCCTGGTCCTGACCGGACTGGTCGGATTCACCCTGGGTTCTGGCGTTTACGGCAACCTGTTCCCATCCTCTGACTTGGTGAGCGGCGACACCGCCGATCAGCCGACGAGCTTCTTCTCGACCGAGGACGCCGCGATATGAGCACGACCGAGACAGCCGGCCGCGCCCCGCAACGGCGGCGCGGCCTCATCATCGCGCTTGTCGTCTCGCTGGCGATCAACGTGTTTTTCATCGCCGGCCTGGTCGGCCATCTGGTCTTCCATTTCCAATTCGGCCATCCGCCGATGGGGCCGATCCAGCGCTTCGAGCGCGCGAGCCACGAAATGGGCCTGAGCGGCGCGCAGCTCGCCGCCTTCAACGGCATGATCGCCACCCTGCGCCAGCATCGGCGCGAGACGTTCCAGAAAAACCGGCCGCTGTTCGACCAGATCTGGGATCAACTCGCCAAGCCGCAGCCCGACGACAAGGTCATTGGCGATCTGATCGCGCAGGCCGACGCCAACCACGTCGCCTTCCAGAAAGAGGCGACCGCGGCGATGGAATCGTTCCTCGCGACTTTGTCGCCGCAACAGCGCGCGCAGTTCGCCGATCTGGCGAAATGGCCACGGCCGGTCCCGCCGCATCCCTGACGCTGACGAGCGCGGCTTGACCGCCCCTGCCCGCCTGACTATCCCCTAGAGTCAGGCAAGGAGGCAGGCGATGGCCAAAGGCGCGACCCGCAGCGAGCGCGACAGCATGGGCCCGGTCGCGGTGCCGGCGGCGCGGCTTTGGGGCGCCCAGACACAACGCTCGCGCGAAAATTTCCGCATTGGCGGCGAGCGTATGCCGCTGGCGCTGATCCACGCGTTCGGCATCCAGAAACAGGCTGCGGCCGAAGCCAACGTGGACCTCGGCGTCCTCGACAGGAAGCGCGGCCGCGCCATCGCCAACGCCGCGGCGGCAATCGCGCGCGGCCGGTACGACGACGAATTTCCGCTGGTGGTCTGGCAGACCGGCTCGGGCACCCAGACCAACATGAACGCCAACGAAGTAATCGCGGCGCTGGCCAACGAAGCGCTCGGCGGCAAGCGCGGCGCCAAGGCGCCGGTCCACCCCAACGATCACGTCAATATGAGCCAATCGTCGAACGACAGTTTTCCGACGGCGATGCACATCGCCGCGGCGCTCGAGGTTCGCGACCGGCTGCTGCCCGGTCTCAAGCGACTCGAGCGCGCGCTCGCCGCCAAAGCGCGCGAATTCGCCCGTATCGTCAAGATCGGCCGCACCCACCTTCAGGACGCGACGCCGTTGCCCTTGGGTACTGAATTCGGGGCTTATGCTCATCAGGTGCGAACCGGCATCGCCCGCATCGACGCCTGCCTGCCGCGGCTTTACGCCGTGGCGCAGGGCGGCACCGCCGTCGGCACCGGTCTCAATGCGCCCAAAGCCTTCGCCGCTGCGTTCGTCAAACGGCTCAAGGCGGTGACGCACCTGCCTTTCACCTCGGCGGCCGACAAGTTCGAGGCGCTGGCGGCGCACGACACGTTGGTCGAGCTGTCGGGCGCGCTCAACGTCATCGCCGCGTCGCTGATGAAGATCGCCAACGACATCAGGCTGATGGGCTCGGGACCGCGTTGCGGCCTGGGCGAGCTGCATTTGCCGGAGAACGAGCCCGGCTCGTCGATCATGCCGGGCAAGGTCAATCCGACCCAATGCGAAGCGGTCACCATGGTCGCGGCCCAGGTGATGGGCAACCACGTCGCCATCTCGATCGCCGGCAGCCAGGGAAATTTCGAGCTCAACGTCTTCAAGCCGGTGATCATCTACAACCTGCTGCAGTCGATCCGCCTGATCGGCGATGCCGCCGCGAGCTTCGCCGACAATTGCGTCGAGGGAATCAAGGCCGACGTCGCGCGCATCGACGAGCTGCTCAACCGCTCGCTCATGCTGGTCACCGCCTTGAGCCCGCATATCGGCTACGACAAGGCGGCCGAAGTGGCGAAGAAGGCGCTGAAAGACGGCACGACGCTGCGCGAGGCGGCGATCGCCTTGGGCTATGTCAGCGGCCGCGACTTCGACCGCTGGGTCGATGCCAAAGCGATGGTGGGGCCACGCTGATGGCCGGCCCGGTACGCAAGCGCTCAGTGACCATCGCAGGGCACTCGACCAGCCTGACGCTCGAAGAGCCGTTCTGGCACGAGCTGCGCGCGCTCGCAGCGAAGCGCGGCTTGTCGATCAATGCTCTGGTCGCCGAAATCGACGCCAAGCGCGACGGCAATCTATCGAGCGCGTTGCGCCTATTGGTGCTCGAAAGCTACCGCAGCGGCGAGCTCGGCCGTGACTGAGCCGATCAATCTCAATCGTTTCCGCAAGGCGAAGCGCCGCGCCGACGTGCAGAAGCAAGCAGCGGAAAACCGCGTCGCGTTCGGCCGCACCAAAGTGGAACGCGAGACCGAACGGCTGAAAGCCGAAAAAGCCGCGCGTGATCTGGCGAGCAAGAAGCTCGACTAGAGGCCCAGCTCCTGGCGATAGAGCGCCAGCGTCTCGGCATCGAAGCAGCAAAACACGACACGGTCGACCGCGGCCGAACGAGCGGTGAAGCCGCGCGTCTCGGTCACGGCGATGCGGCAGGCGCGGTCGCGCGGAAAGCCATAGACGCCGGTCGAGATCGCCGGAAAGGCGATCGAGCGGATACCGTGCGCCACCGCCAGCGCGAAACTGGCGCGGTAGCAGCCGGCAAGCAATTCATCTTCGCCTTGCACACCGCCGCGCCACACCGGACCCACCGCATGGATGACGTGGCGCGCTTTCAGCCGGTGGCCGGCAGTAATGCGCGCCTCGCCCGTCGGACAGCCGCCGACCTTCCGGCATTCCGCAAGCAAATTGGGCCCGGCGGCGCGGTGGATCGCGCCATCAACGCCACCGCCGCCGAGCAGGTTTTCGTTCGCGGCGTTGACGATGGCGTCGAGCGCAAGAGCCGTGATGTCGCCCTGGATGGCTTCGATCGCCACCATCGCCGTCAGTTCAGGCGCAGGATTTTGCCCGGATTCATGATGTTATCCGGGTCGAGCGCGCGCTTCACCGCGCACATCACCGCCACCGCCTCGCCATGCTCGGCGATCAGGAAGTCGGTCTTGCCCTGGCCGATGCCATGCTCGCCCGTGCAGGTGCCGTCCATCGCCAGCGCCCGCGTTACCATGCGGTCGTTGACGCGCTTGGCTTCCTCGAATTCCGCCGGCCGGGTGGGATCGAGCACAAAGCCTAAATGGAAATTGCCATCGCCGACATGACCGACGATGGGCGCGAGCAGCCCCGACGCCTCCAAATCGGCCGTGGTTTCGGCGATGCATTGCGGTAGGCGCGAGATTGGCACGCAGACGTCGGTTGACCAGACGACGGCGCCGGGCCGCAGCGCCAGCATGGCGAAATAAGCGTCGTGCCGCGCCTGCCACAGTTTGCTGCGTGCCTCGGTCGATTCCGCCCAGCGGAATTCGCCGCCGCCACGCTCGTGCGCCAATGCCGCGACAGTCTCAACCTGCTCGGCGACGCCGGCGGCGCTGCCATGGAATTCGAAGAACAAAGTCGGCGCGACCGCATAGTCGAGTTTGGCATAGCGGTTGACCGCGTCCATGCCGACCTTGTCGAGCAACTCGATGCGCGCGACCGGAACGCCCGCTTGGATGGTGGCGACCGTGGTCGCTACCGCCGCTTCGATCGACGGGAAGGCGCAGACCGCGGCGCGGATCGCTTCGGGGATCGGATAGAGCCGAAGGCCGATTTCGGTGATGACGCCGAGCGTGCCCTCGGAACCGACGAACAGCCGGGTCAAATCGTAGCCAGCCGCAGATTTGCGCGCCCGGTGCGCCGTGCGGATGATCCGGCCGTCGGCCAGCACGACCGTGAGCGACAATACGTTCTCGCGCATCGTGCCGTAGCGCACGGCGTTGGTACCGGAAGCGCGCGTCGCCGCCATGCCGCCGAGCGAGGCATCGGCGCCGGGATCGACGGGGAAGAATAGGCCGGTGTCGCGCAGATGCTGATTGAGCTGCTTGCGGGTGACGCCGGCTTCGACGGTACAGTCGAGATCGTCGGCGGAAACCCGGAGGATGCGCGTCATCTGCGACAGGTCGATACAGACGCCGCCTTGCACGGCGGCACTGCCGCCTTCGAGGCCGGTGCCGGTGCCGAAGGGCACGACGGGAACCTTGGCCGCGGCGCATAGGCGGACCACATCGGCCACTTCGTCGGTGGCGCGTACATAAACTACGGCGTCAGGCGGCGCGAGATGATGATGCGACGCATCCTTGCCGTGATGTTCGCGCACCGCCGTCGCCATCGAAAAGCGCTCGCCGAAGCGCGCGTGCAACGCGTCGCGGAGTCTGTTGGTCAGCGGCCGGACCAATGCAACAGCGGTCATCGGCGAATGCTACCCCTCGCCTACGGCATCGGCTAGGCTCGGCACATGAGTGCCGATCCGAATTGCGTTTTCTGCAAGATCGTGGCCGGGCAGTTGCCGAGCTTCAAGCTGCTCGAGGATGCGGCCAGCCTAGCCTTCATGGACATCAATCCGGCCAACGAGGGGCATTGCTTGGTCATCGCCAAGCCGCACCATCCGATGCTTTACGACATGCCGCCCGATCTGTTGGCGGCGGTGTCGGCGACGGTCCTGAAAGTGGCGAAGGCGGTGGATGCGGCGCTCAAACCCGACGGACTCAATCTGGTGCAATCGAACGGGCCGGGCGCGGCGCAATCGGTGCCGCATTTCCACGTCCACGTGCTGCCGCGGCGCCTAGGCGACAAGCTGCGGCTCAATTGGGAGCTGAAGCCTGGCGACCGCACTGCGATCGCCGCCGTCGCCGACCGCATCAAAGCGAAACTATGAATCTCGACCTTTAACCCGCGGCGCGCTTCTTTCCCTCGCCGTCGGCCATGCCGAGCGCGGCCAAGTAGGTCTCAAGCAGCGCTTCCTGCTCGTCGCGCTCATTCTGGTCGAGTTTCCGGATGCGCACGATCTGGCGCATGATCTTGACATCGAAGCCCGCACCTTTGGCCTCGGAATAGACCTCGCGGATATCCTCGCCGAGCGCGCGCCGCTCGTCCTCGAGCCGTTCGATCCGCTCAATGAAGGAGCGCAGCCGATCGCCCGCGATGCCGCCGACATTCGCCATGAAAATCCCCCGACCCTAAAATCTCAGTGCTTGTGCGCGGCGGCCATCTTGGCCTTCTGATCCGACGACGCTTCCTTCTGATACTTCGCCTTCCATTCGTCGTACGGCATGCCATAGACGATCTGGCGCGCCTCCGGATCGGGAAGCGTCACGCCTTTTTCCGCCGCCGCCTCGCGATACCAGCGCGACAGGCAATTGCGGCAGAAGCCGGCCAGGTTCATCAGATCGATGTTCTGGACGTCGGTGCGTTCGCGCAGATGCGCGACCAGCCGCCGGAAGGTGGCGGCCTCGAGCTCGGTGCGAGTCTTGTCGTCCATGCCTCTCTCCGTTCACGGATTTGTATTATTGTGGTGCGGCCGCATCATTTTTGCCAGAGGCGATAGAGCGCACCGTCGTCGAGAATCGGCTTCAGCGCCGTTGCAAGACGTTCGGCCCACGCCGCCGCGCCGGTATCGTCGGCGATCTCGTCCTGGCGGATTTCGATTGCGACATGCGGCAATCCGCCGTCGAGCGCGTGATGGCGCATCGTGTAGCCGGCCGGCTGCTGCGCCGAATAAGGCTCGTTGTCGCCGACGACCAAGGCCGCGTCGCCGCGCAGCGCGGCAAGCAAGGGTGACGCGATGCGTCCGTCGCCGTCCCACAGAATGCCCACATGCCATGGCCGCGCCTTACCGCCCAGCGACGGCGTGAAGCTATGAATCGAGATCAGCGCAGGCACCGCTCCGCGAGCCATCGTCGCTTCGATCAGCTGCGTCAGCGCCGCATGATAAGGCACGAAGATCTCGGCGCGGCGTGCATGGCGGCCTTTGGCGCTCAACTCGCGGTTGCCGGGAACGATGACACCATCGCTGGCCGCCGGAATCGACGACGGGTCCTCGGGGTCGCGGTTGCAATCGATCACCAATCGCGAGTAGCTGGCGAGCACCGCCGCCGCACCGAGCGCCGGCGCCAGGCGACGTGTGACCGCAGCAGCGCCGATATCCCAGCCGATATGCCGCGCCAGGACTTCGTCGCTCAGACCTAACCGCGCCAGACGCCGCGGCACGCGGTTGCTGGCATGATCGCAGGTCAGGATGACGCGCGACCCATCGGCAACGTAGCGTTCGACCGGATCGGGGTCCGCGTCCATGAGCACGGTCTTTGAAACTAATTCACCAGAGCGGCGGTTCATCGCACCCGCGGGGGGTTGAGGCCGAGTCACGTGCCAGCCTATCTTGTCGCCCGAAAGGTTACAGACTTGCCCGCTCCGCGAAAGCCCCGCGAATTCCTCCGGACCCTGCTCGATGCCGCCCTCGCTGCTTCCGTTCCGGCACGCGTGCTGCCACCACATTTGCCGAAGCCGCCCAAGGGTCGCACGATCGTAGTCGGCGCCGGCAAAGCGGCAGCCGCAATGGCCAAGGCGGTCGAGGACCATTGGCGCGGCGCGATCTCCGGTTTGGTCGTGACGCGTTATGGTTACGGCCTGCGCTGCAAGCGGATCGAAGTCATCGAAGCGAGCCATCCGGTGCCCGATGCGGCAGGCCAAGCGGCGGCGGCGCGCATCCTGAATACCGTTCAGGGCTTGACGCGCGACGATCTGGTCCTCTGCCTGATCTCGGGCGGCGCCTCGGCGCTGCTGGCGATGCCGGCGCCTGGCATCACGCTCGACGACAAGCGCGCGCTGACGCGCGAACTGTTGCGCTGCGGCGCCACGATCTCGGAACTGAATACCGTGCGCAAGCACTTGTCGGCGATCAAAGGTGGCCGGCTGGCGGCGGCCGCGTCGCCAGCGCGGGTCGTCACGCTGGCGATTTCGGACGTGCCGGGTGACGATCCGGCGGTAATCGGCTCGGGACCGACCGTTCCCGATCCGTCGACCTTTGCCGATGCGCGCGCCATCCTGGCGAAATACCGGATCACGCCCCCAGCGTCGATCGCACGTCATCTCGAAGCTGCGCAGGACGAGACGCCGAAACCGGGCGACAAGCGCCTGGCGGGGGCGCGGTACGTCATGATCGCCACGCCGCAAGCGGCATTACAGGCCGCCGCGGACGCCGCCCGCAAACGCGGCGTCATACCCGTCATCCTCGGCGACGCGCTCGAAGGCGAAGCCCGCGACGTAGCGATGGCCCATGCCGGCATCGCGCGCGCCGCTGCGCAAGGCCATTTCCGCATCGGCAAGTCGGCCCTGCGGCCACCGCTGGTGCTGCTGTCGGGTGGTGAAACCACGGTGACGGTGACACACGACGGCCGCGGCGGCCGCAACAGTGTATTCGTCCTGGCGCTTGCGCTGGCCCTTGAAGGCGCGGCCGGCATTTTTGGTCTGGCCTGCGACACCGACGGCACCGACGGCACCGAGAACAATGCCGGCGCGATCATCACGCCCGATACGCTGGCGCGTGCCGCCAAACGCGGCGTCGACGTTAAGGGATTGCTGGCCGCCGACGATTCTTGGGCGGCTTTCGATGCGCTCGGCGACCTGATTGTCACGGGACCGACGCAAACAAATGTAAACGATTTCCGTGCCATTTTAGTGCTAAAGGAAAAATGATATGCGACGCCGCCGCGCAACAAAAATAGTCGCCACCTTGGGACCGGCGACCGCCACGCCGGAAAAAATCGCCGCGCTGTTCGAAGCCGGCGTCGACGTCTTTCGCCTAAATTTCAGTCACGGGGTGCAAGGCGACCACAAGGCGCGGCTCGATATCGTGCGCGCGCTTGAAAAGACGACCGGCCGGCCGATCGGGGTCATGGCCGACCTGCAGGGCCCGAAGCTGCGCGTCGGCACCTTTGCTGGCGGCCGCGTGCGTCTGGCCGAGGGCGCGGCGTTCCGGCTCGATCTCGATAAGGCCGCCGGCGACGCACAACGCGCCAGCCTGCCGCATCCCGAGGTTTTCGCCGCCCTGGCGCCCGAGACCGATCTGCTGCTCGATGACGGCAACATCCGCCTACGGGTCGAGAAATGCGGCAAGGATTTCGCGCAGACCCGAGTCATCAATGGCGGCACCCTGTCCGACCGCAAAGGCGTCAACGTGCCGAACGCGGTGCTACCACTGTCGCCGCTGACGACCAAAGACCGCGCTGACCTTACCTTTGCGCTCGAGATGGGCGCCGACTGGATCGCGTTGTCCTTCGTGCAGCGGCCGGAAGACGTGGCCGAAGCGCGCAAGCTGATCGGCAATCGCGCCGGCGTGCTGGTGAAGCTGGAAAAGCCGGCGGCCATCACCAAGCTCAACGAGATCATCGAGCTGAGCGAGGCCGTGATGGTGGCGCGCGGCGATCTCGGCGTCGAGATGCCGCCCGAGGAAGTACCGCCGTTGCAGCGCCGCATCATCGGCGCCTGCCGCGCTGCGGGAAAACCCGTCGTCGTCGCGACCCAGATGCTCGAATCAATGATACGGCTGCCGGTGCCGACGCGCGCCGAGGCCTCCGATGTCGCCACTGCGGTCTACGAAGGCGCCGATGCGGTGATGCTGTCGGCCGAAACCGCGTCCGGCGAATATCCGGTCGAGGCGGTCAAGATGATGGACCGCATCATCCGGCGGGTGCAGGCCGATCCGGCCTATTTCCCGTCGCTGCACGCCACCGCCGCAGCCAGCGATCACACACCGTCCGACGCGATCAGCGCGGCTGCCGGCATGGTGGCGCACACCATCGGCGCGGCCGCGATCATGTCCTATACGACGTCGGGCACGACCGGTCTGCGTGCCGCGCGCGAACGGCCCGATGTGCCGGTGATCGCGCTGACCTCGAACCTGTCGACCGCGCGGCGGCTGGCAATCGCCTGGGGCCTGCATTGTGTCCACACCGCGGACGTCAACAACTTCACCGATATGGTGCAAAAGGCAACGCAAACCGCCCGCGAAGAAGGCTTTGCCGAGATGGGTCAGCGCATCGTAATCACCGCGGGCATACCGTTCGGCACGCCGGGCGCGACCAATGTTCTGCGCATCGCCTGGGTCGACGGTTGATCAGGCGCGCAGCAGCCCGTCGAATGGCTTGATCCCGGCCGTATCCGGGAAGACTTTCATGTCGAGCGCGCTGCGCGCGAGACCGAGATGCTCGCGCAGCACCGCCTTCATCACCGCGCGTGAATCAGTGGTCATGCGCAAATCACGATCGTCCTGAAGCTGCGCCAGGCCAGGCCAGTCACCGGCGATGCGCCCGCCTTTCACGGCGCCGCCCATCACGAACAGGACCGAAGCCGTGCCGTGATCGGTGCCGTTATTGCCGTTGACCGCGACGGTACGGCCGAATTCGGTGACGGCGACGACGACTGTTTGGCGCCAGGCCGGCCCCATCGCCTTGGCGAGCGCATCGAGACCGGCGGCGAAGCCGTCCATGTTCTGCGCCAGGCGGCCGGTCTCGGCACCTTGATTGACGTGCGTGTCCCAGCCGCCCATATCGAGCGCAGCGATGCGCGGACCGTGCGGCGCGGCGATCAGCTTGCCGGCGGCGTCGGCGAGAGCGGCGAACGCCTTCGGGCCGAAGCCCATGCCGCCTTTGGCCATCGGATCGTTGCCGAGCACCGTATTCGAGAACGCTTGCGCCTTGATGCCTTCGGCGAGCGCCGGACCGAGCAACGGATCGCGCGCATAGATCGGGCCGAGCGCGGCGATCAGATCGTTGTCGATGGCGCCGACGCCTTGGGGCTCCCAACTGGCGACCTGCGTCTTGCCGCGCAGGATCAGCGGCACCGCACCGCCAACCGCCAAGCCGAGCCGCGCTTTGTCGCCGCCTTGGAGCAGCACGATGGCGCGGTTAAGCCAGCCGTCGTTCTCGCCCTGCTTGACCGTCAGCCCAGTCTCCATCAGGTCCTGGGCATCGAAATGCGAGCGCGTGTGATAGCCGTTGCCGGCAGCATGGACGAAGAGCAGTTCGCCGCGGCGGTAATAAGGTTCGATCACGCCCAACGCCGGATGCAGCGCGAAGAACCGGTCGAGCGCGATGGTGCCGCCGGCTTCGCCGGGAGGCTTAAGAGCGATGGCGCCACGCTTTTCCTGATAAAGCGGATCGCCGACCGGTGCGACCGCCGCCATGCCGTCCAGCGCGCCGCGTAGCAAAACGACGACGAATCGGCGATCGCCGGGCACCGCGGCGAAAACTGCGCCCGGCAAGGCAGCAAGCGTGAAGACACCGGCGCCGCTGGCGACCAGGCCGAGGAACTGACGGCGCGACGAATCGCAACAGCCCATGGGTTTCATCGCCTCTGGAATTCCGGCGCGGCCAGCAGCAAGGCGACGCCGGCACGCCGCGACGGCGCACGCCGGATGGCCTGCAGCGTATCGGCGGGCAGCGCCTCGCCGAGGGTCGCGCTCGCAAGCTGGATCGGATCCGGCGTGCCGGGAAGGCGATTGGCAAAAATCTCGCACCAATCCGCGCGGTGCAGCACCGCTTCGGGCGAAATCCAGGAAGCAGCGTCGTCCGGCCAGCCTGCTGGCGACGGCGCATAAAATGGCAGCTGGTTCAGCGTGCGCAGGCCGCCAGCCAGCATCGGCGCCGGTGGCGTGAAGTCGGTAGAACGGCAGGCGGCGGTCACCATGTCGCCCGGCGTCCGCACCTTGCCGAACGGTTTCGACCACGCGGCGTCCGAAGCAACGACGGCCTTGGTCACCGCGGCGAGATTCCCGCCGGTATCGCGGAACACGTTGGCGATCCGATCGACGTCGGCGCGTGGCGGCGCATCCGCGATAAAATGCTGCGCCAACTTGAAGGCGATACGGTGTGCGGTCGCCGGATGATTCGCCAGATCGCGGATCGCAACGACGCCCTCCTGCTCGCTGGCTTCGGCGTAAACCTTGCCGAGCAGACGCTTCGGACCGGGCTCGTGGATCTGCGGATAGAATTTGAACGAGCCCGGATCGGCGTCGTTGAGCCGCGCGACCGACCAGCCGGTCAGGATGCGCGCGAGCGCAATGACATCCGCCTGGGTATAGCCGCCGTCGACGCCGAGCGTATGCAGCTCAAGCATCTCGCGGCCGAAATTCTCGTTGATGCCCTTGTTGCGCCGCCGGCCG
>Ga0187815_10001319_pt1 | contig 11716 bp, 11 predicted proteins | sample NC_S_5_FD_132962 | JGI IMG/M metagenome (GOLD analysis project Ga0187815, IMG submission 132962) | Wetland sediment microbial communities from Neuse River Estuary, North Carolina, USA - ASW-S_5 | ecosystem: Environmental > Aquatic > Freshwater > Wetlands > Sediment | place: USA: North Carolina...
CCGACGAGCAGCGATCCGCCGGAGAACAGCCCGGCTGGCCGCGTCCCGTCCAGCAGCAGGTAAGCCAGGTGCTCGGGCGTGTGCCCAGGGGTCGCCAAGGCCCGCAGCGTCAGCCCGCCGAGGTCCAGCTCATCGCCGTCGCCCAGCCCGCGGTGGGGGAATTCAAGCCCGCCGGCGGCGGACGCAATCACCTGGGCGCCGCAGGTGGCCAGTTCGCGGCTGCCAGACACGAAGTCGGCGTGCAGGTGCGTCTCTGCCGTGTACGCGATGACCAGTCCCTGCCGCTCAGCGGCGGCCTGGTAGGGCGCCGGGTCACGTTCGGGGTCGATCACCAGAGCCCGCCTGTCGCCCAGATTGAGGAGATACGAGGAGTTGCCGAGGCCCTCGTCGACCAGGGCCAGGGGCCGGGGATCTACTGGCATCGTCGCTCCCTCTGCCCCGGCCGCCGTAGGTGGCGGGCCTGCGTCCTTGATCTCTAGTATTCCAGAGATCAATAGAATACTCTAGACTGAGTTTGTCCGCAGATCGTAGTGAGGAGCAGGGCGTGGAAGGCCGGGAAGCCAAGGACCGCCTGTACGAGCAGTTCGCCCGCGCCGCCAAGGCGGCGGCCAGCCCCAAGCGGATCGAGTTGCTGGAGCTGCTGGCCCAGGGCGAGCGTACCGTCGAGTCGCTGGCCCTGGCCACGGGGATTGGCGTGACCAACACCTCCTCGCACCTGCAAGTGCTGCGCGGGGCCCGGCTGGTCGAGACCCGCAAGGACGGGACAAAGGTCTACTACCGGCTGGCCGGCGACGAGGTGGCCGTCTTCGTGGTGGCCCTGCGGGACCTGGCCCGCTCCAGGCTGGCCGAGGTCGACCAGGTGCTGCGCGACTACTTCGCGGCCAGGGACGCGCTGGAGCCGCTCAGCCGCTCCGAGCTGTTGGAACGGGCCGGGCGAGGCGAGGTGGTCATCCTGGACGTGCGCCCGGCCCCAGAGTTCGCCGCCGGACACATCCCTGGCGCCCTATCCGTCCCGCTCGACCAGCTCGACGCGGCCCTGGCCCGGCTGCCCAGGCGGACCCAGATCGTCGCCTATTGCCGCGGACCGTACTGCGTGCTAGCTCCCCAGGCGGTCGAGCGGCTACGGGCCCGCGGGTTCGAGGCCCGGCGCCTGGCGGACGGGATGCCCGAATGGCGGCTGGCCGGCCTGCCGGTCGCAGTCGGAGGGGAGTGATGAGCGTGAAGACCCTGCTGATCCTCAACGACCCGCCCTACGGCACCGAGCGGTCGTGGAACGGGCTGCGCCTGGCTGGCTCGCTCGCGCGGCGCGAGGGTTCCGAGGTCCGCGTGTTCCTGCTCGGCGACGCGGTCGGCTGCGCCCTGGCCGGCCAGAAGGTGCCCGATGGCTACTACCACCTCGGCCGGATGATCGAGTCGGCTGCCCGTCACGGCGCCGAGGTCGGCTGCTGCGGCACCTGCATGGACGCCCGCGGGATCGGAGCGAACCACCTGGCCGTGGGCAGCCGCCGCTCCACCCTCGACGAGCTCACCGACTGGACGCTGTGGGCCGACAAGGTCATCACTTTCTGACGCAAGCCGGATGATCACCAGCGACGAGCGGTGGCGAGCCACGGCGCCGCCCCGACGCTCACTCCCTCAGCGCTACGGGCAATCTGATAACTCTCATAACTGCGGGTCGGCTACTGGCCCGTGATCTGGCGCCAGTTGGCAACCGAAGGGTGCGTCCGCCCGGCTGGCCCCTGGCCGAAGACCCGCAGGATATTGGCGGTGATCTGCCGGAGGACGGCGTAGGCGCAGACGCCGCTCCTGCGGTGGCAGCCTTGATGGTCGTTGCCCAGCGCGAAAATCCAGTGGTTGGTGCCGGTGTCGATAACACCCGCGCCGCCGTCGGGGTCGGTGTAGTACGTCATATCGGAGTAGAAGGGCGGCATGCTGCCCTGGCCCAGCTGGGCGGGGATCGCGGTGTGACCGAGGATCTGGTCATCGGCTGGCTGGCCGACAGCCAGGTCAAACTTGTCCACGTCGGTGGCGATGACGCCGGGAATGACCGAGCCATTGTGGAGGCCGGTGTGCGCGAACACCCAGGCCGAGGCATCGGCGACCTTGAAGCCGTAGGTCAGGCCCGGTTCCAGGAAGCCGTCGTAGGTGTCACCGACAAAGTCGTACGCTGGCCAGTCCGTGGGCGGGGAGGCCCATTCGTTGCCGGTGACCTCCAGCGGGCTTGCCTTGCCATTGAGCGGATCCTCGGCGGGGTCACGGTAGTCGACCAATTCACGGTCCGCCCCGAGCGGTGACGCCTGCGTGCGGACGTGACGCAGGATTGGGCTGGCTGCGAAGAACACGATATTCATCCCGTGATCGTGGGCCTGGATCGCGGCCCGGCGCTCGGCCAGCGACCAGCACTCGTCGTGGCCGAGCGACAGCAGCGCACGGTGGTGCATCAGGTAGCCGGGGTGCTCCTGAACGGTGAGGTCGGTCGCGTAAGTCACGTCCAGCCCGTTCTCTTCCGCCCACCGGACCAGCGGGTACTCCAGGGTCAGGAATCCGGAACCGTTCTCGGCGTAGGGGCGGTCGAACGACACCACACGTGACCGCGAGCACAGCGGATAGATGTCGGCCGGGCAGCTGCCACGGCCGGCGTAGAAGTCATATCCGCCATAGGTGTTCCATGCCTGCCAGGTGAATACATCGTTCTTGATCACGTAAGTAGCGGTGCTCGCGGGGTCCCATACAGTCAGCGGCACATAGCTCTGCCGGTTGCCGGGTCCCGCCAGCTTGATTAGGTAGTCGCCCTGCACGAATGCTGCCGTTACCGTGAGCGTGACCGATGGCGACCAGTCGTCGCAGGCCACCATGTTGATGCCGCGGGTGAGTGTGCATGCGGGCTGGCGCTTGCCGGTGATCCGCTGGGACTGCCACACCAGGCGCGCGCCTTTCCCCTGGTAATAACCCATCCGGAACGCGTCGGCCCGGAACCACTGCCCGGTCGTCGACACGTACAGCGTGACCTTCTGTCCTTGCGCGGCATAGACCTTGTTCGCGAATCCGGCGATACCGCCGTAGTGGCCGTGGATCTGCCACGCAGTCGTGCCGGGGCGCTCGTTTTCCTCGATGACCCACCGTGCCCGCATGCCATCTGGGCCAGGGAACACTGCGGGACCGGGTACCGAAGCGGATCTTTCGGCTCGTGCCTTGGGGTGAGCAGGCGCCGGAACGCCGGCTGAGGAGCACCCGGTCATCACCGCAGCGGCCAGCAACGCGGCGGCCCAACGTGCGCCCGCGACCGCTGGTCCCCGTTCCATCGAGCCTCCTCCCGGACGCGCTCAAAGATGAGGCTTAAGCCTTCGCTGGCAACGTCCTGCGTATTGCGGGTGCCGGGACATGATCAGGGGCGCACGTCCCGCTGCCGACGCCAAACGTCCCGGTCCTTCGGACCGCCACACAGCCGGTCGCAGTGCGCGGTCGGCGCAGCCACAGCTATCGGCGGATCTGGGGTGGTTGTGGTGGTGGCTTGGTGCGATAGCAGGGTCTCTCGCACCGTCTCTGGTGGCGCATCGAAGTCGACGGTGCCGCGGTGATCGTCGCCCGCACTGGGCTGCCGGTTTCGAGCGGGGTCATGCTGGTCCGGGAGGTCCATCGAACAGGTTGCCCGGGGCCAGGATGCCCTGCGGGTCGAAGGCCTGCTTCACACGGCGCATGAGGCCGACCGTGAGCGGGTCGGTCAGTTCCAGGAAGTAGCCTTTCTTGGCGGTTCCGATGCCGTGCTCGCCGCTGATCGCCCCGCCCAGTGCCAGTGCCGCCGAATAGATCTCTCGCAGCAACCTGGTCCGGGCAGCAGGATCGGGCTGGAATACCGCGAGGTGGACATTGCCGTCGCCTGCATGCCCGCAGCCCACGATCAGGCCACCTGCCTCGCTTCCGAGCCTGGTCGCCTGACTGAGGAATCCGGCCATCGCCGCGAGCGGCACCACGGCGTCCACGATCTCGTCGGCTCCCGCACTCTTGGCCGCCCAGAAGGCCTTTTCCCGTGCCTCGATCAGGCGGCGGGCGGCCGGTGCCGGCAGCAGGTAAACGTCCGCCGCCCCCAGCTCAGTCAGCAGATCCGCGAGCGCCAGCATGTCGGCGTCGAGGCTTTCGGCGGTGCGTTCCTCGGACGCCACCAACAGGTATGCCTGCGCCGACTCACGGATGCTCGCGGGCACCCCGAGGCCAACGTCCTCATCGGCGATGGCGGCCATCGTCAGCATGTCGACATATTCCAGGATCAGCGGCCTGGCTCCGCTGGCGACGACTCCGACGGCGGCGAGGCTCACCTGCTCCAGCGACGTGAACGGTGCCAGCAGGGCGGCCTGGCAGGGCAGGCGCGGGTAAAGCCGGATGGTGGCCTCGGTGACCAGGGCCAGCGTGCCCTCCGAACCGATGATCAGTTGCGTCAGGTTGTACCCAGAGCTTGTCTTGACGTGCTTGCCGCCGGTGCGGATCACCTCGCCCGAGGCCAGCACGGCTTCCAGGCCAAGCACATGCTGCCTGGTGACCCCATACTTCACGGCCCGCATCCCGCCGGCATTGGTGGCAATCGTCCCGCCCAGGCTGGCACCCATCTCACCGGGAAAGACCGGGTAGACGAGGCCGCACTCGGCCGTCGCGCTGTCCAGGGCGGCGAGAGTCACACCAGGCTGGACGACCGCGACCTGGTTGCTGGTATCGATCTCCAGGATCTGGTCCATCCGCTCGAACGACAGCACAAGGCCGCCGCGTCCGGCGGCAGCTCCGCCGGACAGGCCGGTGCCCGAACCACGTGCGGTCACCGTCAGCCCCTGCGTACCCGCTATCCGCAGCACCGCTGCCACCTCGGCAGTGCTGCCGGGCCTTACGACGAACGCCGGCCGCCCAGGCGCAAGCCCCAGGGCCTCGTCATGGCTGTAGTCAACGAGAGATGGCCCTGCCGCCAAGACGTGCTCGGCGCCCACCGCCGCGCAAAGCAATGACCCGGCGTCAGCCATCAGTCCTCCCCGCACTGTCGGCGCCTTGCTTCCCAGATTCTGATGAGCCCTCGGATATCCGCCGCTAGTGGCCAGCAGCTGCGGTTGCTCCGCCGATTGCTGGCGGCTTGCTGCCAGGCAGGAGTCAGTAAATGAGGGACGCAGGCAACCAGGAAATGATCGTGGACGTGCAAGCACAAACTATCCGCTGTGGTATCCGGGAGCTGATCGGGCCGGCCCTGCTGCTGCGACGAACCGCAGCAGGCGCGTCACACAGCTACCCAGCCGGGGTCTTCGGGAGCCATCTGCGTAGTAGCCGCCGTCAAGGCAGTTGGTTGCGGACCGTGCTGCGCGGGCACGGATCCGGTGAGGTACCTGGACCGGCTGCTGGCACCGGTCACGGGATCCCCGGTGCAGGTTAGGGGCATCAGCATGCGATTCACCGAGTACTCATTCGGTTCTGTACGAGTCGACGGCGTGACCTACGATCACGACCTGATCATCGACCGGGGGAGGATCCGCAAACGCCAGAAGGCCGCGTCCAAGAAGTTCCGCGGCGCTTACGGGCATACTCCGCTGTCGACCGCGGAGGACATCCCGTGGCGATGCCGCCGGCTGGTGATTGGCACCGGAGCTGATGGGGCGTTGCCGGTGATGGAGCAGGTCCGGGACGAGGCCCGTCGTCGCAACGTCGATCTGGTCGTCCTTCCCACGGCAGAGGCGATCGGCGTGCTGGCCGGGACCATCAAGGACACCAACGCCGTCCTGCACCTCACGTGCTGAACCAGAGAATGCTCACTGCGCTGGCTGGTAGCGAGCTGACCGTCCCGTTGTCGTCCCGAGCGGCGAGTGAGTGTCATGTGGCAGCGAGGAAGTCGCGGATAAGCTCAGCCAGACGCAGCGGGCTATCGCTCTGCACGGAGTGTCCCGCCCCTTCCAGTAGCTCGACCCGGGCGTCGGGACGGCGGCGAAGGAACTCGTCGCGATCGTCGTTGTGGACGTGGGCGGAGTTTCCGCCCCGCACAAGCATGATTGGTGCCGCACTGGCAGACAGGTCGTCCCAAAGGCCGGTGAGATCGGCCGGCGGATTACCTTCCCGGTGGAGCCGGTCGTATCGCCAAGCCCAGCGTCCGTCCTGGAGGCGGCGGGAGTTATGCAGGACGCCCGGCCGCAGCGACTCGATCGGGCGTCCTGGAATGGCTGCGGCCGCTGCTTGCAGCATCTGGTCGAACGAGTCGTACACAGGGGTCTCGTGCATGAGGGCGCCCGCACCGCGTTGCTCCGTGGTCATCGTCGCATGCCGGGCCGCCGTTCCAGGCGTGATATCCACGACCACTGCCCGCGGCACCAGCTCTGGGTGACTCGCGGCCAGGCGAATCAGGGTCAACCCGCCAAGCGACATGCCGGCGATCAGCTTCGGGCTCGGCGCAAGCTGGGGCATGGCGAGAGCGATCGCCTCGGCGTTGGCGGCGGGCCGGTAGTTGCCGTCCTCCCGCCAGTCGGAGTGCCCGTGCCCAGGCAGGTCAAACGCGACCAGCGGTCGGTCAAGCGCCATGGCGACCGAGTCCCAGGTGTGTGCGTTCTGCCCGCTACCGTGCAGGAGCACAAACTCGGGCTCGTCACTACCCCATATCAGCGCACTGATCCGCTGCTGCGGACCGACAGTCACCGCGCGCCGCTCGACCCGAGGGCGGCCGCGCCAGGCGATCCCCTCGTGCCTGGCGTACTGCTCTAGCATGCCGAATTCGTCGTAGTTCGCCGCATCGTCGTCCTTCATTATGCTGCCCGCCCTCGCTGCCGTGCCACCCCAGAACACCGGGCCTGCTGGTCTACGTCCACGGCGGCGCCTGGCTCGCGGGGCTAGGCACGCGTAACCACCGGCGAACCCCTGAGCGATCACGGCCCGGTTTGCTCATTCGGGCGGCGTCTGGCAGTTAGGGCCGCTGGTGAAGGCGGTGTCGCGGATCTGGCTGATGATGTTGTCGAGATGCCCGAGCGCTTCGGTGACGCGCCACCTGGCTGCGTCGGCGGGCAGGTTGATCGCGGCTTGCAGGCTGAGCCCGACGTGGAAGAGGGTGGTGACGACCGTGTCGAGCAGTTCCCGGCCGCGGTGCTCCTGCTGGGCTCTCATTGGCCCTGTGGCCAGGTCCGCTACGTCATCCGGCCACCCGGCTTCGGTGACGTCGTGGATGACGGCGAGGGTGAACTGGCCAGCGGCGGTCCGGACCGGGCTGAGGCTGATCTCGGCCGGGAATGTGGTCCCGTCCTTACGCAGCCCGACGAGCCGTGCCCCGGCGCCTATCGGCAGGGTCCTGCGCGCGCGGTCGTATCTGGCCCGCAAGCTGCGGTCTGTATCCTGCAGGTCCGCGGGGATGAGCGACTCGACATAGTGACCAGGCAACTCGCCACGCTGGTATCCGAATATCGCCTCCAGCCGCGTGTTGGCCAGCGCGATCGCGCCGTGGTCGTCAGCCAGCGCCACTCCGACTTGGAACGCGTCAAGCATCTGTCGGATCACGGCCGGGCCGATCGCCATCCCGATGTCGTACGCCGGCCCGGTTGCACGGAGCGGGCGGGCGAGCGGCCCGGCAATGTCGGGTGGCACCTGGTCGTCGGCTGGCCGCTCTGCCGGGCGGGTCGGTAGGCCTACTTTCGGCGCCCGTGCGGTGGTGGCTGATTCCAGCGACGGGTAGATGGCAACCAGGCGGTCCAGGCCGCTGATGGTCAGGACGCGCCGCACGAGCTGGGCGGTGACCACGAGCCGCAACTCGGTGCCGCTGAGGATCGCCCGCTGGTAGGTGCGCACGACCGCGTCGGCGCCGGAGTAATCGCAGGAGACCGTCGCAGTCATGTCGGCAATCAGCGATTTCGCGCCGCGGTTGATGGCCGACTGCAGCTCCTCTCGGATCTGCCCGGCGTTCGAAACATCGATTTGCTCCGGCAGCGTCATGACCGCCTGTCGGCCGGTCCACCGCACTGGGTGGCTCGCACTAAGCATGACGGCCGTCCTGGTACGCCCGGCAAGGCGGAGGTGAGGGAATCACTGCGGTCACCGAGCACGCCACAGCTGACTGGCGCATCGCGGAGGCACCTTAGTCCGATCCGGCCGTCTCCTGGCCGAGCCGCCTGGGTCCGGAGCGACGCGGTCACCTGCACGCTCAAGCTGGCCTGTGCAGGATGCTTGTGTTTAGTCCTCCGCTGCCGACTGTACGCCTGTCGCCGATGCCTGGTATAGCCGGGCAAGGTCAACCTTGCCCTCGTGGGCATGATCGAGCCTGGCATCTGCTGAAACGCGCACCGCCGACCCGGAGCTGCGCGAATTGCTGTTTCGCCGGTTAACTTTCGTCATTAAGGGAACGGGGTTTCTGGCCCGGCCGTTGCGCGTCCGATCAAGCCACACGTGGCTGGCCGAGGGCAGCCGGTTCCCGATGAGCTTGGCCCATAGGTCTGCTGGGGAAAGGACCTCTGCCCCTTAACCGAAGGACCGTGGTCGGCGTCTATAGCAGCGTGTGCCTGGGATCCGGCTATCTGCTTTTGTGAGGCAGGACCAGCGATGATCGCGTCTAGCGGGTCGTAGCCGGATGCCGGGGCGGAACGGGGATCCTGTCGAGATCGTGCGCCAGCACAACCTCGCCGCCGAATGCCACTGCCGCTTCCCTGGCTAGCCGCTGGGGATCGTCGAGGTCGTAGCGCTGGGAGAAGTGGGTGAGCACGAGCAGCCGGGCCTGCGACTCGGCCGCGATGCGGCCAGCCTGCCCGGCTGTGAGATGTCCGTAATCGCGGGCCAGCTCGGTATCGGCGTCGGCGAATGTGGATTCGCAGACGAGCATGTCGGCATGGTCAGCGAGCGCGAACGCAGCGTCGCACAGCCGGGTGTCCATGATGAACGCGAAGCGCTGGCCCGGCCTGGGTTCGCTTACCTGCTCGACCGTCACCCGGTGATCGCCTGTGACAATGCGGCCCTGGTGCTGCAGGAGTCCGACGTCGGAGCCGGTGATGCCCTGGGCGGCCAGCTTCTCGGGCACGAGCCGGCGCCCGTCCGGCTCGACCAGCCGGTATCCGATGGCCGGCACGCTATGCGACAGCTGCTTGGCTTCCAGGCGGAAGGAGGATGCCCGCATTATCGTGCCATCGCTCTCGACCGGCGGTTCTCGCAGATTCGGCACATCGCTGAACAGAGCCGCATTCCTGAGCCGCTGGAATACCTCCCGGCTCTCCGCTGGGTAGCAGACGTCTACGACGTGCTCCACCCGGTCCAGGGTCATCCGCTGGAGCACACCTGGCAGGCCGAGGCAGTGATCTCCGTGCAGGTGCGTGATGCAAATGCGGGTAATCTGGCTCGCCGTGCCGAGAACCACCAGCTCACGGTTGGACACGACACCCGACCCTACGCCACGTCACCATCGCAGCCGGGACCCTGCAGCCAGGTGCGATCGCGGTTCAGCTGGCCGTTCCGTCGAGGTGGCGCAATCTTTCGCCTACGTAGATCTGCCGCGGGCGGGCGATCTTCTGTTCGGGGTCACCGGCGCCTTCCTGCCACTGGGTCAGCCAGCCTGGCATGCGGCCGATAGCGAAGAGCACGGGGAACATGCTCGTGGGGAAGCCCATGGCCTGGTAGATGATGCCCGAGTAGAAATCGACGTTCGGGTACAGCTTGTGGCTGATGAAGTATTCGTCTGCGAGCGCGATCCGCTCGAGTTCGAGTGCGATGTCAAGCAGCGGGTTACGCCCGGTCACCGCGAACACCTCGTCTGCTATCTGCTTGATGATGGTGGCCCTGGGATCGAAGTTCTTGTACACCCGGTGTCCGAACCCCATCAGCCGCAGCTCGCCTTGCTTGACCCGCTTGATGTATGCGGGGACGTTGTCCGCAGTCCCGATCTCTTCCAGCATCCGCAGTACCTGCTCGTTCGCGCCGCCATGCAGCGGGCCGTACAGCGCCGCCGCCGCCGCTGCCGCCGCTGAGTACGGGTCGACCTGGGAGCTGCCGACCACCCGCATGGCGCTGGTAGAGCAGTTCTGCTCGTGATCCGCGTGCAGGATGAACAGCACATCGAGGGCGTGCTCAAGTACCGGATCGGGGCTGTACCTGGGCTCGGTCATCTTCCACATCATGTTGAGCAAGTTCCCCGCATAGGACAGCTCATCGTCGGGGTAGGCGTACGGCAGCCCCATAGCGTGCCGGTAGGCGAACGCGGCCAGCGTGGGCATCTTGGCGATGAGCCGCACCACTTGTTCATGCTGGCTCGCCTGGCTGGCGACCGCTTTTGCCTCTGGGTAGAAGGTGGAGAGCCCGGCTACGGTGCTCACCAGAATCCCCATCGGGTGGGCGTCGTGGTGGAAACCGTCGATGAACTTCTTGACGTTCTCGTGCACGTAGGTGTGATGGGTGATCTCGCGAGTCCACCCGGCGGATTCCTCCTTGTCGGGCAGTTCCCCCCGCAGCAACAGATAAGCCACGTCCAGGAACGATGCCTGGCGTGCCAGCTCCTCGATCGGATACCCGCGGTAACGCAGGATCCCCGCATCTCCGTCGATGAAGGTGACGGCGCTGCGGCAGCTGGCGGTGTTGAGGAATGCCGGATCGTAGGAGAGCAATCCGAAGTCATCTTCGGACACCTTGATCTGGCGCAGGTCGATCGCCCTGATCGCGCCATCGGCTATCGGAAGTTCGTAGCTGCGGCCTGTCCGTGAATCGGTGACCTGCAGCACGTCGCTGTTACCCATGACTGCACGCTCCTGACATCCCCGGGCGTCAAGCAGCAGTTGCCGCAGGGCCCAAGGACCCTCATGGCTGCAACATAGGCCGGGCGCGCGGATGTGAGGGAGACCGAACGGCCCGCATTGCCGGGACTTCGGTCACTGGATTGTTGACCCTGAAATGGCTGGGTTGACAGGTGATTCTGGCGGTCGCTGCCTTTGACCCGGCTCACGTCGGGCAAGCCACTTGAGCCTGCGCGCCGCGTTTCCGGGCGGCTCGCGGATTACCGATCCACCGTCGCCAGCACCCGCGCTGCGGAAACCGCTTCGAGCAGTCGCTTGTAGTCCTGCTCGTTCTGGTCGGCGTAGGTGATTGCGAAATCGGCGATGGCGTGGTCGAAGTCCTCGTCGCTGCCCAGGTAGCCGGAGATCATGGCTGCGCGGCCGGTCCGGGCGTGCGCGCGGGCGAGCGCCCAGCCGCAGAGCCTGCCGTAGTAGTTGAGCTGGAGCGGGTCCATCACAGAGACGCTCATGCTGCCCTTCATGTCGCGCAACTGGCGCACGTAGTAGTGCTTGGAGCTCGGACGCGTGCGGCAGAGAAGGATGAGCGGCATGCCTGCGGGGCCCGTGCTCTCGGCTCCGGACCCGGCAGTCCCGCCCTCAGTCGGCATCAGACGGGTGAACTCGGTCGTGATTGCTCAGGCGGGGGTATCGGGCCAGCCCGCGGCGTCGAACACGGCGATCGGATCGAGGTAGTCCCGCCAGTGCGTCACCTTGTGGTCCTTGACGGTAATGATGGATACAAAGCGATTGTTGTACGGCCGGCCTGTCTGCACCGATTCGCCGTGCACCTCGTACTCGAGGACGACGACCGACGCTTCCGGATCCCGGTAGACGCGCAGATTGTCAGCGCTGTGCACCGTCATGAGGTCGCCATAACCGCTGTACAGGTCGATGATGTTCTGTCGCCCTTCGACGCGCCTGGGGTAGCCGGGCACAGAGATGACGTACTCGAAGACCACATCGTCGGTCAG
>Ga0187815_10001320_pt1 | contig 11704 bp, 9 predicted proteins | sample NC_S_5_FD_132962 | JGI IMG/M metagenome (GOLD analysis project Ga0187815, IMG submission 132962) | Wetland sediment microbial communities from Neuse River Estuary, North Carolina, USA - ASW-S_5 | ecosystem: Environmental > Aquatic > Freshwater > Wetlands > Sediment | place: USA: North Carolina...
CGCCGGACCAGGGACACGGCCAGGGGCACCGCGGAGGCGGCGCTCGTGGCGACCACCGCCAGGTCGACGCCGCGGCCGCCGGTGGCCAGTTGGACCAACTGGCGGACCTTCTCGGCATTGCGGGGGTCCACCGTGGCGTCGGCGCCTCGACGCCCCGCGGCGGTGCGCCGCAGGGAGGAGGGGTCCGCGCCCCCGATCCAACCGGCGCCGAGGGTGCGGGCCAGCCGGGAGTAGAGTATCCCGACGGGGCCGAGACCGAGGATCATCACCGTGGTCGCGGGGGGAAGGCCGACGGTGCGGAGCGCGGTGAGCGCGCAGCCGGCGGGTTCGAGCAGCGTCCCGTCGTCCCAGCTGACCGCCGGGGCGAGGGGGAGGACGGCGCCTCGGCTCACGTTCACCGCGGGGACCCGGAACTGCTCCGAGAACCCGCCGGGGTCCAGGTTGGTCTTCGTGTACGAGGGGCAGTACGTGTAAGCGCCGCTGTAGCAGGCCGGGCAGGCGTAGCACGGCACGTGGTGGTGGGCGAACACGCGGGTGCCCACGGCGAGGCCGTTGACCCCGGCGCCGACGGCGGCCACGGTGCCCACCGGTTCGTGTCCGATAATCTGGGTGGCTCGATAGTTCCCCTTCACCTTCTCGAGGTCGGAGCCGCAGATGCCGCACGCCGCGAGCGCGACGATCACCTCGCCCGGCCCCGGCGTGGGGTCGGGGCGTTCCTCGACCGTGATGCGACCCGGCGCCGCGAGGGAACCTGCCTTCATCGAGACCGAAGAGCCGCGCCGATGGCTGCGTCGAGGATCTCGACGCCCTCGTCGACCTCTTCGCGCTGAATGATGAGAGGCGGGATGTACCGTACGGTCGATTTGCCGCAGGGCAACAGGAGCAACCCCCTCTGGTAGGCCTCCACCAGAATCCGGTCCCGGAGCGCTACCGCCGGCGTCTTGGATTTCCGGTCCTCGACGAATTCGGTCGCGACCATGAGTCCGAGGCCCCGGACGTCCCCGATAACCTCGTACTTTCGCTGCAACTCCTGAAGCCGCTGGACGAGGTACGCCCCTTGGCTACGCGCGTTCTCGAGGAGGTGCTCCTTCTCGATCACGGTTAGGACGGCCTGCGCCGCCGCGACCGCGACCAGATTGCCCCCGAAGGTGTTCGAGTGGGGTCCCTTGTAGGGATAGTCCAGGTCCTTCCGGAGGATCATCGCGCCGATCGGCAGGCCTCCACCGAGGGACTTCGCCGTGGTGACAATGTCGGGCACGACGCCATGGTGCTCGATGGCGAACCAACGTCCCGTCCGTCCGAACCCCGATTGCACCTCGTCGTCGATGAACAGGATCTGATGCTCATCGAGGATGGACTTTATCGCGGCGTGCCATCCCTTCGGGGGGACGATGTAGCCTCCTTCCCCCATGACCGGCTCCGCGATCATGGCCGCAACGTCCTCTGGAGGAACCGCCGTCTCGAAATAGAGCTCCTTCAGAATCTTGGCACAGTAGAGGTCGCAGCTCGGGTAGGTAAGCTTGTACGGACAACGGTAGCAGTACGGGGGCGGGATGTGCGTAGCCCCACCGGTGTGGGCATTGAACCGGGCCCGCTGGACCGGTTTGGAGGCGGTGAGCGCGAGCGACCCCATCGAGCGACCGTGGAAGGCCCCGAGCAGACCGATGACGAGCGGGCGCTGCTTGTTCCAGCGGACCAGTTTGAGCGCGGCTTCGGCGCTCTCCGTGCCGCTGTTGGTGAAGAAGACCTTCTTGGGGAAGTCCCCGGGCGTGAGGTGGGTCAGTCGCTCGGCCAGTTCAGTCTGCGACGCGTAGTAGAAGTCCGTCCCGGCGAAGTGCATCAGACGGGCGGTCTGGCGCTGAACCGCCGCGACGACATCGGGATGGCAGTGGCCGACATTGAGTACTCCGACACCGGAAGTGAAATCGAGGAGCCGGTTCCCATCCGCGTCGGTGACCCAAACTCCTTCGGCCTCGGCCGCGGCGATGGGAGAGGTCTTCGTGGTGGTCATCAAGTACCGCTCGTCCGCCGCGACGATGGCCTTCGTTTTGGGCCCTGGAATGGGCGTTACAATCCGAACCCCGCGGGACTTGGGCCGAGCTGGGGCGGTGTTGGTCGGAGGGGCGGCCTTCCGTGGTGCGGAACCGGATGACATGAGCTCTCCAACTGAAAGTCACGGGGCCGGTACATTAAAGGACTTCGCGAGGCCGCCATGGATCGTCGCGTGGGTCCTCGGAGTGCCTCCGGCGGGCCGGTCGCGTATTAACCTCGGTCGGACTAGACGAGTGAACCCCCATGGTCGAAAACGAACGTCCCGCCCGCGCCGCCGCCCCCGCCCCGCCCCTGATGCGCTTCGAGGAGCTTCCCCTGCATGCGACCCTCCGACAGGGCGCACGCGAAATGGGGTATCATTCCGCCACTCCAATCCAAAGTCGGACGATCCCGGAGGCGGTCCTGGGCCGAGATGTCGTAGCGACGGCCCAGACCGGCACCGGAAAGACGGCCGCGTTCCTGCTCCCAATCCTCGAGCGGACTCTGGATCTCCCACCCGGGAGGATCTACGCGCTCATCCTCACGCCCACCCGAGAGCTCGCGGTGCAAGCCGAAGGGTTCCTCAAGAAGCTCGGCCACTACACCAAGCGACGCGGCGCCGCGGTCTACGGCGGTGTGGGCATGGAACCCCAGACGCGCGCCCTGCGGGGTGGGGCCGAGATCATCGTCGCGACGCCGGGTCGTCTATTGGACCACATGGCGCGCGGCTACGTTGACTTCCGTCACCTTCGTATCCTAGTCCTCGACGAGGCGGACCGGATGCTTGATATGGGCTTCTTGCCGGATGTCCGGCGAATCCTCTCGTCCCTGCCCCGAGAACGCCAGAACATGCTCTTCTCGGCCACAATGCCGCCCGAGGTGGTCAAGCTCTCTCACGAATTCCTCCGCGAGCCCCGGATGGTCCATGTGGACCCGACGACGGTGGCCGCCGTCGGGGTCTCCCATCTCGCTCTCCCGGTCCCCTCGTATCTCAAGGCACCGCTGCTCCGCGAACTCCTCCAGGACGCGACGATGACGAGCGTACTCGTCTTCACGCGGACCAAGCATCGGGCCGACCGACTGGCCCGGCAGCTCCAGCAGTGGAACATTCCCGCGACGGTGATCCACGGGAACCGGAGCCAGAGCCAGAGGATCAGCGCGCTCGAAGGATTCCGGGAAGGAGAGCATAGGGTCCTCGTCGCGACGGACATCGCTGCGCGCGGCATCGATGTGGAGGACGTGAGCCACGTGGTGAACTTCGACGTGCCGCACGAGGCCGAGATCTACATCCACCGGGTGGGCCGAACCGCGCGTGCCCAACGACAAGGCGATGCCTTCACCCTGGTGGGACCCGAAGAGCAGGACGACTTCGACAACATCGAGAAGCTTCTGGGATACTCCATTCCGCGGGCGCGGATTCCGGGCTTCGTCTACGATGCGCCTCCGCCGCCCCGGATGCTCGACCGGCAGGGCGGTCCCTCCCGAGGGGGTAACCGATCGGGCGGTGGACGCGGCTATTCCCGGTCCAACCGGAGCCCGCCATCTTACGGCCGGCGGTCCGGGCTCCCTCGCGGTGTCCCCCCTGAACGTGGCGGTCGCCGAACGTATCGCCGCTGGTGAGCCAGGATTCTCTGGGGCCTCGGACGAGTTGTCCCGGGGGCTTCTTAAGCCCCTGATTCTCCGCGAAGATGAGACGGCCAGGTATTGGTCATGGGTCCGACTCATTCGAGTGCACTGTACCAGAGCATCCACCGGCAGCCCGAGATCCTCCGCGATGTTCTCCGACGGGAGACGGAATCCGCCCGGCAGGCGGCCGAAATCCTCGCGGGGGCACGACGCGTCTACCTGGCCGGCACGGGAACGAGTAGCCACGCGGCCATCGTCACCGAGTACCTGTACCGATCGCTGGGTCTCGACGCCGAGGCGCGGACCGTGTTCGACCTGGCCAACTACGGGCCGAAGATCCGATCCGAGGATGTGGTGGTCCTGATCAGTCACCGGGGGGCGAAGAAATACGGGAACCGAGTGCTCGAGCTTGCGAAGGCCGCGGGCGCGAAGTCGATCGGAGTGACGGGCTTGGACTCCCCGATGGCGATTCCGGAAGTGATCTTCCACACCGCGCCGCAGGAGAAGTCCTCGACCCACACGATGAGCTACACAGGAAACCTGATGGCGCTCGCCATGACGGGGGTCGCCTACGCCGAACGGGGGGGCTCGGCACCGAACCCCCTACGCGGGGTCCTCAACACTATGCCTGCGATGTACGAGGGCATTCTCAAGCGGGAGCACGTGATTCAACCGGTCGCACAGTCCCTGGCCCAATCGGGGCGACTCGTCTTGGCGGGAGCCGGCCCGAACGTGCAGACCGCCCGCGAAGGCGCGCTAAAGGTCAAGGAATCCTCGTATCTCGTCGCCGAGGGATTCGAGATCGAGAACCTCCTCCACGGGGGAATCCAGCCGCTCAAGGCCGGCGACACCGCCGTGGTCCTGGTGCCGCCGAGTCCGGCCGCGGAACGGGCGACCGACCTGGTCCGCGCCCTGGAGTTGCTCGGCGCATCGATCCTGCTCATCCACGATGACGCTCACACCTTCCAGGTGCCGGCGGTCGAGCCGCCGGCGCCGGTCGTCTCTACGTTCCTCCTTCCGTTCGTTCCGGAGCTCCTCAGCCCCATGGTCACCGTGCTCCCGGTGCAGATCCTCGCGTGCACCACCGCCGAGATCCGGGGAACGAATCCGGATTCGTTCCGCGCTGACGATCCGACATACAAGCGGATCAACGACAGCTACAAGCTCTGACCGTTCCCGGTCGAATCCGGGACCTCGGGGCTTAGCGACGGAACTTGGGTTGCGACTTTCGATAGTCCCGCTCGAGGGCGCGAGCGAACCGCTGCCAGGCGATCGTGGTCCCCCGTTCCGCCTGCGCCTTGGGGCGGGCCGTGAACTCGAGCAGACCCGGCCGGCGGCGCCACCACAGGTCGAGCTGCGTTCGGCCATCCGGCTGCGTCGTGAGCTGGTAGTCCCCGACCACCTGGACGTGATTTCCCGTGCACTCCATGTGCCATCGATCCGGCGGCTGGAGCATGACGTCGTACCGCCCCCAGTACCAACCGGCGGGCGATTCCTCGAGGTCCTCGTAGAGGACCTGACGACGATTCCGTCGGATCACCTTGCGCTGGTAGTTCTCCCCTTCGAGCTTCGCGTCCCCGGGGGTGTAGTCGGTGCACCACGAGAACACGTACGGCAAGGGAGCGCGGAACTTCATCTGCACGTGATACTCGGGGCCGGGCCAACGCGATCGTTCGAAGATGCGACTCATAGAGGGTAAGAGGAAGGATAGGCCGTCCCTTCAAAGATGTATCGCGGACTGACCCCATCTACGGGAAGCCGCACCGGACAAGGCCTTCTGATGAGGCGTGTTGGACCCCGCGACGATCGGTGGGCCATGGCGGATCCGAGCGCGACGTCGTACACCACCCGAGAACTGTCCGTGACGACGTGGCGAGACTTCGAGGCCCTCTTCGGTGCCTATGGAGGTGTTCAGGACGGCTGCTGGTGCATGTACTATCACCGGGCCCGGCCCAACCGGGGCCAGCCGGACGCCACGCGACACGCCCAGAACCGGAACGACCATCGGCGTCTCGTGGAGCGCGCGGAAGCCCACGGCGTGCTCGTGTACTTCGGGGGCCGGGCAGTCGGCTGGTGTCAGTTCGGCCGAACTTCGCAGCTCCCACGTATCGACGCCGGTGTCAAGTATCGGGCCCTCGGTCCCGCCCGGGAACCTCCGCCGGACTGGCGCATCACCTGCTTCTTCGTCGACCGGGCGTTCCGTAGAGTGGGCGTGGCCACGGCCGCGTTGAACGCGGCCCTGAAGGCAATCTCCCAACGAGGCGGAGGGGTCGTGGAAGCCTATCCTTCCACAAATCCGCGGGCGGTAGCAACCTGGTTCGGTTCGGTCTCGATGTTTGCACACCAGGGCTTCACGACCGTGGCCCCCTTCGGACGAAGCAATCGGTTGATGCGGCGGACTGTCGAACCCTCTCGCCAAGCTCCGGCCCTTCACCGGAGTCGTTTGGAAGAGAAAGCCGAATAACGGGCCGAGCCGCTGGCTCGCCGATGAGACCCGCGACGGACCCGTTCGCACGACTCACCCTCCCTATCGCGACGCCGCGCCTGATTCTGCGGCTCCCAACCTCCCGGGACGTACCCGACCTAGAACGAAGCTTCCGGGACGGGCGCACGGCTCGCGCCGTGGGCGCGCCTCTGCACTCGACTGAGGAGATGCGAGACCCGATCAAAATGGTCCGCCGCACACGGGAGGAGTTCCTCAAGGCGACGGACCTCTCCCTCTCCACGATCCAGCGGAGCGATGGGCACTGCGTTGGTCGAGTCGGACTCCGTGGACTCGACTGGAAATGGCGCACGGTGGAGAGCCTCTCGTACTGGGTCGATTCTCGGTTCTGGAATCGTGGGTATGCCACGGAGGCCTCGTGGTTCTTGTGCCGCGCGGCATTTTCCCAGCTCGGCATGCGGCGGATCGCTTCGTCGGCGTTGGCGCCCAATCTCGCCTCCCTCCGCGTGCTGAGGAAGCTTGGATTCGTCCGCGAGGGTCGGCAACGACAGGCGGTCCGTGTGCGGGGTCGACCCATGGACATGGTATTGTACGGACTTCTGCGGGGCGAGCTCGTTCCGTGGGCCTCCCTCGCGTGATCGAGTCTCTCGCCCGGTCGGCCCGGGTCGCGGGTCAATCCGGGCTCATCTCCAGTCTATAGTCGCCATCGCAGTCGGTCGCCCGTCGACGTATGGCGGCTCCCAGTGTTTCCCCCAGTCCGGCCATCGGTTCGGTCCGGTCGCTGGCGAGCCGGCTCGAACGGGTCCGGACGAGCCTGCTCGAGCTAGAGCAGTCGGTCGACCTCACCCCGTTCGGGCCGCAGCGAGATAGCGCCCGCAACCTCCTGCACTACCTAGCCTTCCGTCGGTTCGATCTTCGACGAGATCAAGCTCGTCTCTCTCACTGGGCCCTCTCCTCCCTCGGTCGGTCGGAGAGCCACGTGCTCTACAACCTGGAGGCGGTGCTCGGGTGGCTCGACCGTCTCCTCGCACGTCCGATAGGCGCACGGGCCCCTTCGGCGGGGCCAGACCCGGAACGCGGCCGCCGGATCCTGGACCGAAACGCGAGGGCCCTCCTCGGGCCTCCGCAGACCGGTCGCCGGGTACGCATCATGGTCACGATGCCGACCGAGGCGGCGACGGACTATCAGCTGGTCCGGGACCTGATGGAGCGGGGGATGGACTGCGCCCGGATCAATTGCGCACATGACGGACCCGGCGAATGGGCGGGCATCATCGCGCATATTCACCGGGCGGAGCGTGCCCTCGGGCGGCGATGCCGGATAGAGCTAGACTTACCCGGACCGAAGATCCGTACAGGGGTGATACGGCCCGGTCCCTCGGTGCTGAAGCTCCGGCCCGCGCGCGACCCTCTGGGTCGCGTCACGGCACCGGCAACGGTCTGGCTCGCTCCTCTTCCCGGTTCCCGTCCGGCCCTCGAGGACGGTAACGTACTGCACCTCCCGAGGGATTGGCTCCGTCGGCGTCGCCCCCGGGAGCAGGTGGAGCTTCTCGATGCCCGGGGGGCCCGGCGACGGCTACGAATCGTCGGACCGGAGGGGGCCGGTTGGCGCGCGGAAGCGAAGAAGACCACGTACGTCACCACCGGATCCGCGTTTGTGGGTACCGCCGAGGACGGGGAAGAGGACCCGGCTCTGGTGGGACCGATCCACCCCATCGAGCAACGGATCCGCCTCTCCGTCGGGGACCGACTCGTCCTCACCTCCCGCCCGGACCCGGGGGAGGAGTCCCGCCGAGATGCGCGCGGCCGCGTGCGCCGACCCGCTCATATCCCGTGCACATTCCCTGAAGCGCTCAAGTTCGTGCGGCGGGGCGACTCGGTTTGGCTCGACGATGGCCGGATCGGTGGCGTGGCACGTTCGGCGAATGCGGGGCGGCTGATCATCGAGGTGACGCACGCGCCCGCGGGTGGGACCTGGTTGGCCGCCGACAAGGGGATCAATCTCCCCGACACCGCATTGGCCCTTCCGTCCATTCCCCCGAGGGACCTCGAGACCCTCCGCTTCATCGTGCGGAACGCGGATCTGGTCGGGTACTCGTTCGTTCATTCCGCGCAGGACCTCCGGCGCCTGCGAGCTGAGCTCGCGCGTCTAGGTCGACCGCGCATGGGCATTGTGCTCAAGATCGAAACGCGACGCGCCTTCGAGGAGTTCCCCGCGATCCTCCTCGAGGCCCTCCGGCAGCCTCCGATGGGCGTCATGATCGCGCGGGGTGACCTCGCGGTCGAGGTCGGCTTTGAGCGGCTCGCCGAGGTACAGGAGGAGATCCTCTGGTTGAGCGAAGCCGCCCACCTTCCGGCGATCTGGGCGACGCAGGTCCTGGAAGGACTCGCCAAGAACGGTCTTCCGTCCCGTGCGGAGGTGACGGACGCCGCGATGGGCGAACGCGCCGAATGCGTGATGTTGAACAAGGGCCCGCACATCGTCGAGGCCGTCGCCGCGCTCGACGGCATCCTTCGTCGGATGCAGTCCCATCAAGCGAAGAAGACCGCAATGTTGCGGCACCTCAACATCGTCGAGCGGTTTGTGGCCGAGCGCCATTGAGCCGGGCCGCGTTGCACCGATCCCCCCATGTAAGAGGGTCCCTCGCGGGGGCGAATATCGGAGCGGCGGGCGGACGGCCGCGGCGAGTGGGCTCGGCCGGATTCGAACCGGCGATCTTCGCTGTGTGAGAGCGACGTCTTCACCGCTGGACTACGAGCCCGTTGCGAGCGGGGTCGACACGTCGGCGGCCATAATGCTCTCCCTCACGCGATGGCCAGGACGAGCGGGACCACCAGACTCGCGATCACGGTGAGGGCCAGTCCGCTCCCGAGGGCCATCGAGCCTGCCTCCGCGTCGCCGTAGGCGGTGACGAAGTAGAGCGTCGTGTCCATGGCGGTGGCTCCTCCCATCGCCGTCAGTCCCTCCGCTCGGACACGGGGACCGACCCACGGCGCGGTCACCATCGTCAGGTTCTCTCGGAAGAAGTTCGTGAGAAAGGCGACGAGCCCGGCGAGCGGCCCGATCGCCGTGGTGACGAGAGGGCCGGCCAAGCTGTAAAAGCCGAAGCCCAGGGTACTGGCGAAGGTCGCGCGGAGGGAGAATCCCGTGATGGCGGAGAAGATCGGCGCCGCCGCGAGGGCTCCGACGATGGCCGCCACCACCGGGGTCGGCGTCGTTCGAAGGGCGCCCCATGAGAACCGAAGGTTGAATCCCACGAGCAGGAGCAAGACATACAGCGCCACCGTCAGGGCGGTCTGGCCCGGGAACGTGATCAGGTGGCCTACCACATAGCCGACCACAAGCCCCACGACGATGAACACCCCGAGCGGGCGGGGGCGCCTCAAATTGCCCGGGGCCGGGGGTCTTCGCGGAAGAACGAAGGTGAGGCCCAGGGTCAACAACAGGACAAGGCCTACCAGTCCGAGGGCGAGGGGGATCGCGCTGAGCAGGTGCGCCGCCGGAAGGGCGGCGAGCAAGATCCCCAAGAAGAACACCAGCGCGACGATGTCGGCAATCGTCGCGCGGTCGACCCAGGGGCTCCGCCAACGGGTCAGGCGTCCGGCGGCCACCCCGATGGCGAAGGCAACGTAGAGGAATACGTCGATCACGCCGCTCCGCCCCCAGGCCCGTGACGAGCCGGGCGATGCTCACGTAGTCCAGGGAGTAATCGTCACCGGGCGCGAGGGCGCGCCGCGACCAAGCCAGAGGGTGTCCTCGCGGTCCGCTCCGTAGCTCAGGTATTCCACCGGCACCCGTGTCTCTTGGGCGATATAGCGTAAGAACCGCTTGAGCGCCCCCGGCACCGCTGCGACGCCTTCGCGACGGATCTTCGCTCGCAACCTTTCCGTGAACGGCGGCCAGCCAGGGAACTTCTCGTAGATCGGGGTGACCTTCGCGTAGTCCGCCGCCTGGATCGGGGGATAATCCGAGATGGTCTCGCCCGAGTCCATTCGGTAGCCGACACAGATGGGTACCTCGTCGAGCCCACCCAGCACGTCCGCCTTGGTGATCGCGAACGAGGTGAATCCGTTGAGCCGCGAGACGTACCGCAGCAGAACGAGGTCGAGCCAGCCGCATCGTCGGGGCCGGCCGGTCGTGGCGCCCCGCTCGTTCCCCTCTCGCAGGAGGAATTCCCCGAGCTCTCCCGTCACCTCGGTGGGGAAGGGACCGGCCCCCACCCGGGTCGCGTAGGCTTTGGAGACCCCCAACACTTCATCGAGCTCCGCGGGAGGGATGCCACTCCCCACGAGCGCGCCGGCCGCCGTCGGGTGGGAGCTCGTCACGAACGGGTAGGTGCCAAAGTCCACGTCGAGGAGAGCGCTCTGAGCCCCCTCCAGAAGAACGGACGACCCTTCCGCGATGGCGTTCCAGAGCATCGGTTCGGTCGGGCGAACGAACATGGCGAGCCGACTCCCGACGTCCCGCAGTGCCGCTTCGAGCTGGTCCCGCGGCGGCGGGTTCGGAAGGAAACTCTTCGTGGCGTAGAGCAGGTCCAGTTGCTGGCCTAGGTCGGCCGGATGCACGAGGTCGACCATCCGGATTCCCCAGCGGCCGTACCGGTCGGCGTAGGCCGGCCCGATGCCTCGTCGCGTCGTTCCCACGGAGGCCCTAGGGCTCTTCGAGCTTCGAAGATCCTCCTCCCAGGCATCCTCGAGTTGGTGGATCGGCAGCAGGACGTGGGCCCGCTCGCTGAGAACGACCTCGCCCTTGAGCAGGTCGCGTTGCTGGAGGTCCAGTATCTCCGTCTCGAGGGCGGCGGGGTCGATGACCATGCCCGGACCGGAGATGCCGGTCACGCCGGCGCGGAGCACGCCGCAGGCGAGCTGGTGGAGAACGACCTTGCCCTGGGGGAGATGGATCGTGTGACCCGCGTTCGGTCCTCCCCCGGTCCGTACGACGAAGCGCGCATGGGCGGCGAGGTAGTCGGTGATCTTTCCCTTGGCCTCATCGCCGAACTGAGCCCCGACGACGACGGTAACGGTCACGAACCTCTCCCCCGCGGCGTACGCGTAGCGCCCCGCTACATCTTGATTGCTCCCACCGACGCTTCGTCGCGCTATCGCACGGTCAAGTTCCCACAATGGTTATGGGGGCGACCCAGGTCTCGCGGCGGTGGTCGCCCAGAGGGTACGCGACATCGAGATCTCGGGCATCCGTCGGATGTTCGAAGCCGCCCCGGCGGGCGCCGTCAACCTCGGTCTGGGTGAGCCGGACTTCGAGCCCCCCGCGGTAGTCATCCGGGCCCTTATCTCGGCCGTCCAGCACAAGATGAACCACTACGGCCCGTCGGCCGGGCTCACCGCGTTGCGGGAGAAGATCGCCGATCGGTACCGCGACATCGACCCCGACGTGGGCCGAGAGAACGTCATCATCACGGCGGGAGGCTCGGAAGGTCTCATGGCCTGCGCCTTGGCCTTGTACGACCCGGGAGACGAGGTCCTCGTACCGGATCCCGGGTTCGTGCTCTACGCCCCGCACGCCCGGATGGCCGGAGCCACTCCCGTGTCGTACGGGCTGGCCGAAGCGCAACGGTTTCTCCCCAATTTCGACGAGCTCGAGCG
>Ga0187815_10001322_pt1 | contig 11687 bp, 10 predicted proteins | sample NC_S_5_FD_132962 | JGI IMG/M metagenome (GOLD analysis project Ga0187815, IMG submission 132962) | Wetland sediment microbial communities from Neuse River Estuary, North Carolina, USA - ASW-S_5 | ecosystem: Environmental > Aquatic > Freshwater > Wetlands > Sediment | place: USA: North Carolina...
CGGTATTCCTGGCACAACACGCTTCGAGAGAACAGCAGTCAGGAAAATTCCCCTTGAAGTGTGCCGTATGCACCTCAACCCGCCGGATCGTGCCCGGCACTCCCAGTTTCAAGACCACCCAATCATGGCCCGGACCGCGCCTTCGCCGCGTCTCCCAGCCTTCGCCCATATTGCGCGCGAGGCCGGGCATCAGCATGTTGAGAGGCTCGCCGAAGAATTGATCGCTCGACGCGACGATTCTGCCTCCGTTTTCGACCGCCGCGAGATCGAATTCCGCGCGCCCGCCCCGGCTGGCGCGGAACGCCGGCTCGCCGTGCACGCGCAGACGCGCTACGCCGCCATCGGGGAAAATATTCAGGCGCAAATGCGTGAAGCGGCCGGGGCGCTCCATCTGGAACGGATTCTGCGAATCGCCGGCCAGCCGCGACTCCGGCAGCAACTCGACCCATTTCGTTTTCGCGCTGAGCAGAGCTTTCTTTTCGTTCTTGTACGGCGGGCCGCTGCCGAGGTCACATCCTTCGATCGAGCAGCGCTCGGGATAATTGCCTGTGAAGAAACTAGTGTCCACCACGACGCCACGCACCGTGCCCGGCAGTCCGAGGCGCACGATGCACCAGTCATAACCTGGCGTGCGGCGGCGGCGCGTTTCCCAGCCGTCCATCCATTTTCCGCGCGCCGTGAATTTACCTTCGATGAAAATCGGCTTCGACGGCTTGAGCAGATTTTCTTTGGGCGCGAAGAATTCATCGTTGGCCGCGATCACGCGGCCACCCAGGCGCTCGGCAGCGAGATCGAGGAGATGCGTGAAATCCGTCATGCGACGCCCCGGCGAAGCACTTGCCCGGCGGCGGGAGATAAGAACTCGCCAAGCTCGAAAATCTTGCGGCCGCGCAAGAATGTTGTTTCGACCACGCCCGTCAGCTCCTGGCCTGCGTATGGCGTCACTTTGTGGCGATGATGCAGGCGCGCCGCATCGACGCGAAACGTTGCATCGGGATTCCAGATCACGAGATCGGCATCGCAGCCCACAGCAATCGCTCCTTTGCGCTCACTAAGCCCCGCGAGGCGCGCCGGGCCGGCGCAAAGCCATTCGGCGAGGCGCGACACAGGATAGCCGCGCAAGCGGGCCTGCGTCCACACGGCAGGGAGGCTGAGCTGCAGGGATGCGATGCCGCCCCACGCGCGGAGGAAATCACCATCTTTAGGCAATTTCATTGCGGGAGGGCAGGGCGAATGGTCCGTCGCGATGAAGTCGATTGTGCCATTGGCGAGGCCGGCCCAAAGCTTTTCGCGATTTTCGCGCGAGCGAATCGGCGGCGCGCATTTGAAATCGGTCGCGGCGTCGGCGATCTCCTCGGCCGCGAAGGAAAGATAGTGCGGGCACGTCTCGACGCTGAGCGCGAGGCCGGCGGCCTTTGCTTCTTGTAATTGGGCGATCGAATCGGATGAAGCGAGATGAACGATATGGACGCGAGCCTTAAATTCACGCGCGAGCCGGAGCAGAAGCGCGATGGCTTCGTCCTCGGCTTCGTGAGGGCGCGACGCGAGCCATGTCGCGTAACGTTTCGGCGATACGCCCTTCAGCAGCTCGGCGATGGCTTCGTCGATCGGCCCAGGCAGTTCGGCGTGTGCGAGCAACGGCGCGCCGATTGACGCCAACCCCGGAAGCGCTGCGCGAAGGTCGATCTCGTTTACGGACGCGAATTCGTTCACGCCGCTCGGGACGAGGAAGCATTTGAACCCGAAGACGCCTGCGTCCCACAGCGGCTTGAGTTCGGGGACATTACCCGGAACCACGCCGCCCCAGAAGCCCGTGTCGACCGAAAGCTTTCCCGCCACGGCGGGCAGGCCCGCTGCTGACGCGAGCTTTTCGCGAAATGCCGCCGCGGTTGTGGTCGCCGGGATGCTATTCAGCGGCATCTCGATGAGCGTCGTGACGCCGCCTGCTGCAGCTGCGCGCGTCGCGGTCGAAAAACCTTCCCATTCCGTGCGTCCCGGCTCGTTAATGTGGACGTGCGTATCGACGATGCCGGGCATCACCACCGCGTCGCCCGCTTCGTGCACGGGGATGCCGTAGGGAATATCGTCGAATGCGGTGATCGCGACGATTGCGCCGCCACGGATGTGCACCGCTGCCGAGCGCTCGCCTTCGGGTGCGATGACGCGCTTGCCGCGCACGATCAGATCGGGCGGAGCGGCGGAGAGTGTCGGCGGCGAAAGAGGATTTTGCATCGCGTCTATTGGGACAGCATCTCGATGAATTCGGCGAGCAGATTCTGCGATACGCGGCGGCGGTAGCGAGCCGTCGAGCGCATGTCGTCAATCGGGCCGATTTCGTGCGCGAGTACTTCCTGCGCGGCGCGCAGGACCGATGGCGACAGGCGCTCGCCGCGCAGCAGCTTTTCGGTTTCCCTGGCGCGCACAACCGTGGGCGCGACACTGCCGAGCGCGAGGCGCACATCACTCACGCGCCCGGCGTCCACCTGAGCGGCGCCGGCGAAACACACTTTCGAAATCGCCTGCGCGCGGCGCGTGCCCACTTTGCGGTAATACTGCTTCCATGCTTGCCGTGCGCGAGGCAACCGAATGCGGCGGATCAATTCGTCGTAGCGCAGGTCCATTTTCTTGTAGCCGGAATGAAAGCCATCGTAGCGCGACCAGCGCGTACCGCGCGTCGAGACAATTTCCAGCTCCGCGTCGTAGACCAGCAGCGCCGGCGGCGAATCGGCCGCGGGCGAAGCGTTCGCGATGTTGCCGCCGAGCGTGCCGCGATTTTGCGTCGCGATGCTGCCCGTTTCGGCTGCGGCGCGGGCCAGTAGCGGAAATTCTCCGGCGAGCGTGCCATTGCGGCGCACGTCCGTGTACGTGGTCAGCGCTCCGATCGTCACGTGGTCCGTTGCGATTTCGATGCCGCGCAATTCAGGCAGCTTCCAGATGCTGAGGAAGTTCTTGTGGGCGAGTTTTCCCGCTTCGAGCAGGACCATCAAATCCGTGCCACCCGCGAAAAGCTTCCAAGCGCCGGGCTCGCGTGCGATTCGGTCAAGGACGTCGGCCAGATCGCGCGGCGCGGCCAATTCGTATGCCGGAAGATACGACCTCACGGCTGCGGCTCGGCCTCGCGGCACGCTGCGACCACGGATTCGAAAATCTTGACGTAGCCGGTGCAGCGGCAGAGATTTCCGGCGAGGCCCTCGCGAATTTCGGCGTCGGTCGGCTCAGGATGGCGCGCCAGAAGATTTGTCGCCGCGAGAATCATTCCCGGCGTGCAGATTCCGCACTGGGCGCCGCCGTGCGCGAGAAACGCCTGCTGTACGGCATCGAGACGATCGCCGCGCGCGACGCCCTCGATCGTGCGAATCTTCGCGCCCTCCGCGTGAACGGCCGGCACGAGGCAGCTATTCACGAGCGCACCGTCGATTTCGACTGCGCACGCGCCGCATTCGCCCTCGCCGCATCCTTCTTTCGTGCCCGTGAGGCCGAGCTCTTCCCGCAGAACGTCCAGCAGGCGCGCCATCGGATATGCGTCGAGTGCCGCCGGCTTTCCGTTCACCTCGCATGTCACGCGGATTTTGCGCGCGCCTTCAGGCATGCACCGTCTCCATCATTTCCGCGAGCACTTCGGGCGTGACCGGGATGCGGCGAATGTCGATTCCCGTGGCGTGCGCGATCGCATTCGCGATGGCGGGCGCGGTGCCATCGAGCGGCAGCTCGCCGATTCCTTTTGCGCCGGCGGGGCCGCGCTCGTAGGGAACTTCCTCGAACCAGACGCGAATGGGCGGCACGTCCATCGAGGTGGGCATGATGTAGTTGGTCATCTGGCCGTTGATCATGCGGCCTTGCTGCCAGACGACGTTTTCATAGAGGGCGAGCCCGATGCCTTGCGCGACGCCGCCTTCGACTTGTCCTGCCGCGAGCACGGGATTGATGATCGTGCCCACTTCCTGCACCGCGACGAAATCCTCGACGCGGACTTCGGCGGTGCGCATATCGACCGAAACTTCCGCGACGTAGACCGCCCAGCCATACGCGCCGTAGGCGTCGCCCTGATACTTGTCGTCGTCCCAGTGCAGATCTTTCGGCTGCTCGTATTTGGCGAACGATTTTAGCGAGCCGAATTTCGCGATGTAGCTCGCGCAGGCCGATGCAAATTCCTCGGCGCGGTATCCCGGCTTCAGCATGCCGCTCTCGATCAGCGATTGCTGAATCATCTTGGCTGCCGATTCCACGAGTTTTCCGACGATCATCGTGGTGCGGGAAGCGACCGTGGGGCCGCTATTGGGGACGTGCGCGGTATCCGGCCGGACGATTTCGATCTGGTCGTCGATTTGGTCGGGGGCGATGCCGAGCGCATCCGCCGCAATCTGCGTGAAAATCGTGTTGGTGCCCTGGCCCATCTCGGTGCTGCCTGCGAGGACGCGCACGCGGCCCTCGGGCGTCGCCTCCATCGCCGCTTCGGACGCGAGATATTCCTCGCCAGAACCTGTGAATCCCGCGCCGTGCAGAAACGCCGCGAAGCCGATACCGCGCTTGATCGCGCCGCTGCCAGCATTTTCGGAGCGGAAGCGCTCGCGCTTCGCGTGATAATCGCTCAGCTCGAAGGCGCGCGCCATCAGCTTTTCCATGTCGACTTTCTCGCGCACGACCTGGCTGACGGCCAGCGTCTCGCCTTGATGAATGAAATTGCGGCGGCGCAATTCATCGGGCGTGATGCCTACGGCTTCCGCGATCCGGTCCATGTGGCGCTCGAGCGCGAAGACGCTTTGCGGCGCGCCGAAACCGCGGAAGGCGCCGTGCGGCGGCGTGTTCGTCGCTACGGCGCGGCTGCGCACGCGCACGTTGGGGCAGAGGTATGGGCCGGCGGCGTGGATCGTCCCGCGCGAGAGGACGACCGGCGAGAGCGTCTCGTATGCGCCGCCATCGATCGTGAAGTCGATTTCCATCGCGATGAGTTTGCCTTCGCGGGTGACTCCGGTGCGATGGCGCGTGCGCGAGGGGTGGCGCTTGGTGGTCGCCGCCATGTCTTCCGCGCGATCGTAGATCATCTTCACGGTTTTGCCGGATTTCAGCGCGAGCAGCGCGGCGTGCGCCGCGAGCATCGACGGATACTCTTCCTTGCCGCCGAATCCGCCGCCGGTTTCGGTTTGCACCACGCGAACGCGCTCGGACGGCAGGCAGAAAATTCCCTTCAGCGCCTTGTGCACGTAGTAGGGGCACTGCAGCGAGCCCCAAACCGTGACGCCTTCGGCGGCGCTGGCACGCGCGATCATTCCTTGCGGCTCGATGTAGAGCTGTTCCTGCGCGCCTGTTTCGTATTCGCCTTCGACGATGATTTCCGCCGTCGCCATCGCGGCATCCGCATCGCCTTTTTCGACGAGAAACGATTTGAAGATGTTGTCTTCGCCCCAGATGATCTCTTTTTTCGCGAGCGAATCCTCGATGGTGAAAATCGCGGGCAGCGGCTCAATTTCGATGCGCACGGCGCGGCGCGCTTCTTCGAGCAGATACTTATCGGGATGTGCGAGCAGGAGGACGGCTTCTTCGGGATGATTTACGACGCCGTCGGCGAGGCAGGGCTGATCTTCGATGATCAGCGCGACGCAATTTTTGTCGGGGATGTCTCTTGCGGTGACGATGGTGAATTCATTCCACGGAATGCCATCGCCGAAATGAATTCCAATGATTCGGCCGCGCAGGACCGTGCTGCGGACGGTGGCGCCGTGCAGCATATCGGGGAAAGTCAGGTCGTCAACGTAGCGCGCGCTGCCCGTCACCTTCTCGCGCCCTTCTTTTCGCTGCACGGACTTTCCGATAAGACGGGAGTTGGCGGGCATGGTCATTGTTTGGAAATTGTAGACCTAGTAGGGCACCTTGTCGCTTTTGCGCAGCCAGGCGCGGAATCCTTCGAGCGCCTCGTCGCGCATCATCTGGATCATCGGTATTTTTCGCGCGGCGTGCGGCTGGACGATTTCCTGGTAGATCAGCGAATCATCGAATCCGGCTTCCGCCGCGTCCGCTGCGGTATTGCCGAAATAGACGCGCTCGGGACGCGCCCAGTAGATCGCGCCCATGCACATCGGGCAGGGCTCGCACGAAGTGTAAATTTCGCAGCCGGTGAGCTCGAAAAATCCGAGTTTCTTGCACGCCTCGCGGATCGCCATCACTTCGGCGTGCGCCGTGGGATCGTTCGTCGACGTGACGCAGTTCAATCCTTCGGCGATCACCTTGCCGTCTTTTACCACGACCGCCGCGAATGGACCGCCGCGCCCCGATTGCACGTTTTCGATCGAGAGCTCGATGGCCCGCGCCATGAAAGCGTTGTGCATGGTTGATGCGCCGCCGGCGGGCACCCACACGTACCGCAGCATAGAGGCAAATCGCGCCGAACGGCTGCTGCAATTGTAGCGCAGCCGTTTCGCCCGGCCCGATCAAATCTCTGATCGGCTCGATTTACATACGGGACATCGTCAGCGGCCCGGGAACTAGAGTGTTAATTGCCGGTGATACTATGGAGCGAAAGCCATGCGATTCGCTGCCAGAACCTTGATGATCGGTGTCGCGCTGAGTTGCGCGATTGGCGTGGGTGCGCAGGCGGCTCGTGCGCAAGCGCAGCCAGGGGTCGCGGTCCTCTTCCGGGAATTACAATCGGACCGGAGCACTGATCAGGCTGAGGACAAGCTGTTCGACCTCGCGCAATCCAATCCCTCAGCGCGGCGCTATTTGGCGCTTCACCTGCCCGCCATGATTGAGCGTGGGCCGAAAAGATTCGATCCGCGTCATCCGAACCGGGAGTTTCCTGACCCCGAGTGGAGCAATGCTGTGCACCTTGCCGCTGGATTGAAAATAGCCGAAGCCGCGCCGGCACTGGTTAAGTGGATCGAAGTCCGTACCAGCCCTCTGACTGACTCTTACATCCAGGCAACGCTTGCGTACCAGCCCGCCGGTAGGGCTTTGGTGCAGATTGGCGATTCCGCAGTACCGATTTTACGGAGAGCAATGATCGACGGCGGGTCTGCACAACGGTGGGACGCGATGTGGGCACTTCTCTTAATTGATTCGCCGAAGGCGAAAGCCGCACTTCAGGACTATGAGGCAAACGGACGGGACCGGGAACTCGCTCCTTTCATAAGACGGGGATTGAGGTAATCACTCGACGTCGGCGGCGATGCGGGGGAGGACGGCGCGGAGCAGGGCGACGAATTGGCCGCGAACGCGCGCGCCGGTTTCGAGGACCTCTTCGTGATTGAGTTCGCGGTCGAGGATTCCCGCGGCTACGTTTGTGGCGCAGGAAATTCCGAGGACGCGGATTCCCATGTGGCGCGCGGCGATCACTTCCTGGACGGTTGACATGCCCACCAGATCGGCGCCAATCGCTTTGAGAAAGCGGATCTCCGCCGGGGTTTCGAAGCTTGGCCCCAGCATGGCCGCGTAAATTCCCTCGTGCGGCGCGATGCCCAGCTTCTTGGCCTCGGCCAGCGCGATCTCGCGGTAGGACTTCGTGTAGGCCTGCGTCATATCGGGAAAGCGGACGCCGAATCGCGTATCGTTGGGGCCGACGAGCGCATTCGCGCCCTGCAGATTGATGTGGTCGCGAATCATCACGAGCGCGCCCTCGGCGTAATCGAGATTGATGGCGCCGGCGGCGTTCGTCAGGATCGCTGCGCGAATTCCCATTTGGCGAAAGACGCGCATGGGGAAAGCGACATCCTTCACGGCATAGCCTTCGTAGAGATGCACGCGGCCCTGCATCGCCGCCACCGGAATATTCTCGACCTTGCCGATCACAAGCCGCCCGGTGTGGCCGTCGACGGTGGATCGCGGGAATCCGGGAATTTTCGCGTAGGGAATGTGCGTGGGGTTCGCGAGTTCGTCCGCGAAGGAGCCGAGGCCCGTGCCCAGCACGATGCCAACCTTCGGGCGCAGCTTCGTTTTCGAGAGGACGTACTTCGCGGCGCGCGCCGATCGCGCGAATTCGTCACCGCCCGCCGCCCTCGATTTGGCGGCGCTCATCGCAGCATGATCCCCACGAGCGATGCAGACATCAGGTTGGCCATCGTTCCGGCGAGCATCGCGCGGATGCCGAACCGTGCCAGCTCCGAGCGTTTGTTAGGAGCGAGCGCGCCGATGCCGCCGATCTGAATGCCGATCGAGCTGAAATTCGCGAAGCCGCAGAGCGCGAATGTGGCGATCGTGAAGGATCGCGGATCGAGAGTAGTTTGCATCGGGCCGAGCCGCTGGAAGGCGACCAGTTCGTTCGTCACCATGCGCAGGCCGAGCAGATTGCCGATGTTGTGGCAATCTTTCCAGGGAATGCCGATCACCCACGCGACCGGCGAAAAAATCCAGCCGAAAATCTGCTCGACGCTCGAAGGAAACCATCCTGCATGATGCCCCGCGAGAAAATTGTGCGCGGCGTTGAAGCAGCCGTCCACGAAATAAATCAGCGCGATGAAGGAAACCAGCATCGCGGCCACGTTGAGCGCGAGGTGAAGGCCGTCGATCGTGCCCCGCGAAAGCGCGCCGAGCGCGTTGATGTCCTTTTCCATTTCCGCCATTTCCACGTGGCCTGCGGTGAGCGGCTTCTCGGTCTCCGGCACCAGCATCTTCGCGATCAGGATCGTGCCGGGAGCCGTCATGATCACGGCCGCGAGCAGGTGCTCGGCCTTCACGCCGTAGGCGATGTATGCCGCCATCATTCCGCCGGAGACGTGTGCCATGCCGCTGGTCATGACGGTCATGATCTCCGATTTCGTCATCTCGGGCAGGAACGGGCGGATCGTGAGCGGCGCTTCGGTCTGGCCCATGAAGATGCTGGCGGCCACGTTGAGCGATTCGGCGCCGCTCGCGCCCATGAGCCTGGTCATCACATGCGCCGCCGCCTTCACGACGATCTGCATGATTCCGTAATAGTAGAGCAGAGCGAATATTGCAGCGATGAAGATGATCGTCGGAAGCGTCTGAAATGCAAAATAGAAGCCTTTGGGCGAGTTCTTTATTCCCAGATCGCCAAAGATGAAGGACGAACCGTAATAGGCGAAATCGAGAAACCAGTTCACGGCCGCCCCGAGGCGCTGAAAGATGTAACGGCCCGTTTCCCAGCGCATCACTATAAACGCGAACGCGATCTGCAGGCCCAGGCCCCAGGCGACGGTCTTATAGCGGATGGCGCGCCGGTCGGTCGAGAAAATGTAGGCCAGCGACAGCATCGTGAGCATTCCGAGAATTCCTACGAAGCGGTGCATCGTTTGCACTCCTTGCCTAACCGCAAATCACTCGTGGCTCAGAAACGCGTAGCGTAGCAGAAACAGGGCGCTCAGGACCCAGATCAACGGGCTGATCTCCTTGTATTTCCCGGTGAACAATTTCAGGAACGTGAACGACAGCAGGCCGAGGCTCAGGCCGGTGGCGATGCTGAACGTAAGCGGCGTCCCGATCACGGTGAGGAACGCGGGCACGGAGTCCGTGTAGTCGCTCCACTTCACCTTGGCCACTTCTCCGCACATCAGCGCGCCGACGAGAATCAGCGCGGGGGCCGTGGCGTACGACGGAATCGCGGAGACAATCGGCGCGCAGAACATCGCGCCGACGAACAGCGCCGCAATCATCAGATTACCGAGGCCCGTTCGCGCGCCCGCGGCCACGCCTGCCGCGCTCTCGATGTAGCTCGTCACCGTCGAGGTACCAGTCAGCGCGCCGGTGATCGTGCCAAGGGCATCCGCAAGCAGCGCCCGGCTCGCGCGCGGCAGCACGCCGTCGCGCAGGAATCCGCCCTGCTCGCAGACGCCGACCAGGGTGCCCACGTTGTCGAAGAGATCGACGAAGAAGAAAACGAAGACCAGATCGCCGAGGCCGAGCTTGAAGGCCGAGCGCACGTCCAGCTTGAAGAGCGTCCCCGCGGGATGCGGCCACGAAAACAGGTGCGTGGGCCACTGGCTCACTTTCAGCGGAATGCCGATCAACGTGATGGCGATAATTCCCAGCAGGATCGCGCTGCCCACGCGCCGGGCCATCAGAATCGCGATCAGTATGACGCCCAGGGCCGCGAGAATCACCTGCGGGTCGGAGGTTTTGCCGAGGGCTACGAAGGTCGACTTGTTCGCCACGATGATTCCCGCGTTGCGGAAACCCACGAACGCGATGAAGAGGCCGATGCCCGCCGCCGTTCCGTGCTTCAGGCAATCGGGAATGCCGTTGACGATCTGCTCGCGGACGTTCGTCAGCGTGAGGATAAGGAACAGGATGCCCGAGAGCAGAACCACGCCGAGCGCCGTCTGCCACGGCACCCCGCGCTGCTGCACGATCGTATACGTGAAATAGGCGTTGAGCGACATTCCGGGCGCGAGCGCAATCGGATAATTGGCCCACAACCCCATCACCAGCGTGGCAATCGCCGCCGAAATGCACGTCGCGAAAAGGACGCCGTCGACTGGCATGCCCGCCTGGGAGAGAATTTGCGGATTTACCACGACCACATAGGCCATGGTCATGAAGGTGGTCAGGCCGGCGAGGAGCTCCTGCCGCACCGTGGTCTTGTTTTCAGTGAGATGAAAGATGCGCTCGAGCAAACGGCATCCCCGATAAATCGAGCCACTATAGGGCCGGCGGTGTGACGCGTCAACGAAAGAAGCTGCGGCGCCCCATCGCAAATCGGATGGAACCGATCAGCGTATCCGCGTGCGAGGCTATTGCGGCAATTCGGTGCTGCAAGTGCGCGTCGCGGCGTCGTGCCAGGCTTCGGTCCACAGGCGCGATGAAAGCTTATGCGTTTCGTGCTGCTCGAATGTGCTGATCGTGGCGTCGAAGATCGCCTTAGATTTCGCGCGATCCTCGTCGCCGAGGAGATTGGCGGTGCCGTCCTGCGATGTGCCGCTTCCGCCGAGCTGCGCGCCCAATTGCTGCGGCCGATCGCCGAATTTGTCGCTCATATCGACCACCCAGATTTCGGTCCCAGCCGCGCCGGCGCGCACCGTTACCGGGGTCAGATGCATCTGGCGCACCGCCATAGCCGCCGCTTCGAACGATTTCGACGTGTGGATCGTCCACAGCCGGTCGCGCCCCCCGGCTTGCGGGAAAAATAGCAGCACGAATTTCTGGTGTTCATATCTGCCGAGCAGGGAGCCCAGATATTCGGTTTCCTTTGGCTTTAAATCCGATTCCATGAGGATGGAATTCTCGGAGGACGTGTCGTACACGCCCAGCACTCCGGAAATGTCCACCTTGCGCGTCATCGAACACGCGATGCGATCCGCGATGGCGATCGCATTCATCTCTTCGAACGACGTGAGGCTCACGCGCGCGTCTTCATCGGTCAGCGACGCCCGCGTATCCGGGCTCGCGAACAGGTACGATTCCTGCGCCGCGGCGCCTCGCGCCGGCCCTAGCAACGCCAGCGCCGCCAAAATCAGAGCGAATTTTCGCAATCGTTTCGCCTTTTTCTCCCTGCGCGGCCCACGCGCTACGGGCGGTCCTCTTCGTCTTTCAGCGCGACCAGCAGCAGGACGATTCCGTTCACTGCGAACATGCGAAACGCGGCGTCCTGCCCGTTCCACGATTTCGATTGCCACATAAGGAACCACTCGCCGCCCACGCTGAGAAACGCCACCGACCATTGCAGCAGGCTCAGCGTCAGGGCGAGGATGGCGAGATTCTTCGCGCGGGCGAACGCCTCGGCGCTCCCGATCGCCGCCGCC
>Ga0187815_10001323_pt1 | contig 11684 bp, 9 predicted proteins | sample NC_S_5_FD_132962 | JGI IMG/M metagenome (GOLD analysis project Ga0187815, IMG submission 132962) | Wetland sediment microbial communities from Neuse River Estuary, North Carolina, USA - ASW-S_5 | ecosystem: Environmental > Aquatic > Freshwater > Wetlands > Sediment | place: USA: North Carolina...
CGGCGAGCTGCTGATGACGGCCGTGCTCGCGGCGGCGGACGAGGCCGGGATGACCCAGCTGACGGGCAAGGTGCACGCAGCGAACGTCGGTATGCGGGCGCTCTACCGGAAGTTCGGCTTCACCGCGACGCACCTGACGATGGAGCGCAGGGCGGCCGGCTCGTGATCAAGTGCGTCGTCTGGGACATCGACAACACCCTGCTCGACGGGGTGTTCCTGGAGTCCGCAGCCGATTCGCCGCGGCCCGACGCCGAGCTTGTCGCGGCGGCTCGCGAGCTGTCCGGGCGCGGCATCCTGCAGGCGCTGGCCAGCAGGAATCCGCCGGCCGCCGCCGATTACGTCCGGGAGGTCACGGGCCTGGACTTTGCCGCCACCGAATGCGGCTGGGGGAGCAAGGTCGCGGCAATCGAGCGGATCGCAGCCGAACTTGCCATCGGCACTGATGCCCTCGCGTTCGTCGACGACGACATGCTGGAACGAGCCGAAGTTGCCGCGGCACTGCCAGACGTGCTGGTGCTGACACCGGAGGACGCGGCCGAAGCTGCCGACTGGCCGCAGTTCAGCCCGGCGGTGATCACGGCCGAGGCGCGCCAGCGCGGACAGATGTACGCCGCACGCCGTCGCCGCCAGGCCGAGGCCATGACGTTCGGTGGCTCGCGTGCTGAGTTCCTCCGCCATGCCGGAACCCGCATCACGATCGGCCCAGGCACCGTGGCCGATGTGCCCAGGCTGCACGAGCTGTCGGTCCGCACCCACCAGCTGAATTCTGCGGGTGAGCCGCTTTCCGAGGCAGAGCTGACTGGCTTGGTCTCCTCGGCCGGCCACCTTGTGGTGGTGGTGACGCTGGCCGATAACTATGGCGACGACGGCCTGGTTGGCGCCGCGATCATGGAACGGAACGGGGCCGGCCCGTGGTTCGTGCCGGTCGTCATGATGTCGTGCCGGGCACTCGGACGAGGTGCACTCGACGCGCTGCTGGCCTGGTTGTGCCGGTGCGCCGCCGACGCGGGCGGCAACCAGCTGCACGTGCCGTGCCTGGTGACCGAGCGCAATGTGCCGATGCGGCTGGCACTGGCGGCCGCCGGCCTTCGCGCCGAGCCAGCAGCCGTGGCGCCGGATGGCCGGGCGGTCTTCACCAGATCGCTGACCGGGCAGCTACCGGTTCTGCCGGCCTTCGTGACGGACCGGCAATGACGGCAGCCGGGCAGCCGACGTCGGTCATGGACCAGCTGCGGCAGATGCTGGTCCAGGTCACCGGCCGGGCGGAGCTGGCCGACATTCCCGCGGACACCGCGCTGTTCTCCGCGGGTGTCGGACTTGACTCGCTGGCGGGCACGTTGCTGCTGCGACGGGTGCAACGCCGCTACGGCGTCGATGTCGCCGCCGAAGACCTGAACCTCGACTCGCTGGAATCGCTTGGCACGCTGGCCGCCTTCATCGCCGCGCGCACCTGAGCACGCAAACAGCTCAGCCCCGCTTGGCGACGACCGGCGCTGGCGCCGGCGCGGCCGGACGACCTCGTCTGTGTATGGCGGCGGCAGCCAGCGGGAAGATCAGCACGGACACGACACCGGCACCGACGATGGCCGCCGCATTGGACGGCAGCATGACGTGGTCGTGCTGTCCGATCTCGGCGAGCGCCACCAGCAGCGGCAGAGTCGTCGCGGTGATAAACGTCATCTCCGTCCGCTGCCGGGCGGGCAGCACCTTGAGGTAGACCAGCATCGAAGGCAGCCCGCGCACGACTAGGAGCAGGACGACGAAAGCCAGCAGCCGGAGCGGATTGGAGGCGATCGCCTGGATGTCCAGCGTCATGCCGGAGGCCACGAAGAACACCGGGATGAAGATGCCGTACCCGACCGCGTCCAGCTTCTGCTCAAGCGGCTCGACGTCCACCTCCATCCGCCGGGTCCAGCTTCGCAGCACCATGCCCGCCAGCATGGCTCCGAGCACTACGTCATCGCCGAATCGCTCAGCGGCCACTAGCAGCAGGATCAGCAGCACGATCGACCAGCGCAATGTCGTCTGCGCGGTGGCCCGCTGACCCTGCTTGATCAGGGCGCGCAGCCTGCGGTCACCAAGTATCAGCGGCGCCGCGGTCAGCAGCAGTGCCGCGACCCCGACCGCCAGCAAGGATCCAAGGGCGACGAATTGATTGCGATTGGTCAGGAACAGCGAGATCGCGATGATCGGGAACAGCTCGCCGACCGCGCCAGCCGCCAGTATGTACCGTCCCGGCCGTCCGCCGAGCATGTCGTTGTCCTGCAGGATCGGCAGCAGCGTGCCGAGTGCCGTGGTGGTCAGCGCGAGCCCGATGGGCACGTAGTCCTTGACGTAGTGGAATGACGCCAGCCCGGCGACAGCGCCGACCGCCAGCGCGGCGCTGATCGCCCAGCCGATCATGGCAAGCTGCCCGGGTCCGTCCCGGAACATGCGCGGGTCGAGCTCGTAGCCGGCCAGCAGGAACAGGAAGCCGAGGCCGATGTTGGCAAGCAGCCTGATGCTGGCGGTGTCGGCCAGGCCAAGACCGTGCGGGCCGATCAGTACTCCGCCGAAGATCAACAGCACGACCTGCGGGATCTTCGGTCCTGGCAGGGCCGACGCGACAACCGGCGCGAGTGCGGCGACGACCACGACCGCGAGTAGCGACTCTAGCGCCTGCACAGCCCGGGTCCCTCAGCCCAGCCCGAGCGGAAGGTGTCCTGCAGCCGCTCGCGAGTCCAGGTAAGCCGGTAGCGGCTGTCGGCCGGCGGGCGCAGCGCGAAGACCTGTGCAGGCGTCACTTGCGTTGAGTCCCCCGTGCTCGCGGCGATCTTTCCAAGATGCCCCGGACCGAGGCTGGCTACTCCCCCCAAAACCCCTGGGGCCCGGCAAACTGCCGGGCCCCAGGCGCTCTTGGAGGGGGAGGGGGGAAGGACGTGCTTAGCCGAGGTAGTAGTGCAGGTAGATCCGCCCGCTTGAGGTCGGGGAAATGTTGGCCAGGGTGCCGTTGATCAGCGCCGGGCCCTGCGTCGTGGTGTTGTTCGGTCCGGTCACGTAGGCGTACGCACTCCAGACGCCGCCAGACAGTGTCTGGTAGCGGATGCTCAGGCCGCCCGGGCCCTTGTAGGCAAGCAGCAGCGGGCCGAAGCCGTGCGTGTTGACCGACGAGGCGGCCGGCCCGGACGTCGAGTCCGCAAGAGGAACAGGGCCGAGCAGGGTCCACGGAATGGACTTGTCGCCCTGCAGGCCGGTGGCCTTGAGGTCGGGGGTGCTGGCGTAGCTGATGGCTGTGCCCTTGCCGTCCGCCTTCCAGAAGACGTAAACGAGACCGTTGCCGCTGGTGTCCAGTACCTCGGCCAGGGCCGGGGCATTGCTGGTCGTGGTCTTGCTGGTCACGGTGCCGGGCTGGATCCAGTGCGAGGAGTCGAACGTGAACAGGCGGTGCGACGGGGTGCCGAGCTCATACCGCACGTGATGGGCGGGCCCGCGCCAGGCGATGATGCACCGGGCGTGAGTTGAGTTGAGCGGGAAGATGACTGCCGGTCCCTCGTCGGTCGTGGCGAGCGTGTCGCCCGGCACCATGATCGACCTGGGTGTGGTCCAGTTGAGCGTGCCCTTCTTGGTGACCTCGCCGGTGGAGTAGTAGATGGTGTCGCTATTCAGCGCCTTCCATACCACCAGCTCCGCGTTCTTGCTGAGCGGATCGGTGTAGAAGGCAGCAGCCGGGCCAGCACTGGTCTTGCCGCCGGGAATGGCCGCGCTGGGGGACCACTTGCTGCCGATCCGGTACTTGTACATGACCTTGTTGTTGTTCTGGCCCTTCCAGACCACGAACGTGCCGCGGACGTTGCTGGCGTTGTAGAAGGCGGCCAGTCCGGGTGAGGCATTGGTGAAGGCGTTCGGAATCGGATTCTTCGGGCTGAACCAGAGCGATGTTGCAGGCGCAGCGGCGGCCGAGCCCGCCGCGGCGAGAGCACAGACCGTGCCCGCCACGGCAGCGGCCGCTACCAGCCTTGACTTCGGGCGGTTAAGCATCACAGATCCTCGCGTTCAGTTGGTTGGTGAGCCTGCCGCAGCTTGCGGGAGGCATGCAGAACGCTAGGGGAGGGATCCTGGCACGTCGGCACAAAAACCCTAGGACTTGCCTGGGTATTTGCTGTGTGCCGGCCCAGGGCCCGCCAGCCCCCGACCGGCCGAGCCGCCGGTACACCTGCATGATTGGTCTGGTCCCGATTCTGACGGCCGGACTGGAGCGGGCAGGTGGCGGTCACACCGACTTTTCCCAGCAGCGAGAACCTGGACCGGCTCAGGTTCCGGCCGCTGGACGTGACTGTCGGGCTGGCGGTACTGCTGCTGGTGTACGCGATCGTGCGAGTCGGGGCGGGTGCTCGGGCACCGGTGCACCAGGCTGTGACGATTGACACCTCGCCGTCGAACTTGCCCTACTACGCTGCCCGCAGCCTGCTGCGCATGTTCATCGCGCTGTTCTTCTCCTACTCCTTCAGCTTGGCTTATGCCTACCTGGCGGCGCGCAACAGGCGGGCGCGCCGCGTCCTGATCCCGGCGCTTGACATCTTGCAATCGGTGCCCGTGCTCGGCTTCCTGGCCATCACGGTGACCTTCTTTGTTGCGCTGTTCCCCGGCTCGCAGCTGGGCCTTGAGTGTGCGGCGATATTCGCGGTATTCACGTCGCAAGCCTGGAATATTACGTTCTCCTTCTACCACTCGCTGATCAGCCAGCCGAGCGAGTTCGACGAGGCCAGCAAGCTGATGGGGCTGTCGCGGTGGAAGCGGTTCTGGACCGTCGACGTGCCCGGAGGCGCGATCGGCCTGGTGTGGAACGGCATGATGAGCTTCGGCGGAAGCTGGTTCTTTCTCACCGCATCCGAGCTCATCACGGTCGGGACGCACAGCTACACGCTGCCGGGGGTCGGCTCGTACGTGGGCGTTGCGGTGAACGATGGCGACCTGCCCGACGTGGCATACGGCATCCTGACCATGATCATCATGATCCTGGTGGTCAACTTTTTCTTCTGGCGGCCGCTCGTCGCCTACGTGGAGAAGTTCAGGGTGGAGCAGTCTGAGTCCGGCCAGCGGGCGAAGTCACTTGTGCTCGACACGCTGCGCAGGTCTGCCTGGCCGGCCGCGCTTGGCCGGAGCAGGCGGGCAGCAGCCCAGCCGGTCAACCGGCTCATGGGCGTGGCCACGGGAATTGACGACAGGAGCCTTGCCAGCCACGTAGCCCGCCGCCGGGCCGGTGACGCGATCTTCGCGGTCTTGCTCACGATCGCGCTTGGCTTCGGGCTGTACAGCATGCTGGCTTACGTTGCCACCGGCAAGGACGGGCTCGGCGTATTCGGAACGGTGTTCGGCCTCGGCTTGCTGACCTTCCTGCGCGTGGTTGTCGTGGTGGCGATCTCGTCGGTCATCTGGGTGCCGGTGGGGGTATGGATCGGCTTTAACCCGCAGGTCGCGCAATTCATGCAGCCCATCGTGCAGGTGCTGGCTAGTTTTCCGGCAAACTTCATCTTCCCGTTCGCCATCCTTGTCTTCCTGGACCTCGGGCTCAGCCTGAACATCGGCAGCATCTTCTTGATGGCACTCGGCACGCAGTGGTATGTGCTGTTCAACGTGATCGCCGGCGCCAGTGCGGTTCCGTCAGACCTGAGGGAGGCCATGGACAACCTGGGCGTGCACGGCCGGGACAGGTGGCGCAGGCTCATCCTGCCGGCCATCTTCCCTGCCTATGTGACGGGGGCCATCACGGCCGCCGGCGGCGCCTGGAACGCGACGATCGTGGCCGAGTTCGTGCACTACCACCATGAGGTGCTGACCGCGAGCGGTCTCGGCAGCTTCATCGCTGAGAACACCGGCGCCGGCCACTTGCCGGAGCTGTTCGCCGGACTGCTGGTGATGGCCGTGTATGTCACCGGGCTGAACGCGCTGGTGTGGCGCCGGCTGTACGCCCTGGCCGAGACGAAGTACGCGCTGGCATGAGCAGCTCCCTTGCATCCTCGGTGCCTGCGCAGGCGTCTGCCGCGAGGGTGCCGCTGATCAGCGTCCGCGCGTTGAGCAAGTCGTTCTCCGGACCGGCCGGTCGCGCGCTGCCCGTTCTGGACGACATCAACCTGGACGTAGCCGAGGGGGAATTCGTTGCGCTGCTCGGCCGCAGCGGCAGCGGCAAGTCCACCCTGCTGCGCTGCATCGCCGGCCTGATGGCGCCGACCGAGGGTGAGGTGCTGTTCCGCGGCCAGCGACTGACCGGTACGAACCGCGAGACATCGATGGTGTTCCAGACGTTCGCGCTGCTGCCGTGGCTGACCGTGCAGCAGAACGTCGAGCTCGGCCTGGAGGCGCAGGGCGTGGCACCCGCCAGGCGGGCCGAGCGGGCGCTGCGCGCGATCGACATCGTCGGCCTTGACGGCTATGAGTCCGCCTACCCCAAGGAGCTTTCCGGCGGCATGCGGCAGCGCGTCGGCTTCGCCAGGGCGCTGGTCGTGGAGCCGGCCGCGATGCTGATGGATGAGCCGTTCAGCGCCCTGGACGTGCTGACTTCGGAGAACTTGCGCGGCGAGCTGCTTGAGCTGTGGGAGGGCCACAAGTTCCCCACCAAGACCATCGTGATGGTCACGCACAACATCGAGGAAGCCGTGCTGCTCGCCGACCGGATCCTGGTCCTCGGCACCAATCCTGGCCGGATCAGGTCGGACATGATCAACCCGTTGGCCCGGCCGAGGCGCCGCCGCACGCCGGACTTCGATGAGCTGGTGGATCAGATCTACCGGATGATGACCAAGCGCGAGGCCGCGGCCGAGCAGCCGGCGGCACCGGGTAGCGCTGGTCCCGGCACCCTAAGCGACACTCCGCTGCCGCAGGCGACCGTCGACGGGTTGTCCGGCCTGGCCGAGATCCTGCTCGGCCGGCACGGCGGATCGGCCGACCTCGCTGACCTGGCTGACAGCCTCGGCCTGGAGGTCGACGATCTGCTGCCGATTGTCGACGCGCTCGTCCTGCTCGGATTTTCCGAGCTGCGCGGCGACCGGCTCGGGCTATCAGCGGCCGGGCAGGTGTTCGCCGGCGCCAGCATCCAGGACAGCAAGGAGATATTCGCGCGAGCCTCGCTCGATCACGCGCCGCTAGTCAGAACCATCTACCGCGGGCTGCGCGGCAGCCTGGACGGGACGCTGCCTGCCGGGTTCTTCACCGACATCCTGCGCAACAGCTTTGGCGAGGAGGATGCGGCCAGGCAACTCGACGTGGCCGTGAACTGGGGCCGGTACGCCGAGCTTTACGACTTTGACGCCACCCGCGGCCAGATCATCAGGGAAGAGCAGGGCATCGGCGCCACGATCGCGGAAGCGCCGCAGCCGCCCAGCCGCGGGTCACTGGTGGTGTACCTGGGCGCTGCGCACGGCTCGGGCAAGACCTTCACCATGCTCAAGGAGGGCCGGGCGCTGCGGGCGCAGGGCGAGGACGTGGTGATCGGGTTCGCCGATACTCGCGGTCGGCCGCATACGCAGGAGGCTCTCGGCGGACTGGAGACCATACCGGCGCGCCTGATCGGCGAGTCGCCGGCCGGGCAGATGGACGTCGGTGCCGTGCTGGCGCGCAAGCCGACCGTGGCCCTGGTCGACGACCTGGGCATGCATGCGGCGGCGATCGAGATGCTGCGCAGCGCCGGGATCCACGTCATCAGCACGGCCGACGTCACCGACGTGTGACAAGTGGCTGCGGACGTCGAGGCCGTCATCGGCGAGTCCCCCCGAGCGGCGATCTCCGATGAAGTCCTGGCGGGCGTGGACGCGCTCCAGTTCGTGGACAGCTCGCCCGAAGCCCTGCGCAAGCGCCTCGGTCACGGCAACATCTACCCGCCCGAGCAGGTGGAAGCCGCGCTGCACGCGGAGTTCCAGCCTGCCAGGCTCGCCGCACTGCGCGAAATCGGATTGCGGCTGGTGGCGCAGAGCGTGTCACCGCCCGGTGCTGCTCGTCAGCGTGAGCCTCAGGACGTGCTGGTGGCCACCTGGCGGCCGGAGCAGGCGGACGCACTGCTGCAGCGGGGCATGCGACTGGCCAGGCGACGTAATGCGGGCTGCAGCGTGCTCGCGCTGAGCCAGCAGAGCCCGGCTCCCGCCGCGCTGGCCGAGCGAGTCGAAGCGGCCGCGACAGCGGCGGGCGCCTCAGTGCTCATCAGGGACAGCCGCGACGCTGGCGCCGCCATCGTCTCCGCTGTCCAGGAGACCGGCGCCAGGCACCTGGTGCTGGCCGTGCCACCCGCCGGGCTGCTGGAGCGCTGGCGCGGCACATTGCTCGAGCGGCTGGCAGGCCAGTTGCCGGCCGTGCACCTGCACATCCAGGCCGCGGCAGGAGATCACGATCAAGATCTTGCCGGGAACGCAGTCGACAGCGGCAACGGCGCTCCGCCGGCCCGAAGCCGGGGCGCAATCAGGGTCTATCTCGGCTACGCGCCGGGATGCGGCACCACGACCGCGATGCTGGCCGAGGCGATGCGACGCAGATCACGCGGTACCGACGTGGTCATCGGCGCCGTCGACATAGCTGACCACGAGGACCTGGCGGCCGAGCTTGAGCACCTTGAGGTGGTCGGCGACGGCGCGACGCTGGATACCGCCGCGGTGCTCGCGCGGCGGCCCGAAGTGGCATGCGTGGACGAACTGACGGCCGGGACTGCCACGGCCGAGCGCCGGTTTGCCGCGGCCAGGCGGTTGGCCGACGCCGGGATCACCGTAGTCGGCACCGTGCACCTTGGCATGCTTGGCAGCGGAGCCGATACTTCCGGCGCCGCGGCCGCGTTCCTTGATGAGCCGGCGCTGCTGGCGCTGGCCGATGAGATCGAGCTTGTCGACGTGCCGCCGACGATCCTGATCGACCGGGTCCGCCGAGGCGAGATCGTGCCAGCGGACCAGATCGAGCCTGAACTCGCGACCACGTTCGCGATTGACGTGCTGCGCAGCGAGCGAGAGCGGGCATTCCGGATCGTGGCCGAGCATGGCGAGCGGCGGCTGGCCGGATACGCCGGCCAGGACCAGCCCGTCGTCGCGGCGGGGGACCGCAGGCCCTCGATCCTGGCCTGCGCGGCGCCATGGCCCGGGACGGAGTCGCTGATCCGGCGCTCGGCCGCGCTGGCCGCGCAGGTGGACGGCGAGTTCCTGGTCGCGACGGTGCGGCTGGCGCAGCCGGGCCAGCAGGAAGATCGGCTGCTGGCCGGGTACGCGGCGCTGGCCGAGCAGCTTGGCGGCGAGTTCGAGGCGCTGACCGGTCCCGCGCCGTCGGCACTGGCGCAGTACGCACGGCAGCGCCAGGTGACCGAGCTCGTGCTCGGCCGGGCCGGGCCGAACCCGGCTGGCCGCTATCCCGTGCTACGCGAGGTCGCCAGGCTGGCCCGCGACGTCGAGCTGCATGTCCTTCCGGCTGAGCCGGCTGGCTGAGTCACGCGCCGTAGACAGCCACGACACCAGTCATGGTCCCGATCAGCACCAGCCCGCCGGACAGGCTTGGCGAGACGAAGTCCGGCAGCTGCTGGCCAACGCTGACCTGCACATGCAGGCTGATCCGCTGCCGGACCTTACCGGTGCCAGGCGACAGCTCATAGAGGATCCCGAGATACGGGTTGGCGACCCAGACGGCGCCGCCGCCGACAACTGGCGAGCCCGATGTGCCGCTAGCCGCGCGCCAGAGGACCTTGATCCGGGTTCGCGCGGTGTCCACGGCCGTCAGGCCATCACCCTGGCACGGCACGTACACGATGCGGTCGCTGACCGCAGCGCCGCCGAACGCATCGCAGACCGGGCCCCGCGCGAGCTGACCGCCGACGCCGCCAAGGTGGCTGGCGTTCAGCAAGTAGCCGACGCCGCTCTTGCCGACCTGCAGGATCCTGCCGTCACTCAGCAGGGCCGGCGACATCGAACCCAGATCCAGGTCGTTCGCGCTCAGCGTTCGCCAGTCGGTCGGCGCGAATATGCCGACGCGCTTGAGCCTGGGCGTCAGCGCGATGACCGCGTCGCTGCCGTCGTACGGCCCTTTGGTAACCGCCCCGTTCCCGTCGCTGACGTACACGGTCGCGTTCGCGCTGACGACCGGGCCGCCCGAGGCCCAGATGCCGGCCTGTCGCGCGGTCGGAACACGGTAGGACCAGATCGGGCCGCGGCCGGTGGCCGGCATGGCCACGACCGAGCCGATGTATGGTCCGCAGTCCCCGAAGTGCCCGCCGAACACCACGTAGATGTGCCCGCGAGCCATTGCCAGCGCCCCGCGCTGCTGATCGTAGAACGGCTCGTGATCGGGTGACGGCACATTCCGCGACACGACGATCTTGCCGTCCGATACCCGCAGCCCGGTGAGCCGGTGCACTGTTCTGCCGTCCTGCGCCACGAAGTAGACCAGTTCAGTTTGCGGGTCGTAGATGCCCGTGCCGGTGACGCCGAGCGGATTGACGTTCCCGCACGGCTGCCGGTTAAGCGGCAACGGAGTGCCAACCCTGGTGTGCCACAGCACGGCACCGGTGGACCGGAGCAGTCCGTAGACCTGATCCGCCTGCGTGGCGGCGACGACGGTGTCACCGATCACCAGCGGCTGGCCGTAGACGGCGCCGCCGAGGTGCCTGGACCAGGCTATGGAGAGCCGGCCGGCGGCGGGCAGGCCTGCAACATTCCCCGACCTGGCCGCGTTCCCATGATATTGAAGCCAATCGGTGGCGCTGGCGCGCCCGCCAGGCGGGACGATGGTGGCCGGCCCTGAGGTGGCCGTCTGACCGGTCGATGGGCTTGAGCACGCGACGGCCAGCAGGACTGGCAGCAGCATGACGGCAACGGCGAGGCGCTTGCGCACCAGGTCAGTCTGCACCAGCCGGCGTCGGCCGGGGTAGGGTCGGCCGTGCCGGCACCTGCATGTGAGAGGCCCATGACGAATCAGGAAGAACGGGCCGCGCCAGCCGAGCTTGCCGAGGTCGGTGAGCGGGTCTGGACCATCCCGAACGTCATCAGCATGGCCAGGCTGGCAGGCGTACCTGTGTTCCTGTGGCTGGTGCTTGGCGTGCAGACCCAGGTGGGCGACTGGTGGGCCGTCGGCTTGCTGATGGCCGCGGGTTTCTCTGACTGGCTGGACGGCAAGATCGCCAGGGCGCTGAACCAGCAGACCAGGCTCGGTCAGCTGCTGGACCCGGCAGCCGACCGGCTCTACATCGTGGCGACGGTGATCGCGCTGGCGGTCCGGGACATCATCCCGTGGTGGCTGGTGGCGCTGCTGGCAGCGCGGGAGCTGCTGCTTGGCGTCGTGCTCGTCGTGCTGCGCAGGCACGACTGGGGTCCGCCGCAGGTCAGCTTCGTCGGCAAGACAGCCACGCTTTGCTTGCTGTACGCCTTTCCGCTGCTCTTCCTGGGGTCGCACGTTGCCAGCTACGCCGAGACTGCCAGAGTGGCTGGTTGGAGCTTCGCTATCTGGGGAAGTGCCCTGTACTGGTGTGCAGCCGTCCTGTATGTGGTGCAGGCCAGGCGGCTGCTGGCTGGCCCATCCGCGGCCGGCGCGCGGCAAGAGTGAACTGCGGAAAGGAGACCCGGCGGCTGTGAAGTCCGTGGTAGTGCCGTGAAAGCCGTGGTGATGGCTGGCGGTGAGGGCACGAGGCTGCGCCCGATGACGGCGAATCAGCCCAAACCGATGCTCCCGGTGGTCAACCGGCCGATCATGGA
>Ga0187815_10001325_pt1 | contig 11670 bp, 10 predicted proteins | sample NC_S_5_FD_132962 | JGI IMG/M metagenome (GOLD analysis project Ga0187815, IMG submission 132962) | Wetland sediment microbial communities from Neuse River Estuary, North Carolina, USA - ASW-S_5 | ecosystem: Environmental > Aquatic > Freshwater > Wetlands > Sediment | place: USA: North Carolina...
CACGACGTCGCACCCACCGTCCGCGCCCTCGCCCTGGTCGACAAGGTCGAGCGGCGGCGGGCCGTTCCGCCGTCCGGCGGGCCGGCGCTCGAGGCGGTCGACTCCGAACGCTAGGGTTCGTCCGGGAGCGTGCCGTCGTCGGGGAGGTCGGTCTCGAGGATGAGCGAGCCGACGTAGTCGCAGGCCTTGCAGTGGTAGACCTGGCCCACGATCGACCCCGCGATGAGCGTCACGTTCGCCGACCCGCACTGCGGGCAGAGCAGGACCGATCGGTGCCGCGGCCTACGCGCCATCGCCGTCGCCAGGGGAGGGGGCGTCGTCGGGGGGGTTCCCGTCGGGACCGTCGTCCGTCTCCTCCTCCGCATCCTCGGGTGCGCCCGGGGCGTGGGCGTCGGAGCTCTCGGGCGCGGCGCCCTCCGGGACCTCGACCGCCGGCTCGGCGGAAGGCTCCCGAACGACCGCGTCCCGGACGGTGTCGCCCTCGTCCAGCCGGATCACGCGGACCCCGAGGGTGTTCCGCGACTGGGTGCGGATCCCTTTCACCGCGATCCGGATCGTGATCCCCCGCTGGGTCGTGACGAGGACCTCGGAGGCGTCGGTCGTCGGGAGGACCGCGACCACGCCACCGTTGCGGCCGCCGGTCTTGATCGTCCGGACCCCCTTCGCCCCGCGCTTCGTCTCGCGGTAGTCGTCGGTCGGACTCCGCTTGCCGAACCCCGTGGTCGTGAGGGAGAGGAGGGTCGGGAACCTCGGGCTGACCGGGGCCATCGCGACCACGCGGTCGTCCTTCTCCCCCGAAAGACGCACCCCGATGACCCCGTACGTCGCGCGGCCCATCGGTCGGACCTCGCCGACGGGGAAGCGGACGAGCTGCCCCGAGTAGGTCGCCAGGACGATCTCGGTCGCTTCGTCCGAGACGAGCGCCACGTCCACGAGCTCGTCCCCGTCCTCGAGGAGAACGGCCTGGATCCCGCTCGTCCGGATGTTCTGGAACTGGGTGAGCTCGGTGCGCTTCACGAGCCCGCGTCGGGTTGCGAAGAAGAGCGAGCCGGGCCCCTCGAGGTCGTGGAGCGGAAGGAGGGTGCGAACCTTCTCGCCGTCCTTGAGGCGGGGCAGGAGGTTGATGACCGCCTTCCCCTTCGAGTGTCGGCTCCCTTCGGGGAGCTCGTAGGCCTTCAGGAGGTAGACCCGCCCGAGCGTCGTGAAGAACAATAGGTCGTCGTGCGTTCGCGTGACGAACGTCCGGATGACGTAGTCCTCCTCCTTCGTCTCCATCTGGACGAGGCCCCGGCCTCCCCGGCGCTGGCGGCGGTACTGGTCGAGCGGGAGGCGCTTGATGTAGCCGTCCCGCGTCATCAGGACGACGACGTCCGTGTCGGGGATCAGGTCCTCGAGCGTCCTCGCCGTGAAGGCGGGGACGATCCGGGTCCGCCGCGGGTCCCCGAACCGGGCCTTGAGGTCGGTCAGCTCGCTGCCGATCAGCCGGTCGAGCACCTCGGGCGACGCGAGGACCGACTTGAGCTCGAGGACGAGCGCCTCCTTCTCGGCCTTCTCCTTCTCGATCGTCTCCCGCTCGAGGGCGGTCAGGCGGGCGAGGCGCATGTCGAGGATCGCCTTCGCCTGCTCGGTCGAGAGGAGGAACTTCCCCATCAGGTTCGTCTCCGCGACCGCGACGTCTTTCGACCTCCGGATGATCCGGATCACCTCGTCGATGTGGTCGATCGCGGTGAGGAACCCTTCGAGGAGGTGGAGTCGCTCTTCGGTCTTCCGAAGGTCGAACTTCGTCCGCCGGGTGATCGTCCGCCGCCGATGGTCGAGGTGGAGCTCGAGGAGCGCCTTCAGGCCGAGGACCTTCGGCCGCCCCTCGACCAGGCAGAGGTTGATCACGCCGAAGCTCGTCTCGAGCGGGGTGTGCTCGTAGAGCCGGTTGAGGACGATCTCCGCGGGGGCGTCCCGACGCAGTTCGAGGACGACGCTCGTGCCCGAGCGATCCGACTCGTCGCGAAGGTCGGTGATCCCGTCGATCCGCTTCGATTTCACGAGGTCGGCGATCAGCTCGAGGAGGGCGGCCTTGCTGACCTCGTACGGGATCTCGGTGATCACGATCTCGTCCTTGCCCCCCCGCTCGCGGATCTCGGCCGCTCCCCGAAGGTGGACCATCGCCCGCCCCGTCTCGTAGGCGTCGCGGATCCCCTCGGCGGAGAGGTACCCCCCCGTGGGGAAATCCGGCCCGGGGAGGACCTTCATCAGCTCGTCCAAGGAGGCGCCCGGCCTCGCGAGGAGGAGGCAGAGCGCGTCCACGACCTCGCCCAGGTTGTGCGGGGGCATGTTGGTCGCCATGCCGACCGCGATCCCGGCCGACCCGTTGACGAGAAGGTTGGGGACCTTCGAAGGAAGGACGAGAGGCTCTTTCAAGGAGCCGTCGAAGTTGTCGGTCCAGTCGACGGTCTCCTTCTCGATGTCGAGGAGCATCTCCTCCGCGAGGGTCGAGAGCCTCGCCTCGGTGTAGCGCATCGCGGCCGGGCCGTCGCCGTCGATCGAGCCGAAGTTCCCCTGGCCGTCGATGAGCGGATAGCGGAGGCTGAACGGCTGGGCCATGCGGACGAGGGCGTCGTAGACCGAGAGGTCGCCGTGGGGGTGGTACTTGCCCAGGACGTCCCCCACCGTCCTCGCGCTCTTCCGGTACGGGCGGTCGTGGGTCGCCCCCGACTCCCACATCGACCAGAGGATGCGCCGGTGGACCGGCTTCAACCCGTCCAGCCCGTCGGGGAGCGCCCTCCCGACGATGACGCTCATCGCGTAATCGATGTAGGAGCGGTGCATCTCCTGCTCCAGCGGGCGGTCGCGGACCCGCTCGGGCGGCGCCTCGGCGGGAGCGGGGGTCGCGCTCACGTCGCCGGCCCCCCCGTGCCGAGCTGCTGGGCGAGCTCGCGGTTCGCGGCCTCGAGGAATCGGTCCCGCGTACCGGCCGGGATGGTCGCACCGCTCGCCACCCGGTGCCCGCCGCCCTCGCCCCCGACCGAAGCCGCGGCGTTGCGGCACACGCTCGACAGATCGAGCCCCCGGTCGACCTGACGGGTCAGGCCACGGGAGCTCACCTTGGTAGGCGCCGGCGACTCGTCGGAGAAGACGAACACGGGGAACTCCGGCGTTAGGAGGTAGTTCATCGCGAGCCCCGCCTGCGTGCCCGCGAGCGGCGTTTCGGGGCTCTCGAACCAGCGCAAAGAGCTCATCGAACGGACCCCTCCCTCCTCGATCCGGCGCAGGCCGCGCAGGACGCCGCTGCGCCACTCGGTCTCGGCTGCCCGTGCGCGCTCCACCGCCGCGGGGTCCCCGAGGGCGAGGGCGACCCCGACGCCCGGCACTCCTTCGCGTCCGGCGGCGTTCTGGAGGTTCGAGACCTCCTCCGCGTCGAGGCCGAGGGACGGCACGAACCATCGGTCGGCATCGACCAACGACACCAGCTCGGGAAGCACGCCCTGGCGCTCGAGTCGTTCCTTGAGCCCCCGGGCGAGCCGGTCGACCTCCTCGGGGGTGAGGTCGGCCGGGGCTCGACCCGGGTCGATCGACAGCTCACGGAGGTATCCCTCCGCCGCCCCGATCTGTCCCGAGAGACCCCGAACGAACGGGTCGACGCTTCGGCCGAGCGCCTCGCCGACGGTCGATCCGAGGAGAGGGAGGCCGCGCCGTCGGACGAGGAGGGAGCGCCGGACGGCCTCGTCGACGAGCGTCCCGTTCAGGCCGCGGAACCCTCCGACGTGCTGGCGGTCGTGGATCGCTCCCGAGAGACCCCAGACGGCGTTGTCCCAGTTCGAGGGGTCGAGGAACACGGTGAACAGCCAGGTGAGGGTCGAGGCGCACATCTCGCTCATCCCGTCCACCCCCCAGTCGAGAGGGTTGACGAGCGCCACGTGGTCGGGGAGCGTCGGCGGGTCCGGGAGGCCCGGATAGCGGTGATGGTCGAGAACGATCACCGGGTGCGGGTGCTGCGCGAAGACGTCGAGCCAGCTCGCGCCCGTGTCCGTCACGAGGACCGGCCCCTGGGTCGCCTTGAGGAGGGCCGCGACGCGCTCCCGCTCGAGCCCGACCAGGGCCGTCGCCTGGGCCGGGTAGCCGAGCCGAGCGAGCGCTCGCAGGGCGCACGAGGCGCCCGCCACGCCGTCGCCGTCGTAATGGTAGACGACGCGCCAGCGCCGGGGGTTCGCGAGCAAGAGGCCGCGCGCGCGGCCGAACTCCTCGAGGTAGCGGGGGTGCTGAACGAAACCGTCGGGACCCGAGGCCATCACTCCACCTGGAGCGCGGCGCCGGCGGCGGAGTACCGCCAGCTCTCGGGGATGCGCTCGCGCTGGCGATAGTAGCGCGCGAGGCGTCGGATCCTCGACTCCATCAGGGTCAGTCCTCGGCGGTTGGCGAGGTCGTTCGGGTGGGACTTGAGATGCCCCTGAAGGTGAACGACGCGCTTGAGGAGCGCCTGAAGGTCGTCCGGGATCTCGGGACGCACGCCCTGCTCCGCGAGTAGCACGCCCAGGGTCTTTCCCGTGACGGCGCGGGCGGAGGGGACCCCGTAGCTGTCGCGGAGGATCTGCCCGATCTGGGCCTGCGGCCGGCCGGCCTTCGCGAGCTGGACCGCCTGGGTGACGACCTCCTCGACCGAAGGGGTCGCCCACTCGGGCTTCACGACGGGGAACGGGCGGTGCGAACCGGCCCGTCCCTTGCGCCCGGAGTGGATCCGCGACACGGCGGGCCGCAGACCAAGGTTCGGTACTTAACGCTTGGCGCGGAGTTGGATTCTCGGCGGTGGAGGAGCGCGCGAAACCCCCGGCTCAGGCGATCCGGTCGCTCTTGCGAAGCGCGTCGACCAGGAACGCCTTGCCCTCCGCGGTGATGCGGTACTTCGCGGGCGGGCGCGACCGTGCTCCCCGGGCCGTGCGCTCGTCGACCTGGGCGTGCACGAGGCCGTTGCGGACGAGGAGCCCGAGGGCCTGGGGGACCTTGGCCGTCCCGTCGTCCACGGGCCCGAACCGACGGAGGATCCGTTCCAAATCCGAGAGCTCGAGCGTCTGATCGCGCGCCCGACCCTCGTGGAGCGACTCCACGCGGTTGAGCTGCTGGAGGATCGCGACCAGGGTCGCTCGGACGGGGTCGGGGCTGTCTTCGGGAGCCATCGCTACCGATTACGATTCGTTCCTCTACTTATATCCGGCATGGAGAGAACCGACCGTACCGGCCGGAGCCGATCGAGAGGCCCGACGGGGAGCGCCGTTCCATCGATCGAGAGCGCGGAACCGGTACCGGCCTCTCGGGATTCGCTGCCTCGAAGAGAGGTGCGGCGGAGGGAGTTAAGGCGCCGTCCGTCCCCGGGGAGGTACCCCGCGGGGCCGCAGGACTCGGGCGAGGTCCCGATCGCCTCGTTCGAAGTACCCCCCGGGGGCCTCCCCGCGGTCTTTTAGGCGTGCTTTGCGAGTACCCCGGACGAGATGGCGTGCACCTGTCGCTCCGCGGCCCGCTGCCCGATCTGCAACACCTCGGTGCGCGTGCCGCTCACCAACCTCGAGAACGCGGCCGGGGGCGCGATCCTCGTCGACCGATTCGCTCGGCGGGACTCCTCGTCGTCCCGCGAGGGACTTCGACGTCTGATCGAGGGTTGGGCCCCGTGCCCAGCGTGCGGGCACACGATCCACTTCGAGCATTCCCGCAACTGCGTGTCGTCCGCCCTGACCGCCGCAGGCGTCCCGCCGACCGAGCGGGAGTCGATCCTGGCGAAGATCACGTTCCCCGAAGGTTGACGACGGGGATCGCCGATGCCCGAGACCGACCCGTTCGTCGTCACGCCGTACGAGGTGAAGGGCCGCATCGACTACGACCGCCTTAGAGAGCTGTTCGGGACGCAGGAGATCACCTCCTCGCTGCTCGACCGGATCCGGCGGCTCACGGGCGGAGAGCTGCACCCGCTCCTCGCCCGGGGGATCTACTTCTCCCACCGAGACCTCGGTCCGCTCCTGGACGGGCTTGCGGCCGGTCGCCCGTTCTTCCTCTACTCCGGGCGCGGACCCTCCGGTCCGTTGCACACCTCCCACCTCGTGCCGTTCGACCTCTGCCGGTGGCTCCAGGCCAAGCTCCGGGTCCCGATGTACGTCCAGATCACCGACGACGAGAAGTTCTGGGCCCGGTCGGGACTCTCCCGTGAGGAGACGGCCCGATGGGGGCTCGAGAACCTCTACGACATCCTCGCGGTCGGGTTCGATCCCAAGCTGACGCGCGTCTTCTTCGACTCGCGCTCGATCGCCGCCCTCTACCCGCTCGCGATCCGGGTCGCGCGGCGGATTACGTACTCGAACGTGAAGGCGGTGTTCGGGTTCAAGCCGTCCACGAACATCGGTCTCGTGTTCTACACCGCGCTCCAGACCGTGCCGGCGTTCTGGCCCTCGTGGAAGGAGGGCCGTGAGGTCCCGTGCCTCATCCCGTGCGGGATCGACCAGGACCCTCACTTCCGCCTGACGCGAGACATCGCCGAGGGGATGGGCTACCCCAAACCGGCGCTCATCCACAGCCGGATGGTCCCGGGGCTCCTCGGCGAGGCCGCGATGTCCACGACCGGGAGCGCGAGCGACAACGCGCTGTTCCTGAACGACCCGCCGAAGGAGGTCGACCGCAAGGTGAGGAACGCGTTCACGGGGGGCCGGGCGACCGTCGAGGAACAACGACGGCTCGGCGCCACCCCCGAGGTGTGCTCGGTCTGGGCCCTCTGGCGGACCCGGTTCGCCCCGCGCGAAGAAGAGTTCGAGAAGATCACGGCAGACTGCCGCTCGGGCGCCCTCCTCTGCGGCGACTGTAAGTCCGCCCTCCTCGAGCGGGTCCACGGGTTCCTGCGGGAGCACGCGGCCGCGCGGGAGAAGGCGAAGGATTGGGCGGAGTCCGCGATCGTGACCGAGGCGCCCCACCCGCTCTGAGGGGACCCCTCTACCCGATCTCGGGGCGGGGCTCGGGCCGGCGGATCCCCACGGGGGGCTCGGGTCGGGCGGGGCCAGGGGCTTCCCTCTCGGGGGCCTCGCTCTCCTCGACCGCGCTCAGGAGCCGGAGCATCGGGTGGAACAGCGAACGCTGCGCCCGCTCGGGGTCGAGGTTGAACGCCCGCTCGTAGGCCGCGACCGCTTCCTCCTCGTCCCCCAGGGAAAGGAGCGAGAGCGCGAGGTCGAGCCAGCTCTTCGCCTCGCGAGCCCCCTCCTTCTCCCCTCCCTCCTCGGCGTGGTCGTCGAGGCGGTGGGGTGTAAGGCGGGTCTCGGCGCTCGGGGCCGCCTCGACCTCTCGCGACAGCACGAGGGCTCGCTCGAACGCGACCGACGCGCCCGATTCGTCCCCGGATTCGGCGAGCGCGACGCCCAGCCGGTGCCAAGCGACCATGTCGTTCGGTGCGAGCGCGACCGCCCGCTGGTAGGCCGCGGCGGCCTCCGACCACTCGTCCCGCAGCGACCGAGCGATGCCGAGGTGGAACCACGCGTCCTCGTTCTGGGGGGCGAGGGAGATCGCCCGCGAAAGGGCGGCCTCCGCGTCCGCTCCCCGGCCCAGGTGGGCGAGGGCGATCCCGTAGTACGACCAGGCGGCCGCGTCCGAGGGCCTCTCCCGAACGATCTCGAAGAACTCGTCCGCCGCGGGGGCGTACTCCCGGGCCCGGATATGCTGTATGCCGGCCTCGAATCGCTTGGACATCCCGGCAGTCCCGGAGCCTCTGCGCGGGAGAAAAGCCTAGCGCTCCATCGCCGGGCCGCGGGGGGCGCGGCCCCGTCCCGGCCGACGGTCGAAGGGGGGGCCGAATCCTTTAAGACCCCCCGCCGGTCATAGGAAACCGAGGAATTCGCGAGTCCGGCCCGAACCGAGCGTCCCGCCCGTCCTAGTTTTGCGACAGGTGTTCGCGCGACCAAGGTCTATCCGCGATTCCCACGGAACGAAACGCGAAACGCGGAACGAGGCGACCAAGATGACCGACAAACCCCTGACGAAAGTGCGCGACCTGACGCCGAACTCGAAGCAAGTGAACGTGCTCGCCAAAGTGATGAACGTGGGCGAACCGAAGGAAGTGATGGGCAAGTTCGGAGACCCGAGGAAGGTCTGCGAGGCCGTCGTCGGCGACGACACGGCGACCATCATCCTCTCGCTGTGGAACGAGCAGATCGGGGCGATCCAGAAGGACGAGACGATCCTCGTCGACAACGGGTACGTCTCGCTCGTCCGCGGACACATGCGCCTCAACGTCGGTCGCTACGGCAACCTGTCGAAGTCGACCGAGACGATCGCCGAGATCAACCAGACCCTCGATATGAGCCAGCAAGAGTTCGAGAGCGAGCGCCGGTCCTTCGGCGGTGGCGGCGGGTACCGTGACCGAGGCGGGGGCGGCGGAGGCGGCGGCTACGGTGGTGGCGGTCGCTACGGCGGCGGTGGGGGCGGTGGCGGCGGCAGCGGAGGCGGCGGCCGCGAGCGCTCCGACACCTACAAGCGCTACTGAGGGTCCGAACGGCCCTTCGGTCGAACCCCTTCCTTTCCTTCCCCGAACCCCCCGCGGGGAAATCGCATTAAATAGCCCACCCCGCTCCATCGGACGACCCCATGCCGGACGATCCCCGCGAGCTCACGCTCTACGTCCAGTCGAAGAAGGTCGTTACCTCGTTCTACCGTGCGCCCGCCGCGAACGTCCCGAACGTCGGGATGGCGGTGAGCGGGGCGCCGTCCGACCTGGGCGACGCCACGGCGACGGCGGACTCCGCGGTGTTCTTCCTTTCCGACGACCAATCGCGATGCGCGGCGCTCGCCGAGGAGGTCGCGACCCACCGTGGCTACCGCCTCCACGTCGTCGACGTCGGGAAGGCGGGCCGCCTCGAGCGGCTGGTCACGGAGCACCTCCGAGGGGTCCAGAAGTTCCCGGTGCTCATCTCCCCGTTCGGCCACCGGCTGGTCGGGGTGGAGCAGTTCTCGGAGGAGAACCTCGCCGCGATCATGCCGACCGAGCTCAAGAGCGTCCGCGCGCTCACCTACCTCAAGGTCAAGGGCGGGGACCTCGACCGGATCCGGCGCCTCCTCGAGGGGTTCCCGGAGGTCAAGGAGCTCCACTTCCTGACCGGCGACTGGGACATCCTGGTCGTCCTCGAGTTCGCCCCGGCGACCACGAACAAGCGCCAGGTGCTCGACTTCGTCACGGACCGCATTCGCGGGATCCCCGAGGTCCTGGACACCTCGACCCTCGTCCCCGAGTACTCCGTCACGAAGTTCCCGCTCGCGGGCTAGCGACGGGCCGCGGCCGAGGGCCGCCCGCGCCGGCGCCGGGGGATCGGAGGGGCTTCGCGCGCGGGTCCGGCCGTCGGAGGCGGAGATCCGTAGAGCGCCTCGACCGTGAGCGGGTTCTCCTCGTGCCACGCGATGCCCTCGACGTAGGCGGCGAACGTCTCGAGGCTCGTGAACAGCGGAATCCCCAGCTCGACCGCCCGCCGTCGGAGGACGTACTCGTCCTCGAGCATCCTCTCGAACTTCTCCTGCGTCAGCGAGAGCGGAACGTTGAGGAGGAGGTCGATCTCGCCCCGGTCGAGGGACTCGAGGACGTTCGGGTGGCGGTCGGGCTCCGAGACCTTGTGGAGGATCCGGACGCCGCGCACCCCGCGGTCGGACAGGAACGCCCCGGTGTCCTCGGTCGCCGCGATCCGCAGGCCGATCGCGCGCAGGCGTCGCGCGACCGGGAGGAGCTCCTCCTTGAGGCGGGGTCCGCCGACGGAGAGGAACGCCACGCCCCTCCGTGGCACCAGGCGCACGCCGGTCGCGACGAGCGCTTTCACGAGCGCGTCCGAGAACGTCGGACCGAAGCAGGCGACCTCGCCCGTCGACTGCATCTCCACGCCGAGGAGCGGGTCCGACCCCGCGAGCTGGAGGAACGAGAACTGAGGGACCTTCACGCCGCAGCGCCCCGGGGGTAGCGGCGCGAGGCCCTCGCGGGACAACGGGGAACCCAGCATCGCCCGGGCCGCCTCGCGCAGGAGAGGGACGCCGGTCGCCTTCGCAAGGAACGGGAGCGAGCGGCTCGCGCGCAGGTTGAGCTCGATCACCTGGAACCCTTGGTCCTTCACCAGGAACTGGACGTTGAACGGGCCCTTGATTGAGAGCGTCCGGGCGAGGCGGGTCGCGGCGTCCAGGAGCTGTCGCTGGACCTCCTCGGACGTGTGCCGGGGGGGAAGGCAGAAGATCGCGTCCCCCGAGTGGACCCCGGCCCGCTCGACGTGCTCGAGGATCCCCCCGACCAGGACCCGCGTCCCGTCGGAGATCGCGTCGAGCTCGATCTCGTCGGCGCCCTCGACGAACTTCGTGATCACGACGGGGTGCTCGGGCGAGACGCGCGCGGCATCCGAGAGGAACTCTCCCAGGTCGGAGCGTGCGTAGATGACCCGCATCGCTTGACCGCTCAGGACGTAGGAGGGGCGCACGAGCACGGGATAGCCGACGTCGTCGGCGAAGGCGCTCGCCTCCTCCACGGTCGTGAACGCCCGCCACGCCGGTTGCGGGATCCCCAGGCTCTCCAGGAGGCGCGCGAACCGGGCCCGGTCCTCCGCGGTATCGATCGACTCGGAGGAGGTGCCGAGGATCGGGATCCCGCACGCCTGGAGGAGCGGCGTCAGGTTCTGGGCCAGCTGGCTGCCGACGCACGTGACGACGCCCGCGAAGCCCTCGAACTCGACGATGTCGCGGACGCGCTCGAGCGTGATCTCCTCGAAGTAGAGCCGGTCGGAGCGGTCGTAGTCGGTCGACACGGTCTCGGGGTTCGAGTTGAGGACCGCGACGCCGGGGAGCCCCTCCGCGCGGAGCCCTTCGACCAGGTTCATCGTCGACCAGTCGAACTCCACGCTCGAGCCGATCCGGTACGGACCGGCGCCGATCACGAGGGCCGAGCCGGCCGGCATCGGTGCGACGTCGTCCGCGTCCGCCCGGTAGGTGACGTAGAGGTAGTTGGTCCTCGCCGGCCACTCTCCGGCGAGCGTGTCGATCATCCGCACGCGGGGCCGGATGCCCGCGGCGAGACGGCGCCGGCGGACCTCCTCCTCGTCGAGGCGCGAGGCGCGGCCGACGGCGCGGTCGGAGAGGCCGAGCTCCTTCGCGCGGCGCAGGAGTCGCTCGTCGAGGGCGCCGCCCGGGCCCGCGCCCAGCTCCCGATGGGTCGACTCGATGTCGCGCAGCGCCTCGACGAACCAGCGGTCGATGTAGGAGACCCGGCTGATGACGTCGGCCTCGATCCCGGCGCGCAGCGCCTCCAGAACGCAGAACAGGACGTCGGGGAGGGGCGACCCCAGGTCGGCGAGGATCGCCTCGCGCGAGCGCACCGTGGCCGGAGGCAGGAGGTCGGCCCGGGGGTCGGTCATCCGGACCGCCTTCGAGAGCGCCTCGGGGAACGAGGCGCCGATCCCCATCGCCTCGCCCACGGACTTCATCGCCGGCCCCAGCCGCCGGTCCGCCCGGGCGAACTTGTCGAGGTCCCAGCGCGGGAGCTTCACGACGACGTAGTCGAGCGACGGTTCGAAGCAGGCGGTCGTCACGCCGGTGACCCGGTTCTTGAGCTCGGGGAGCGTGTAGCCGAGCGCGAGCTTCGCCGCGACGTACGCGAGCGGGTAGCCGGTCGCCTTGCTCGCGAGCGCGCTCGAG
>Ga0187815_10001327_pt1 | contig 11669 bp, 7 predicted proteins | sample NC_S_5_FD_132962 | JGI IMG/M metagenome (GOLD analysis project Ga0187815, IMG submission 132962) | Wetland sediment microbial communities from Neuse River Estuary, North Carolina, USA - ASW-S_5 | ecosystem: Environmental > Aquatic > Freshwater > Wetlands > Sediment | place: USA: North Carolina...
ACGCCCGCGAGAGCACAGTGCGGGCCGAGTGCACTCTACGGCGTATCGACGCCCCCTCCATCTCGTTTATTACGAAGCGTGTCCGAACCCCCAGGACGCGCGCCGGCGGGAGCGCTACTTGAAATCAGGGAGAGGGGGGCGGTACCTCAAGCAACGCCTAGCTTCCGCGCTCTCCGAAGTCGGGAGCAACAAGTTGGAACGGCACTAGATCGCTTGTTTTCCGGTCCGCTATTTACTTCGGCGCGAACTTTCCCTACCATGTGCGGTGTCTCGGGTCTCGCCCCGCGGGATCCGGTTTCCCGCAAAAAGAGGGCTGTAATAGCGAATGGCACGCTCCCCGCGTATGGTTGTGGTTGAACCGAACGGCACCCGCCGCGAGGTGCAGATCACTGCCTTCCCGTTTCGCATTGGACGCCAGGCCGGCAATGAGCTGACCCTGCGCGACAGCCGCATCAGCCGCCAGCAAGCGCAAATCACCGCCGACAATGGCACGTTTGTGCTGGAGGATCTGGGCAGCCGGCACGGCACGTTCGTCAACGGCGAAAAAGTTTTGCGCTGCGAGCTGAAGCCGAAAGACCGCATCGATTTCGGCATGGCCGATTCCTACAAGCTGGTCTATATCGGCGACAGCGCCACCATCGAAGAATTGGTCGAACGCGTCGAGGCGCCCGCGCCCACGGAAGCGGGTTCGCGCGAACTCTATCATCTCGGCGTGCTGCTGGAAGTGGCGCGCACGCTGGGCTCGGGGCTTTCGCTTGAGGATGTTCTGACCTCCGTCGTCGATGCCGCCATTCAAGTGACGCGCACCGAGCGCGGCCTCCTGCTTCTGGCTAATCCTGCCGGCGAATTGCAGATGATCGTGGCGCGCGATGCGCAACATACAACCCTGCGCCCCGAGCAATTGCAAGTGTCGCAAAGCGTGGTGAAGCGCGTGGCCAGTTCGCGGCGCGAGTTGATCGTCACCGACACCGGCACGGAGACGGGCATGAACGCGCAAGAAAGCGTCGCGCGTCTCGAACTGCACACCATTGTGGCCATTCCGATCGACAAGCTGCCCATGATCGAGACGCTCGATGCCACCATTTCGACGCGCCAAGGCGAGTTGCTGGGCGTGCTGTACCTCGACAGCCACGCGTCTTCGAGCGCCTTCACGGATTTAGACCGCCAGGTCTTGCGCACGCTGGCGCGTGAAGCTGCCACCGTGGTCGAAAACGTAAGGCTCTTCGCCGCCGCGCGGGCCAAGACGCGTCTCGACCACGAAATCGAAATCGCCAGCCAGATTCAGCGCCAACTCCTGCCCAAAACCATGCCGAACTCGCCGGAGCTTTCCGTGGCGGGTGCGACGCTCTCGTGCCACGCGGTTGGTGGCGACTGCTTCGACGTGATCCATCTGGGCGGCGGGCGCTACGGATTTTTCGTCGGCGACGTAGCCGGAAAAGGAATTTCCGCGGCGTTGCTGGCCACGCTGCTGCAAGGCGTGTTCTTTACGACCGCGGCCATGGACATTTCGCTTCCCGGCGTGTTCTCGCGCGTCAACGAATATCTTTGCGAGCGCAGCGCGGAGGATCGTTACGCTACCGTCTTCTACGGAATTCTCGATAAAATGGGCCGCTTCGAATATGTGAACGCGGGCCACGTTCCGCCACTCATTCGCCGCCAATCAGGAGCGCTCGAAGGATTGGGCTCAGCCAATTTTCCGGTGGGAATGTTTCCCGATGCTGAATACGAGAGCGCGCGCGTGAAATTGGACCCCGGCGATTTTCTCGTGATCTACACGGACGGCGTCTCGGAAGCGAACAACATCCACAATGAGATGTTCGAAGAAGCGCGCTTGCGCCAAATCATGGAAACATTCAATGGTCAAACCGTTGAGGAGCTCGCGCAGACGATTCGCGACGGCGTGAAGGCGTTCACGCAAGGCGCCGCGCAGTCCGACGACATCACCGTTCTCGCCATCCAGTACAAGGGCAATCCCGCCTAAGAAGATCGGCTTAAGGTCCTCACGCGTGGCCCAACACGCCCATTAGGCGCAACTCACAATGGCCCAGAAACGATCTGCCCCGCCGGACTGCGCTTGTCGTGATGCTCTTCCTGAAGAGAAATCAAAGACGGCGCGCGCGGCGGATTCATTGGCGAAAAGGCGGGAAGATTCAGGTCGGAGTCAGCGGCCGGCCACGAAGTATTGTCGACCCATAGAGGCCGATGCGTCGCCGTTTGCCGGGCGCCCCCGTGACGCTTCGCGGCTGGCCGCCGACTCGAGACCGAAGGAGGACCGCTGGCGTCATTCCAACGTGATCCGCATGGGCTGCCCCTGAGGACCGGCGCTGGTCCCATCACGGGACTTGTTTGCGCTCGGCTCGGACCGTACGTTGGAGGAGCACCGCGCTGGTCTGGCCTGCAGACGAACTTCCTAGGTTCGTCGCACGGGGAGGCTCCCGGCTTGACCAGGGGTTTTCCCTGGAAACCGTTGCGCCTCACTCCCATGGCAGTTCCTTCCTTCGAGGACTCCGCTGTACCGCCGTGGACGGCGGGTAGTCAGTGACGCACGCTGCACGTCTATATGCCCACTGTCACCGCCTCTTGAGTCCTGGTACCGCGGCGCTTTTGGAGGGTCGGAGCCTCAGCTCCGACATTTAGAGCAATGATTAGGGCGTGGGGCTTTTTCAGCCCCTGACGCCGATGTTTTTCCGTGGCCTATCGTCACACGTTCCTAATGAAAATCGTACGACGCCGGTTCTGCCTGGGTAATCGGCAGCGGCCGCACGCGCTCCGCCTTCACTGAAATCACCCCGTCTTGATTCTGCAGCTTGCCCTCAATCAGCAAAAATTGATGCTGCACCACGACGGCATGATCTTCCTTGAACAGTTGCGGCGTGATGATCGCGTTGGCGATCCCCGTTTCATCCTCGATGCTAAGAAAGACGAATCCACTCGCCGTTCCCGGACGCTGCCGCGCAATCACCGCGCCTGCGATGCGTACATTTATCCCGTCGCGCATCTTGCGAAGGTCGGCAGCGGAACGGATCCCGCGCCGCCTCATTTCCTCGCGGTGATACGCCATCGGATGCGGCCCCACCGTCATTCCTGTGCCGCGAAAATCCGCCACGAGCCGTTCTTCCGAAGTCATCGGCGCGAGCGGCGAACGCTCATTAGCAAGTGGGTTTGGTAGCCACGACAAACTGGTTTTGTTTGTCGTGGGGTTTTCCAATTGCGTCTCTTCTTCCTCCTTCTCCAGTTTCACCGCTTCATCCTGCACTTCGAACAGCGGCCCCGCTCGTCGCGCTGCCCGTTCGGTTTGCCACAACGCATCGCGCCGATGCATTCCGCTTTTCTTTCCGCCAATGAAATTCAACGCCCCAATCTCCGCCAGCCCCGCCAATTCCGTCTTCTGAATCGCCGGAACGCGCAGCTTCAAATCTTCAATCGATGCAAACTTTCGCCGCGCGCGTTCTTCCACAATTTTCTTTCCGATTTCTTCGCGCAAACCTTTCGCATAACGCAGCCCCAATCGCACGCCGAAGCCCTGCTTCTGCTTTTCGAGCGCGCACGACCAATCCGAACAAGTCACATCAATGGGCCTGATCCTCAGCCCGTGCCTTTGCGCGTCCTTCACGATCGTTGCCGGACGATAAAAGCCCATGGGCTGGTTGTTCAGCAGCGCAGCGGTAAACGCCGCCAGATAATGAACCTTCAGGTACGCGCTCGCATACGCTAGCAGCGCAAAACTCGCCGCATGCGATTCGGGAAATCCGTACAGGGCGAACGACGTGATCGATTGCACGATTTTGTCCTGCGTTTCCGCATCGATTTCCTTCTTGTTCATACCCGCGCGCAATTTCTTTTCAATGTCTTTCATGCGCCGCTCGGAGCGTTTGAATCCGAACGCGCGGCGCAGTTCCTCCGCTTCGCCTCCTGAAAATCCCGCCGCAATCATGGCGATGCGCAGCAACTGCTCTTGAAACAGCGGCACTCCCAGCGTCCGCGCCAGCACAGGTTCCAACGAAGGATGTAGGCACGTCGGCTCTTCGCGTCCCTGTCGCCGTTTCAAATACGGATGCACCATTTTTCCAACGATGGGTCCCGGCCGGATGATTCCCACCTGCACCACAATGTCGTAAAAACATTTCGGGTGCAGGCGCGGCAAAAACGCCATCTGCGCGCGGCTCTCGATCTGAAACATTCCCACCGTGTCGGCTTTTTGCAGCGTCGAGTAAACCAGTGGATCGCCGGCGGGCAAATGCGCGAGGTCGACTTCTTCTTTGTAATCGTCGCGAATGATTTTGATCGAATCTTCCAGCACCGCCATCATGCCCAGCCCAAGCAGGTCCACTTTGACGATGCCCATGTCCGCGCAATCTTCTTTGTCCCATTGCACGACGACGCGCCCGGGCATCGTCGCCGGCTCCAGCGGCACAATCGAATCGAGCTGGCCCTGGCACACCACCATTCCTCCCGAGTGCTGCCCCAAATGACGCGGCAAGTCCTGCACCATCTGGCACAGCTCGAAAAATTTGCGGATCTGATGATTTCCCAGATCCAGGCCCGCATCGAGAAAATGCCGCTCCAGCGTGTCGTCCGCATCCCTGTATTCCCACGCGCCCACCAGGCTTGCCAAGCGGTCGAGCACTTCCGGCTGAAACGAAAGCGCCTTGCCGATTTCGCGCGCCGCCGAACGCCCGCGATAGGTGATCACGTTCGCGGTCATGGCCGCGCCCAACTTTCCGTAGCGGTCGTACACATACTGGATAGCGCGCTCGCGCTGGTCGCCGCTGGGCAAATCAATGTCAATGTCCGGCCATTCGTCGCGCTGCTCGGAAAGGAAGCGCTCGAACAGCAAATCCATTCCCACCGGATCGACGGCCGTAATCCCCAGCGAATAACAAACCGCGCTGTTCGCCGCCGATCCGCGCCCTTGCACCAGAATTCCTTTCTCGCGGCAAAAGCGCACGATGTCCCACACGATCAGAAAATATCCCGGCAAATCGAGCCTTTCGATCAGCGCCAGTTCGCGTTCGATTTGCCGCTGCGCTTTCTCGTTGCCGGTTCCGTAGCGCCCGATCATTCCTTCTTGCGTGCGCTGGCGCAGAAAACTCATTTGCGTTTCGCCGTCCGAAACCGGATATTTCGGAAACTGGTAACCCAAATCGTTCAGCGTGAATTTCAATCGCGAGGAAAGCGCTTCCGTATTCGCCACCGCTTCAGGGATGTCCGCAAACAATCGCGTCATCTCTGCGGGCGTTTTCAAATAGCGCTCGGAATTTCGCGCGAGAAGAAGTCCGGCCGTGGCCAGAGCCACATGATTCCGGATGCAGGTAAGAACATCGAGCACTTCGCGCTCTTGCGGCCGCGCGTAAGCGACTCCGTTCGTCGCCAGCAGAGGCAAACGCACTTCGCGCGCGATTTCCACCGCTGCCTGGTTCCGCGCTTCTTCTTCGCGGCTGAAATGCCGCTGCAATTCGACGTAAACATTATTTCGCCCGAAGATTTCGCATAGCTGCTGCACTCGTTCGATCCCCGCTCGCATTCCTCCTTGCGCCAACGCGTGCGTCAGCGGGCCTTCCTCTCCGCCCGTCAGGCAAATTAACCCCTCCGCTTTTTCTGCAACTTCCTCCGGCGCAACGTGGCCTTCGCCTTTTTTCGCGCGCAATTTCATGCGCGTGATCAGCCGGCAAAGATTCTGGTAGCCTGTGCGCGATTCGACCAGCAACGCATACCGCCAACTCTCCGGCGACGTCACTTCCGCGCCAATGTGCGCGCGAATCGATGCTTTCTGCGCGGCAAGATGAAAACGTGGCGAGCCGTACACTCCATCGCGGTCGAGCAGCGCCATGGCCGGCATTTTATATTCGCCGCACACGCTCGCCAGTTCCTCGGGCACACATCCGCCTTCCAGAAAACTGAATGCCGACCGCGCATGAAGTTCGATGTAGCTCATTCTTCGCTCAATCGATCTCATGTCCTGAGTCAGAGATTCGCCGCATTTTTCTGTTGCGATTCTCACCGCGGAACCTCCGAAGACTGCCATTCCGAGCGGAGCAGGCCGATTTCTTCTGCATTCGCGAAGCGAATGTCGGCCTGCGCAGCCGAGGAATCTCTCTTCAATTTTAGAATCCGACCTAGCGGTTTGTGGGGGTCGGACTTCAGTTCCGACATGAAGCACTATGTTCTCAAGGGGCTTCAGCCCCCGAGGGCTGCATCGCGCGAGCGTCATGCTCGAGCGGTTCTTGGTTTAGTTTTAGATTTAAATGTAGCGCTGCGGTCTTCAGCGCAGCACAGGTTCCTTACAGCCATCCGTTCAATCGTAAGCGCCTCGCACGAACCATTCCTTGCGAAGCGCATCGTAAAAAATCCGGTAAAAACCGCGCCGCGGATTTTCTTGCGCGCTCCCGAAATCGAGTTCGAGATCCCACTCGTCGTTATGCCAGCCGTCTTCCCGCCACCAATCTCCCGAACTGCGCCACGGCCCCGATGCCGCAACGACGCGCCCGCACTTTCCCGGAAACTCAACGCGCGCGGGACATCCTCCACGAAGCTCAACGCGAGCCGGCAGCGCGGGCCTGAACACTCGAAACGCAATCCGCGTCGCGCAACCGCTTTCTGACTCTTCGCCTGATTGCGCCGCAGCCGCGTTTTCTCCTCGCGATTCCACTGCGGCTGCCCCTTTACCATTTCCTGTACCGGCCGCGCGCCCCTTCGAACCTCGGCTCTCTGTCGCATCCCGCGGCGGAACGAATCGCCGCATCCGAAATTCCCCAGGCCGGTGCGTGTCGATCAATTCGGGCGAGCCAACGTGGTCATCTCCAACCAAATTCGCCAGCCGTGCAAGCGTCAACTCCAATTTTTCCGGATCAGGGGCACTCGGAAGGAACAATCCGCCTTGTGCGACGCGCGGCCGCGCCGCTTCCGCCGCCAACATGATTTTCAGAATCGGCGCGGACGGCGCGTCCCCCTGCAGGTGCAAGCGCACCAGTTTCAAAAGCATTTTCGAATCGCGCACCGGCACCGGCAGCGTCAACACGCGTTCATAAATCTTCGGCCGCTCTTGTAGCGCCGGCTTGTCCCGGGCGCAGTCGAGGGGCATTTTGCCGGCGTTTTTGCTATCGGAAGGGCGGGGTTTTAACCCCGCCGCAAGGGGGCCAGCGCTTATCAGGTGGGCTTTAGCCCCTGAAGCTACTTCTTGTGGCGCGGCCTGCCCCGTGGTCGTACTCGGGGGCGTCTCGCCCGCGGGTTTTCGTCCCCGGTTTTGTGGCGCTGGCTTGTCTCGCCTGTCTTCTGAGGTTTTCGCATCGCTTGCTCTTTTGAGCCGCGGAGCGGCGACTGTAATTAGCCCGACACGAAGCCCGCCTGTCGGGCGGGCAGGCGCAGCGGAGTGCCGGGTATCGCCCGAATGATCCCTCGGAGTCCCGGAGCGACGACTGATCCCCTCTAAATCGCGTAACTCTTCTTCGAACGAACGCTCCAGCTCGAATTTCACTCGTACCGCACATGCCGCGAGCGCCCGTGCCGCCAGGCGCGCGCACAATTGATCGAGCAATCGCCCCAGCAGAAACGCCAGCGGCTCCAGTTCCTCGACCGCATCTTCCAGCTCCATTTCTTCTTCGAAATGAACGGCCTGCTCCGCCAGCACCATCGACCGCTCGCTGCGCGCTTCCGCCAGTTCGTGCAAGCGAACTCCCTCCTGCCCCAGCCGCTCGGAAAGCTGCAAAACAGGCAGTGCCGCCAGCGCGCCGCACGTATGCACGCCCCAGCGATCGAGCGTTTCGAGCACTTCCGGCGACGGCGCCAGCACATCCACCGGCAAACTCGCCAGAAATCTCTGCTCTTCGCCTTCCGGAATCACGGTAATCCCGGAGAAGCCTCGCGCCGCGAGAATGGCAACGTCAATTGTCGACGCGGTCGCAATTTGCGTCGCTAGGCCCAGGCTCAACGCGCGTTCCGCAAGCTGCCTGGCAATCTTTTCATCCGAGCCAAACAGCGAATTCAGCCCCGCAAGATCCACCACCACCGTATCCGCCGTCGTATCCTCGACGCGCGGCGAAACCGACCAGCCCAAATCCAGCAACGCCGCATGTGCCGCCTTCTCTTGCGTTCGCGACCGGTGCCGAATCTCGATTTCGCAGAATTGCTGCACCTGCGATTTCGTCATCCCCATCGCGATCCCCGCTTGCGACGCTGCCTCGTTCAGCCCCACGACGCTCCACACCGGCGCAGCGCCTTCGATAATTGCAATCGCGCGACCGCGCAGAGCAGGGTCGGCGCGCACCACCGCCTGCACCATAAAATTCGAAACGAAAATGCATCCAAACGCCATAAGCAAATCCGAGTCAAAAAAATGCGCGCAAAGAGCGCTTCTCTCTGTGGAATTTTCCGCAGTTTAGGGGGTCGGAGCTTTCGCGCTTTCTGCGTCCCGCACGGTTTTGCCTTCACTATCACAACGCGATTCCCTGGTACATCTGGGTAGTCGTCGTAATCGCACTCTCCGTTTCCTTCGGCGAACCCGCTATGAGGTCGGCTGCAAGATCGAAAAGGGAGTAATCGCGGCGAGCAGTGCTAGTTGCCGGGCTTCGCGGCGATCACGCGGAGAACCAATTGACTCCCGCTGTACAAGGTCACATCTTTACTTGACGACGCAATGACAGATCCTCCCGCCGCGTTAGTCCCCGGGAGGAGTGTCAAACCGCGCAACCCGACGGCACCTTCGGCCGTTTGGTCCAGAGTTGGTGTTCCGCCGGAAGTTTCGTGAGATGGCACCATAACAGTCCCTCCGGTCGGGGTGTTCTCGACAGAGAAAACCTGTTCCTGCTTACCCGGTACTTCACGAGGCCCGACCGCCTGTACAATCAGATTTACCGCGAACCATCCGCCTCGCTTCAGCAGCACGCGGTCGAACACAATTCCTACTCGCGACTCGCGATTATCTCGCGAGCGGGCATTCGCCTGCGTCACATGCCCGGTAACTTTTGATCCCTCCGGTACCAGCACTTTTCCCTGCGCTACTGCAGCCAGCACAACGCGCGCCGAAATCGCGTCTCCGACCTTTGCCTTTCTGGAGTTCACGGATTCGTCCAGCACGGTGCAAACCGTCGTGTCCAACGGCAACACCGTGGCGACACGCGCGTCCTTGGATGCGGAAGAAGCGGATTGTGCGGCGCCAGCCGATACCCCCGCCATCACCAGCGGCAAGAGGAGCAGATCGATGGCGGCGACCGATAGCTTACTCATCAGGCGCTCCGTCAGCGTCCGTGGCTGAGGCAAGATACCGAAAAACGGATCGGCACTTAGCACCGACGATACAATACTCCCACGGCTGGTTGGTGCGCACATCATCTAATTAGCCGAAATTCCTTTTCCATCATTTCCCTGCGCCTTCTGCGCCTCTGCGGTGAAGCCTTTCAATCTTTTCCTGCATTTTCGAATTTGGATTTTGCATTTCGGCTCCGCTCATCGCAGTTTCAAAAATCGCCGCCTCATCTCTCGCATCAACACCAAAACGATAAAAATCCCCTGCCGTCGCCTGCACCCTCGACCGCATCTTTTCCGCTCGCAGCACCGTCCCCTCAAACAGCCACGCATGCGCCTCCCGAAAAAACTCGTCACCATCATTCGCCGCCGCTCTCGACCAGTTCCCGCCCTTCGCCTCCATGTGCAGCACCAGCGACGCGCACGTCTTCGCATGCGGCTTCTGCTCCAGCACCACGAAAATTGTCGGCGTGTTCTCCACCGCGCGCCGGAACCGGAACCACACATTCAGCGGAACGTAGCGCACCGTTTCCGCGGGAATGTCGCTGAGATCCAGCACCACCATCCCGAATCCTCCGCCCTGCAGCAGCAAATCCGTTGACCGCAGCGCCTGCTCGATATTCCTGCAGCGCACCCACAGCAACTGCTTCAGTTCGACTCCCGCCGCTTCCGCCGAATGCGGATCGAACGCATCGCGCCCGTCGATGAACGCGCACACTTCCGCATCCGCGGTTCTCGACGCCAAAGCGGAAACGAGCAGGCTGGTTCGTCCCGAACAGTTCGGCCCGCAAATTTCCGTCAAGCTTCCGCGCGGCAGCCCTCCGGTCAGCGAATCAATTTCCGGAATGCCTGCGGGAACTGCTTCTACGATTTTGCGGTCGCGATACGTGAACGGCGCAGTGACGCGCCCAGCTAACGCCGTTTCGATTTGAGAACGCAAAGCAGCAAGATTGCGAGCCATACGCGGTCCATTATTCGGCGTGCGCTCGAAGCGCAACCTGTTCGGCGTGCGCTGACAAGCGCAACGTTTGCCGCATTCCCAGCGATTTGCTTATGCTGGGAGTGCGGCGCAGGCGGGAAAGGGGCGGGAGTTGCTGATCTGCAGCTTCTGCTACTTTCGCTTTTTATTCGCCTAGCCTGATTTTCCCCTCCTGGGTCGTTCTTGTCAAGCGCAGCCCGCGGGCTTCCGCGGGCTTGTCCCGCCTGCTCTGAGTGGTCTGGCAAGGGAGCGGAGCCGAGGGCGTCTCGCCGGCTGGTCTTGTAGCGCCGGCTTCCAGCCGGCTATTTTCTTAGTTCTTTGTGGCGCGGGTCTGCCCCACCCATAAAAAACGCTTCCAGTTTTTATCTGTGTCCATCTTGTTCATCTGTGGTTCCCTATCAACTCCCATGCTGATCCGCCCCGCCACCGACGCCGATACTGACGCCGTCTGGGCCATCCTTGAACCCATCATCCGCGCGGGCGAAACTTACACCCTGCCCCGCGATATGACTCGCGAGGACGCGCTTCGCTTCTGGTTTTCGCCCGCTCATGAGGTCTTCGTCGCCGAAAACGTCACCGAAGGTAATGCCGAAACCGCTGCAGCTCGTGCCAGGATCGTCGGCACATATTTCCTGCGGCCGAACCAACTCGGCGGCGGATCGCACGTCTGCAACTGCGGCTACATGACTGCCCCTTCGTATAACGGCCGCCGCGTCGCGCGCGCCATGTGCGAGCACTCACTCGCGCACGCTCGCACTCGCGGATTCCGCGCCATGCAGTTCAACTTCGTCGTCTCTACCAACGACCGCGCCGTCCGCCTTTGGCATAGCCTGGGTTTCGAAACTGTGGGTCGCCTCCCAAAAGCCTTCTTGCACCCGGCACAAGGATACGTAGACGCGCTCGTGATGTACCGCTCACTTGACTAAAACCGGTCCCTCTACAGCATTTCACGGATGGCTATCTGACCCTGCCTCTTTGAAAGTCGAATTATCGGCCGTCGGGCTGTAAAGGCCTTTCACGTGTAGGAGATGACTCCATCGCGTCGCGCCCGTTGGGAATTCTCGTGCATCCCGATTCCGCTCACAAGACGCCTTCCTTAGCGTGGATCATTTCCCGCGACCGTCCCCGCCGCTTCTACTCCGAATTGCTGAAGATGGTCCGTTGGGTGCACCTCTCCCGCATCCCAATTGAAATTGCCCGCTGGCTCGTGACGCTCCTGCTCATGTGCCTGGCCCTCGATCTCATGAACCAATTCCTTCCCAACCGCGACCGCCCCTGGCGCTGGATCACACCCGGCAGGCTCTTTGTCGCCGTAATGTTTGTTCTGGCAACGACCTTCTCGCCGTTTATCTCGATCGCGGATACTTGAACGCCTCTTTTCAATCCAGCGCCACGCCGGCGAATGGCGACCCTAACAGCCTCAACGTGGTTTACACCATCGATGAAGGCC
>Ga0187815_10001328_pt1 | contig 11668 bp, 11 predicted proteins | sample NC_S_5_FD_132962 | JGI IMG/M metagenome (GOLD analysis project Ga0187815, IMG submission 132962) | Wetland sediment microbial communities from Neuse River Estuary, North Carolina, USA - ASW-S_5 | ecosystem: Environmental > Aquatic > Freshwater > Wetlands > Sediment | place: USA: North Carolina...
CGATGCCCGGCATGGATATGCCGAAATAGTCCGCGATGGCGGCGCGCCCCCGACACCGACATATTCGCACCGTCATTTTGCTCGCGTGCGTTCTCGCCGCGATGCTGACGCTGGTCGGATTTTCGGTGCCCCTCTACCGCCTATTTTGCGCCGCCACGGGTTACAACGGTACGACCCAGCGCGTCGCCGACGACGCCGGTAAGATTTCATCCCGCGTCGTCACCGTGCAGTTTGTCACCTCGGTTGCACCCGGCCTGCCGTGGCGGTTCGTGCCGGTGCAGCATTCGGTGCGGGTTCATCTCGGCGAAGAGAAGTTGGTGTATTTCTCCGCCACCAACTTGAGCGATAAGCCCATCATCGGCCATGCCACGTTCAACGTGACGCCGGCCAAGATCGGTCTCTATTTCGACAAGGTCCAATGCTTCTGCTTCAGCGACGAACGTCTCGCACCGGGCAAGACGGCGATCATGCCGGTCGATTTCTTCGTCGACCCGGCGCTCGCCAAGGACCGCGAAGCCAACAACGTCGATACCATAACTCTGTCTTACACGTTCTTCCGCGCCGACAAGCCCGACGACATCGAGAACCTGTCGCGCTTTGATCCGAACGCGCCGCCCGATCCGGTGCGCGGCGCGAAGCTTTTTGCCGACCGCTGTTCGGGTTGCCACGCCCTTGACCACGTCAAGATCGGGCCGCCGCTGGGCAACGTATTCGATCGCGTCGCCGGCAGCGTTGCCGGCTATCCGTACTCGCCGGCCCTAAAACAGTCCAAGCTGACCTGGACCGTCGCCAATCTCGACCATTGGCTTGCCGATCCGCAGGCTTTGGTGCCGGGCAACAAAATGCCGATCAAGGTGCTGGAGCCAAATACAAGGCGCGATATCGTGGCTTATCTCGAACATCTGCGCGCCGACCGAACCGCCGCCGAAGCCGGTACCGCGGTCCGCTGAATTGCCGCGGCCTGCCGGGCCTTCAAGGCGCGGCGATTTGGCTCATGTCCGATGCAATGTTTGGGTAATATGACCGCGCCGAATTGAGGAAAGGGGTTGTGATGGATTCATCGGTCGCGGATGCCGATCGCGCGGCGCGCACCTGGCACGGTCAGGTGGGCGGACCGGGGCGCTTCCGCTTGGGCAGCGAGCAGCACAAGACGCTGTTCTGCCGGATGCTGCTCGACACCTTCAATCCCTACAAGCCCGCGGTCATTGACTGGCCGAAGCTTGATCCCGATGCGCGCCAGCGCCTGGTGTCGCTGCCGATCTGGGACATCGCCGTGCAGACCGAAGGCAAGGCGAAGCTGCGCGTCGCGACATACGGCGACACCGTGCGCGACAAACTCCTCAAGGAAGCGATCGCGCTCAACGGCTTCGAAGAAGGACGGCATAAGGACGTGCTTGCCAACATGGTGCGCGCCTACGGCATCGAGCTCGCCGAGGAGCCGCCTTATCTCAAGCCGCGCGACCCCGAATGGGCGTTCATGGTCACCGGCTACAGCGAATGCATCGACAGCTTCTTCGCTTTCGGTCTGTTCGAACTAGCGAAGCGTTCGGGCTACTTCCCACCGGCGCTCGTCGACACGTTTGAGCCGGTGATGCAGGAAGAGGGGCGGCACATCCTGTTCTTCGTCAACTGGGTCGCTTGGCACAAGCGCAACATGCCGTGGTGGCGACGGCCGTGGTTCGCGCTCAAGGTGCTCGCCGTGTGGGCGTTCCTGATCTGGGAGCGCATCGGCATCGCCCGTGGCCTCGGCGGCGCGCCCGACGCCGACAACAACTTCACCGTGACCGGTAGCAAATCGGTCGGCGTCGAAATTTCGACCGGCGAGCTGATGGGTATATGTCTCGCCGAGAACGAGCGGCGGCTGTCCGGCTATGATCCGCGCCTGCTGCGACCGAACGTGGTGCCCCGGCTGGTGCGGTTCGTACGCCGCTTCATGGCCAAGCCGAAATCGGTCGAGCTCGGCAGCACGGCCCATCGCGATCTTTTCTGCGAGCACTTCAAGGCGACCTATCAGCACTACGAGCCGGAGAAGCTGCCGTGGCCCGAGCTCGACGAGGCCGCGCTCGGCCGTCTGCGCGCGGTGCCGTTCTGGCAAGAGGTGTTACACACCGAATTGCGCGCCGGCATGATCGTCAAGCAATTCACCGAGACCGTCGACGATCCGGTGCTCAAAGAGGCAATCGCATTGCAAGGTTTCGAGGAGGCGCGTCACGCCGATCTTATCCGCGTGATGATCAAACGTTACGGCATCGACGTGCAGGAGCACGCGCTCGATCCGTTGCCCGCCGACATCACCACGGCGTTCAAGGATTTCGGCTTCGGCGAGTGCGTCGACTCCTTCCTCGGCTTCGGTGTGTTCAAGATCGCGCGTCAGTCGGGTTTCTTGCCGGAATCGATGTTCGCCATCTTCGACACGTTGATGTACGAGGAGACGCGCCACATCGTCTTCTTCGTCAATTGGATGGCCTATAACGAAGCACGGCGCGGACGCGCGGCCGGCTGGCGGCGCGGCCTGACGTCGTTGCGCTTTTATGTCCGCGCGCTGAAGCGGTTGATTGGCACCGCGCGCCGCGGCGCGCAGATCAACGACGGCAAAGAGTTCTCCGCCACCCAGGCCAGCGTCTTCCTCGACGGCTTCACGTTCCGCCGTTTCCTCGAGGACTGCTACGCCGAAAATGCGCGCCGCATGCAGGAATTCGATCAAGGTCTGTTGCGGCCGAGCTTCCTGCCCAAGCTCGCCGACGTTGCGCTCTCCAGCCTGCGGCTGTGGAGCTTCCGGCGCAAACCGGCCTGATGCGGGTCGTCAGCATCGCTTCGGCGATCGTCGGGTTGCTGGTCGGCACCGCAATCGTCGGCTATTACGGCTTCGCTGACGTGTGGAACGCGCTCGCTGCGATCCACTGGGGCGGCTTTGCAATCGTTTGCGCCTATCATCTGGCGTTGTTCTGTTTGCTCGGGCTGGCATGGTACGCGGTGCTGCCGCCGCCTCGATCCGTCGGCATCGGGACGATGATTTGGGGTCGCATCGTCCGCGATTCCGGCTCTGAAGTGCTGCCGCTTTCACAGCTCGGCGGTTTCGGCATGGGCGCACGAGCTGCGACTGTCGCCGGCTTAGCCGGCATGCTGTCGTTTGCCTCGACTGTGGTCGACGTCACGCTCGAGACACTGGCGCAATTGGTCTACGCCGCGGTCGGCCTGGGATTGCTGGTTTGGCTCCATCCGGGCGCGGCGATCGCCAAGCCGCTCGGCATCGGCTTGATCGTCGGCGTGTTTGCGGTGTTCGCCTTCGTCTTCGTGCAGCGGCGCGGCATGGGCGCCGTCGAGCGGCTCGCCGAGCGACTGGCTCCGCGCTGGATTCCGGACGCCGTCGGGCACACGCGTGCATTTCATCAGCAGATCCACGCGATGTACGCCCGCATGGTCGGCCCGCAGCTGGGTTTCGTGTTGCATCTGGCTGCCTGGTTCGCCAACGGCCTCGAAGCCTGGATCGCGCTCCATCTCATGGGCGTGCCGCTTAGCATTGCTGCGGTGCTGGCGATCGAAAGCCTGCTCTACGCGCTGCGCAGCTTTGCCTTCTTCGTGCCCAATGCCGTCGGCGTGCAGGAAGGCGCCTACGTCATCCTCGGCGGCTTGTTCGGCCTGCCGCCGGAGACCGCGCTCGCATTGTCGCTCCTGAAGCGCGGCCGCGACCTGGTGATCGGCGTGCCGGCGCTGTTGGTGTGGCAGGGCAGCGAAGGACGGCGGGCGCTGCGCGCCGGCCGCGATGTGCGTTCGCGCAACGAAGCGCATTGATCGATGTCGCGCATTTCCGTCGCGGAATTCGAGGCGCTGCTGCGTGAAGGCGCGCCGTTCGCCGCGACGCTCGGCGTCGAGACCATCGAGCTCACGCGCGAGCGCGCCGTGTTCCGCCTTCCATATCGCGCCGATTTCTTGCGCCCGGGCGGCACCATCAGCGGTCCGATGATGATGGGCCTCGCCGACCTCGCGATCTATGGCGTCGTGCTTGCGGCCGTCGGCAAACAGGAGCTCGCCGTCACCACCAGCCTGACAATCAATTTCCTGCGCAAGCCGCCGCCAGCGGCGCTGATTGCCGAGGCGCGGCTGCTGAAACTGGGCAAACGTCTTGCTGTCGGCGAGGCAGAGATTTTTTCTGAAAACGATCCGGCAATGGTCGCGCATGTGACGGCAACCTATTCGTTGCCGCCGGATAAGGGAGATCCGGCCGAGCAATAGATGGGTGTGCTCTTAGCTGGCCTGCACGAGATGTGCTGCTAGCGCGGTAACGCGCTGCGCCGTACGTTCGATATGGCGCAGCCGCCGGCTGAGAAACGCGAGTGCGTGGCTCGCCGGCATCTCGGTCCAGCCGCGGCGGCGCAGACGCGCCGGCGCCGGCAGCGTCTCCGGCTTTAGCGTCAGCAGCTCGAGCGCGCGCGTGCGCGTTGCTTCAAGCGCGACACGGGCATCATCAGGCTTGATTTCACGACGCCGCGCCCGCAGTAGGCCCTGCACGGAGGCCAAATCGGATGCGAGGATATAGTTGGCGCTGAGCAGCGCATTGAGACCGGCAAGCTGACGCTGTCGCACGCCGGGTTCGCTCGACAGCCGCCGCGTGGTGGTGGCGAGGACGGTGAAGCTGTCGAGCGCGCGCTTGCGGGCCAGCCGATAGCGCTGATCGACTGGCGCGGCCGACAACGCCTCGACGGCGAAGCTGCGGTCGGCATCGATCAGCCGACTGGCGAGGCGCGGTACGTCGCGCCATTCCCAACTCGGCAGCAGATAGCTGAACGCCACCGACAGGCCGGCGCCGATCAAGGTGTCGACGATGCGGTCGGTAAGCAGGAACTCGGCGGGATCGAGCATATGGATCAGCACCAGCGCCATTACCGACGCGGCGAACGAGGCGACGCGGTAATCAACCACGGCATAGGCGTGGGCGGCTCCGGCCGCGAGGATAATCAGCACCAGCGCCGCCATCGGAGGCAGGAGTGGGACTACGACCGCGGCGACGGCACAGCCGATCAGCGTTCCGATGATCCGGTCGTTGCGGCGCTGGCGCGTGACCGCGAAATTCGCACGCATGATCAAAGCAATGGTCAGCAGGATCCAGCCGCCATGGACATAGCGCGGCATCGCCACGGTCAGCGCGTAACCCACCAGCATCGCCAGCGTCAGCCGGATGGCGTAACGCATCACCGGTGAGGTCAGCGTCAAATGACCGCGTAACGTCGCAAGCCGCGTGTCCGTGGATTGGACGAAAGCAGTCAGGTTGACGTCGGGCAATGCCGTGGCCCGGTCCGCTGTGTCGGCGACGATATCCGTCAGCAGCCGCACGTGGCGCACGGCAACGACGATTGCGTCGCGGGTCGTCCGCAGGCTTGCACGGGCTTCGGTTGGCGCGTTCGCAGCGAAAGCGTCATCGAGCGCCTTGAGCGCCGCGGTGTGCCGGCTGTCCGGCATGGCGGCGGTCGGTACGACCAACGTCAAGGCCAGCCCTTCGATATCGTGCGCCAGGTCGCGCGTCAGCGCCGCGAACTGCGCCAACACTTCGGCGGTCGCTGTCTGCCGCAGCGTTTCCCAATCGGCATCGCTCGCCAGCACCGCTTCATAGATGTCGAGCAGCGCCAGCATGCCGCCGATCCAGCGCCGCCGCCTCGCGTTGGGCCGCCCGGCGAAAATCGCATTGCGCGCCGCTTGCAACTTTTCCATCCACGCGCCATGCGCTTCGATGACGTCGCGCAACGCCGCCGGCATCGGCGTCGCAGGATCGTAGAGTTCGGCGCGGACGCGCAAATAACGGGCGAATGCCAACAACGCTTCGTTAAGGAACATGCGCCGGTCGCGATCGTCGAGCAGCCAGGCGCCGGCCAATGCCAGGACGGAGTAGGCGCTCGCGCCGGCAACGAACAGCGCGCCATGCCGTAGAGCCTCCATCGGGCTGCCAGCCGGCACCGCCATGCCGAGAACCAGCGACAGAACGCCGGCGATGCCGAAGACAAGAGCCGTGCGGCCGTAAGCCGTCGCCAGGGCGAAGCCGGCACTCATCACCGCGATCACGGTCGCCAGCCAAGCGACCGAACCGCCGGCGAAACCGGCCAGCAGCGATATCGCGCCGGTGGCAACGATGGTGGCGAGAAATACCGGCAGCTTGCCGGGCAGGGGCCCCGGCTGATCGACGACGCTGACGCATAGCGCGCCGGTGGCGACCAGCACCGCTGTCTCCATGCCGAACGCGGCGCCGGTGGCGATGCCGACGATCGCCAGGCAAACGGCAACGGCAATGCCGTTTTCGATGTGATGGCGGAAGAACAGTCGCGCGGCGCGGCGCGGCAGGCCCAGGGGAACGCTCGAAACAAACATGCCGGGCCAGAGTGTTCGAGAACGCGTTGTCTGCCAACTGCCACGGTAGACCACCTTCGGCAGGCTCGATAGGAGGTATTATAATACCCGCGCTTAAAGCTTGACCGGCTAGGGCACTTTCCCTAGGGTGCGCGCCTTCGCGAGGACAGAACCCATGCCAGCCGGCCAGACCGCATCACTCAAGCCAAAAGAACTCGACAAGAAGTGGCTGCTCATCGACGCCGACGGGTTGGTGCTCGGCCGTCTCGCGTCGCTGATTGCGCTCCGTCTCAAGGGCAAACACAAGACGAGCTACACGCCGCATATGGATTGCGGCGACAATGTTATCGTCATCAATGCCGAAAAAGTTGCGCTTACCGGCAATAAGGGCAAGCAGAGCCTGAACCGGCATTACACCGGCTATCCCGGCGGCTTGAAGGAGCTGACCAAAGGCTCGATCCTTGCCGGCGCGCATCCCGAGCGCGTCATCGTCAAGGCGGTGGAGCGAATGATGCCGCGCGGCCCGCTCGGCCGGAAGATGATGGGCCATCTCTTCGCCTACAAAGGCGCCAGCCACCCCCATGAGGCGCAACAGCCGAAGAAGGTCGACATCGCCGCGATGAACCGGAAGAACAAGAGGTAAGCATGGCCGACTTACAGCAATCCCTGCGCGACGCGCAGGGCGCCCAGCTCCTCAAGGCCGCCGCGCCGGCGCCGTCCGAAGAGGCCAAGCCGCGCCTCGACGCGCAAGGCCGCGCCTACGCCACTGGCAAGCGCAAGAACGCCGTCGCGCGCGTCTGGCTCAAGCCCGGCAAAGGCACGATCAACGTCAATGGCAAGGACAGCCAAGCCTATTTCGCGCGGCCGGTGCTGCGCATGCTACTCAACCAGCCGTTCGTCATTTGCCAGCGTCTCGGCCAGTATGACATCGTCTGCACGGTGACCGGCGGCGGCCTTTCCGGCCAGGCCGGCGCCGTGCGCCACGGCATCAGCAAGGCGCTGACCTATTACGAGCCGGGTCTGCGCGGCGTGCTCAAGGCCGGCGGCTTCCTGACGCGCGACAGCCGCGTTGTCGAGCGCAAGAAGTACGGCCGCGCCAAGGCCCGACGCCGCTTCCAGTATTCGAAGCGCTGAGTTCCGCACGCGATTTCACGCATGCAGGGCATCGGCGCAAGCCGGTGCCCTTTTCTTTTGTGCGCGACTATGGTGTGAAAGGATTGCGTATGGCTGCGAAGGTCTTCATCGACGGCGAGGCCGGCACCACCGGCCTGCAAATTCACCGGCGTCTCAAGGCGCGGCGTGATCTCGATTTGCTGTCGATCGATCCGGCGCGGCGCAAGGACGCCGGCGCGCGGCGCGAGCTGCTCAACGGCGCCGACCTGGTGATCCTGTGCCTGCCCGATGAAGCAGCGCGCGAGGCTGTGAGTCTCATCGAAAGCAACTCGGTGCGCGTCATTGACGCGTCGACGGCGCATCGGATCGAACGCGGCTGGACGTACGGCTTTCCGGAAATGTCCGCGGCGCAGCGGAGCGCGATCACGACTTCGCGGCGGGTTGCCAATCCCGGCTGTTACGCTACCGGATTCATCGGCCTGGTGCGGCCGCTGGTCGAGGCGAAATTGTTGCCGGCGACCTGGCCGATCACGGTCAACGCGGTGTCCGGCTACAGCGGCGGCGGACGGAGCATGATCGCCGAATTCGAGGACACGGCCGCGCCGAATTACACTAAGGTGCCGTATCGCATTTACGCACTCGGCCTCGCGCACAAGCACGTGCCGGAGATGCAAACGCACACCGGCCTTACGTATCGTCCGCTGTTCGCACCGGCGGTCGGCCGCTACGCACAGGGCATGATCGTCGAGGTGCCGTTGCAGCTCGACGCGCTGCCGACTGCGCCCAAGCTCAAGGACGTGCACGCGGCCTTGGCGCGCGCCTACGAAGGCGAGGCCTTCGTCGAGGTGGCCTCGCTCGACGAAGCCGCCGCGCTCAAGACCCTCGAGCCCGAAGCGCTCAACGGCACCAACCGGATGAAGCTCTACGTTTTCGGCTCGGAAACGGCGCGTCAGGCGCGTCTGGTCGCATTGCTCGACAATCTCGGTAAAGGTGCGGCCGGCGCCGCCGTACAAAATCTCAACCTGATACTGGGCCTGCCCGAGGCTGCCGGCCTCGCGCCGGAACGGCTGCCCGCCTAGGCCGCGCGGCGCGGAGCAGGGCTGATGTTCGCGCACGCCTTGCTCGTCTCGCCGCTTTATGTCGGCTTGTGCGCGCTGATATTCATCGCGCTGAGCGCACGGGTGATCCGCGGCCGTGGACGTCGCAGCGTCAATCTCGGCCACGGTGGGCACGCCGATCTCGAAACCGCAATCCGGATCCATGCCAACTTCGCCGAATACGTGCCGCTGGCGTTGCTCATCATCGTGCTGGTCGAGGCAATCGGCTTCAGCCGCTATTGGGTTCACGTTCTCGGCATTGCTTTGGTTGCCGGTCGGCTGCTGCATGCCTGGGGTTTGACACACCACAAGCAGCCGTCACCTGGCCGCATCGCCGGCGTGACATTGACCTTCGCCGTGCTCACGGTCGGGGGCGTGCTACTGATCATCCACGTTATCGGCGACATGGTGTCATAGGCACCGCTTCCCAACTCGGAAGGCCGCGGTTAAATTCCGGCGACTGGTTTTAGGGGGGTTATGATGGTCTCATCCGTGGGACGCGGCGCGCGTGCCGATATCGACATGCGTCAGTTCGCGCGCAGCGTCGGCACCAACATGGCGGTGGCGGCGGGTCAGATCATCTTCAACAAAGGCGATCCCGGTCAGTGCATGTACATCGTGCAGTCCGGCACCATCGAGATCGTGATCGGCGACAAAGTGGTTGAAACGCTCGGCACCAACGAGGCGCTTGGCTTCATGACCATGATCGACAAGCAGCCGCGATCCTCGACGGCGCGCGCCAAAGAAGCGTGCGAACTGTCGCTCATCGATGAGCGCAAATTCCGCTTCATGGTCGACGAAGTGCCGAACTTCGCCATGTACATTATGGGCGTGCTGGCGCGCCGCATCCGCGGCATGAGCGACGCGATCTAGTTCAACGGGCGCCTACGTCCCCGAGCGCACCATCACGTAGGTGCCGGGTGCGTCCGCTAGCGGCTTAAGCGCGCCGGCGCCGGGCACGCGCGCATCGACTTCGCCGCCGGCGAACTGTTTCGACCATTCCTCCCAGCGCGGCCACCACGAGCCTTCGTGGAATTGTGCATCTTTGAGCCACGCTTCCGGATCCTTGGGCAGCTTGTCGTTGGTCCAGTGTCCGTATTTCGCGCGGCCGGGCGCATTAACGACGCCGGCGATGTGACCCGAAGCGGCAAGCACGAATGTCACCGGTCCGGCATAGAGCTGCGTCGCGACATAGGTCGAGCGCCACGGCGCGATATGGTCCTCGCGCGTCGAGAGAATGAAGGTCGGCGTCTTGATTTGCCGCAGGTCGATCGGCACGCCGGCGAGCGTAATGCCGCCGGGCCGCGACAGCCGGTTCTCCTGATACATATTGCGCAGGTAGAAACTGTGCATCGCCGCCGGCATGCGCGTTGAATCGCTGTTCCAGTAGAGCAGGTCGAACGGGAAGGGTTCCTTGCCGAGCAGGTAATTGTTGACCACGAACGACCAGATCAGATCGTTGGCACGCAGCATGTTGAAAGTAGTCGCCATGTCGGCGCCTTCGAGATAGCCGTGCCTGTTCATGCGCTCTTCGAGCGACTTGAGCTGCTCCTCGTCGATGAACACCGACAGCTCGCCGGCCTCTTTGAAATCGACCAACGAAGCGAAGAACGTCGCCGACTTGATGCGGGCGTCATCTTTGGCCGCGAGCCAGGCGAGCGTCGCGGCCAGCAACGTGCCGCCCAGGCAATAGCCGATGACGTTCGACTGTTTTTCTCCGGTCGCTCGCTCGATGGCGTGGAGCGCCGCGAGCGGGCCTTCGCGCATATAATCGTCGAACGTCTTCGCGGCGAGGCGCTCGTCCGGATTGGCCCATGAGATAACGAACACGGTGTGGCCTTGCTCGACCGCCCATTTGACAAACGAATTGGTCGGACGCAGATCGAGGATATAAAACTTGTTGATCCACGGCGGCATGATAAGCAGCGGCGTCTTCTGCACCTTCGCCGTCGCCGGCGCGTACTGGATGAGCTCGATCAAATCGTTGCGGAACACCACCTTGCCGGGCGAGACCGCGATGTTCTTTCCGACCTGGAAGGATTCGAGATCGGTCATCTTGATCATCAGGCGGCCCTTGCCGCGCTCGAGATCCGCGAGCAGGTGTTTGAGCCCGTTGACCAGGTTCTCGCCGCCGCTATCGATGGTCGCGCGCAGGACTTCGGGATTGGTCGCGACGAAATTGGTCGGCGCGATCGCGTCGACGAACTGCCGCGTGTAGAAATCGACCTTCTGCGCCGTCTTGTCGTCGAGCCCGTCGACCTTCTTCACCGTCGACTGCAGCCAGCGGGCCGTCAGCAGGTAACTCTGCTTGATGAAATCGAACAGCGTGCTTTCGCGCCACGCCTCATCCTTGAACCGTTGATCGTTCGGCGCCGGCTGTACCACCGGCGGGGGATTACCGCCGAGAAAGCGCTCTGCCGCGCTTTGCCACAGCCGCATGTAGTCCTGCCACAGCGTGAACTGCGCCTCGATCATCGGCGTTGGATTGGCGATCATTCGCCGTGTCATTTCGAGAAAGGCGCTGCCGATATTGAGCGGGTCGCTCATGCCCAAACCGCCGTCGGCGCCGGCTGAGCCTTGCCGCGACAGGAATTCGTTCACCAGCCGCTGGCTGCGCGCCGCGATTTCGGCCATGTTGCGCGACCACACAGCGGGATCGGGGATCTTGGGCGATTGGGGCGCGGTCTCGGTCATCGGTCGCAGCGATCCGCTAGGGCCGACGGCCCGGAGCCAGGCCGCTCGCGCTGACGGCGTGAAAGCATTTGCCTGACGGGCAATTGGGGCTCTAATACAACGGCGGCGAGACGCACGGCGTATCTTAGGGGCGGGGCGCGCCGTTCGCCAGAACGTTGAGGCCGAGGCGCAGGATGCGGGTTGCACGGATTTGGGTTGGAGCGGCCATTGCCGCCGTAGCGTTACCTTTGGGCGGCTGCAGTCACGTGCCCGACGCAGTCAATCCGGTGGCGTGGTATCGCGACGCGACCGGGACTGCGAAAGCAGATGCCCAGGATACCAACCAGCGCAATCAGCAGAACCTCGAAGCCGGCAGCAAACAGCCCTATCCCAATCTGGCAACGGTGCCGAACGCACCGACAAGCGCAACCAGCACCATTGATCGCGAC
>Ga0187815_10001330_pt1 | contig 11667 bp, 9 predicted proteins | sample NC_S_5_FD_132962 | JGI IMG/M metagenome (GOLD analysis project Ga0187815, IMG submission 132962) | Wetland sediment microbial communities from Neuse River Estuary, North Carolina, USA - ASW-S_5 | ecosystem: Environmental > Aquatic > Freshwater > Wetlands > Sediment | place: USA: North Carolina...
CCGGCGACGACGAGGGTGGGGGCGGCGGGGTCGAGGTGGGGTCGGTCCTCCAGGAAGCGGTCGATCGCTCGGAGATGTTCGATGTCGGCATCGACCTCTCGGACGAAGCTCGAAAGCCGGCCGTAGAACGCGCGAATCTGGTCACCGAGTTCTTCGGAGCCGGACGCGGCCTTGGTGGCGCGTTCGGCCGCTTGGGCGAGGCCCCGGATCCGTTCTTCCGCCCGTCGGACCCGAGTGAGGGATCGCTCGAGGGTGCCCGACCCGAACGCCTGCGCGACTAAGGTCCCCTCGAAAGGCGTGGGAGGGCTCTTCGTGAAACGCCGGGTCTCGAGCCGAAGGTGGCGGACCACGGTCGCGGCACTGCGCACAATCTTGAGTTCGGCTCGGAGTCGGTCGCGAGCAGCTTTGGTGTCCCCCCGTGGCGTAGCGAGGGACGCGCGATGGAACGCGACGTCGAGAATGGCCACCGAGGGCGGGGGAGCCGCTCTCGGCCTCCGGTGCTTGCCGGCTCGCGAGGGAACCTGCGTCATGTCTCGGTCGCCGGGAGACGGACCCCCCGAATACCTTTGCCCTTCTCGGACTCGGTCGACCCCGGCCCGGACCGCGGGCCGTGCGCGCACGGAGACGCGAAGCGATTTATGGCCATTACCGCTCTCGCGCGCCCGGTGAGCCTCCGTGGCACGTTGGATTCCGGACGAATCGGGCGAGGAGGCCGCGCTTCTCGAGGGGTTGGGCATCAGTTCGACCGACGCGCTGTTCACGGACGTGCCCAAGCGGGCCCGGATCGGCCGTATGGGTGTGGGCGCCGTTCGCGAAGAGCCGGAGGTAGTGGCCGAGGTCGACCGGCTCCTGGCCCGGAACCGGCCGCTCTCGAGCTTCTCGAGCTTCATGGGGGGACGTCTCTCCTCCCGCTATTCGCCCGCGGCGGTCGATTCGATCGTGTCTCGTAGCGAGTTCTACACCGCCTACACGCCGTACCAGGCCGAGGCGAGCCAGGGAATGCTACGGACGTTGTTCGAGTTCCAGAGCCTCTGGGTCGAGATGACCGGGCTCGACGTCGCGAACGCCTCGCTCTACGACGGCGCGACCGCGGCCGGAGAGGCGCTCCTGTTCTGCCGAAGGTTGCACGAGGGCGCGCGTTTCCTCGTCCCCGCGAGCCTTCCGTGGGAGGAGCGCAGTGTCCTCGAGAACTATGCGAGCGGACCGGGCCTCCGTGTGGAAGAAATCCCGTACGACGACCGGACCGGTCGCCTCAACCTCGATTTCGTCCGGACCGCGGTCGCCAAGAAGGACGTCTTCGGAATGCTGGCCGACGTGCCGAACGGATTCGGACACGTTGACGAAGGCGTTTCCGAACTCAAGTCGATCCTCGGTGACGTTCCGCTCGTGATCGCAGCGGACCCGCTTTCGCTCTCGGTCCTCGAAGCACCCGGGAACTACGGGGCGGACGTCGTGGTCGGAGAGGGCCAGGGGTTCGGCATCTCCCCTTCGTTCGGGGGACCCCTTCTCGGACTGTTCGCTTGCCGCAAGGAGCACGTGCGCTCGGCCCCGGGGAGGATCGTCGGCGCGACGCTCGATACGGAAGGGAGGCGCGCGTTTGCCCTCACACTCGTGACTCGCGAGCAGCACATCCGTCGTTCGCGGGCGACCTCGAACATTTGCACCAACGAATCGCTGATGGCCCTCGCGTTCGTGGTGTACGCGACCGTGGTCGGACCGCGAGGTCTCGCCCGGCTCCAGGCTTCGCTCGCGGAGAAGGCGAGAACCCTCGCGAGCGGGCTCGGGTCGATCGAGGGTCTCAAGGCCCCCCGATTCGATGCTCCATATCTTGGGGATTTCACGGTGGAGCTGGGACGGGGAACCGCCGATGAATTCCTCGACCGGTTGCGACGTCGCAAGATCCTCGGCGGCCATCCCCTGCACGACCCGAGACCCTCCTCCGCGCGGGGACCCGAACGGATCCTGGTGGGCCTGGGGGAGACGACGAGCGAGAAGGACATTCAGAAGTACGTGACAGCAGCCCGAGCGGCCATCGGGGCAGTGGGGAAGTCCGCATGACGTTCCGTCAGGCCCGATGGGAGGAACCCTCGGTCTGGGACCTGGCGCCCCCGCGCAGCGCCGAGGCTCCGCCGCAGATCTCGGGAATCCCGGAAAAGCTTCGCCGCAAGAACGCGGTCCGGTGGCCCGAGCTCTCGGAGCTCGAGGTCGTCCGCCACTACACCCGACTTTCGCAGATGAACTTCGGAATCGACACGGCACCGTACCCGCTCGGTTCGTGCACGATGAAGTACAATCCAAAGGTCTCGGAGCTCCTCGCCCGGCGGAAGGGTGCCGCCGAGGTCCACCCGTACCAACCCGAAGCGACGGTCCAGGGTTCCCTCGAGGTGTTTTGGCGTCTCGAACGGATCCTTTCGCGCGTCACCGGCCTTCCCGAGGTCTCGCTGCAACCGGCGGCGGGCGCCCACGGGGAGTACGCGGCGATGCTGATGGTCCGAGCGTATTTCCGTGACCTCGGCGAACTCGCCGAACGCACGGAAGTGCTCCTGCCCGACACGGCTCACGGTACGAACCCGGCGTCCGCCGCGATGGCGGGATTCACCACGCGAGAAATCCCCTCCAAGGAGGGATGCGTCGACGTTCAGGAACTCGGCCGAGCCGTGTCGAAAAAGACGGCCTGTTTCATGCTCACGAACCCGAACACGGCGGGTCTGTTCGAGAGCGAGATCCTCGAGATCGCCGAGACCGTCCATGCGGCCGGAGCGATGCTCTACTACGACGGCGCGAATCTCAACGCGATCCTCGGGATCACCCATCCGGGTCGGATGGGTTTTGACGTCGCGCACCTGAATCTTCACAAGACGTTCGCAACCCCGCACGGCGGGGGCGGACCCGGGGCGGGAGTCCTCGCGGCGAACGAAAAGCTCGGTCCGTACCTGCCCGTCCCCCGGATCGTCAAGGAAGGACGGAGATTCCGGCTTGACTACGACCGGCCGAAATCGATCGGCAAGATCAAGACGGCGTACGGAAACTTCGGGCTCGACCTGCGAGCCTACGCCTTCATTCTCTCGCACGGAGAGGAGGGTTTGAAGCATATCTCTCGACGCGCGGTCCTCAACTCGAATTACGTTGCGTCCCGGCTCGGAAAGCATCTCCCCCGCCCCTTCCGTCCGCTCGTGAAGCACGAGTTCGTCCTTTCCGGAACTCCGCTCAAGGAACGGGGCGTGCGGACCCTCGACCTCGCGAAGCGCCTCCTGGACGAGGGCGTTCACGCGCCGACCGTCTACTTCCCGTCGCTCGTCGACGAATCGCTCATGATCGAGCTCCCGGAGACCGAGAGCAAGCGCGAACTCGACGGATACATCGCGGCGTTCGAGCGGGCTCTCGCGGACACTCCCGAAAACTTGCACGCCGCGCCTCGCTCGCTTTCGGTGACCCGGGTCGACGAGGTCCGGGCGGCCCGCGAACCGCTGCTCTCGTGGAAGGACTTGCGCGCCGCGAGCGAAAAAGCTGAAACCCCCTAGCGGCTGGGTCGGCCGATGAAAACCCGCGTTCAGAACGTGTTCCGTCGGCTCGACCCGGCGCCCGACGCGCTTCTCCTCGCGAACGCCACCGAGCCGCATCTGGACCAGTCGTTCTTCTATCTGTTCGATGTGCCCGCGGGACTCTTCGAGAAATCCGTGGCGATCGCTCATCCGGACGGCGAGCTCGACCTTCTGACCTCGGCGCTCGAGGCGGAAACCGCCGAGCATGCGGCCCGGAACGACCCGCACGTCCGAATGCACGTGGTCGACCGCGACGAGTCCGATCCGGTCATCAAGAAGATGCTGCAGGGTTCCCAAACGGTCGGGCTCAATTTCGCGGAACTGACCCACGAGTGGTTCGTCCGACTGGAAAAAGCGGTCCCGGGAACCCGATGGGTGGATGCCTCCGCCGCCATCCGCCACACCCGATTGCGGAAGGAGCCGGAGGAGATCGAGCGATTGCGCACGGCCGCCCGAATCGGTTCCGAGGTGGGACGGGAGATCCCCTCGCTCCTCAAGACCGGCATGACCGAGCTCGAGCTCGCCGCGGAAATGGAGCATCGGATGAATCTTCGGGGGGCGAGCGGGCGGTCGTTCGCGACGATCGTGGCGTTCGGCCCCCACGGCGCCGAACCGCATTACGAACCGGGAGAGACCCGGCTGAAACCGGGCCAATCGATCGTGTGCGACTACGGCGCGCTGCATCGGCGTTACGCCAGCGACATCACCCGGTCGTTCCACTTCGGCCCTCTCGACGCCGAGATGAAGGCCGTCCACGAGACGGTCGAAGCGGCCCAGAGCGCGGCGCTCGCGAAGATCCGGCCCGGGGTTCCGGCGCGGGAGATCCACCTCGCCGCGGAAGCGGTCATCAACGCTTCCCCCTGGAAGGGCCGGCTGACCCACGGGGTCGGGCATTCCATCGGGCTCGCGGTGCACGACGGCTGGAGCTACGGTCCGAAGGTCGCGGACCCCATCCAGGAAGGAATGGCGTTCACGGTGGAGCCGGGCATCTACCTTCCCGGAAAGGGCGGGGTTCGGATCGAGGACGACGTCGTCGTTACGAAGACGGGCTTCGAGTTCCTTTCAACCACTCCCCGCTCGTATCTCGAGGTCTCGGCGTGAAGTTCGGAGTCCTCACGGGCGGAGGAGATTGCCCCGGCCTGAACCCGGCGATCCGCGCCGTCGTCCGTCGCGCGGCCCAGTTCGGGCACGAAACCGTCGGGTTCTTGGACGGATGGAAGGGAGTTCGCGACGACGAGAGCCGAGCGTTGACGGTCGCCGACGTCGCGGACATCCTGGGAAAGGGCGGCACGATTCTGGGCAGTTCGCGGACCAACCCGTTCGCCAAGGAGGCGGACGCGACCCGGCTCCTCGAGACCCTGGCTCGTCATCGATTGGACGCGCTCATCGCGATCGGAGGCGACGATACGCTCTCGGCCGCCCGCGAGCTGCATCGCCGAGGCGGGCACGTCGTCGGAGTTCCGAAAACGATGGACAACGACGTCGCGGGAACAGACTGGACATTCGGATTCTATTCGGCCTCGGCGGTTGCGGTGGACGCTCTCGAGCGCCTTCGCGACACCGCCGGTAGCCATCACCGTGCGATCGTCCTCGAGGTCATGGGTCGCCACGCAGGTTGGGTGGCGCTGGCGACCGGCCTCGCGGGAGGGGCCGACGTCACGCTCGTGCCGGAGGAGCCGTACGACGAGGAGGCGCTCCTGAAGCACGTCCGCGCGGCCGTTCGGGACCGCGGGTACGCCCTGGTCGTGGCTAGCGAGGGAATCGACCTGGGGCCTCGACGAGGTTCGGCCGGAGTGAAGGACGAGTTCGGGCACGAGCTCCTTCGGGAACGAGAGGTGGGCGTCGAGCTCGCGCGTAGAATCCAGGCCGGAACCGGCGTGGAGTCCCGGAGTGCCCAGATCGGTCACATACAACGGGGCGGGCCGCCCGTGCTGTTCGACCGGATCCTCGCCACTCGCCTCGGGGCGTTTGCGGTCGACTTGGCAATCGCCGGTCGATTCGGAGAGGTCGCGGTGCTCCGGGGCCCGACGGTGACCGGGATCCCGCTCGAAGAAGCCCTGGGCACGCCCAAGACGCTCACTCCCGACTGGCTCGACCTCCTCCACACTTTCGACGCGTAGGGTCCATGGCGGTTCGAGCCCTCTGGTTCCGCAACGGTACGCTCCATCTCATCGACCAGCGGGAGCTGCCCGACCGGCGGGTGGTCCGACACCTACGCCACGCGCGCGAAGTGGCGGACGCGATCCGTTCGATGGCCGTGCGCGGTGCCCCCGCGATCGGGGTCGCGGCCGCGTACGGGATGGTGCTGGCCCATCGCGAGGGGTCGTATTCCCCCGAGCGTGCGGCGAAGCTCCTCCGGGCAACCCGACCGACCGCCCACGACCTCTTTGTGGGGATCGAAACCGTTCGCTCGGCCTGGGCCTCGAAGGAGGACCCGCTCGGGGCGGCCGACCGATATCGAGGTGAGATCGTCGAGGAATGCCACCGGATCGGGCTCGCGGGCGCCCCGCTGCTCGCCCACGCCCACAAAGTCCTGACCCACTGCAACGCCGGAGCGCTCGCGACGGTGGAGTGGGGCACCGCCCTCGCCCCCATTCGTGTCGCCCGAGACCAAGGAGCCGACCTGTTCGTCTGGGTCGACGAGACCCGGCCGCTGCTTCAGGGGTCACGTCTCACGGCTTGGGAGCTCGCCCGCGAGAAGATTCCTCACGCGATCATCGTCGACAATGCCGCTGGTTCCTATATGCGAACGGGCGAGGTCGACGCGGTCATCGTCGGCGCGGACCGGATCGCTCGGAACGGGGATTTCGCCAACAAGATCGGCACGTACGAGAAAGCGGTCGTCGCGCACGAGAACGGCATCCCGTTCTACGTCGCGGCGCCGTGGAGCACGTTCGACCCCCGGCGCGCGAACGGATCGACGATCCCGGTCGAGGAGCGAGCGGAACAGGAAGTCCTCGAGCTCGCCGGACGTCGGACCGCACCGCGGTCCAGCCGGGCCCGGAACCCGGCGTTCGACGTGACACCGGCCAAGTACGTCACCGCGTTCGTTACCCCGCTCGGAGTCGTCCGTCCGTCGAATCTCGCGAAAACCCTGGGCCGTCGTGGCCCGTCCCGCGCCTAAACGCACGCCCCCGTCAGAGCGAGAACAGTGGTTGCGCGAGGAAGTGTTCGGTCCCCCGCAACATCGAGCCGATGTCGGCCGTCACGTCGAGCCCGAGCTGATTCAGGAAAAGCACCAGTCCCAAGACGCCCAGAATGGAGAGAGCCCAGCTGGTTACCGCGGTCATCGTTGTCCCCTCGTCGGTAGAGGAGAAAATTCTCGCTCGCGCTACATAAACCGGGACTTCGACTCGCAGAGCAGGTCGGCGAGGACCCCGAACTCTCCCCGGTCGAACGCGCGCGCGCACGCCCGCACGGGCCCGCGCGAACTTCCAGAGATAGGTCGCCCACCCGCGGACCCGCACGAGTCGCTCTAGGCCGGGACGGGCGAGCCTCGGAGCAACATTCATAGCAGGGAGCGGTTAGCGCCTCGGGGTTGCCCTGGTAGTCTAGTGGTCTAGGATGTAGGTCTGTCGAGCCTGCGACTCGGGTTCGAAGGAGCCGGGGGTCCGACACCCCCGGACCGGAACTCCCGACCAGGGCGCTCCCCGCCCCGGGCCGACCACGGGCCCGGGGCCTTACGGCCGACAACCCCCACCGCTTATCCTCGGTCACGGTGTCGTACAGGCGTGGTCGACGCCCAACCCCCGAAGGGAGGCCGTGCATCTCCCTACCTCTCGCACGCGGTCGGGGACGCGATCCGCGACCTCACCGAGAAACGGCTCCTCGAGCTCGTGCGGTCGGAGCCGGTCCCGAATCACCTCGCGATCATCATGGACGGCAACCGCCGGTTCGCCGCGGCCCAGGGACTCGACGTGTCGAAAGGACATGCGAAGGGTCGAGACACCGCGGAACTGTTGCTCGACTGGTGCCTCGAGGTCGGCGTCAACATCCTGACGATCTACGCGCTCTCCACCGAGAACTTTTCCCGGTCCCCGGAAGAGCTCGAAGCGCTGATGGACCTCTACGAAAAGGCGCTGCGCGATATCGCCGTCGACGAGCGGGTGCACCGTCACGAGATCCGCGTTCGGGTGATCGGGAACCGGTCCCTCCTCCCCCGAAGGGTGCAGGAGGCCATCGACGTGGCCGAGAAGGCCACGGCGAAGTACGCGCGCTACCGGTTCAATGTGGCCCTCGCCTACGGGGGGCGGGACGAGATCGTCGAGGCCATCCGGACCCTGGCGCGGGAGGTCCGGGACGGTCGACTGACTCCCGAACAGATCGACTCGGACGCCGTCTCTCGCCACCTTTACACCGCAGACCTTCCCGACCCGGACCTGATCTTCCGTACGAGCGGCGAGGAACGGATCTCGAACTTCCTTCTGTGGCAGGCGGCCTACAGCGAACTGTACTTCTCGGACGTTCTGTGGCCCGGGCTCACGAAGCTCGACTTCCTTCGGGCGATCCGCTCGTACCAGCTGCGACGGCGTCGTTACGGAGAGTGACCGGCGGGACGCCTCGAGGCGGATACCCGAGGGTGGCAAGCGCCTTCGGAAACAGGAAGATCACCCCGGCAGCGACCCAGAGCACCGCCGTTCCGAGGTAGGTCGCCTGGACCCCGTAGCCCTCGATGAGCAGGGCCCCACCAATTTGGGCCGCCGGAATGATCGCGATGCTGCCCAGAGCGTCAATGCCGAAGTATCGGCCCTGCATCTCCGTAGGCACGAGCAGCTGGGCCGCGGTGAGCCAGGCCGTCCCGGCAAATCCCGAAAAGAGGCCGATCGCAAAAAGGCCAACGGCCGCAGTGGGAACCGAGGGGAACACCGCGAGAAGAAGCGCCATGACCCCCGAAGCAGAACCGGCCCCAATCGTCCACGCGCGGCCCGCGTACCGGACCGCGCGGACCCGGCTCACGAGCAACGACCCGATTCCGGTTCCCGCGACTTCCAATGCGAGGAGGAAGGCGAACGTGAGCGCCGACCCATGGAGGAGGATCGTGACGAACACCACGATGAACGTCGCCACGAGGTTGGCGCAGAAGTTGAAGAACGTCGCGGAGATGGTCAGTTCGAGAAAACCGGTCGCCTTCCCCAGCCAACGGAAACCCTCCCGCACGTCCGAGAGGTAGCTCGACTTGGGGCGTTTCTGGGCTTCGGCCAAGGGACGGGTGGTCATACCGAAGAGGAGGGTCGCCGAGAGGGCGAATGTGACGGCATTCGCGGCCACTCCCGCGGCCGGCCCGAGACTAACGATCAGAACCCCCCCGATCGAGACTCCGATGAAAGAAAGGGCCGACCGGCTCGACCGGACGAGCCCGTTCGCGTCCGCGACCAATGCGCTTTCCACGAGAGCGGGTACGATGGCCTGCTCCGCGGGGTTGAAGACGGTCGTGAACGCCCCCACGACAAAGTAGGCGGCCAGAATCGTGAGCAGTTCGAATCCGTGCAGCTCGAGGACGATCACGACCGCGGTCATCGCGAGAGCGCGGGCGACGTCGGCGCCGATCATCAGCCGGCGGCGGTCGTAGCGGTCGACCAAAGTTCCTCCGAAAACGCTGAAGAGGATACCGGCGACGAGCCAGGCCGTCCCTAGGAGTCCCACGTCCAGAGGGGACCCCGTGTCGACAAACACGATCCAGACCAGACAGACGGACGCGATGGCGGAACCGGCCGTGGACCCGAGGCCGGCGAAGAACACACGGGTGTACCCCGGGTTCGTCAACAAGCGTCCGTACACACTGCGGGGCGGGAGTGTCTCCTCCATGACCGGGTGCGGGCGGGAGGAGAGCGAGAGGAATAAGGAAGCGGCGGACGGGCGCTCACCGTCCGTCCGCACTGTCGAAGCGTATAGATTGTTTTAAATAGAACCGCTTTTCTACCAAACTCGACAGCCGAGAGTAATCTCGGAGGGAAGAACGATGCTGACGGGACAGACACCAATCCTGGTGCTACGAGAAGGGACGAAGCGCGAGAAGGGCAAGAGCGCCCTCGGCAACAACATCGCCGCCGCGAAGGCAATCGCCGACGCGGTGCGGTCGACATTGGGCCCGCGCGGTCTCGACAAGATGCTGGTCGACTCGATGGGCGATGTCGTCGTCACGAACGACGGGGTCACTATTCTGAAAGAGATGGACGTCGACCATCCTGCGGCGAAGATGCTGGTCGAGGTCGCGAAGACCCAGGACCAGGAAGCCGGGGACGGGACGACCACCGCCGTGGTTCTCGCCGGCGAGCTCCTCAAGCGCGCCGAGGGCCTCATCGACCAGAACATTCACCCCACGATCATCTCGCAGGGATTCCGTCTGGCCTCGCAGAAAGCGCTCGAAGTCCTCCAAGAGGTCAGCCAGCCGGTCACGATCAACGACCACGAGCTGCTCACCCGCATCGCCGTGACGTCGATGGCCTCGAAGTCGGTCTCCTTCGACCGCGACCACATGGGCGAGATCGCGGTGAAGGCCGTGACCGCGGTGGCCCAGCCGAAGGGCACTGGATACGACGTCGACCTCGACAACATCCAGCTCATCAAGAAGCAGGGCGGGTCGATGACCGACACTCAGCTCATCGAGGGCGTCATCGTCGACAAGGAGAAGGTCCACTCGGGGATGCCGACCCGTGTCGAGAACCCCAAGATCGCCCTCCTCGACGCCGCGCTCGAGATCAAGAAGACCGAGATCGACGCGAAGATCGAGATCAACGACCCCTCCCAATTGAACGCCTTCCTCCAAGAGGAGGAGAACATGCTCCGACGGATGGTCGATCAGGTCAAGAAATCCGGCGCGAACGTGGTTCTCTGCCAGAAGGGGATCGACGACCTCGCCCAGCACTTCCTCGCCAAGGAAGGCATCTACGCCGTTCGGCGCGTGAAGAAATCCGACATGGAGAAGCTCGCGAAGGCGACCGGGGCGAACATCGTCTCGAAGGTCAGCGAGCTCACCCCCGAGGACGTCGGGCATGCGGGCATGGTCGAGGAGCGGAAGATCGGGGAGGACTCCCTGACGTTCGTCACCGGCGCCAAGAAGGCGAAGGCCGTCTCCATCCTCATCCGGGGCGGAACCGAGCACGTGATCGATGAGATCGAACGATCTCTCGATGACGCCCTTAACGTGGTCGCCGTCGCGGTCGAGGACGGACGGTACGTCTTCGGCGGCGGAGCGACGGCCGAAGAGCTCGCGATGCGCCTTCGGGACCACGCGGCGAAGATCGGTGGGCGGGAACAGATCGCGTTCGAGAGCTTCGCCGACGCGCTCGAGACGATCCCGAGGACCCTCGCGGAGAACGCGGGACTCGACCCGATCGACATGCTCATCGAGCTGCGCAAGGCCCACAAGGGCGGCCAAACGCGGGCCGGAGTCAACCTCACCACGGGGAAGACCGTGGACATGGGCGAACTCCACGTCATTGAGCCCATCCGAGTCGGACGCCAGGCGATCGAGAGCGCGACGGACGCCGCGGTCATGATCCTGCGGATCGACGACGTCATCGCCTCCAAGTCGAGCCCACCCCCGTCCGGTGGCCCGGGCGGCCCCGGTGGCGGCGGCATGGGTGGGATGGGTGGGATGGGCGGAATGGGCGGCGGCGACTTCGGCGAAGACTGAGCCCAACCTCCCCTCGAACCAACCCTTTCTCGCGGTCCCCGGGTGATCCCGGGGACCGAACGATTCTATCCCTCGGACCCGGGGGGCGCAGGGTTCGTTCGATCTATTGCCGTCGCGTCCGGAGCAGTTCGCCCACCTGGCGGATGGCCCTCGCCCGGTGGGACAATTTGTTCTTGCCTTCGGGAGGAGTCTCCCCGAACGTTCGCGAGCTCCCGTCCGGAATGAAGATCGGGTCGTAGCCGAACCCCTGGCGACCGCGCGGTTTCTCGGCGATGTGCCCGCGAACCTCCCCGACGAACGTCCAATGGCGACGTCCGCGCTGCAGGCCCGCTACCGTTCGGAAGTAGGCGCGCCGGTTTCGTCGCTCGAGGAGTTCGAGGACGGGACCGAACCCCCAGCTCTTCAGAAAGTGGGCCGAATAGACCCCGGGAAATCCGTGAAGAGAGGGGATGAAGAGACCGGAATCCTCGACCAGAACGTACCCCGAGA
>Ga0187815_10001331_pt1 | contig 11665 bp, 8 predicted proteins | sample NC_S_5_FD_132962 | JGI IMG/M metagenome (GOLD analysis project Ga0187815, IMG submission 132962) | Wetland sediment microbial communities from Neuse River Estuary, North Carolina, USA - ASW-S_5 | ecosystem: Environmental > Aquatic > Freshwater > Wetlands > Sediment | place: USA: North Carolina...
ACTACCGGCTCAAGAAAATTCATTTCGCCATCCGCAACCATGTGCTTGCTCGCAACCGGCGGTTTCGAACGGCCTGGCTTGCCCCTGGCGTCTTGCCGAACAGCAGATGCGTGTCTTCATCGGACGAAATTGGAGGTGCTCAAAAGGAAACTGTTAACCACTCGCTTCCTATCTCTCGGAGGACGTTCCCCGCCGAGTCTGTGAGTGTAAGAACCCATGCATTTTCCTCGAGCCAATTTTCCGCCCCATGCCACGCCTGACGAAGGCGAAGCGCATCATTTCGAAGATGGGCACAACGGCATATCGGGCAGCGAGTCGCGGCAGCCGGCGTTTGCGGCCGGCCGAAATTCGCAACCCGGACCGCGCCCGGCCACGCAGCGACAAAAGACCGGCAGCGCCGAGGGCTACTTCATCCACTCCACCTTGCAGGACCACTTCTTCCTGGCGCCCAATGTTCGCTTCACGCGCACGCCCGAGCGCGAGGTGCTGAACCGACGCGCGCCGCAGGATGACGGCGTGCAGGCCGGGAACCGGGCGGCCAAGGCCGGTCCCGGCGCCCATCCGAACACAATCGCCAGTTCGACCCCGGCAGCGCGCGCTTCCGGATCACCCGCGCCCAGTCCGCAGCCGGCCCCCGCGCCAGTTCGCCCCGTAGCGGTTGCGACAACCAGACCATGGGTCAGCACCGGCGCAGAGGCGGTACAGGCGGCACCGTCGGCCATCCATCGCTCTCTGCAGCGCGTGGTTGAGACGGCGCAGGTTCTGCCGCCCGTGGCGCTTGAGGCCGTAACGCCGGCCGCGCCGACGTCGACCGCCCCTGACCAGCCCGCCGTCGAGCCGGTCGTCATGCAGGCACCCGCCGATACGCGCTGGTCCTATCTGTCCGACCACGCCTTCTTCGAATTCGGTGGAACCGATGTACCCGAAAGCCTGCCGCCGGTGCAGCCGGCCAGCGCCATCCGGGCGTTCAGCACAACGGTTGCCGCCGTCGCGAAGCCGGCAACATTCATCGCGCACCGCGCAGAGCCCAACTCCCCAGCGGCGGAAATCACGTCGCTCTATCGCATCATCGAATGCGCTTCGACGGCAACGGCCGCTCCTGTCGTTCCCCCCGTTCCCCCGGCTGAAACAGTGGAGCCGGCAGCGGTTTGCGAGGCTGTCGAACAGGACGTCGTTACCGTCGCGGAAGAACCGACGCAGGATAACGTCGCCGCTCCCCTCGCTGCCGCAGCCGCTTCTCTCGTTGCCGCGAACGACACCGCTCCCGCCTCTGCCGGAAGGAGCGTCGAGATCACCATGCCGGCACCGCGCGCCCCTGTCCTGCCGATAGCCGGCAAGCTCGTGCGTGTTCTATCCGGCGACGGCTACGAGCTGCCTTCCGAGGAATTGCTACAGCAGCCGCCGGAGGGCCAGGGATTCTACATGTCGCAAGAGCGGCTCGAGCAGAATGCCGACCTTCTCGAAAGCGTGCTGGAGGATTTCGGCGTCAAGGGCGAGATCATTCATGTCCGCCCCGGCCCCGTCGTCACGCTCTACGAGTTCGAGCCGGCGCCGGGGGTGAAGTCCTCGCGCGTCATCGGCCTGGCCGACGACATCGCCCGCTCGATGTCGGCCATCTCCGCGCGCGTCGCGGTGGTGCCCGGCCGCAATGTCATCGGCATCGAGCTGCCGAACGAAACGCGCGAGACGGTCTATTTCCGCGAGCTGATCGAGTCGGACGGCTTCCGCAACACCTCCTGCAAGCTGGCGCTATGCCTGGGCAAGACCATCGGCGGCGAGCCGGTCATCGCCGAATTGGCCAAGATGCCGCATCTGCTGGTTGCCGGCACCACCGGCTCGGGCAAGTCGGTGGCCATCAACACCATGATCCTGTCGCTGCTCTACCGGCTGAAGCCGGAAGAGTGCCGCCTCATCATGGTCGATCCCAAGATGCTGGAACTGTCGATCTATGACGGCATTCCGCATCTGCTCACCCCCGTCGTCACCGATCCCAAGAAGGCGGTCACCGCGCTGAAATGGGCGGTGCGCGAGATGGAGGACCGCTATCGCAAGATGGCGCGGCTCGGCGTGCGCAACATCGACGGCTACAACCAGCGCGCCGCGGCCGCCCGCGACAAGGGCGAAACGGTGGTCATGCAGGTGCAGACCGGCTTCGAGAAGGGAACCGGCGAGCCGCTGTTCGAGGAGCAGGAGATCGATCTGGCGCCGATGCCCTACATCGTCGTCATCGTCGACGAGATGGCCGACCTGATGATGGTCGCCGGCAAGGAGATCGAAGGCGCCATACAGCGCCTCGCGCAAATGGCGCGCGCCGCCGGCATCCATCTCATCATGGCAACCCAGCGCCCGTCGGTCGACGTCATCACCGGCACGATCAAGGCCAATTTCCCCACCCGCATCTCGTTCCAGGTGACGTCGAAGATCGACAGCCGCACCATTCTGGGCGAACAGGGCGCCGAACAGCTCCTTGGCCAGGGCGACATGCTGCATATGGCAGGCGGCGGGCGCATCGCCCGCGTGCATGGTCCCTTCGTGTCCGACGAAGAGGTCGAGCATGTCGTGGCTCATCTGAAGACGCAGGGCCGTCCGGAATATCTGGAAACGGTCACCGCCGACGAGGACGAGCAGGAGCCCGAAGTCGATGACAGCCCGGTCTTCGACAAGGGCGCGGTCGCCGCCGAAGACGGCGACACGATCTATGACGAAGCCGTCAAGGTGGTGCTGCGCGACAAGAAGTGCTCGACCTCCTACATACAGCGCCGCCTGGGCGTCGGTTACAACCGCGCCGCCTCGCTGGTCGAGCGCATGGAGAAGGAGGGCATCGTCGGCGCGCCCAACCATGTCGGCAAGCGCGAGATCCTGCTGGGCAAGCGCGACCACGCAAGCAGCCCCGACCGGGACGATTGATGCGCCCGGCGGGCGGATGAAGCCGTCCACGCGATAGATAACGCTCGAAGCGGCCGGCCAATAGCCGGCCGCTTGCACATTGTGCCGGCACTTGCTGCCAAAAATTCCGGCACGGAATGCAGAACCAGGCGGCATTTGCGCTATCTACTCCTTTAGGTCGGGTTATGATGCCCGCGACCCGTCGGTTTGATGCCATCGAAGGGGGGACGCATGGCCGAAACATCGCAGAACCATCATGTCGTGATCGCGGGCGCGGGGTTTGGCGGTCTGGAGGTCATCCGCAATCTGAAAGCCGCCGGCGTGCGGATCACCGTCATCGACCGCCGCAATCACCACCTGTTCCAGCCGCTCCTCTACCAGGTCGCCACCGCCTCGCTGGCCACTTCGGAAATCGCCTGGCCGATCCGCCATCTCTTCGCCAACCGGCCTGAAGTCACCACGCTGCTGGGCGAGGTGGTCGGCGTCGATCCGCAGAAACGAACCGTGCGCCTCGAGGACGGCGGCCAGGTTCCCTATGACACGCTGGTGCTGGCAACGGGGGCGCGCCACGCCTATTTCGGCCACGACGAGTGGGAAGCGGCGGCACCGGGCCTCAAATCGCTAGAGGATGCCACCAAGCTGCGCCGCCGGATTTTGCTTGCCTTCGAGCGGGCCGAGCGCGAAACCGACCCCGAGCAGCGGCAGGCGCTGCTCACCTTCGTCATCATCGGCGGCGGCCCGACGGGCGTCGAAATGGCCGGAACCATCGCCGAACTCGCCCATGTTACGCTGAAGCATGACTACCGCAACATCGACCCCGCCAAGGCACGCATCCTGTTGATCGAGGCCGGCCCTCGCCTGCTTCCGGCTTTCCCGGAAGACCTTTCGGCCTACGCGCTGAAGGCCTTGCGCTCGCTCGGCGTCGAGGTCGTGCTGGACGAGGCCGTGAGCGCCTGCGACGCGGACGGCGTCGTCTATGGCGGCAAGCGGCTGGCCGCTGCAACGCTCATCTGGGCGGCCGGCGTCGCCGCCTCGCGTGCCGCCGAATGGCTTGGCGCGCCGACAGACAAGGCCGGCCGCATCGTCGTAGAGCAGGACTTGACGGTACCGGGACATCCGGAAATCTTCGCCATCGGCGACACCGCGCTGGTGAAGGCTCCCAACGGCAATCCCGTGCCCGGCATCGCGCCGGCGGCCAAGCAGCAGGGCCGCCATGTGGCCGAAACGATCAACGCGCGGCTGGCCGGCAACGCCGCCGCGCGGCCGTTCCGCTACAAGCACGCCGGCAACCTGGCGACCATCGGCAAAAAGCTCGCGGTCATCGATTTCGGCTGGCTGAAGCTGCGCGGCGCGCTTGCGTGGTGGATATGGGGCATCGCCCACATCTTCTTCCTGATCGGCGTGCGCAACCGGTTGGCGGTCGCACTGAACTGGCTATGGATCCATACGACCGGGCAGCGCAGCGCACTCCTGATCACGCAGGGCCGTTCGCACCGGCAAGGCAGGACGGCACGCAACAAAGCGGACGAGCCGAGGTGACCGCTAGCGGCACTTTGCGGCGCAGACACCCGCAATTGCTTGGCGAATGAGGACTTGCGGAGGTATGCTGTTTTAGAAGCAGCATGCTAAATTTGTTGGCGGTTCCCTGGGATACTCGACGGCCTGCCGTATAGGGGCACCTGCATGAACCTGACGGTCAATAGCGAGCTCCAAGTTCTTCAGCGCGAGGCGTTCAGTTACTTCCTGCACGAAGCCAGCCCTCAAAACGGACTGATCCTCGACAAGACCGAGGACGGTTGCCCCTCCAGCATCGCTGCGACGGGGTTGGCGCTCGCCTCCTATCCGGTCGGGGTGGAGCGTGGCTTGATGACGCGCAAGGCGGCAATCGAGCGCACGTTGCAGACCCTGCGGTTTTTCTGGAACAGCCCGCAAGGACCCGAACCCGACGCCACCGGTTATCACGGCTTCTACTATCATTTCCTCGACATGCAGACCGGCCGGCGCGCCTGGAACTGCGAGCTTTCCACCATCGATACAACCTTTCTGCTGGCCGGTGGGCTGCTGGCGGCGATGTATTTCGACCGCGACACCGCCGACGAGAAGGAAATCCGCACGCTGGCCGACACGCTCTATCGTCGCGCCGACTGGCAGTGGGCACGGAACGGCGGCGCCACCGTCACAAATGGCTGGTATCCGGAAACCGGCTTCATCCAATACCGCTGGGAAGGCTATGACGAGGCCCTGTTGCTCTACCTGCTGGGGCTTGGGTCGCCGACATTTCCACTGCCGAAGGAGAGCTACTCCGCCTGGGCATCGACCTATGAATGGAAGCGCTGCTACGGCTTCGACTATCTTTATTCGGGGCCGCTGTTTACCCATCAGCTTTCGCATATCTGGGTCGATTTTCGCGGCATCCAGGATGCGCCGATGCGCAAGAAGGGCATGGACTATTTCGAGAACAGCCGCCGCGCGACCATCGTCCAGCAGCGCTACGCCATCGACAACCCGCTCGATTTTGCCGGCTATGGCAAAAACTGCTGGGGCATCACCGCTACCGATGGTCCCGGTCCGGTGACGCTGAAGGTGAATGGCGTTACTCGGCAGTTTTTCGGCTATGCAGGGCGTGGCGCTCCATTCGGCCCGGATGACGGCACCGTGGCGCCTTGGGCGGTGGTGGCTTCCGTGCCCTTCGCGCCCAAGATCGTGCTGCCGACCATCGACTATTTCGTCCATGAACTGAAGCTGAAGCGCCAGCAGCCCTATGGCTTCAAAGCGACCTTCAACATGACCTATCCTCACGAGACGGAATATCCCTACGGCTGGGTTTCGCCCTGGCATTACGGGATTAATCAGGGACCGATCGTGCTGATGATCGAGAACTATCTGACCGGCAAGCCGTGGGACTGGATGCGCCGCTGCTCCCATCTGGTGACCGGGTTGCAGCGCGCAGGCTTCACCGGGGGCTGGCTTTCGCCCGCGCCTGCCGTGGCATGAAGCAAAAAAATGCCGGCGATGGCCGAAGCCAGCGCCGGCATGACCTTGCGGATCGAGCGGCTCAGTTTGCCCAGCTGCGCTCCAGCACGCTGATCCAGTTCTCGTGGCCGATCTTGCGCAGAGCCGCGTCGTCATAGCCGGCCTTGCGCAGCGCCTCGATCAGTATCTGCAGGTCGCCGGCGTCGCGCATTGCGGCGGGGATGGTGGTGCCGTCGAAATCCGAGCCCAGCGCCACATGGTCGATGCCGAGACGGTTGACGATGTAATCGACATGGCGAACCAGCTCCTCCACCGCGGTGTCCGGGTTCTTCTGCCCGTCCTCGCGGAAGAAGGAAACGCCGAAATTCAGGCCTGCCAGCCCGCCGGTGTCCTTGATCGCGTCGAGCTGCTTGTCGGTGAGATTGCGGCTGTGCGGGCAGAGCGCATGCACGTTGGAGTGCGAAGCCACCAGCGGCGCATCCGAAATCGCGGCGATGTCCCAGAAGCCCTGTTCGTTCATATGCGACAGGTCGACCATGATCTTCAGCTCGTTGCAGGCGCGGATGAGCGCCTTGCCGCGATCGGTCAGGCCACCGCCGATATCGGGCGAGCTCGGGAAGCGGAACGGCACGCCATAAGCGAAGATGTTGGGGCGGCTCCAGACCGGACCAAGCGTGCGCAGGCCTGCCTGATGCAGCACATAAAGTTCATCGAGGTCGGGGCCGACCGCCTCCGCGCCCTCGATGTGGAAAACCGAGGCGAAGGCGCCGGCCTTCATTGCGGCGCGGATGTCGTCGGCGGTGCGGCAGATGCGCAAGGCGCCCTCGGACTTGCGCTCGATGCGCGCCAGCATCGACGCCATGGCCAGCGTCGTGTTCAGCGCGTCCGCATGGGTCGGCGTCGGATAGTCGCCATTGGCGTCCAGCTCGCGCGACGGCGACGGCACATAGATGGCGCACAAGCCGCCCGCCAGCCCGCCCTTGCGCGCCCGCGGCAGATCGATATGCCCGGCCTTATCACCTTCGATGAAGCGCTTCTCGGGGTTGGGCTCCGAAGACATATGCAGACGCAGCAATACGTCGTTGTGGCCATCAAAGACGGGAATGATCGAATCTGTCGTCATCGACTGGAGAACCTTCTGCACATGGTGGGGGAGCGGACCGAGTCCGAGTGCGGGCAATAAGTGAACCCATGCTCGCGAAATAGCAAATGCGATTTCGGAGGTTTTCCATTCCGATCATGCATCGGCGGCCTGCAAAAACCGGCTCTCGAGGGCCAGCATGCAAAAACTGCATAACCCGCGGCAAATTCTGCATTGGCTCGATAATTGTCGATCGTGATAAAGCGCGCCTGAAAATGGCCGCATTCAGCTCTACGCAAAGCGACCTTGCGGTCTTTCAGGCCCCTCTTTTTCCGCCAGCAAGTTTGGGAAGGAACAGCGAATGATTTCGAGACGTGGTTTTTTGGTCGGAAGCGCGGCAGTGCCGTTCCTTTCCTATGCCAGCATCATCCCCACCCTTGCCGCCGGTCGTCAGGACATCCTCGTCGTCGCCCAGCAGCTCGACAACATGACCAGCCTCGACCCGCATGAGAGCTTCGAGGCCGTGGGCAGCGAAATCTGCTCCAACATCTACCAGCGTCTCGTGCACCCGGCCTTCGACGATCCGGAAAAGATCGAGGGCGGCGTCGCCAGCTCCTGGGAAGCCGATGCCGAAGGCAAGGTCTTCACCTTCAAGATCAATCCCGAAGCCAAGTTCGCCAGCGGCTCGCCGGTGACGGCCGAGGACGCCGCCTTCTCGCTCCAGCGCGCCATCAAGATGGACAAGGGCGCGGCCTTCATCATCAATCAGTTCGGCTTCACGCCCGAAAACGTCGAGAAGTCGATCGTCGCCGTGGACGACAGCACGCTGACGCTGACCGTCGAGACGCCAACCTCGCTGGCCTTCCTGCTCTACTGCCTGTCGTCCAGCGTCGGCAGCATCGTCGAGAAGAAGGTTGTTCTGGAAAACGCCTCGGGCGACGACCTCGGCAATGGCTGGCTCCAGAAGAACAGCGCCGGCTCGGGCGAGTGGGTGCTGGTTTCGTGGAAGCCTAGCGAAAGCATCATGCTCTCGGTCAACCCGAACGGCGCCTATAAGGGCAACGTCAAGCGCATCATCCTGCGCCATGTGGTCGACCCGTCCTCGCAGCTCCTGATGCTGCAGAAGGGCGACGCCGACATCGCCCGCAACCTCACCACCGAGCAGCTTCGCGTGCTGCAGGGCGACGAGAACTACAACGTGATCCGCAAGGGCGTGGCCGGCCTCATCCTGATGTCGCTCAACCAGAAGAACGAGAACCTGGCCAAGCCGCAGGTCTGGGAAGCCATCAAGTGGGCCGTGGACTACAAGGGCATCCAGGAAAACATCGTTCCGCTGACCCATGAGATTCACCAGACTGTCGTTCCGGACGGTTTCGCCGGCGCCGTCAACGACACGCCGTTCCACAAGGACGTCGAGAAGGCCAAGGCCCTGATGGCCGAGGCCGGCCTTGCCGACGGTTTCGACATCGTCATGGACCACTATTCGGCCCAGCCCTATCCCGACATCGCGCAGGCCATCCAGGCCAATCTGCGCGAGATCGGCATCCGCGTGCAGCTTCAGGCCGCCGAGAATCGCCAGGTTCTGACCAAGATGCGCGCCCGCGAGCACCAGATCGCGCTGTCGGCATGGGGTTCGGACTATTTCGACCCGAACACCAATGTCGACGTATTCTGCAACAACACCGACAATTCCGACAACGCCAAGAACAAGCCGTTCGCCTGGCGCTCATCCTACATGAACGAGGAGTTCGCGAAGAAGGCGGTGGCCGCGCGTGACGAGCGCGATCCGGCAACGCGCATCAAGCTCTACCAGGATCTGCAGCGCGAATTCATGCAGAACAGCCCCTTCATCATCATGCTGCAGAAGACCGAGATCGCGGCCTGCCGCAAGGACGTGACGGGCATGCATCTGGGCACGCTGTCCGATTCCCACTCCTACGCAAGGATAGCCAAGGCTTGAGCAACGGGCTGAGAAAACTGGCGGGCATCCTGGGCAGCGTCATCCTGACGCTGTTCGGGCTTGCGATCGTCACCTTCATGATCGGCCGGGTAATGCCGGTCGATCCGGTGATCGCGGCGGTGGGCGACAATGCCCCCGAAGCGGTCATCAACCGCGTGCGGATGGAAATGGGGCTGGACCAGCCGCTCATCTTCCAGTTCGTGCATTATCTGTCCCAGATCGTCCACGGCGACTTCGGCAAGTCCATCCTGACGCGCAATCCCGTCACCCAGGACATTGCCCGCTACTTCCCCGCGACGCTCGAGCTGGCCACGGCGGCACTTTTGATCGCGGCGATCATCGGCATTCCCCTCGGCGTCTGGGCAGCGGTGCGCCAGGGCAAGCTGACGGACCAGATCATCCGCGTCGTCTGCCTTGCCGGCCATTCGGTGCCGGTCTTCGTGCTGGCGCTGCTGTCGCTGCTGATCTTCTACGCCGCCCTCGGCATCGCGCCGGGTCCGGGCCGGCAGGACATCATCTTCGAGGGCATGGTGCCGCATGTCACCGGCCTGCTGACGGTCGATTCCATCATCGCCGGAGACTGGGATTCCTTCTGGGACGCGCTGGCGCACATGGTGCAGCCGGTGGTGATCCTCGCCTATTTCTCCATGGCCTACATCACCCGCATGACGCGCGCCTTCATGCTCGATGCGCTGAAGGGCGAGTTCGTCATCACGGCCCGCGCCAAGGGCCTGTCGGCCGCGGCTGTCATCTGGAAGCACGCCTTCCCGACCGTGGCGGTGCAGCTCGTCACCGTGCTGGCGCTCACCTATGCCGGCCTGCTCGAAGGCGCCGTCGTCACCGAAACCGTGTTCGCCTGGCCGGGGCTCGGACAGTATCTGACCGTCTCGCTGATGAATGCGGACATGAACCCGGTGGTCGGCGCAACGCTGCTGATCGGCGTCATCTATGTCGGCCTCAACCTGCTTGCCGACATCCTCTACAAAGTTTTGGATCCTCGCGTTCGATGATACCCGCTTCCTTCCACAACTGGGCGCTGGACGAGACGCCGGCATCCCGGTCGCAGGCGGCCTGGGGCCGTCGCTACCGCATCTGGCTCAACCTGAAGTCCAACCCGCTGGCGATGATCGGCCTCATCATCATCGTCGCCTTCGTCGTCCTGTCGCTGCTGGCGCCGCTGCTCGCACCCTATGATCCGGGCGTTCAGGAGCTCGGCAACCGTCTTGCGCGGCCCTCCGCCGAACACTGGTTCGGCACGGACGAGCTTGGCCGCGATATCTTCTCGCGCATCCTCTATGGCGGGCGCGTCACGCTCGGCATGGTGATCGCCGTGGTCGTGCTCGTCGCGCCGATCGGGCTCGCCGTCGGTTGCGTGGCCGGCTATTTCGGCGGCATCGTGGATAGCGCACTGATGCGCGTGACCGACGTGTTCCTCGCCTTCCCACGCCTCATCCTGGCGCTCGCCTTCGTCGCGGCGCTGAAGCCCGGCGTGGAAAGCGCGGTGCTCGCCATCGCGCTCACCGCGTGGCCGCCCTATGCGCGCCTTGCCCGCGCCGAGACGATGACCATCCGCCGGAGCGATTTCATCGCCGCCAGCCGCCTCACCGGCGCCTCGCCCTGGCGCATCATCGCCCGCCACATCGCGCCGCTATGCGTGCCGAGCCTGATCGTGCGCACCACGCTCGACATGAGCTCCATCATCATCACCGCCGCCAGCCTGGGCTTCCTCGGTATGGGCGCACAGCCGCCCTCCCCCGAATGGGGCGCGATGATCGCCACCGCGAAGCGCTTCATCTTCGAGCAATGGTGGGTCGCCACCATTCCCGGCATCGCGATCTTCCTCGTTTCGCTCGCCTTCAACTTCCTCGGTGACGGCCTGCGCGACGTGCTCGATCCGAAGCAGAACTAGGAGAAAGCGATGCTGGTCGATATCAAGAACCTCCGTATCGCTTTCGAGACGCGCACCAGCCGGTTCGAGGCCGTGCGCGGCGTTTCCCTGCAGCTCGGCAAGGAAAAGCTCGGCATCGTGGGCGAGAGCGGCTCGGGCAAGTCGCTGACGGCGCGCGCGCTGATGAAGCTCCTGCCCTCCATCGCCAAAGTCACCGCCGACACGCTGAGCTTCGACGGCATCGACGTGCTGGGCGCCAGCGAGCGCGACATGCGCCAGATTCGCGGCAAGCGGGCCGGCTTCATCCTGCAGGACCCGAAATATTCGCTGAACCCGGTGAAAACCATCGGCAGCCAGGTCGCCGAAGCCTGGCGCACCCACAAGCGCGGCGGCCGCAAGGAGGCCGAGGAAGCGGCCATCGACCTGCTCGACCAGGTGATGATCCGCAACCCGCGCGCGGTGGCGAAATCCTACCCGCACGAAGTGTCGGGCGGCATGGGCCAGCGCGTCATGATCGCGATGATGCTCGCGCCCGACCCGGAGCTGCTGATCGCCGACGAGCCGACCAGCGCGCTCGACGCGACGGTGCAAGCCGAGATCCTGCGTCTCATCGAAGAACTCGTCTCGCGCCGCGGCATGGGGTTGATCCTCATCAGCCACGACCTGCCGCTCGTCTCGCATTTCTGCGACCGGGTGATGGTCATGTATTCCGGCCGCGTGATGGAAGAGCTCAAGGCATCCGAGCTGATGCACGCCAAGCATGCCTACACACGTGGGCTGCTCGACTGCATCCCCTCGCTCACGCATCCGAGAGATCGGCTGCCGGTTCTCAATCGCGATGCAGGATGGCTGAACCCATGATCGAGGTAGACAAGCC
>Ga0187815_10001332_pt1 | contig 11660 bp, 7 predicted proteins | sample NC_S_5_FD_132962 | JGI IMG/M metagenome (GOLD analysis project Ga0187815, IMG submission 132962) | Wetland sediment microbial communities from Neuse River Estuary, North Carolina, USA - ASW-S_5 | ecosystem: Environmental > Aquatic > Freshwater > Wetlands > Sediment | place: USA: North Carolina...
CTGATGCCGGGCGACGAGTTCATCGCCGCGCGCAAACTCTATGGCGGCTCGATCAACCAGTTCACCCACGCCTTCAAGAGCTTTGGCTGGAACGTGGTGTGGGCCGACACAGATGATATCGGCAGCTTCGAGCGCGCAGTGACGCCGCGCACCAAGGCGATCTTCACCGAGTCCATCGCCAATCCCGGCGGCACCATCACCGATATCGAGGCGATCGCGGCGGTGGCGCGCAAGGCCGGCGTTCCCCTGATCGTCGACAACACCCTGGCCTCCCCCTACCTGATCCGCCCGATCGACCATGGCGCGGACATCGTGGTGCATTCGGCGACGAAGTTTCTCGGCGGCCACGGCAACTCGATCGGCGGCATCATCGTCGATGCCGGCACCTTCGACTGGTCGAAGGGCGGCAAATATCCGATGCTGAGCGAGCCGCGCCCGGAATATCACGGCATCAAGATCCAGGAGACGTTTGGCAATTTCGCCTTTGCGATCGCCTGCCGCGTGCTCGGCCTGCGCGACCTCGGGCCGGCACTCTCGCCGTTCAACGCCTTCATGATCCTCACGGGCATCGAGACGCTGCCGCTGCGCATGCAGAAGCATTGCGACAACGCCAAGGCCGTTGCCGAATTCCTTTCCAAGCATCCGGCAGTCGCCTCGGTGAACTATGCCGGCCTTGCCGGCGACAAGTACAACCAGCTGGCGCGCAAATATGCGCCGAAGGGCGCGGGCGCCGTGTTCACCTTCAGCCTGAAGGGCGGCTATGAGGCCGGCGTCAGCCTGGTCTCGAACCTGAAACTATTCTCGCATCTGGCCAATGTCGGCGACACCCGCTCGCTGGTGATCCACCCGGCCTCCACCACCCACAGCCAGCTCGACGACGCCGCAAAAATCCGCTCCGGCGCCGGCCCCGACGTGGTGCGGCTGTCGATCGGCATCGAGGACAAGGAAGACCTGATCGCGGATCTGGAGCAGGCGCTGGCTGCGTAAGCCACTCACTCCGTCATTCCGGGGCTCGCGAAGCGAGAACCTCAGATGCGCAATTGCGCATCGGGGAATCTCGAGATTCCGGGTTCGATGCTAACGCATCGCCCCGGAATGACAGTAGACTGTAAACGCCCGTTAACCCCTGGCGGTGCGAAAACTGGCATCCTGTGCTTCCCTGGATTCGGAGCCCATCATGCTGCGCTGGACGTTGTTCTTGGTGGCTGGCGTCTTCATCACTGGCACCGCTGCGGAAGCGGCCGATAATGCCGTGCCTGCCAAGCCCAAGAGCCGTGTCTACAGCGCCGCGCGCCAGTTGCCGCCGGGCCTGCCGCGCCCCGGCTACCGCTATCGCACGACCGTGGCGCCGGCGACACCGTACCGCGAGCCAATCGTGATCGAGGGCGACGAGGATCTCCTCATTACCCCGGCCTATGGCCCCGGCGGATATCTCGCCAATCTGCCGGGCACGCCGCTTTTGCCGGGATCGACGACCATTCCCGGCTATTACGGCCGGGCCTTCGACTACGACTATCAGGGGCCGTATTACGGCGGGCCCTATGTGAGCTACTACTGGCGCCTGCCCTACGCCTGCGGCGTCTACGGCTATTGCTAGCCGGCCACTGGAGCCAGCTTTTCCGACAAGGCCGTCACGCGCCGCGGCGACAGCCGCTCGACATTGATGACTGCGATCGTCAGCACGACGATCGCCACCGCCTGATGCGAAAGCGCAAGATCGATCGGCACCTGGTTGAGCAGCGTGAGGATGCCGAGCACCGCCTGCAGCAGCACAGCCGCAACCAGCCACCAGGCACCGGCGACAACCGCACCTGCCGCCCGCGCCCGTGTCGCATCGACGGCGTGCCACAGCGCCACCGCCAGCAAGAGATACGCCGTCATGCGATGCTCGAACTGCACCGTCAGCACATTGTCGAACAGGTTGCGCCACCAGGGCTGTTCGAAGAACAGCCGTCCGGCCGATGGGATGAAGGCGCCATCGATCATGGGCCAGGTGTTGTAGGCGCGTCCTGCGCGCAGGCCCGCGACCAGCGCGCCAAAATAGATCTGCAGGAAGGTCAGCCAGAGCAGAATCTGGCTGAACAGTTTTAGCCGTGGCGGCGCTGATATCGCCGGCCGCGGAACCATCCGCCGCAGCGTCCAGACAATGGCGGCAAAGATCACCAGCGCCAGCATCAGGTGCGCCGCCAGGCGATATTGCGACACCTCCGTTCGCTGCGTCAGCCCGGAGGCCACCATCCACCAGCCCACCCCGCCCTGCAGCGCGCCGAGGGCGAAGATCAGCCACAGCCGCCGCTTGAGCTCCGCGCCCAACGCGCCGCGCCAGAGGAAGAAAAAAAACGGCAGGAGATAGGCGACGCCGATGAAACGCCCGAGCTGGCGATGGCTCCACTCCCACCAGAAGATGGTCTTGAACTCGGCCAGCGTCATGCCGGCATTGAGCTCGCGATATTGCGGGATCTTCCTGTAGCCCTCGAAGGCCTCATGCCACTGCGCCTCCGTCAGCGGCGGCAGCGTGCCGGTCACCGGCTTCCATTCGACGATCGACAGCCCCGACTCCGTCAGCCGCGTCGCGCCGCCCACCAGCACCATCAGCGCGATCAACGCAGCCACGGCGATCAGCCACCCGCGCACGGCGGTATTTCGGGACGTCTGGGTGGCTGAAAGCTCTTGCATGAGGGGCGCTTGTTTGGTTCGGTGCGCCCCTTATAGTCCGCCCCATCTCGCGCGCAAGCCGCGCTTTCGCAAGCCAAAATCGCGTAGTTCCCGCATGACGATCCGCATCCGAAAATTCATTGGCGCCATCGCGCTGATCCTGCTCGCGGTGGTGTGGTCGCTGCTTGGCATGGCCCTGGCGCAGATGCCGGTGATTGCGAATTCCGGCTGGCTGCAGGCGGTCTATTATGTCGTGGTCGGGATCGGCTGGGTGCTGCCGGCGATGCCGATCGTCAGTTGGATGCTACGGCCTGACGCTTGAGCGGATTGTTCCGCGTCGGCGCCACCGGCGCAAAGGTAATGCCCGACAGCAGCACCCGCATCATCCGGATCGAGCCCACGCGCCCGTCCCAGGCAATGCGCGGCAGCGCATAGAGATTGGTTCGGCCGAGCGGCTCCACCACGCCGCCGATGGTCGAGGCCGCGCTGGCAAAGCCCGCCTCCTGCGTCATCACCACATGCTGCCGCCGCCAGGCGCCGCGGTCGCCAAAGGGATAGGCAAAGTGTCCGATGTCGCGGTGGAACGCCGACTGCGCCACCGCCTTGCCCATGGTGATCTCGCGTTGCGCGTCGGCATCGCGCAGGCTCGACAGCGCGGGATAGTTCACGGTGGCGCTGCCGATGGTGGCGTTCGGATCTGCGGCGATCTTTGTCAGATCGTCCCAGTTCATCCAGGCATTGCGCGACAGCGTCACGATGTCGGTCGAATAGCGCGTGCAGAGATCCTTGATGGCAAAGCTGCGGTCGGAGGGCGACAGCGCGCGCAGCCACTCGGAGAGATATTCGAACAGCTCGTACTTCGCCTGCGTCTTGTAGATCATGAAGTGCCGCTCCTTACGGTCCATGACCAGCGAGATGCGGGTTTCGCGCGCGATCATCTCCTCCAGCGCCAGCCACCAGGCCTCGCCCAGCCCGTCCGGAAATGCCGTCGGCAGATACAGCGCAAAGGGCACGTCGTGCTGTTGCAGGATCGGATGAGCGTAGGTGGCGAAATCCTTGTAGCCGCCGTCGAAGGTCAGCGCGACAAAGCGCGCGCGCGTCGGCGGCGACACCGCGCGATGGCACACCTCGTCCATGGTGACGATGTCATATTTCCACCGCTTCAGCGCCCGGATGGTGCGGTCGAGGAACCGCGGGGTGATCTCATGCGGTTTGTGCGGCTGGAACAGCCCCATATGGCTCGGACGGACGTGTTGAAACCGCAACACCACGCCGGCCCCGCCGGTCTGGCGCTGTTTGAGCTTCGCATAGAAGCTGAAATAGGCGAGCTCCATCCTTGCCCGCCTCATGAACCAGTTTTCCGACGTCACCTGGCTATCCCGGAAGCCGCCCCTCGGCCGGGGGCATTGTTATTACTCTTTGTTGACATTTCCCTGCGAAGGTCGCCAAGGGCGAAAATTGTAAACAATTTCTGACAGGTGAGCTGATGACCATGGCCGCGGCGATCGATCACCGGACCGCGCAAGCCGGCCACTGGTCGAGGACGAGCCGGATCGCATCGGTCGACATCGTCTCCGATCTCGGCAAGGCCGAAACCGTCTGGCGCGAACTGGAAAGCCGCCACACCTCGCATACCCCCTATCAGCGTTTCGATTTCCTCGCCGCCTGGCAGCGTCTGACCGGCGAGCGCGAAGGCGCGTCCACTTTCATCGTGATCGCCTTCGATGCCGAACGCCGTCCCCTGGCGCTGCTGCCACTGGTCTCTTTCCGCAACTACGGCATCACTGTCGCGAGCTTTATGGGCGGCAAGCATTCCACTTTCAACATGGCGTTGTGGGATGGCGATTTTGCGCAGAGCGCCACCGAGGCCGACATGGCCGGGCTGATATCAGGCCTATCAGAGCATTCCGGCGCCGATGTGCTTGCCCTGTATCAGCAACCGCTGACCTGGCGCGAACTGAAAAACCCGCTTGCGCTGCTGCCGCACCAGCCGTCCGTCAACGACTGCCCGTTCCTGATCATGGAGCCCGGCGCCGAACCCTCTTCGCTGATAGCCAATTCGTTCCGCCGGCGGCTGAGGGGCAAGGAGCGCAAGCTGCAGCCCCTGCCGATCCGCTACCATGTCGCCACTGATGATGCCGACATCACGCGCCTGCTCGACTGGTTCTTCCAGGTCAAGCCACTGCGGATGGCCGAGCAGAAACTGCCGAACGTCTTTGCCGATCCCGGCGTCGAGGATTTCGTCCGCAGCGCCTGCCTTGCCCGCCTCGATGGCGGCGGCCGCGCCATCGACATCCATGCGCTGGAATGCGACGCGGAAGTGATCGCGATCTTCGCCGGCGTAGCCGACGGCCATCGCTTCTCCATGATGTTCAACACCTACACCATGTCGGGCAACGCGAAATACAGCCCCGGCCTGATCCTGATGCGCAACATCATCGATCACTATGCTGCGCTCGGCTATCGCGCGCTCGACCTCGGCATCGGCTCCGACGACTACAAGCGCCTGTTCTGCAAGAACGACGAGCCGATCTTCGACAGCTTCATCGCCCTCACCGCCCGCGGCCGCATGGCCGCATCAGCCATGAGCGGCCTCAACCGCGCCAAGCGGATGGTGAAGCAGAACCCGGCGCTGCTCGATATGGCGCAAAAGCTGCGCGGCGCACTGCGGTAAACGACTGCAGCGGTTGGACAGCCCATGATTGGTGCAGGCGTAGCGGTCCTGACCGGTCCAACGTACCTATTCCATCGCCTTCATTGACCAGGGGAAGCATGATATCCATGGGATTAAGGTCCTAAGCCACCAGAACGGTCTACTGAAGTGCCGATTCCAAGCTCAGGTTTTGATCTGTCGACGTTGCCAATTCGCCAGGCGATCGCGACTTGGCACGAGGGCATCAATGTCGTGAGCGAGGCGAGGCTGCACCAGGCGCCGGAAGCCCGTTTGGCCATTCGTGCGCAGGGGTTTCATTTCGGCGACGCCGCGCTGGGAACGCTGGAAACCGTGCCGCAGGATTTCAAGCGCTCACGCGCGCGCATCGGGCGGGACGGCATCGACAGCTATACGCTGCATTTCTTCACGCGGGGACATTGGGGTCTCTACGGCGGCGGATCAGATCAGCACGTCCAGCCAGGCGACCTGCTCGCCGTGGACCAGAGTGAGCCCTATGCAGCCTTCATGAGCGCACCGGCCACTCGATATGTGGCTTTGTTCGTTCCGCGCCGCCTCCTGGCGCCGCTGCTCAAAACGCCCGATGATCACAACGTCCGTGTTATTCGCTCTGCCGCTCCTCTCGTCAGCCTCCTGCGCCATCATCTGCTGACGCTCTATGATGAGCTTCCCAATATGTCTTTGGCCGAGGCGCGCGCGGTCCTTCGTCCCACATTGGAGTTGGCTGCGGCCACGCTGAACGGTTCGGTCGGAGAAGAAAATGCACGCGCAGTCAATGGCGCTTTGGCGGAACGGATCAGGCGCTACATTGATGATCGCATCCTGGAGCCAGCGTTATCGGTTGAGATCATAGCCGCCGCTTTCGGCATCTCGACACGCACGCTCTATCATCATTTCGAGCCCCATGGCGGGGTTGTAGCCTATATGCAACGGAAACGGCTGCGGCTCGCCCAGACCGCGATCACCGATCCTGCCAATAGGCATCGCAACATTCAGGACATCGCGGAAGAGTTCGGCTTTTTACATCGCAAGAACTTCATTTCCGCGTTCCGGAGGGAGTTCGGCGTAACCCCGCGCGAGGCGCGCGCTTTCGCAAGTGAAGGACGGCCCAACGGCTTTGCCGAACCAGGCACGGGTCGCACGGTGTGGGACTGGATCCGCGATCTGCGGTGACCGCACCGGACGATGCCTATCCCACTGCATGGCAATGGTCGCGAGGACCACCGATCGCTCCTGATTCTGATCGAACTCGTATCCGGCTGGGCTCGCCCGCAATCCCGCTCCTGCAAGCGGCCACTTTTGCACACAGAGCCACATTTCCTGCAAGCAGAGCCACATTTGCGTGGCTTCGCGCCATCGTTCTTGAGGGGGGCTGCGACGTACCCATAGGAAGGTGATGGGTACGGGAAGCGGACGGGGCTTACCGCATGGCGGCAACGCCCCTCATCGCGCGAATATCTCCCCTCCAGTATTGCGATCTGCCCATTCGCAAAGGCTTTTGACGGGCGTGATGGTCATTTTGGCGCGATGCGGTGAAGCCGGGACAGCACGAAGTTCACACATCGCGCGCGAGACAATGGCGCCCCCTGATATTCGCCGGGCGTTGTCCACGACAGTCTCGATGTTCGCCCTGGGTCTGGCACTGGGGCTGGCGCATCCGACGGCCGCTCATGCCGACGGCTGGATCGGCACGAACTCGACCGATTGGTTTGATCCCGGAAACTGGGGGCCCTCGCAAGTACCGAACGGGTCTTCATTCGTCTTCATCGACACACGGACTCCGCACGAGGCGGTGGTGGGAGCGCCGGGGGCGCAGGCCCATGGGATATGGATCGGCTACCGGGGCAACGCCGCGCTGACGATCCAAAACGGCGGCACGCTCAGCAGCACCTACGGAGGCCTTGGCGTCGGTCCTGGCTCGACCGGCATCGTGACGGTCACTGGCACCAATTCATCCTGGACGAATGCCGATCTTCTCTATGTCACGGGCACGCTGTTGGTCAGCGATGGCGGCAAGGTGACCAGCGGCAGTGGCATGATCGCCGTCGATCAGACCTTCGATGACGCCGACATCGGAACCGCCACGGTTGATGGCTTCGGCTCCTCCTGGACCAACGCCGGCAAGCTGACCGTCGGAGGCGGCGGCACAGCCACATTGATCGTTCGCAACGGTGGCCTCGTCAGCAACACCGCAGGCGTGCTCGGCAGCGACGCCGGTTCGCAGGGAACGGCGACGATTGACGGCTTGAACTCAATCTGGGCCAATTCGGGTGACCTCAGTGTCGGCAGCTCCGGTTCCGGAACGATGAGCATCTGGAACCATGGCGCAGTCAGCAACGACACCGGCTATATCGGCCTCAAATCCGGCTCCACCGGCGTGGTAACGGTCGATGGAGCCGGCTCGACATGGACCAATAACGGCGCTCTCTATGTTGCGACCGCCGGCGCCGGCACGCTGACGGTCCAGAACGGTGGTGCGGTCAGCAATACCGCTGGCTGGATCGGGTTCAACAGCGGCTCGATCGGCGCAGTGACGGTCAAGGACCCCGGCTCTTCCTGGACCAATTCCGAAAATCTCTATGTCGGCGGGGCATCCAGCGCCGGTACCTTGACTATCCAGAATGGCGGCACGGTGCACAACGCCATCGGTGCGATTGGCTACACGTCCGGCTCGTCCGGCGTCGCGACGGTCGCCGACCCCGGCTCTTCCTGGGTCAACACCGGCGCGCTCTATGTCGGCCAGTTCGGTACAGGCTCGCTCACGGCCAGGAACCAGGCAACGCTAAGCAGTACCAACGGCTATATCGGGGCCAATTCCGGCTCGGTGGGCAATGCCTTCGTTGTCGGTTTCTCGTCGTGGACGATGTCCGGAGATCTCTTTATCGGCGCGGCCGGCGCCGGCTCCCTGACAATTCGGTCGGGCGGCACAGTCAATGTGGGAGGCGACGTCATCATCGCCGGCAGCGCGGGTTCGTCCGGCACGCTGAAGATTGGAGCTGGTTCAGGAGAGCAGGCCCTCGCTCCTGGCACGTTGAACGCGACGTCCGTTCGCTTTGGAGCCGGCATGGGCCGCATCGTCTTCAACCACTTCTCGCCGAACTACGTCTTCGCCCCGCAGATTTCGGGAGCAGGCTCGGTGAGGGTCGAGCGCGGCACGACGATCCTGACCGGCGACAACACTTATACGGGCGGCACGACGATCTCGGGCGGCATATTGCAACTCGGCAACGCAGGTGGGATCGGCTCGATCACCGGCAATGTCGTCAACAACGGCGCGCTCGCCTTCAACCGCAGCGATATAGTCACCTTCGCCGGCGACATCACCGGCAGCGGCGTGGTGCAGCAAATCGGCAGCGGCACGACGTTTCTGACCGGCAACAACAATTATTCGGGTGGCACCTTCGTCCAAGGCGGCACGCTTGTGGGCAATACGGGTTCGATCTCAGGCAATATCGGCAATGCGGCGACGGTTGTGTTCGATCAGGGTGTCAATGCCAGCTTCGCCGGCGACATTGGCGCGCTGAACGGCACGCGCGGGAGCATGGTCAAGCAGAGTGCCGGCACGTTGACGCTGGCCGGTACGTCCTCACTCGACTGGACGATCACGGGTGGCGGGCTGGCGACGGCGGCCGAGCGCTTCGGAGGCAACGCCGCTATTGGAGCCGGGACGTCGCTGACTTTCGGCCAGACTGCCAACGCCACCTATGCCGGCGTGCTGTCGGGCTCGGGCAGCTTCCACAAGACCGGTGCGGGCCTGTTGAACCTGAGCGGAGGCTCGTCAGCCTTTGCAGGTTCGACCTCGGTCGAGGCTGGTACCCTTGCGGTGAACGGTTCGCTCGGCGGTACGTTGGAGGTATTGTCGGGCGCGCGCCTGCAAGGCATCGGCACGGTGGGCAACACGATCGTCCGGGGCACCATCGCACCCGGCAATTCGATCGGCACGATCAAGGTCGGCAATATCGGCTTCATCAGCGGCTCGACCTACGAGGTCGAGGTCAATGCGGCGGGCCAGTCGGACAGGATCGCCGCGTCCGGCACGGCCACGATCGGCGGAGGCACCGTCAATGTGCTCGATGGACAAGGCCGCTACACGCTCGGCAGCCACTACGCCATCCTGACGGCCACTGGCGGCGTCTTGGGAACCTTCGACAGTCTCACCCGATCGTCGCCGCTCTCGACGCCCTTACTGTCCTTCGCCTTGAACTACGATGATCCCCATGCCGTCTATCTGGATGTCGGGCGCAGCGCCGTCACCTTCGCCTCGGCGGGCCAGACGCGCAACCAGATCGCCACCGCCGGCGGCCTGGACAGCGTGCCTCTGACGAGCCCTCTCATCAACGCCGTGGCGCAGCTTGACATGGCGTCAACGCGTTCGGCCTTCGACCAGCTTTCGGGCGAGGTCCACGCCTCGGCGAAGACGGTGATGATCGAGGACAGCCGCTTCCTGCGCAATGCCGTCAACGATCGCCTCCGCGCGGCTTTCGATGGCGTGGGTGCGCCGACAATGCCGGTCATGGCCTACGGCGATGGCGGCCCGGAATATGTGCCTGCCACCATCGACCGCTTCGCCGTCTGGGGACAGGCCTTCGGCTCCTGGGGCCACTGGAACAGCGACGGCAATGCCGCCCGTCTGGAACGCTCCATCGGCGGCTTGTTCGTCGGCGCGGATGCCCCGGTGTTCGACACCGCTGCCAACACCTGGCGCTTCGGCGCGGTCGCCGGCTACAGCCGCACCAGCCTCAACGCGCGGGATCGTCATTCCTCCGGGGCGAGCGACAACTACCATCTCGGCCTCTATGGCGGCACGCAGTGGGGCGATCTCACCTTCCGCACCGGCGCGGCCCACACATGGCACGACATCGCCACAAACCGCAGCGTCATCCTCCCCGGCTTCGGTGACAGCCTGAAGGGCAAATACAACGCCGCCACCGCGCAAATCTTCGGCGAACTGGCTTATGGCTTCAACGCCGGCAACGCCCGGTTCGAGCCCTTCGCGAACCTTGCCTATGTCAATCTGCAGACTGACGGCTTCCGTGAGACCGGCGGTGCTGCGGCGCTGACCAGCCCGTCGGCCAACACCGATGCGCCCTTCACCACGCTCGGCAATCGCGCGGCAACGAGTTTCAATCTCGGCGGGGCTGCTGTGACGGCAAGAGGAATGCTCGGCTGGCGGCACGCCTTCGGCGATGTCACGCCGAACACGGTGATGCGCTTTGCCGGCGGCGATGCCTTCTTCATCGGCGGCGTTCCGATCGCCCGCAATGCGGCCGTGGTCGAGGCCGGTCTGGACCTCGCCCTGTCGTCCAACGCCGTGCTCGGCGTTGCCTACGGCGGCCAGTTCGGTTCGGGCGCCACCGACCAGACCTTCCGCGCCAACTTCAACATGAAGTTCTGAACCGCCTAGACCTTTGGCTAGCAGCGCGCGGCGGCCGGGCGTGTTGACTTTCCCGGGCATCCTTCGAATACTTCCACCAAAAATAACAATAAAACAGTGAAGAGGAGGAAACCGATGCCGATTTCGCGCCGAACACTGCTCAAGAGCTCCGCGGCCGCGACCGCCGCGCTCAGTCTCGACTGGACACGCGCCCAGGCCCAAGCCGAAACAGTCCGCATCGGCGTGATCTACGATCTGACAGGACCGTTCGCCGCGGGCGGATCGGTCGCCTCCTCGATCGGCGCACAGATCGCGATCGATCTCGTCAATGAGAAAGGCGGCGTCGGCGGCAAGTATAAAATCACCCCCGTCAGCGCCGACTCCCAGAGCAAGCCGGATGTCGCGATCAACGAGGCCAATCGGCTGATCGACCAGGAGAAGATCGACATCATCAACGGCGTCTATGCGAGCTCGCACGCCGTTCCGCTGGCGGCCAAGGTCGAACAGCAGAAGAAGATCCTCTGGATCACCACCGCGGTCTCGACCGCCGTATTCAAGGACAAGAACCTGCAATATGTCTTCCGCGCGCAGATTCATTCCGATCAATACGGCCAGGCCTTTGCCGGCTTTATCACCGAGCACGCCAAGGCCAAGCTCGGCATGGAGCCGAAGGACGTCAAGGTCGCGCTGATCCACGAAGACGGCCCCTACGGCGTCGGCGTGGCCGCCGCCGACGAGGCCTACGCCAAGGAGGCCGGCCTCCAGATCGTGCTGCGGGAGGGCTATTCGGCATCCGCGCCCGATCTCGGTGTCTTGGTGACCAAGCTCAAGCGCGCCCGGCCCGACGTGATCTCGCATGCCGGCTACAACCCCGATATCACGCTATTCCTGCGCCAGGCCCGCGAGAACGGCCTTCGTTTCAAGATGCTGTTCGGCGCCGGCGCGGGCTACAGCCAGCTC
>Ga0187815_10001334_pt1 | contig 11655 bp, 9 predicted proteins | sample NC_S_5_FD_132962 | JGI IMG/M metagenome (GOLD analysis project Ga0187815, IMG submission 132962) | Wetland sediment microbial communities from Neuse River Estuary, North Carolina, USA - ASW-S_5 | ecosystem: Environmental > Aquatic > Freshwater > Wetlands > Sediment | place: USA: North Carolina...
GCAGGAACCGCAAAGGCAGGAACCACAGAAGCAGGAAATAGAAAGGCGCCAGAGTTCGCCGCCGGCCGCTCATCCGGAACACGCAGAGCATTCTGCCCCGGCGGAACGGAAACCAGGAGGGAGATAGCCACAAAGATTCTTGATGCAGGGATGGGATCGACTTCCGTCCCTGCATCAAAGAGTGGCCTGCTCCTTTCTGGAAACGGAGCCTACTTAATTTCGGAATAATCGAGATAGTAGCGATGCAAATCGGCGACGGTCATCTGTCCCTTGCGGATCTGGACGGCCGTTGGCTGCGCGCCGCCGGTCGAGGTGGCCCACACGGTGTCGCCCGCGCGAAGATCGGAAAGCTTCAGAGGTTTGCCGTTTTCGTCAAAGTACTGCGTCTTGGGAGTCGTGTTTAGCAGCAGAGTGACTTCGTCAGGACGCTTCACGAGAATCTCGGATTTTGACTGATCCAGCGACGCAATGATGAAAAACTGCTCACCCTTGACGTTGGTTTTCGCCGTCTGCACTTTTGTGCTCGCAGGCACGGGCACGGTTACGGTCGTCGGCGGATGCATGGCCGTTTGTCCGTGCGGCCTCATCGTTTGTCCGGGAGCGGGAGCGGGCGCCTGCGCCTGCGCGCTTGCCGCGCACGACATTCCCAGCAGCGCTGCGAGAGCCAGCGACGCAAGCCACGAGCCTGCGTATCGCAGCGTGCTTACGGCATTCATGTGAGTCTTACTCATATCGGAGAGCCTCAATAGGGTCGAGCCGGGCAGCCCGGCGCGCCGGATAGTAACCGAACACAATGCCGACGCCGGCGGAGAAAACCACGGCGACGACGACGGAAAGCAGGGAAACGACGGTCGACCAGTGCAGCACGTTCGAGATGATGGCAGACGCCACCATGCCGAGGGCAATGCCGGCCATGCCGCCAAGCGAGCTCAGCACCAGCGCCTCGCTCAGGAACTGCGCCTGAACGTCCTCCTCGGTTGCGCCAACCGCCATGCGCACGCCGATCTCGCGCGTCCGTTCGGTGACGGAAACGAGCATGATGTTCATGATGCCGATGCCGCCAACCAACAGAGAAATCGAGGCGATGCCGGCCAAGAGAAAAGTCATGACGAGCGAAGTGGCCTCGGCGGCTTGTGCCATTTCGTTCGGACTGCGGATGATGAAGTCGTTGTCCTCGGTAGGCCGCAGATGATGCCGCTGCCGGAGAAGGGCTTCGATGGCGGTCTGAACTTGCGGCATAGCCTGCTGGGAGCTGGTGCCGACCATGATCATTTGCAACCAGCTAATCCCCGAAATCTTTTTCTGGACGGTGGTGTACGGGACGATCATCATGTCGTCCTGGTCCTGCCCGTTGGAATTTTGCCCTTTCGCGAGCAGCACGCCCAAAACCCTGAAGGGAAGGTTCTGCACGCGAATCATTTGGCCGACCGGATCCTGATCGCCGAAAAGCTGCTGCGCGACGGTATTGCCGAGGACGCAGACGTTGCCGGCCATGTCCACATCGCGATCGGAGAACATGCTCCCCTGAACAACAGGCCAACTGCGAATCTGGGTAATGTCCGCGGAAGCGCCGTTGGCGCGGGTGAACCAGTTCTGGTTGCCGTTCACGACCTGCACGGAGGCGCCAGCGATCGGCGAAATCATGGTGACGTTGGGGACGTAACGGAGGATGGCATCCGCGTCGTCGTTGACGAGCGTCTTCGTCGCGCCATTGCCCATGCGCACGCCGCTGGTGTTCACGCTGCCGGCGAAGACCATGATGATATTGTCGCCGAGCGACTGAATCTGTGCTTGAACCTGCGCGCTGGCGCCCTGGCCGATCGCAACCGTGCAGATGACGGCGCCGACGCCAATGATGATTCCCAGCATCGTTAGTACGGTCCGCAGTTTGTTTCGCGCGAGGGCCCGCAGGGCTACGCGAATTACTTCTCTTGGATTCATGTATCTACTCCGTCTCGCAATCGGTCGATCGCACCTGACTCCAATAGGAAGGCATCACCGCGGACCGGGGCCGCCGCCGAAGCCCGGCGGTCGCACGTTTCCGCTCGAACCCTTTACCTGCTCGGCGATCACAAGGGTGTCTCCCGCGTGGAGATCTCCCTGAAGGAGTTGCGTGTTGTTGTAATCAGTGATTCCTCCTTGGACTGCCACGGGTATCAGTTGCTTGTGATCGGGTCCCAGTTTCCAGACCACTTGCCATCCGCCGAGGTGAGTCGAAGAGGCCTCGCGGGAAATATTGTATTGCTTGTACAGCGCCTGCAGACTGCTCGTGGCCATTGGAACCTTGAACGTGAGGGCCGGATTCGGAATCAAGACGGCGTTCTGCGCGTGGCCCGTCGGAATCGTGACGTACGCGGTTTCTCCTGGGAGCAGTTTTTCGTCCGGATTGCTGAAGTCGATCACGGTGTTGTAAGTGACCACGTTTTGCACGGTCGTCGGGTTGAGGCGTACGGTGCTTACGCGGCCGTGAAACTGTTGGGTCGGAAATGCGTCGACTTGAAACGTTACCAGCGCGCCGACCTTGATATTGCCCGTGTCCGATTCGTCGGTGGCCGCGTAGACCTGCATGCGCGTCAAATCTTGCGCGACCGTGAAAACCTGCGGCGCCTGCAACGTCGCGGCGACGGATTGGCCGACATCGACGTTCCGCGCGACGACAGTGCCATCGATCGGCGAAATGATCGTCGTATATTTCAGGCTGGTTTCAGCGGCCTTGAGTGCGCCGTCCATCGAAACGACTTGTGATCTTGCCTGATTGAGCTGGGCCTTGGCCTGATCAAGCTGTGCCTGTGCGGATGCCACGTCCGCTTGAGCCTGTCCCAGGCTCGACTGCGTGAGATCGTTCGAATCCGCGGAAACGATGCCGGATTGAAAGAGGTCTTGCGAACGCTTGGCCGTCGCCTGTTCGTATTTGACGTTGGCCTCGACCTTGGCGAGATTCGCCTCATCGACCTGGACGTTGGCCGCCAGGGTGACCAGATTCGCCTGGGCGTTTTCGAGGTTACCGCGCGCCTCGGTGACCTGTGCCTCATAGATCGCCGGGTCGAGCTGTGCGAGTACTTGCCCGCTGTGTACGCGCGTGTTGTAGTCGGCGAAGATGTACTGCACCGTGCCAGACACGTAAGAGCCTACGGGCACCGTAGTCAGCGCGTTGATTGTGCCTGTGGCCTGTACGCTGGCCGTGATATTTCCGGTACGAACTTCGGCCGTCGTAAACTTCGGAGCATCGGAACGGCTCTTGGCGTAGGACCAGCCTGCGATGATCAAGATCAAAGCAGCCGCACCGATCAGATACAGCTTCTTATGCTGTTGGTAAGATTCTCTTAGCGACATTAACCTCTACCTTCGGGGTTGGTGGTCACGATCTGGCGGTCATTTGTCTAGCTTCTGGCTCTTCACACCCACACTGTTGCCTCTCAAGACTAAAGACGCATGGCCGACCTAATTGGTTTCTCCACTTCGCCACCCGATCTTTGTCTGTACTCGTCTCCCAAGGCCGCCGAAGGCAAGCCGTGTTAGAGTGAGCGCCTCGAACCTCAAGGAGGGCAAGTGGCGTATCGCGATCTGCGGGATCTTCTGCGCAAGCTGGAAAAAGAGGGCGAACTCAAGCGCGTTTCGGCCGAGGTTGATCCGGTGCTCGAAATCGCCGAGATTTCGGACCGCACGGTCAAGCGAAGCGGCCCGGCGCTGCTGTTCGAGCGCACAAAAGGCTCGCGGTTTGCCGCGGTCACGAACCTGGTTGGCACCGAGCGGCGCATGAATCTGGCGCTCGAAGTGGATTCTCTGGACGAGATCGCGGGTCGAATTTCGTCGATTCTGGACATGCAGTCGCCACAGGGCATTCTGGACAAGGTCAAGATGCTTCCCAAACTGGCCGAGCTTGGCTCGGTCTTTCCCAAGACGGTGCGCAACGGGGAGTGCCAGGACGTCGTCCGAACGGACGGCTTTTCGCTGCTGGACTTCCCCATCCTGCAATGCTGGCCCCAGGACGGCGGCCGCTACATCACGTGGCCGATGGTCATCACCAAGAATCCGGAAACGGGCAAGCGCAACGTGGGCTGCTATCGCATGCAAGTTTTCGATTCGAGGACCACTGGCATGCACTGGCAGACACAGAAGCATGGCGCCGAGCACTACCGCAGCGCACTCTCGAAGAACAGGGGCGGGAAGCTCGAAGTTGCTGTCGCGATCGGCGCCGATCCGGCAACCTGCTTCTCCGGGATTTTGCCTGTGCCGCCCGATATGGACGAATTCATGTTTTCAGGTTTCCTGCGGCGCGAGCCCGTCGAGCTGGTGGCGTGCAAGACGGTCGATCTTGAGGTTCCGGCGAATGCGGAAATTGTGCTGGAAGGGTACGTCGAGTTGGGAGAAACACGCACGGAGGGCCCTTTCGGCGACCACACGGGCTTCTATTCGCTCGAAGGGGAGTATCCCGTTTTCCACGTGCAGTGCGTCACGCACCGCAAGGATCCGCTCTACCTCACGACGATTGTCGGGCCGCCTCCGCAGGAAGATTATTTCATCGGCCACGCGATCGAGCGGGTGTTCCTGCCCGTAATGAAGATGCAGCACCCCGAGATTGTGGACGTGGCGATGCCCGCCGAGGGGATTTTCCAGAACCTGATGATTGTTTCCATCCGCAAGAGCTATCCGGGGCACGCGCGGAAGACGATGAACGCGATCTGGTCGCTGGGTCAGGCAATGTTCACGAAGGTCGTGGTGATCGTCGATCACGATGTCAACGTGCAAGACCCGCGCGAGGTGGTGTGGAAGGCTCTGTGCGCGATCGATCCGGAGCGCGACATCCAGTTCGTAATGGGTCCGGTCGATACTCTCGATCATGCGGCCCGCCGGCAGGACTTCGGCTCGAAGATGGGAATCGACGCAACGCGGAAGTGGCCGGAAGAGGGCTACACGGGCCGCTGGCCGGACGAAATCAAGATGGACAGTACAACAAAAAAGCGCATCGACGGGCTCTGGGCAAAATTGAAGCTGGATCTATAGCCCTTCGCAGTGCTCCTTCGGGCAGTCCTCTCTAACCAGGAACAATAGGCAAAAGCGAAACTCCCAGTCGAAAACGGGCTTTCCGGGGCAGCAAGCAGGCCCGCACGTCCCGCCGCGGGCATGTCCAAATGTGCACCCTGTCCTTAGGGCGGGGTTTTACCAGAAGCACAAACTTGAAACATGTTGATTGACAGTTTGCGGCGCGGGATGTGATAAACGGTCCACGGGGAGCGTACCAGTTCTATTAGTACCGTAGCTCATTCCGGGGTGTGGCAAAGGGGCTTGAAGGGTTGGGGCGAAACAGAAACAAAAGGCGCGGACGCCAGTTTGGCGAAAGCGCAGCAAAAGGGTGATGCGGATTCGTCCTGCGAAATGGGACGAACTGAGGAGTGAGGGGCCGCACGATGTTCAATCTCGGGAAAACCAAGTCACTAATCGGTCTGGATATCGGATCGAGTTCGGTGAAGGCCGTCGAGTTGAAGAAGGCCAAAGACGGTTATGAGCTGGTGAGCTTCGGGCTGGAGCCCTTGGCTCAGGATACTGTCGTGGACGGCGCCATCATGGACGCCCCTTCGGTGGCCGAGAAGATCATCTCGATCTTCGACTCGCAAAAGATCAAAACGAAAGACGTCGCGACGTCTGTTTCGGGACACTCGGTGATCGTCAAGCGCGTCAGCATGCCGCTGATGACCGAAGAGGAACTCTACGATCGGATTCAAGCCGAAGCGAGCCAGCACATTCCCTTCGACATTGCCGACGTCAACCTCAGCTATCAGCTGCTCGAAGCCACCGAGAACCAGATGGACGTGCTGCTGGTGGCCGTTAAGAAGGACAAGATTCTGAACCACACGAACGTCCTGGCTCAGGCGGGCAAGACGCCGATGGTGGTCGACATTGACGCCTTCGCCCTGCAGAACGCCTTCGAGGTCAACTACGAGCCGGATCCTTCGCAGGTGGTCGCACTGTTGAACGTGGGCGCGAGCGTAATGAACATCAACATCATTCGCGGCTGGACGCCCCTCTTCACGCGCGACGTCTCGGTCGGAGGCAATCAATATACGGACGCCCTGCAGAAGGAGCTCGACCTCAGCTTCGAAGACGCCGAAAAACTCAAGATGGGCGGAACGCACGCCGGCGTGAGCGAGGAACAGCGAACTTCGATCCTGCGCTCCGTTTCCGACATTTTGATTCTCGAGATTCAGAAGACTTTCGATTTCTTCCGCGCGACGGCGAGCGGCGAGAACATTCGCCGGATCGTGGTGGCTGGAGGGACGGCGCGGGTGCCGGGCTTGCTCGATCTGCTCAAGGAAGAATTCGCGATGCCGGTCGAGGAGCTCTATCCGTTTCGAAAAGTCGCCATCAACCCCGCGCGTCACGATGAAAGTCAGCTTCGCGAGTTGGCGCCGCGCCTGGCAATCGCCATGGGTCTGGCGCTGAGGAGTTTTGACACGCCATGATCCGGATCAACTTACTAGGCCAGGCTCGTCCGAAAGCCGCGAAACAGACGGTGCCTCTCGAGGCTACCGTACAGATATTGCTGTTCGGCGCGGCGGTTGTAGTAGCGGCTGTCGTTCTCTTCGTTGTCTATATGTCGCAAAGCAGACAACTCGATCAGACCGAAGCCCGCATTCGCGATCTGTCGACAGAGAAAGCCAGCCTGCAGCAGATCAAGACCCAAGTAGATACGTTTGAAAGCCAGAAAGGCGTGCTCCAGCAGCGGATCGACGTGATCGAGACGCTCCAGAAGAATCGCAGCGGGGCGCAGGACCTGCTCCAGATGGTGGCCAACACGGTCGTTCGAGTAGACGCGCTCTGGTTGACGTCGATAACAAGAAGTGGCGATTCGCTCGATATAGAGGGCGAAGCGGGGTCGATCAATTCCGTGGCGAATTTCATTACGGAATTGAAGAGAAGCGGTTACTTCACAAACGTCGAGATCAAGGACGCCAAGGAAAACGACATACGTCCGTCGGTTGAGACCTACGGCTTCTCGATGTCCGTGACGATTGCCCCGCAGCAGAACGGTGCAGCCACAACCCAAGCGACGGGAGCGGCTCAGCCGCCTCCGCCCGCGCGGAAGGGAAGGAGCTAGTCGATGGCATCAAGTTTCCGGGACTGGCCCTGGCCGTTACAAGCCCTTGCGTCGGTGGGCCTGGCAGTTGTGTTGATTCTGGCCGGACTCTACATCCCCGGCCTGCCCCTTGCGAGCGTCCGCGGGCAGCTCGAGAGCAAGCAGGCGGAACTGAAGCCGCTCGAAGCCGAAGTCGAGAGTTTGCGCGTTTACAAACAGCGCCGGGCGGAGTTGCAGACCGAGATGGACGCCCTGCAGAAACAGCTTGCAACGCTCCAAACCATCGTGCCGGAAGACAAACAGACCGATGAGTTCATTTTGATGGTGCAACGCGCCGCTTTGAGCTCGGGCGTCTCGATCCGAACGCTGACGGCGATGCCGGTCGCGCAAGAGCCGTACTACTTCGAGATGCCGTTTGCTGTAGAGGCTGACGGCCCGTACTACTCGGTGCTCGACTTCTTTTCCAAGCTCGGGCGCCTCTCGCGCATCATCAACGTGGGCGACCTGAAGCTTTCCGCAATACAAACGAACACGAACGCCAAGTTCCGGCTCGTGCCTGGAACGTCGGTTACGGGAACATTCACGGTTACGACGTTCTTCACAAACCCGACTGAACAGGCAAGCGCAACAACGACAAAGGGTGCGAAGGGCGCGAAGAGCGCGCCGGCAAGGCGATAGGGCGAGAACGATGAGACTTGCAAAGGCAACCGCGAACCTGGTGGCAGCGCTGACTATTTCACTGTGCTTGATTCCCGGCGCGTGGGCGCAGATGACGGCGGTTAAAAGAGCGAAGGCGGCACGGAAGGCCGTCGCGTCAGGAGCGAAACAGGCTGTCCCGAAGCCCGCCGCCGCACCGGCTGCCGCGCCGCCTGCCGCACCGGCCGCCGCGATTCCAGCTACGCCGTCCGAGGAATCGGTGGATGCGGGCACAATCAATATGGAGGGCAAGCGCGATCCGTTTGTTCCATTGGTTTCGGACAAAAAAGACACGGGTGCGGCGCACTTGCCGCCGGGTAAGGCCGGCATTGTGATTGCATCGGTGCGCGTGGACGGGACGGTGAAGTCCGGCAATGGAATGATTGCCGTGGTTTCGAATCCCGATCAGCGCGTCTATTTCATCCGCGAAGGGGATCAACTGTACGACGGTGACGTGGAGAAGATCAGTTTGGATGGGGTCACTTTCAAAGAGAATTCGAAAGACGCATTTGGCCATCCAGTCGAACGAATCGTGACGAAACGAATCTACGCGAGTGCAGGAGAGCAGCAATGAGGATCATGTGGCGGGGGTGGGGGCTCGGTGCGCTGATAGCGGCCGGTCTAGTGCTGTCGAACGGAATGCCGGCCGTGGCAGGCGACGCGCCGGTGGTCCATGTGAAAGCGGAGGTGAAGGACGGTGCCGTGAGCTTGCACGCCGAAGCCAACGCGCCCTTCGAGTACACCACCTACCGTCCGAGCGCGAGCCTTTTCGTCCTCGACCTGAGTGGCGTCTCCGCCGGAGATGCGGCTGGCGCGCGCGCCGTGCCTTCCGACCTCGTGAAGAGCTATCGCATCACGAGTTATTCTTCGGGCGCCAGGCCGGTCGTACGCGTGGAAATTCTGATGGCCCAGGGCGTCGACCCTCGCCTGGAACGCAAGGACCCCGAGAATCTCACTCTGCTGGTGTCGCGCACCTCTGCGGGGCCAGCGTCCGTGACTGCGCCTGCGAAGTCGCCGGCAATGGCTCCCATTGTGGCCAAGGCTGCCGACATAACTCAGGAAAACGGGGTTTCTCCCTCGATCCGCCAGATTCATCTTACTCAGGATGCCGGGCGAACCGAGGTTAATATTTCCGGATCGGGAGTTCTGACCTACCACGCAATGCGGCTCCACAATCCCGATCGGTTGGTTCTGGATTTCGCAAATGCGCATCTCAGGACTTCCGAAACCCATCTTGCGAGCAATCTTGACCCAGTCCGCGAAATTCGCTTCGCTCAGTTCACGCCCGAAGTTTCGCGTGTCGTGATCGATCTGCGCCAGCCGGCGGCTTACAACATCGTTCAGGACGGCGATACGGTCAGCGTATCTTTTTCGCTCAAGGCGGTTTCGTCTGGCGCGGCGCAATCCGATTCCTCGGACCAATCGACCGGCGTGGTCAAGATAAAGGCACCGGCGTCAAGCAATCCGGCTGCCCTGCAGCATGAGACTTCGGCGACAAAGCCCGGCGAGGTTCCCGCGCCGGCTGCTGTGTTGCCGGTCGCGTTGACGAGGACCTCGGTGGCTCTCGCGACCCCTTCGGCGGACGCCAAGGCGGCATCATACAAACCTGCCGATGAACCAGTCTCAACAGCTACACCTGCTGCGCAGCCGACCACTGGGCCGGCCTCACCGCTCGCAGAAACTGCGGCGGTTGCCCAAGCTCCCGCAGCGGCTCCCGCGACGGCCAAGTTTACGGGCGAGCCCATTTCGGTGAACCTCAAGGATGTGGATCTGCGCGATTTCTTCCGGCTGATCCATGAAATCAGCGGGCTGAACGTCGTGCTGGATCCGAATGTGAAGGGATCGCTGACCATCGTTTTGGACGACGTGCCATGGGATCAAGCCCTCGACATCGTCCTCAAGAACAACGATCTCGATAAGCAGTTGGATGGAAACGTCCTGCGCATCGCGACGCGGGCCACCTTGCAGAAAGAGGCGGAAGAAAGCCGGGATCTGGCCAAGGCACAGGCCGAAGCGGCCGACGTCGTTACCACGACGCGCGTGCTGAGTTACGCGAAGGCGACCGACCTTTCGGGTACGCTTAAGCAGTTTCTCTCGTCGCGCGGCGATATCATTGCCGATGATCGCTCCAACACGCTCATCATTCGCGACATTCCGAGCACGTTGCCGGTGCTCGACAACCTGATTCGACAGCTCGATCGCAGGTCGCAGCAGGTCGAAATTGAGGCCCGTGTTGTTGCTGCTAACCGCTCGTTCTCGCGCGAAATCGGCAGCCAGTTTGGCATCTCCGCGGCCGGAGGAAACCCGACAAGCTTCTTGAGCGGTGCGACCTCGGTCGGGACCAGCCCGATCGTTCACTTTCCACCGATCCCTCCGGTCATCGTCTCAAGCGGCAGCACGACGGGGACCCCGACTTCCGGATCAATTCCTCTGAACTCGAACTTGCCGGCGAGCGTTCCGACGAGCGGCTTTTCATATTCCTTCGGGACCAACAACTTCGCGCTCGACTTGATTATCACCGCGGCGGAGGATAAGGGTGTCGGCAAGCTGTTGTCGAAGCCCAAGGTAATCACGCAGAACAATCAGAAGGCGAGCGTAAAGCAAGGAACCAAGATTCCGGTTCAGACAGTCGTGAACAATACGGTATCGGTGCAGTTCGTGAACGCGGTTCTCGAACTGGATGTGACTCCCCAGATTACGGCGGATGGCACGATCTACATGGACGTGACGGTCGAAAACGATCAGATCGATCAGGGGATTCCGCGGATCGAGGGCATCCCGGCGATCGACACGCAGGCGGCGGAAACGAAGGTCACCGTCAACGACGGCGCGACGGTGATGATTGGCGGAATTATCGTCACCCAGCAACACACCGATATCCAGCAGGTTCCGCTGTTCGGGAGCGTTCCGGTGATCGGCAATCTGTTTAAACACACGACGGTCAGCTCCTCTTCTCAGGAATTGCTGTTCTTCCTGACGCCTCGGATTCTCCCGAGCTAAGCTTGGGCGGAAGGATGGGGGCGAGGGGATCGGCTGCCTGACGTGGCGGCGAAATCGGCAAAGCAGAGTTCAGGCCGGAGCGGGTTCGAAGAACGAACGAACCGGCTCCGGCTTTCGTTTCCCACACTCGGAGTCGATTCGATCCTCGTTTCGCACCTGCCGAACATCCAGTATCTCTGCGGCTTCACGGGCAGCGCCGGGTTGCTGCTGATCGACGAATCCAAAGCCACGCTTTTTACCGACAGCCGCTACACGTTCCAGGCGCGGCAGGAAGTGCACGGGGCGCGCGTCCACATAGCAAAGCAAGGCCTGCTGCGCGCAGTCGGCGAAGAGTTGAAGTCTCAACGCCGCCGGCGCGCCGTGGCCTACGCGACCGCCCAGACAACGGTGGCACAGAAGCAGACCATCGACACAATTGCGCGGGGCAGGGTGCGGTGGGCCAGCGACGAGAACGTGGTCGAAAAGCTTCGCGCAGTGAAGGACGCTGGCGAACTCGCACGAATGCGCGACGCCGCGCATCTGATCAGTGGCGTTTTTCGCAAGGTTCTGCCGCTCATTCGCCCGGGGACCTCCGAACTCGATCTGGCCGCCGAGATTGAATACAGCATCAAGATAATGGGCGGGTCCGGTCCCTCGTTCGAGACAATCGTCGCCTCGGGCCCGCGTTCCGCGTGGGCTCACGCGCGTCCCACCTCGAAGCGCCTCGCCAAAAGCGAATTGGTCGTCCTCGACCAGGGTGCTATACTCAAAAATTACTGCAGTGACATGACGCGGACGGTGTTCGTTGGGCGAGCGCCGGCCAGGATTCGGCGATTGTATCGAGCCGTCCTGCAGGCCCAGGAAGTCGCGAAGCAGGTGATCCGGTCCGGCGTCAAGGCTGGAGA
>Ga0187815_10001335_pt1 | contig 11649 bp, 12 predicted proteins | sample NC_S_5_FD_132962 | JGI IMG/M metagenome (GOLD analysis project Ga0187815, IMG submission 132962) | Wetland sediment microbial communities from Neuse River Estuary, North Carolina, USA - ASW-S_5 | ecosystem: Environmental > Aquatic > Freshwater > Wetlands > Sediment | place: USA: North Carolina...
AGGAGCGGGCGATCCCGCTCGCCTGGGACCTGGCCACCAAGCCGGTCGAGGCGGGCGGCTTCGGGCTCGACCCGGAGCGGATCTGGGCGACGGTCTATCTCGACGACGACGAGGCGTACGACATCTGGCGGCGGACCGGCGTGCCGGTCGAGCGGATCGTGCGGCGCGGCAAGGCGGACAACTTCTGGTCGATGGGCATCCCCGGCCCGTGTGGTCCCTGCTCGGAGCTCTACTACGACCGGGGCCCGGCCTACGGGCGTGAGGGTGGCCCGGAGGTGGATGAGGACCGCTACCTGGAGTTCTGGAACCTCGTCTTCATGCAGTTCGAGCGGGGTCCCGGCGTCGGCAAGGAGGACTTCCCGATCCTCGGCGACCTGCCGGCGAAGAACATCGACACCGGCATGGGCCTGGAGCGGATGTCCTCGATCCTCCAGGGCGTCGACAACCTCTACGAGATCGACGAGGTCAAGCCGATCCTGGACCGGGCCGCCGAGCTGACCGGCAAGCGGTACGGCGTGCGCTCCGGCCACGCGGCCAGCGAGTCGCACCCGGACGACGTCCGGCTGCGGGTGATCGCCGACCACGTGCGTACCGCGCTGATGCTGATCGGTGACGGGGTGACCCCGTCGAACGAGGGCCGCGGCTACGTGCTGCGCCGGATCATGCGCCGCGCCATCCGGTCGGTCCGCCTCCTCGGCTACCAGGACCGGGCGCTGCCTGAGCTGCTGCCGGTGGCCCGGGACTGCATGGCCCCGTCGTATCCCGAGCTGGCCGAGGAGTTCGGCCGGATCTCCCAGTACGCGTACGCGGAGGAGGACGCCTTCCTCGCCACGCTGCGCGCCGGCACCACGATCCTGGACACCGCCATCGCCGAGACCAAGTCGGCGGGGCAGAAGTCGATCTCCGGTGACAAGGCGTTCCAGCTGCACGACACGTACGGCTTCCCGATCGACCTGACCCTGGAGATCGCGGCCGAGCAGGGGCTCCAGGTCGACGCGGACGGTTTCCGCCGGCTGATGGCCGACCAGCGCGGCCGGGCCAAGGCGGACGCGCAGGCGCGTAAGACCGGCCACACCGACGTGTCGGCGTACCGGTCGGTGCTCGACGGCGGCGGGCCGGTGGAGTTCACCGGCTACACCGAGCTGAACCGGGAGTCCCGGGTGCGGGCCCTGCTCGCCGGCGGAGCCGAGGTCGGCGCGGCGGTCGAGGGGGACACCGTCGAGCTGGTGCTCGACACCACCCCGTTCTACGCCGAGGGCGGCGGCCAGCAGCCGGACCAGGGCCTGATCACGGTCGGCGGCGGCCAGCTCGAGGTCTTCGACGTGCAGCAGCCGGTGCCGGGCCTGATCGTGCACCGGGCCAAGGTGGTCCGGGGCGAGGTGCGCGCCGGGGAGACCGGGTACGCCGAGATCGACGTGTCCCGGCGGCGGGCGATCTCCCGCTCGCACACCGCCACCCACCTGGTGCACCAGACCATGCGCAACTTCCTCGGCGAGTCGGCCACCCAGGCGGGTTCGCTGAACGCGCCGGGCCGGCTGCGGTTCGACTTCAACACCCCGACCGGGGTGGCGCCGAGCGTGCTGCACGACGTGGAGCAGCAGGTCAACGAGGTGCTCCTGGCCGACCTGGAGGTGCACGCCTTCGTCACCACGCAGGAGGAGGCCCGCCGGATCGGGGCGATGGCGCTCTTCGGCGAGAAGTACGGCGAGCGGGTCCGGGTCGTCGAGGTCGGCGACTACGCCCGGGAGCTGTGCGGCGGCACGCACGTGGCCCGTTCGGCCCAGCTCGGCCTGGTCAAGATCCTCTCGGAGGCGTCGGTCGGTTCCGGTGTCCGCCGGATCGAGGCGCTGGTTGGCATGGACGCGTTCGGCTTCCTGGCCCGCGAGCACCTGCTGGTCTCCCGGCTCGCCGAGCTGTTCCGGGTCCCCGGCGACCAGGTCGCCGACCGGGTCGAGCAGGCCGTCACCCAGCTCCGCGACGCGGAGAAGGAGCTGGAGAAGCTGCGCGCCCAGCTGGTGCTGGGCGGGGCGGCGGCGCTCGCCGGGCAGGCGAAGGACGTGCACGGCGTCGCGTACGTCGGCACGGAGGCGCCCGAGGGCGCGGCCACCAACGACGTGCGGACCCTGGCCCAGGAGATCCGGGGCCGGATCGACCCGGCCCGTCCGGCGGTGGTCGCCGTGGCCGCCCGTGCGAACGGCAAGGCGTCCCTGGTGGTGGCCGTCAACCAGGCCGCCCGGGGGCGGGGCCTGACCGCGAAGGACCTGGTGAAGGCGGCCTTCTCCGGTCGTGGCGGCGGCAGTGACGACCTCGCCCAGGGCGGTGGCCTGCCCGCCGCGGAGGCGCCGAACCTGCTGCTCACCGTGGAGAAGGCGATCGCCGAGGCGTGATGGACGCACCGATCGAGGGCCAGGGCGGACCGGATGGTCCGCCCTGGCCCGTGCCGGAGGGGAAGTGCCCGGTAGATGGCTGAACTGACCCGTGGCGTACGGCTCGGGGTCGATGTCGGGCAGGTCCGGGTCGGGGTCGCCCGGTCCGATCCGCACGGCATCCTGGCGACCCCGCTGGTGACCCTCGCCCGTGACCTGACCGCGGCGCCGGATACGGTGCCCACCGACATGGCCGAGCTGGTCCGGCTGGCCGCCGAGCACGAGGCGGTCGAGATCGTGCTCGGCCTGCCGGTCAACCTCGCCGGAAAGCATGGCCCGGCGGCGGCGAACGTCTCAGCGTACGCTGACCGATTGGCTGATGTAATGGGGCCGATTCCGGTGACGCTGACGGACGAGAGGATGTCGACCGTGGTCGCGAGCCGTAGGCTGGCCGAACGGGGCGTCCGGGGAAAGCGCCAACGGGCGGTGGTCGACCAGGCCGCCGCGGTGGAGATTCTGCAGAGCTGGCTGGACGCACAGCGGAGGCGGACGCAATGATCGACGACCTTGACCTGGTGTTCGATGAGCAGGACAGGGGGGAGAAGGGCCGGCACCGGCGCAGCGCCGTGCGTAAGCGCAACGGCAGGTCGGGCGGCGGCCGGGGCAAGACAGTCTTCGCTCTCCTGATGGCGCTCGTGCTGCTGGGTGGCATCGGCGGCGGCGCGTACGTCGGGTTCGACCGGATCCGTAACTACTTCGTCACCCCGGACTACGACGGTCCGGGTTCGGGCGAGGTTCTGGTCCAGGTGAAGAAGGGCGACACGCTCACCGACATCGGCAACACGCTGTACGACGTCGGGGTCGTGAAGAGCACCAAGGCGTTCATCGAGGCCGCCGACGCGAACTCCCGCAGCAAGAACATCCAGGTCGGCAGCTACAAGGTCCGCAAGCAGATGAAGGCCGCCGATGTGGTCAACCTGCTGCTCGACCCGAAGAGCCGGGTGGTCAACGGGGTGACCATCCCCGAGGGCACGATCAGCCTGAACATCTACGCGATCCTCTCCAAGGAGACCAAGATCCCGGTCGCCGACTTCAAGAAGGCCGCGGCGGATCCGGTCAAGCTGGGCGTTCCGGCGTTCTGGTTCAATCGCAACGACGGCAAGAAGGGCCCGAAGAGCATCGAGGGCTTCCTCTACCCGGCGACCTACGAGATCCCGCCGAAGGCCACCGCCGAGCAGATCCTGTCGATGATGGTGCGGCAGTTCCTTGAGGTCACCGACCAGATGGACTTCGTCAACCGGGTGCAGAAGGAACGGAAGATCTCCCCGTACGAGGCGTTGATCACGGCTTCGATCGCCGAGGCCGAGTCGGTCAACCAGGAGGACCTGCCGAAGGTGGCCCGGGTGATCTACAACCGGGTCTACACCGACAACTACCACTGCCACTGCCTGGAGATCGACAGCGCGATCAACTACTGGCTGCGGTTGCAGGGCAAGGACCCGAAGGACTCCGACGTCATCTTGCGGTCGGAGATCAATGACCCGAAGAACCCGTATCGGACGCATGGCGTGGACGGGCTCACCATCACCCCGATCAGCAACCCGGGCAAAGCGGCGCTCGAGGGGGCGATGGCCCCGCCGAACGGGGACTGGATCTACTTCATGACCATCGACCAGAAGGGCACGATGGGCTACGGCTCCAGCGACGCCGAGTACAAGCAGCTCAAGAGGACGATGTGCCAGAACAAGGTGCTGACCGGGGAGAACTGCCGATTTTGAGGGCGGCCGTCGTCGGTAGGCCGATCGCCCACTCGCTCTCTCCGGTCATCCACGAGGCGGGGTACGCGGCGGCCGGGCTGACCGGGTGGTCGTACACCCGGATCGAGTGCGCGGCCGACGAGCTGGCCAGCCTGGTCGCGGGCCTGGGCCCGGAGTGGGCCGGGCTGTCGGTGACCATGCCGGGCAAGGAAGCGGCGCTCGCGGTGGCCGACGCGGTCTCGCCGGTCGCCGCCGCCGTCGGCGCCGCCAACACCCTGGTACGCCGACCCGACGGCACCTGGTACGCCGACAACACCGACGTGACCGGCATGGTCGACGTGCTCACCGCCGCCGGCTGCGCAGCGGGCGCCGTAGTGACCGTGCTCGGCGCGGGCGGCACCGCCCGGGCCGCCCTCGCCGCGGCGGCCCGGATCGGCGCGGCCGAGGTGACCGTGGTGGCCCGCCGCCCCGAGGCGGTCGACGCGCTGCGCCCGGTGGCCGACGCGGTCGGCGTGCCGCTCGCCGGCGCGGACTGGGACGGGGCACCGGCGCACGCCCGCGCCGACCTGGTGATCTCGACGGTGCCGAAGGGGGTGGCCGACCCGCTCGCCGGGCATTTCGACTGGCGGCCCGGGTCGGTCTTCTTCGACGCGCTCTACGACCCCTGGCCCACCCCGCTCGCCACGACGGCGCTCGCCGCCGGCTGTCGGGTGGTCTCCGGACTGGACCTGTTGCTGGCCCAGGCGGTCGGCCAGTTCGAGCAGTTCACCGGCGTCCCCGCCCCCCGCGAGGCGATGGCCGCCGCCCTCGCCGGTGCGCACGCCGCCTGACGAGGGTCCGGTGGGCGGGACGCGGTGGGCGGAGCATCGGGGCGGGTGCCGGGCGTGACAGACTGGCCGCTGTGTTGCGCTGGCTGACTGCAGGTGAATCGCACGGACCCGCCCTCGTCGCGCTGCTGGAGGGGGTGCCCGCCGGCATCGAGCTGACCACCGGGGAGATCTCCGGTGAGCTGGCTCGCCGCCGGCTCGGCTATGGCCGGGGCGCCCGGATGTCGTTCGAGCAGGACGAGGTCGAGATCATCGGCGGCCTGCGGCACGGCGTCACCCTGGGCAGCCCGGTGGCGATCCGGGTCGGCAACTCCGAGTGGCCCAAGTGGCGCACCGTGATGGCCGCCGACCCGGTCGATCCGGAGGAGCTGGCCAGGCAGGCCCGCAACGCCCCGCTCACCCGCCCCCGCCCTGGCCACGCCGACCTGGCCGGCATGCAGAAGTACGGTCACACCGACGCCCGCCCGATCCTGGAGCGGGCCAGCGCCCGCGAGACGGCCGCCCGGGTCGCCGTCGGCACGGTCGCCAAGGCGCTGGTGCGGCAGGCGCTCGGCATCGAGATCGTCTCCCACGTGGTGGAGCTGGGCCCGGTCGCGGTCAAGCCCGGCCTGCGCCCGACCCCCGAGGACGCCGCCCGGATCGACGCCGACCCGCTGCGCTGCCTCGACCCGGAGGCCAGCGCCCGGATGGTCGCCGAGGTCGACGCCGCGAAGAAGGACGCCGACACCCTCGGCGGCGTGGTCGAGGTGCTCGCGTACGGGGTGCCGCCGGGCCTGGGCAGCCACGTGCAGTGGGACCGGAAGCTGGACGCCCGGCTGGCCACCGCGCTGATGTCGATCCAGGCGATCAAGGGCGTGGAGATCGGCGACGGCTGGCAGCAGGCCCGCTCCCGTGGCTCCGAGGCGCACGACGAGATCCTGCCCACCGCCACCGGCGTACGCCGGGTGACCGACCGGGCCGGGGGCCTGGAGGGCGGTATCACCACCGGCGAGCCGCTGCGGGTGAAGGCGGCGATGAAGCCGATCTCCTCGCTGAACCGGGCGCTGTCCACGGTCGACGTCGTCACCGGTGAGCCGGCCACCGCGATCAACCAGCGTTCCGACGTCTGCGCCGTGCCGGCCGCGGCCGTGGTGGCCGAGGCGATGGTGGCCCTGGTGCTGGCCGAGGCGGCGGTGGAGAAGTTCGGCGGCGACTCGGTCGCCGAGATGCGCCGCAACCTCGCCGGCTACCTCGACTCGTTGGTGATCAAATGAGCAGCCGGCCGGTCTGTGTGCTGGTCGGGGCACCTGGCTCCGGCAAGACCACGGTGGGGCTGGCCCTCGCGGACGCGCTCGGCGTGGCGTTCCGGGACACCGACGCCGACATCGAGCAGCTCGCCGGCAAGCCGATCCCGGAGATCTTCGTCGACGAGGGGGAGGCGCACTTCCGTACCCTCGAACGGGCGGCGGTGGCGGCGGCGCTGGCCTCGCATCCGGGCGTGCTCGCCCTCGGCGGCGGCGCGGTCCTCGCCGAGGAGAACCGCGCCGCGCTGGTCGGGCACACCGTCGTGCATCTGTCGGTGGAGCTGGCCGACGCGGTGAAGCGGGTCGGCCTGGGGGCCGGCCGGCCGTTGCTGGCGCTCAACCCGCGAGCCACCCTCAAATACCTGATGGAGCAGCGCCGTCCGCTCTACGCGGAGGTGGCGACGGTGACCGTGGTGACCGACGGGCGTACCCCGGAGGAGATCGCCACCGAGATCCTGGCGGTCCTCAAGCACTGACCTGATCCCCGCGACCCACAGTGGACTGTGCCAGGGCATACTACTTAGCGCGTTCCTGTGCTTACCGACGGGGTGGGTGGATGGACTTCGACATGTGGATCCGGGCGCTCAAGGCCGCGCGGGCGAGCGCGGACGTCTCCCAGGAGCGGATGGCGAGCCTGGTCAAGTGGAGTCCGTCCACCGTCGCGGCGATCGAGACCGGCCGGCGGAGGCCGACCAGGGAATTCGCGATCGCGGCGGACCAGGCGCTGGAGACCGGTGGCCTGCTGACCGAACTGCTGGAGGCGGCCGACCGGGAACGCTCGCCGAGCTGGTTCGCCTCGTGGCGTTCCCACGAGTCGCAAGCCGTGCGGCTGCGCGCCTTCGAACCCTGTCTGATCCCGGGGCTGCTCCAGACCGAGGAGTACGCCCGCGCGATCATCTCGGCCGGCGGCTTGAACCCGGCGGACCAGGTGGACGAACTGGTCAGCGTGCGAATGGAGCGGCAGCACCTGCTGACCCGTGACAACCCGCCGGAACTCGTCGCCATCCTGGACGAGAGCGCGCTGCGCCGGCCGGTCGGTGGCCCTGCGGTGCTGGATGCCCAGCTCGGGCACCTGCTGGGGATCGCCAGGCTCCCGCACGTCCGGCTCCACGTCATTCCCACCGATGTCGGCGCGCACGTCGGGCTTGCGAGCGGGTTCATTCTGGCGGACCTGCCCGGTGACGAGCAGGTGCTCTATCTGGAGACCGCAGCCCGGGGTCAGGTCGTTGACGACCCGGACGCATTGCGCCTGATTCGGCGCAAGTGGGATAGCCTGCTCGGTGAAGCTCTATCCGAGCGGGCCTCGTTGGATCTGATCACGAAGCTGAAGGTGACCCCATGATCACCACCGATCGCCCTCGTTGGCGGACGTCGACCCGGTCCGCAGATGGTGGTGGTAACTGCGTCGAGGTCGCGGACAACCTGCCGGGCCGGGTGCTGGTTCGGGACAGCAAGGACCGGCAGGGGCCCGTGTTGACCTTTGGGCCCGCAGCTTGGCGCGCATTCCTCGGGTACGCCAAGGCCCGCTCGTAGTCCGGCCGCAGCGCCGGCCTGGGGAGTACACCCCTTGTCGCTCCCTTTGGACCTGATAGCGCAAACGAATCAGGCGCGCCCGGCCGAGTGCGTGATTCGTTTACGGCATCAGCTCCAAAGGGAGCGAGAACCTTACTGTCCAGGGCGCCCGGCGACGTAGCCCGACCCTGCCTTCGTCTGGTCCGATCCCGCCACGTTGTGGACACCCGCCGCTCGGGATCGTCCGCTCGACTAGGCTGCCCGCGATGGACGACGTGACCCGGATCCCGGTCGGCGGCGAGCGGCCGTACGACGTGCTGGTGGGGCGTGACCTGCTCGACGCGCTGCCGCCGCTGCTGCCCGGCGCCTCCCGGGTGGCGGTGCTGCACACGCCGGCGCTGAAGGCGCTGGCCGACGCGCTGGGCGAGCGGCTGCGCGCGGCCGGGATGGCCCCGCTGCCGATCGAGGTGCCGGACGCCGAGGCCGGCAAGCACGTCGACGTGGCCGCCGCCTGCTGGGACCGGCTCGGCGAGGCCGGGTTCACCCGTACGGACGCGGTGGTCGGCGTGGGCGGCGGCGCGGTCACCGACCTGGCCGGCTTCGTCGCGGCCTGCTGGCTGCGCGGGGTGCGCTGGGTGCCGGTGGCCACGTCCCTGCTGGGCATGGTCGACGCCGCCGTCGGCGGCAAGACCGGGATCAACACCGCGGCCGGCAAGAACCTGGTCGGCGCGTTCCACCCGCCGGTGGGGGTGCTGGCCGACCTCGCCACCCTGGACAGCCTGCCCCCGGTCGACCTGGCCGCCGGGCTGGCCGAGGTGGTCAAGTGCGGCTTCATCGCCGACCCGGTGATCCTCGACCTGGTCGAGCGGGATCCGGCCGCCGCGCTCGACCCGACCGGGCCGGTGGCCCGGGAGCTGATCGAGCGGGCCGTGCGGGTCAAGGCGGACGTGGTCGCCGGAGACCTCCGCGAGTCCGGGGTACGCGAGGTGCTCAACTACGGGCACACCCTGGCGCACGCGATCGAGAAGGTGGAGGGGTACCGCTGGCGGCACGGTCACGCCGTCGCGGTGGGTCTGGTCTACGCGGCCGCCCTGGCCCGGCTCGCCGGCCGGCTGGACCCGGCCACGGCCGAGCGGCACCGTGCCGTGCTGGGCCTGCTCGGGCTGCCCACCGGCTACCGGGCCGACGCCTGGCAGCGCCTGCTGGCCACCATGCGGGTGGACAAGAAGGCCCGGGGCAACACCCTGCGCTTCGTGGTGCTGGACGGGCTGGCCCGCCCGGCGATCCTGGAGGGCCCCTCCGACGAGTTGCTGGCGTCCGCCTACCAGGAGGTTTCCGGGTGAGGGTCTACGTGCTGAACGGGCCGAACCTGGGGCGGCTCGGCACCCGCCAGGTCGACGTGTACGGGCTGACCAGCTACGCCGACCTGGTGACGATGTGCGTCGACACCGGCCGGGAGCTGGGGCTGGACGTGGTGGTCCGGCAGACCGACGCCGAGCACGAGCTGTTGGGGTGGCTGCACGAGGCGGCCGACGAGGGCGCGGCGGTGGTGCTCAACCCGGCCGCCTGGTCGCACTACTCGATCGCGGTCCGGGACGCCTGTGCCCTGCTCCGCGCACCCCTGGTCGAGGTGCACATCTCCAACATCCACGCCCGGGAGGAGTTCCGGCACCACTCGGTGGTCTCCGCGGTGGCGACCGGGGTGATCTGCGGCCTGGGCGTGGACGGCTACCGGCTGGCCCTGCGCCACCTGGCGGCCCGGCCGGCTCCCGAGGCACCTGATCGCTCTGCGTGATGTTCGGCACGTTTTCGGCCGGTTCGGCCGGTCGGCCGCCGGGTGGGGCGTGCAGCGCGGCGGAGCGGGTTCGACGCAGCGAGTAGAATTCCTGGGTCTGTCCGCCAATTGATGATCAAGGCAGGAAATGGCCACCACCAACGACCTCAAGAACGGCCTGGTGCTCAACCTCGACGGCGAGCTGTGGGCCGTCGTCGAGTTCCAACACGTCAAGCCCGGCAAGGGCGGCGCGTTCGTGCGCACCACGCTGAAGAACGTGCTGTCCGGCAAGGTGGTCGACAAGACCTTCAACGCGGGCACCAAGGTTGACACCGCGACCGTGGACAAGCGCACCATGCAGTACCTGTACGCCGACGGCGAGGACTACGTCTTCATGGATCTGGAGACGTTCGACCAGATCACCGTGCCCGGCGGGACCGTCGGCGAGGCGGCCAACTACCTCCTCCCGGAGGCCGAGGCGACCGTCGCCACCCACGAGGGTGTGCCGCTCTACATCGAGCTGCCGACCTCCGTCGTGCTGGAGATCACCTACACCGAGCCGGGTCTGCAGGGCGACCGGTCGACCGGCGGCAACAAGCCGGCCACCGTCGAGACCGGCGCGACCGTCCAGGTGCCGCTCTTCATCACCACCGGCGAGAAGATCAAGGTCGACACCCGCGACGGCCGTTACCTCGGCCGCGCCTGATGGCCGAGGGTCCCAAGCAGCAGATGCCGGCGCGCCGCAAGGCGCGCAAACGGGCGTTGGACGTGCTGTTCGAGGCCGATCTGCGGGACCGGCCGCCGGTCGAGGTGCTGGCCGGCTACCTCGAACGGATCGAGAAGCCCCACCCGGAGCACCTCGGTTACGCGGTGGGCCTGGTCGAGGGCGTCGCGGCGCACCTCGACCGGATCGACGAGCTGATCGCCAGCTACGCCGAGGGTTGGACGCTGGACCGGATGCCGACGGTCGACCGCAACCTGGCCCGGATCGCCGTGTACGAGCTGCTCTACGTCGACGAGATCGACGACGGGGTGGCGATCAGCGAGGCCGTCGAGCTGGCCCGGCAGATGTCGACCGACGACTCGCCGCGCTTCCTCAACGGCCTCCTCGGCCGGATCGCCGAGTACGCCACCCGCTGACCGGCGCAAGCCGCGTCACACCGACCACGAAAGGGCCCGTGCCGGACGGCACGGGCCCTTTCGGTGGCGACAGCGGTCAGTTCGCGAAGAACGCCCGCGGGTCGGCGACCAGCACACCGTGCTCGGTGAGCCGCTCGATCAGGCCCGACGGCGAGGCGTCGTAGACGATCGCGAGGGCGCGCAGGTCGTCGGCGCGGATGGAGAGCACCCGGCCGTTGTAGTCGCCGCGCTGCTGCTGGATGGCGCGGGCGTACCGGGCGACGTAGGCCAGTTCCTCGGAGACGTCGTCGTAGAGGCGCTCCAGGTCCAGGACGATCTTGCTGGTCGGCTCGTGCCGCACCCCGCTGCCGTCGGGCAGCAGCTCCGAGACGGGAACGCGGTAGAACTCGGCCAGTTCCGCCAGGCGGGACACGGTGACGGCGCGGTCGCCACGCTCGTACGAGCCGACAACCACGGCCTTCCACCGCCCGTTCGACTTCTCCTCCACCCCCTGCAGGGACAGACCCTGCTGCTGGCGGATGGAGCGCAGGCGGGCGCCCAGCGACTTGGCGTATTCAGAGGGCATTCGGACACTCCCAGTGCTGCTCGGGGTTCACCCAGCTATCGCTACGGAGCGTGACGGTACGGGGATTGCGACCCTTGGTCAAGTGCCCGTGGCCTTACCGTTGGGGAGCCTGGGGGAGGTTATCCGCATTTCTGCCGTCCTGACCCGGGGGTCAGTGCCGGCGACGGCCGGCCCGGTGACCGCTGGTAACGTGGCGTGAAGCCCCGGTCCGGGCCCCGCACGGCCCGCCGGAAATCCAGACGTCCTTTAACGACCCGTCCCGTGAGGCGGGGAAGGAGGTCCGCCGTGGCCTACCCACCGGCTGCCCAGTCGTCGCCGCCACGACAACCCTCGGTGAAGGTGATCCTCGCCGCAGCGGACGTGTCGCGGGTGGTCGACCGCATCGCCCACCAGATCCTGGAGAAGACCCAGGGCGCCGCCGACAC
>Ga0187815_10001339_pt1 | contig 11619 bp, 10 predicted proteins | sample NC_S_5_FD_132962 | JGI IMG/M metagenome (GOLD analysis project Ga0187815, IMG submission 132962) | Wetland sediment microbial communities from Neuse River Estuary, North Carolina, USA - ASW-S_5 | ecosystem: Environmental > Aquatic > Freshwater > Wetlands > Sediment | place: USA: North Carolina...
AGCTGATTGCTCCCACCATGATATCGACAGCACCCCTTGGGCACGGAGCGCAGAGGGGGAATATGCTTTTGTCTCAAAACTTAGGCGGTTTGTGAAGTTTTTGGCGAGCAAGTTGAACTAGTGGCACCTGAGATAGGCCTGCCGCCGTGCGCCGAAGCGTTGCCGGATGCCTTACGGATTTATGGAATTGAAATTCAAGCCGAGTGTTCCGACTCGGGGCGCGTTACCACTGGATCGTTCCTGCTGAGCATTGGCTGCGTGTAGCCGTACCGACCACCAATTGCGAGACATCGCGTAAGACCCGCGCCGGTGGGTCAGACCTTGAGCGCCACGGCGTAGCCGGTCAGCAGACCATGGAAGAACGCCCGGCGAGCTTTTTCGCTGGAATTCTTGTAATGCCGCGTCGCGTCGGCACCGGCCTGAAGCAGCCGCTCCCGTTGCCGCCGGTTTGTGCCGCTCATGAGCTTCTCGACCAAAACGCGGACCGCGTCCTCGTCGGCTATCGTGAACTTATGTGGATGGCGAATCATCCTGCACCTCCGTCACAAACATTAGATCATCGTTTGAACAGCATCGTCGCAAGTTTCGGGCCGCGTTTGGGATCGGCCTTCTTGTTGAAGAACCGTGGTTGTCTCTGCCGCCCGCCCATTTCAATTCTTTCAACCATTGCCAGAAGGGTGTCCCGGGTTCAGAGGCAGTTGGCGGGCCGCGAGTCCGTGAGTATACGGACAGCAAGTGTGTTCTCAACTTAACGGCGCGATGCAGGGTCTTGTCTCTCTGTTCTTGAAACAACTTCAAAAACGCCTGCGAACTGTTCATTTCGGCGTATCTTCGATACAACGAAACGGAGTTAGTCCAGAAACTCCATGAAGAAATGGCGGTGTCTAGTCTCACTTACCGTCAACGACGATGACTATCAGACTGAGCAAGCGCTTACCACCGAAGAAACTGCGCGACGACTAGGTGTTGAGGTCCAGATTCTGTACGCGGAAAACGATTCTATTACACAGAGTCAGCAGTTGTTGACTGCGATTCTATCTCGTCCAGATTCGCGGCCCCACGGCATTATCTTTGAGCCGGTCGGAGGGACGGCTCTGCCGAAGTGTGCTCATGCCGCTGTGCCCACTGGAATCGGGTGGGTCGTGCTCAATCGCGAGGCCCCCTATCTGCCGGAACTGCGCAAAACAAGCTGTGGACCGGCGCGATCCTGCACGCCAGCCACAACCTCTATATTCAGGGCATCTTCACGCCGTTGACACGGAACACCGGAAAGACCGCGTGGTACATCGATGAATTCGGGTGCGTCCTGCCGCTAGTAGCTATCGCGTTCGCCGTCTATTTCTGGACCGGGCGCAAAAAACCGTTGGCAGAGAGGCTGGAAGCGGTGTCAGAGCCTGCGATGATTGCCAGCAAATGAGTCAGTAGTCGTCAGGCTCGGAGCTTCCGCAAAGCCTCACCTTCCCAGCGACCATGAAATCCACCTGCCGCAGGCGGCGGCCAGAGTCCGTCGCACTGGATAACGCCCAACTTGACGACCGTGGCGTCCTCGATCAGGACCTGACGCCAGACCTCGATGAGCGTTTCTTCAAACGACGATCTCATTTCGCTGCGCATTATATGCCGATAAGCAGCCCCATACGTGCGTCGACAACGAACGGAATTATTTTTCCGCAAGCCTGTTAACAAATCGGCGGCTGGCAACGTCCTTATGCTGAGGGTCAGTGTGGCCGCAACGAGCTTCGTGAGGATGAGCGGCGGAGAGAAATCATTGTCGGCTGGGCATCCTGCTGAACTTGCGGAAGATACCGCTGCGCTCGTGCGCGAGGTACGTGGCGGAAATCCTGATGCGTTTGGGAGGTTGTACCAGCTACACGCACGCGTGGTCCACGGAATCCTGCTGGCCCGCGTTCCGCGACTGGAAGTCGATGACCTGGTACAGGAAGTTTTTCTGTCTGCCCTGCGGCAGCTTGCGACGTTGCGCGACGCGACGGCGTTTGGCGCATGGGTGGCTGCGATAGCGCGGAACCGAGCGAACGATTTCCATCGCAAGATCAAAGAGACGCTGACGCTGCCAGAACAAGACTGGTCAATCGAGAACTCGCATGCCGACGATTCGTCCCACGCGCAGGCTCTCGAAGCACTCACCGCGATTCGGAAACTGCCGGAAGCCTATCGCGAGACCCTCGTGCTGCGGCTCGTCGAAGGGATGACCGGACCAGAAATTGCCTCGCGCACAGGCCTGACGCCGGAATCAGTGCGGGTGAACCTGCATCGCGGAATGAAAATGCTGCGCGAGGCGCTAAGAAAGGGCGCAAGCCGTGAGTGAAGACTATTTGTGGGATGGAACAGGAGAACCAGACGCAGAAGTGCAGCGCCTGGAAACATTACTGGGGCGCTTCCGCCTTCCTCACGAGACTATGGAATTGCCTGCGTTTGCGGGTATGCGACGGCGAAGGAGAATGCGCTGGGCGCTGTGGGTGCCGGGCTTCGTTGCCGCCACCGCGATCATTGCCATCGTCACTGTCGTGCGGGTTTCACATCAACGGTCTACCCCGGTCGAGACTTCCGAACCCGGATGGACGGTCGAGCCACTTGCGGGTGCACCCCGGATAGGAAGCAAGGTGATGGCTAACAGTGGCCGAGCGGCCACGCTCATCGTGGGCCAGGCGCTTGAGACCGACAGACGCTCCCGTGCGAACATCTCGATTTCCTCTACCGGCGAAATTCAAGTCGATCCGGATTCCAAGGTGCGTCTCGTGGCATCCACTTCGGTGCGTAAGTGGTTGGCGCTGGATCGCGGGACGATTCACGCCATGATTTGGGCTCCTCCTGGACGATTTGTCGTCGATACGCCGTCCGCCGTGGCGGTGGACCTCGGGTGCGCCTACACGCTCCATGTGGACGAATCGGGAGCGGGCTTGTTGGAAACTACGTTCGGCTGGGTCGGCTTCAGATTGGATGGCCGCGAATCTCTCGTTCCAGCCGGAGCAGTTTGCATGATCCGCCCTCACATCGGACCGGGCACTCCCTATTTCGAAGATGCGTCGCAAATGCTGCGGGAGGCTCTGGCAAAGCTCGATTTCGATCCGGGTACAGCCGAGCAGCGCAGTTCAGAACTAACTGTCGTATTGTCCCGAGCAGGAAGACGTGATGCGTTGACTCTGTGGCATTTGCTCAGTCGCGTTGATGAATCAGAGCGTAGCCGTGTTTATGATCGGCTTGCACTGCTCGTCCCGCCTCCTCCGCATGTGACTCGCGCCGGTGTGCTGCGTCTTGACCAGCAGATGCTCGATCTGTGGTGGAACAAACTCGATCTCGGTGATATGTCGCTGTGGCGAGCGTGGGAGCACTCTTGGCCAGAAGACAAATAACAGCACTTTTCATTAACTGAGCTAGGCCATCCCCAGAAGCTGTTAACAGTTCGGTGTTCCTGAACGTCTCCATCAAAGAACCAGCCGGACTCGAAAGGAGACTCCAAGTCATGGGACGCCACTTTGAAATTGCTTTCCGATCTGCATTGTTGCTCGTTGTGTTCTCGTTCGTACTTGCGGTGCCGACACTGGCAGGGCCGCCGCTCATCTGTCATCCGATCAATATCGGTACGGCTCGATCTTTGCCATGGCCGAACGATGGCGGCAATCTCGTCGGCCTACTGGACTACGATATTAGCCACCTCGTACCAGAAACACTGTCGCTACTGGGTCCAGACACGGATGTGCTCGTCCGCATGGAGACACTGCGCCGAGCGACGATCTACGCCCAGCGAAATGCGGTGGTAGCGAAGGAACTGCTGCTGAAGCTGCACGCCCGTGCAACTGCAAATGCACATGATCCGCTGGCCGAGTTCGATTTCGGCTATCTCGTCGAGTGCTATAAGCAGGCGCAACTGGCGCGTTCAGAAGGACTCTCGGCATGGCGACACACTGAATGGTCCAATCCTGCGGCCAATGTAGACGGCTACGGCTCTGTGAAGAACGCAATCACTATGCGGGGACAAGATGGCGAGATGGAATTCGCCGCCGCGCTGATTACAGAATCGGGATCACACAAGGTCTGTCAGCAGCACATCCAGCGTGCTGTTGTCGGTGCTAAAGACAATCCGCTTTTGGCTGAGAATCTTTCCAGCCATTTCGGGAAGCAGACGGTTGCGCAGGCTCTCGCCACGTCGGAAACCAAGTAGGGACGTGAGCGAAGCCGATGGACGCCCTGGTCGGCGGCACACGACGCGGACGCGCTTGTCTACCCGACGGCAATGTGGCACGGTCGAGCCGCTTCGGTAAGGAACCACGTTCGATTCTGACTCCATTTGACTCCAATTGGAACTTGGCGGAGGCCGCAACGCCATCAGTCGCCGAGACTTAGAATTTTGAAACTTGAGTTCGACTCCCACACGCTTCCGCCAGCTTTTGTGGTTGTAGCAGCCAGCCAAATAATGCGTGTTTGCTCGCAGCATGATTTCCGGAGGAGCAGGCGAAGGGAATGCTGCGCGAACACTGCTTCGAACGGATCGGCTCAGGGTGCGGCGAGTCGCGCAGGACGAAGGTGCGGGCTCAAGGCGTGGACCATGATCAAACCGATCAGGTAGGCGGAGGCGGCAATGAAGAAGGGAATCATGTAACTGCCGGTCCATTGCAAGATGTGGCCGACCACCTCGGCGATCAACATTCCCCCAATTGCGCCGGCCATTCCGCCGATTCCGACTATAGAGGCCACGGCAGGAGGAGGAAACAGGTCGGAGGCGAGCGTAAACAGGTTTGCGGAGAAACCCTGATGGCCCGCTGCGGCAAGTCCGATGAGAAACGTGGCAGCCCATAAATCGGAAACGCGAAACACCGTCGCGATGGGCACGACGCAGAGCGCGCAGGCAAGCATGGCCCATTTTCGCGCGGCGTTGACGGAGAAATGCCGCCGGATGAGAGCCGAGGAGAGCCAGCCGCCAGCGACGCTTCCCAAATCCGAAATGACGTAAATCACCACGATGGGCAGCCCGATTTGCGTCAAGCGAAGCCCATGCTCACGCTGCAGGTAGTCGGGAATCCAGAAAAGATAGAACCACCAGATGGGATCGGTCACAAACTTCGCCAGCGCAAACGCCCAAGTCTGCTTGTGCGGCAGGAGACGCGCCCAAGTGATTTTCGCTGCGGGTTCCACCGGATCGCTGCGGATGTAGCTGAGTTCGCCCGCTGTGCAAGCAGGATGATCTTCAGGTCTGCGGTAGAAAAGCAGCCAGAGAATGAGCCAGGCGAGGCCCATGGAGCCGATCATCGCGAAGGCCCAGCGCCAGCCGAGATGGACCACGATCCAGGGCACGATCAGCGGCGTCAGCATTGCACCGACGTTCGTGCCCGCATTGAAAATGCCGATGGCCAGCGCCCGCTCTTTCTTGGGGAACCACTCGGCGACAGCCTTGATGCTAGCCGGAAATACTCCGGCTTCTCCAAATCCGAGCGCAGATCGAGCGATCATGAAGGTCGTCAGTGAATTGGCAACCGCATGGCCGATGGACGCGAGGCTCCAGAAAATCATGGCGGCGGCGTAGCCGATGCGAGTTCCCCAACGGTCGACGAGGCGGCCCACGAAAATCATGCCTAACGCATAGGCTGCTTGAAACGCGAAAACGAGGTTTCCGTAATCGATCTCGCTCCAGCCGAATTGATGCTGCAAGGGTCCTTTGAGGACGCCGAGCACCTGGCGATCCATGTAATTCTTGGTTACGCCGAGGAACAAGAGCGCGCAGATTACCCAGCGGAAGCGCCCGGCGAGTATGCCCGCCGAGTTGAGCCAGCCTCGCGCGCGCGCACGTTCGCCGGCGCGCGGCTCGCGAATCGCTTCAGCGACCATATTGTGGCCGGCACGCGGTTTCGATGCTTCGGGAGAATTGTTCACCGGCGGCTAGTGTGGCGAGTTGGAAATTCTCTGAATATGTCTTTAGACCTCCGGGGCTAAAGCCCAACTGAAGGAGCGCCACTTAATGTCGGAGCTTCCGCCACGGCGGACGCAAAAACCGCGAAAGCTCCGACCCCCTAAAAACCGTGCAACAAATTTCTGACTCAGGACACTAGTTTACAGTCCTCATCCACCGATCTCATTCTCAATGTGAAAATAGTTTCATTCGGGATACAGTTGCGCCTTGGACGGCCAATGAACGCGAGCGCTCGCTGGATTTTCTGAGCCATGAAAACTCTACGTTACCTGAAGAATCTGTGGTCGGATCAGATCGCCTCTGGACTCGATAAACCGGAGTTGCTGGTCTATCGCTCTCAACTTTTGGGCGCGGACCTGCGCATAACGAATTTCGGCGGCGGGAACACCAGTTCGAAGCTCACGCAGCAGGATCCGCTGACGGAGCAGCCGGCGCGCGTTCTATGGGTAAAAGGCAGCGGAGGGGACCTCGGCAGCATTCAGCGCAGCGGGTTCGCGACTTTGTATCTCGACAGGCTGCAGGCTCTCGAGAGGCGTTACCGCGGCCCGGCGCACGAGGATGAAATTGTCGGATATTATCCGCTTTGCACTTTTGGTCTGAACGCTGCCGCTGCGTCGATTGACACACCGCTGCACGCTCTTTTGCCGCCCGCCCATATCGATCACTTGCACCCCGATTGGGGCATCGCAGTGGCTGCTTCGGCGAATGGTCGCGAGGGGCTCGGAGAATTTAATCGCACTTATGGGCATCACCTCATTTGGGTGCCCTGGCAGCGTCCCGGGTTCGAGCTAGCGCTCATGCTTCGCGATGCGCTGCGCAAAAATCCGGAGGCGGATGGTGCGGTGCTCGGCGGACATGGCCTGTTCATTTGGGGCGACACGCCGCGGTCGTGCTACGAGAACACGCTCGGCATCATCGACGACTTCGGGCAATTTGTGCTGGGCTATGTCGAACGGGCCGGAGAAAGTCTTTTTGGCGGCGCTCGCTACCAGGCGCGCGCGGATCGCCGCGACGTTGCCATTTCGCTGTTTCCGTTCTTGCGCGGCCGCGTTTCAGGCCAGCGGAGGATGATCGGACACTACTGCGATCTCCCGGAGGTACTGCGCTTCGTGAACTCGGCCGACGCCGAAGCGCTGGCCCGGCTGGGCACGAGCTGCCCGGATCATTTTGTGCGAACCAAAATCCGGCCTCTTTTCGTGGCATGGAATCCCGCAGGCGATCCTGGGGAGCTGCCCCACCTGGTCGAGCAATCGCTCGCCGCTTACCGCGAAGATTACCGCGCTTATTACGAAAAATTCGCGGATGCCAGTTCGCCCGCGATGCGCGACCCGAATCCCACAGTCGTGCTGATTCCGGGCATTGGCATGTTCAGCTTCGGCAAAAGTAAGGCTGAAGCGCGCATCGCGGGCGAGTTCTACACAAACGCCATCCACGTGATGGAAGGCGCGACGGCAATGGACAGCGGTGAGCGTCCTTCGACCCTGCCTCAGGCTGGAGCGGCTGCACCCTCAGACGCGTTTTCCGTGCACCGAAATTATGTGGCGCTGCCACCGTCCGAGGCGTTTCGCATTGAATACTGGCAACTCGAGGAGGCCAAGCTACGTCGCCAGCCTCCCGAAAAGGAATTCAGCCGCCAGGTGATGGTGGTGGTGGGCGGCGCGCACGGAATCGGGAAAGCAGTGGCGGAAGCTGCTGCGGCGCGGGGCGCTCACGTTGCGATTCTAGATGTGGACGAAAGGGCCGCGAGCAAAACGGCCGACGCTGTAGCTGCGAAGGCTGGCAAAGAAAGTGTGATTAGCGCAGGAATCGATATTCGGAATCGGGAATGTATCCGGTCGGCTCTGGGAGAGGTTGTGGCGCATTACGGTGGGGCGGACGTGATCGTCAACACGGCCGCGATGTTCGGTTCTTCGCCGGACGGAGTAGTGCGTGATGAGCAATGGAGGGCGACGCTCGATCTGAATGTTACCGCAAATGTGCTGTTGGTGGAGGAAGCGCGCGAAATTTTCGACAAGCAAAAGCTGCCTGCAGCGATTGTGCTCACCAGCTCCGCAAATGCGGTGGTGCCGAAACGCGGCAGCGAAGCCTACGATGTGAGCAAGGCGGCCCTAAGCCATCTGGTCCGCGAGCTGGCCATCTCGCTTGCTCCGGATATTCGCATCAACGCGATCAGTCCTGCGACCGTAGTCAAAGGATCAACGATGTTCCCACGCGACCGTGTGATGGCGTCGCTGCGCAAGTACAGAATCTCGTTCGATGAGGGACAGACCGACGACGAGTTGCTGGCGTTGCTGAGCCACTTCTACGCGCAGCGCAATCTTACGAAGGCGAGCATCGAGCCGGCGGATTGCGCGGAAGCGATCATCTATCTTGCAAGCCCGCGGTCAAGGTGCACCACGGGGCACATCTTCCCGGTGGACGGCGGACTCCCGGAAGCATTCTTGCGATGAGCGGCACGACTCATGCGCGCCAATTGCCCGCGCGGCGCGTCGTTGCGGTTGATCTTGGCGCTGAGAGCTGTCGTGTGTCGCTTCTGCAGTGGGACGGACACCAAGCCACACTCGACACCGTCCATCGCTTTTGCAATGCTCCCGCAGAAAAGCAGGGGCACATGTATTGGGATCTGGCACACATTCGCGCGGGCGTTGAAGAAGGGCTGGCCTTATGCGCAAAACAAGCCGGCGGACCGATCGATTCGATCGGAATCGACGGATGGGCGGTCGACTACGTGTGGCTGGGCTCGAAATCAACGCCGCTGCGGGATCCGTTTTGTTATCGGGATCGCAGAACGGAACGGTCTCAGCAGGAATTATGGAAGAAGACTCCGCCCGAGCGCATCTATGCCCTTACCGGCATTCAGATGCTTCGATTCAACACGCTATATCAGTTGTATGCCGACCGGTGTGAAGCATTGCCGCTGGGCGAGTGCTGGCTGAATATTCCCGAATACGTTTTGCACACGCTTGGCGGACGAACAGTTTCCGAATACACGAATGCAACTCATACGCAAATGGTCGAAGCCGGGACGATGCAATGGTGCAGGGAACTATTCGATTCGGCTGGTGTGGACCTTCGGTTCGCGCCGCCAATTGTTCCGCCAGGCACAGTCGTAGGCACGCTGAAAGGACCTCTAGCTGAGCTGCCGCAATACCGGTCGACGAAACTCATCGCGCCGGCGTGTCATGACACAGGCTCCGCCGTCGCCGGGATAGCAGCAGAGGGCGACGATTGGGCGTTCATCAGTTCGGGCACATGGTCGCTGGTCGGCACGGTTCTGCCGAAGGCGTGCACGACCGACGCGGCCTATCGCCAGAATTTCAGCAATGAGGGAGGGCTGGGAGGAACGGCACGGTTCCTGAAGAATGTCAACGGGATGTGGCTGTTGGAGGAGTGCCTGCGCTGGTGGCGCGAGAAGCAGGCCGAATGGGACTTGCCACAATTGATCGAAGCGTGTCGCGGACTCGACGTGCCTCGCGAGTTGCTGGATGTCGACAATCCGGAGTTGTTGCTGAGCGGGCGCATGCCCGAGCGAATCAATTCCGTTCTGCGCAAACACGGATTCGCCGGGCTGCCGACGGATCCCAACATGGCTCCGCAGTTTGCGAATCTGATTTTTCACAGCCTGGCGCGCCGCTACGCAGAGATTCTGCGCCAAGTGAGCGAGGTGACAGGGAAGAATATCCGCAGGCTGTTTGTGGTTGGCGGAGGCAGCAGGAACGAGTACCTGAACGACCTCATTCGGAAGTATTGTGGCGTGGAAGTAATTCGCGGTCCGGTGGAATCTTCGACGGTCGGCAATGCAGCCGTGCAATTGGCGGTGCTGGACGGCAGCATCGAATCGACTTGGGGCGTGCGGGCTGATGCGGTCGCCTGCTGGAGCCGGAGGATCGCGGCGCCTGCGTAGCGCGATGGGTCAGGCGTTCAGGCGTACGAAGCGGCGCTCTTCTTGCGCGCCCCGCGCTTGCGTGCAACGCGCTCGGTGTAGCCGCTGTCTCGAAACGCACGCAGAGGGTCGACGGCAAGTCCGCGGCGTTCGCGCCATTCGCGCAGCAGCGGACGCACATCTGTTTCGAAGGCGTCCTTGAGCAAATTCTCCGCGTCGATCAAGCGCTGCTCGTTGCGGGCCGCTTCGAGCGCCTCGTGATCGATCAACGCCGCTTTGGCATAGAGTTGCTGCGCGGTCATGACGGTCTGAATCATGGCTTCGACCTTATTCTTCAGGTTATGGCTTTGATCGACCATGTAAGCGATGTCGGCGCGATGGCCGGTCTCCGACTCGTAGTGCCGAATCTCAGCGAGAATGCGGAAGACTTGATAGGGATCGATGGAACCTAAGGTGAGATCGTCATCGGCGTAGCGGCGGTCGTTGAAATGAAAGCCGCCAAGCATGTCCTCGCTCAACAGCCACGCGACAATCTGCTCGATGTTCTGCGCCTGATAATGGTGGCCGGTATCGACCAAAACGCGAGCTTGCGGCCCTGCGGCGCGCGCCAGCAACAAAGCCATGCCCCAATCCGCGACATCCGTGTGGTAAAAAGCGGGCTCGAAGGGCTTGTACTCGACGAGCAGCCGCTGGTCAGGGCCAAGCGCTGCATGCACTTCGCGGAGTCCCTCCTCCATCCAGCGCTTGCGTCGGCGGATGTTAGCGGTGCCGGGATAATTTGAGCCGTCGGCGAACCATGGCGCCACATCTCTGGATCCCAGCGCTTTCGCCAGTCCGACTGAATCCAAAATGTGCTGCAGGGCTTTCTTTCGAATTTCCGGGCGCTCGTTGGCTAACGATCCGTGCTTGTACTCCTGATCTTGAAAAACATTCGGATTGATCGAACCAGGCCGCACGCCGAACTGATCGCTGAGTTTGCGGACTTCATCGAGATTGGTTCCTGAGGGCAGGTCCCACAGCACATGAAGAGCTACGGTGGGACACACTCCCGTGAAGGAATGGACTTGTCCCGCATCGGCGAACTTTTCCGCGAGCGTGCTGGCGGCGCTATCCTGCAGAAATTTCCCGAAGCGCGTGCCGGTGTCAGCAAAACCCCAGGAGGGGAGTTCAATGCGGAATGCATCGAGGGCGGAGTGGACCAGACCGGCGGAGCGAGTCATAAGCAGCCTCCACACTCGCACTATATACGGGCCAGCGACAATTTCAATTGAAGGCTTGCGCGCGCAAGGGCGCGGGCGGGCGCAGGCGGTCACTCACACGATGCGAGGTCGTCGCGCTGCGCAATCACCAGCCGGTTAACCGGGCTGTGGCCGTCAGCTGCGGGCAGCCCGATCAGGGTTGAATCGCGGCGGCGAAACCGTCGGATTTTAGCTGCTGATTGAAGGCGGCGGTGTCGGGCCCGGTGATTGACTTGAACTTCTCGCGCGCCTGCTCGATTTTCTCCGACAGCTCCTTGTTGACGCCAATTTGCTGATCCGTAGGCGGAAGATCGGCGCCATCGCCACTGAGCTCGGAATCGAGATTGGCCAACTTACCGTAGAGCATCATGGAGTGGCGGAAACTATCCTCAACTTGGCCCGTGAGATGAACGTCGAACAGCAAGCCTTCGGCGGCGACGACTTTGTCCTCGAATTCCTTCACAGCTTTCTCGGCTTCCGCGGCTTTGGGGCCGGACAAAGCGTGATGCAGGGTTTCGACTTGCAGGCGCGTGCGTTCGAGATGGTTGATCATGTCGCCGAGGTCGTTGAGCTCG
>Ga0187815_10001341_pt1 | contig 11610 bp, 9 predicted proteins | sample NC_S_5_FD_132962 | JGI IMG/M metagenome (GOLD analysis project Ga0187815, IMG submission 132962) | Wetland sediment microbial communities from Neuse River Estuary, North Carolina, USA - ASW-S_5 | ecosystem: Environmental > Aquatic > Freshwater > Wetlands > Sediment | place: USA: North Carolina...
CCCAGAGAAGGGAGCCGCCGAGGCCATCGACATCGCGCAGGCGGCCAAGTTGGCGATCAATGTGTACGGCGACGCCTACGATGCGCAGTACGCCCGCGAGCAGATCGGCCCGCGGCGTGACCTGCCAGGTGTCGCGGTTCATCCGGGAGTGCCCCGGGCCGCTGTCTGGGCGGCGATGGCCCGCGCAGCGGTGGTTCTCTGCCCGGCGCGATGGGACGAGCCCTTCGGCATGGCCGCCGCCGAGGCACAGGCGTGCGGGACTCCGGTGGTCGCGTTCAAGCGTGGCGGGCTCGCCGAGGTCATCGCTGACGGCGTGACCGGCTTCCTGGTCACGCCGGACGACATCCGGGCCGCCGCCGATAGCGTCTTGGCGGCGGCCGCCATCTCCCGGGCGGCCTGCCGCAGCCACGCTGAATGCCATCTCGACCTGGAACGGAGTCTGGACGCTCATGAGCAGCTCTACCGGAGGGTCAGCACCGATGACGCCGGAACCGCGGCGGGCGGGTGACAGGGAGCACTGGCTGGCCGGACGGCTGGCGGTGGTCACGGGCGCCAGCAGGGGCATCGGAGCCGCGACCGCTGAGGCCATTGCCAGGGCCGGTGCTCATGTCGTGCTTGCTGCCCGCGACCGCGAGGCTCTTGCCGTCGTAGCCGGGCGCATCCGGGACGCCGGAGGCGAAGCCACGCAGGTGCCAGCGGACGTCAGCAATGCCGCAGACATCGAGCGGCTGTTTGCCGTCGCAGCGGAAGCTGGCGCTGTCGCCGCCCTGGTGTGCGCGGCCGCGATACTCGCGGTGGCGCCGTTCGCCGAAACCACGCCCGAGATCTGGGAGGAGACGCTGCGGGTCAACCTGACAGGCTCGTTCCTGTGCTGTCGCGCGGCATTCACCGCCATGCGCGCGGCGGGCGGAGGCCGGATCGTCAACATCGGCTCGCTCTCCGGTGTCTACGCAACCGAGAAGTTCCCCGGGCTGGCCGCGTACAACGTCTCTAAATACGGCGTCATCGGGCTAACAGAGGCGATCGCGGTGGAAGGCAGACAGCACGGCATCAGCGCCATCTGCGTGAGCCCGGGCGCTGTCGACACTCAGATGCTGCGCCGCGCCAATCCCGCGCTTCGTCCCGGCCTGACCCCTGCCGATGTCGCGGAGCTGATCCTCGCGCTGCTGGACAGCCCGCTAGCGCCAGCCAGCGGGGCGAACATTCCCCTGTTCTCGAACGTCCAGGCGGACTAAGCGAGCGGCCGCGGCGGCCGTTACCCGCTATCACCCAGCGACCACAAGTCCGCGTGCTCGTCGGCGAGCAGGCTGCGGGCAGGCCGGGCTCGCTGTGCCACCAGACGGGCGCACGCCGCCATCTCCGAGTCACGGTTCAGTTCCGGGTCGCCGCCGCGGTCGAGTCCGACGGCGGCCTGCACCAGCCCGTCTCTCAGGTAGAACCCGATCAGCTTCCGCTCACCCAGACTCCCGCGGATCACGAACTGATCCCATGTCGCCGCGTGGCCGACGTACTCGAGCTTGTGCTCGTACTGATCGGACCAGAACGAATGAATGTAGTCGTAGCAACTAGTCGAGCCGAGCATCGATCTCGCTGCCGCGCTGCCCTGCTTCTCGGCGTTGTTGTAGTGCTCGACGCGCACCCGGCCGAATACCGGGTGCAGCTGGTTCGCGACGTCGCCGGCCGCATAGACGTCAGGTGCAGTAGTCCGGCACAGTTCGTCTACGAGCAGGCCGTTGTCGTGCCCGGCCGGCCTGCCAGCCATGGCCGGCACAACCGGAATGATCCCGACGCCAGCGACGGCGAAGTCACAGGCCAGCCGGACACCGCTCGCGGTGATAGCCGCCTCCAGCCTGCCGGTTCCCTCAAACGCGGCAATCTGCTCTCCGGCCAGCAGCTCGACGCCGTTCGCGCGGTGGATGCCGCCGATCACAGCGCCAACCTGCTCGCCCAGCACCCGGTCGAGGGGAGCCTGCCCAGGAAAGACCGAAGTCACGTGCACTCCGAGCCGGGTCAGGGAGGCCGCCACCTCGCAGCCGATGAATCCCATGCCGACCACGACCGCGTGCCGGCCTTGGCGGGCTTCGCGCTTGATCGCGTCGCAGTCGGCGACCGTGCGCAGGTAGTGCAGGCCGGGCAGCGTGGCCCCGGGGATTTCGAGCCGCCGGTTCCGTCCGCCCGTCGCAATCAGCAGCTTCTGATACCCGAGTTCCTGGCCCGAGTCCAGCAGCACCGTATGCGTGGTGGCGTCTACGCTCACGACACTGGTTTGGCTGAGGCGCTCGATGTCGTGCTCTTCGTACCAGCTGGCCGGCCTGACATACCAGTTCTCGAGATCCTCCTCCGACCGCAGATACGTCTTGGAGAGCGGCGGCCGGCCAAATGGGACGCCCGGTTCCCGGCTGATGAGCGTCACCCGGCCGGCGTAGTCCTCCTGCCGCAGGGTCACCGCGGCGTTGGCACCGGCCAGGCCGCCGCCGGCGATCACGATCGGTCCCGAGCCGACTCTGGTAACCATTGACTACTTCTGCCCGGCGGACGCAGCAAGAACCTCGCTGCCCTCGCTCTGGCGCGAATATGCGCCTTAGAGGCATGCGTAGCAGGCGTCAATCAGGGCCCGGTTGCGCGGATTGCGCCAGCGCGGCCCCATCTGGTTCGTCACGTAGCCGAACGCTAGCCCGGCGTCGGGATCACAGAACCCGACCGAGCCTCCGGCGCCGAAGTGACCGAAGCTGGCGGGGCCGCGGCCGAGTTCGCGCTCGGCATGGGTGAGCTGGAAGCCGAGACCGAACCGCGAAGGCCGGCGCAACACCAGGTCCTCGCCGTAAACCTGTTCCTCGGTGGCGGCCGCGAGCGCGCCGCTGTCGACGATCCGGATGCCGTCGATCGCGCCGGCCGCCGCAAGCGCCGCGTACATCCTCGCCACGCCGGCCGCGGTGGCGTGAGCGTTGGCGGACGGGATCTCGGCGGTCCGCCAGGCCACCGTGTTGACAACGCCTCGGCCGGAGAAGTCCGGCGGGTTGAAGTACGCGTGCAGCGCCATCCGGGCGCCCTGCGCTGCAGCCGGGCCGAGGTCGGCTCCGGGCCCGCCAGGTGCGGCGTTCCCGGCTGGCAGCACGTAGTCCGGCGGGCCGTCACCCCACTGGAAGTCGGCGACCCGGCCCTGCTCGGCCGCCGGCAGCCCGATATGCACGTCAGCCCCGAGCGGCCCGGCCAGCTCGCGGCGCAGCAGCTCGCCCGGCGTCATGCCGGTGATCAGCCTGATCAGCTCGCCCGCCAGGAAGCCGAAGGTGTTCACGTGGTAGCCGTGCCCGTGGCCGGGCTGCCACCAGGGTGGCTCGGCTGCCAGCGCATCGGTCATCAGCTTCCAGTCCAGCATGCTGCCCGCGGGCAACGGCTCGCGCAGCGCCGGCAGGCCGGCCTGATGGCTGAGCAGCTGTCGCACCGTGACGTCCTGCTTCGCGGCCGCGCCAAACTGCGGCCAGTACCGCGTCACTCGCGCGTCCGGATCGAGCAGTCGCAGCCCGATCAGCCGGGCCGTGCACGCCGCGATCAGGCCCTTGCCGACGGAGAAGACGTTGACCAGCGTGTCCGCAGACCACGGTTGACGGCGCTCGGCGTCACTCCAGCCACCGAAGAGATTCGCCACGATTGTGCCCTGCACGGTCAGGCATACCGCGGCGCCGGACTCACCCCGTTCCCTAAAATTGCAAGCGAACTCATCCCGCACCGCGGCGAAACGCGAATCGCACCAGCCGCCGATCACCGCCTGATCCATGAGCCGTTGGCCGCCTTCCTGCCGTACCGGACGCGCGGACTGACCGGAAGTAGTCTGCCCGCAGATGACCCAGTTGCGCGACGTCGCGATCGTCGGAGCCGGCCTGCTCGGGCTGGCGGCCGGCCGCGCTATCGCGGCACGCGGCCGCGATGTCGTGCTACTCGAGCAGGCAGAGGTCGGCAGCGAGCGGGCCGGCTCCAAGGGCACGTGCCGGATCTTCCGGCTGGGCTATCCCGACCCCGGTTATGTCACGGCCGCCCGGCGGGCAGGCGAGTTGTGGCGCGAACTTGAAGCCGAAACCGGGCGCCGGATCCTGCTGCCGACGCCGCACCTGACCTTCGGTACCGGGCTGCGCGGCGTGCATGACGCCATGCGAGCGGCCGGGGCGCCGTGCGAGCTGCTGCCGGCCGCCGAGGTGGCGCAGCGGTTCCCGGCGATCAGCGTCGGCGGCCCCGCGCTGCTAGAGCCGGAGTCCTGCGTCACAGCGGTCGACGAGGCGCTCGCCGCGATGGCCGCTGGCGTTCCCGACATCCGGACCGGCGTGCGGGTCACCAGCCTGACCGATGACGGCAGGCAGGTAACGCTGCGCACCAGCCAGGGTCCGGTCACTGCCCGGGTGGCGGTCATCACCGCCGGGCCGTGGTCTAGTGGCTTGCTGGCCTGCGTCGGCGTCGCGGTACCCGGCCGGCCCACCCTGGAACAGGCTGCTTACCTCAGGCCGGCCGATCACCTCAGGCCGGCCGATAACCCGGCCAAATCGGACGACGCGGCCAAGGAGGACCAGGCCGCGCCGATCTTCATCTGCCACGGCGACCAGTCACCGTACGGGCTGCCGGTACCAGCATCGCCGCTTTACAAGATCGGGATCCACCACAGCGGTCCGGCCATCGATCCAGATGCGCAAGACCAGGCCGCCGATGCTGCGCTGGTCGCCCGGCTGGCCGACGCTGCCACCCGCCTGCTGCCGGGCTATGACCCGCAGCCGGTCAAGACCGAGCGCTGCATCTATGACAACAGCCCGGATGAGGACTTCATCCTGGACCGCGCGGGCAACGTCGTCGTCGGCTCCGGCACGTCGGGGCACGGCTTCAAGTTCGGCCCGATGTTCGGCGAATGGCTGGCAACGCTGGCGGTCGGCCAGCCCGGTGTCGCGCCGGACCCGAGGTTCGCGCTGGACCGGTTCGCGCCGCGCCAGCTAGCCCCCGGCCCGTTTGGCTAACCGTAGCTCGGCACGAGGAACTCGATGCCGACGGTGACCTTGCCGCCAGCCAGATCCGTCACGGTCAGCTCGGCGTGATAGGGCTCGGGCTGCCGCCGCAATAGCCTCAGCACCGACGCCAGTTGGCTGACCTGGTGGCGGCCGTGCCCGGCAACGAGGCCGCCAAGCACTGCCACCCGCAGCAGCGGCGCCGAGTGGCCGACCGGCAGCCCGGGGCCGGCGTCACCGAATCGCACAATATAGACAGCGTGGCCCGCCGCCAGCCGGTGCAAAACGATGAGCAGCCGCATGTCCACCCAGCCCGAGGTGAGCTCGAACCTGGCCGTCCCGTGCACATGCACCGAAGTGTCGCTGGCCAGCGCCCGGCCCGCGGCACGGCGAACTGCCCACGCGTGCTGCGCTGCGCGCACGTATGCGCTTGCGCCGTCTGGCGCGATCACGCGCACCTGCACCGATTCCTGGCCCGTGCCGAAGCTGGCAATGACCGTCGGCGCGGCGGCTGTCAGGCTGGCGCCATACTGCGTGCGCACGGTGGCGGTTGTCAGCACCAGCGTCGCGACGCCCGGCAGGGTCACACCTGGCTCGAGCACGTACTGCTGCGCACCGGGGAACCCGGCCGCGAGCAGGTATTCGCACATGACCGGATCGCAGCCAACCACGGCCTGCCGGCTCACCTGGGACGCGAACCATGCGGCCGCCGCTTGCCCGTTGGCCTTCGCCTCGATTTGCGCCTGGGTCGGCGGCGCAGCCGGCCCGCGCTGCCGGTGGTGGGCAGCCGCGGGCGTACCGGACGAGGTCAGCACCGCCGCCGACCCGGCGGCGGCCGCTACCACGACGATCGGCACGACCGCCAGGACGACCCGGCGAGACCTGCCGATCCTGCCGTGGTCGGGAACGTGCAGCACCTTGCGCCGCAGCCACAGCCGCAGCGTGGTACCGATGACCTTGATCCACGACGGATCAGCCGGCGCGGGCCGTCTCGGCGCGTCGCCGCGCGCATCGGCGCGCGCTTCGCCCACGCTGAGGCTCGGGGCCTGGCGGCGGTAGTGCGACGGCGGCGAAGTGTCACTAGACACGTGCTACTCCCAGGCCGTGAACAGTGAGGCCAACACGGCCTTATTCGGGATAGTCCAGCACATCGGGCGGGGCTCGCTCAGCAAGATCAGCCTGATTGTTACGCAAGTTTGGCTATCTGGCGCCGACCTGGCCCGCTGGCCCGAACCGCCGGCCCGCGGCCAGCCTCGAATAGATCGCCAGCGCCGCACTGACCGCATCTTTTTGAGTAGGGAACGAGGCGCTCCGGCTGCGGGCCGCCAGACCGAGCCGGCCGGCCAGCGGCTGATCATCGAGCACGGCGGCAACCGCCGTCGCGAGCGCCGCCGGGCTTCCGGCCGGGATCAGCATCGCAGCCTCGGCCCCGGTTAGCCCGGGCGTGCCGCCAACGCGTGTGGCGACGATCGGCCGGCCCGCTCGCATTGCCTCCTGCAGCACCAGCGATCGGGCCTCCCAGCGGCTGCAGACGACCACGACATCGGCCACGGCCAGTAGCGCGGGCACGTCGTCGCGGGCTCCGAGCAGCCGCACGTCAGCGCCGGCCCGGCGGGCCTGGCCGGTCAGCACGGTGCGGAGCGGACCGTCGCCCGCGATGACGGTGAGCGGCTCTGGCTTGCGGTCACGCCAGCACGCGGCCGCATCGACGAGCACGTCAAGTGCCTTCTGCGGGGCGAGCCTGGCCACGGCAAGCACGACGGGCCGGCCGTTCGCGCCGATGTCTGCCCTGGCCTTGGCTATCTCGGCGTCGGTCGGCGGCTGTGCCAGCGCAGCAGGCACGTCGAACTGCTCTGCGTCAGCCGCGCCAAGTGCGCGCAGTCGCGTCCGCAGATCTGCTGACGCGCACAGGATGACGTCGGCACGCTTAGCGCAGATTCGCTCGAGCAACCCGTAGCTGAGCCTGGCTGCCCGGCCGTCCGGCGGCGCGTTGTGCACGGTGACTACCAGGGCGGGCCGGCCAGAGCGGCCGATCCCGAGCATCGCCAGTGCGGCGAACGCGCCGGCCCGTACTCCGTGTGCATGCACCACCTCGGCACGCCACTTGCGCAGGCCGGCCCGGAGCCGGCCGATGGCGACGGCGTCACTGGCCGGCCGCGGCCGGTCACCGATGCGGACCTGGCTGAACTCGATGCCGGTACCGAACAAACCGGCAGCTTCGGGCGGGCCGAATGCGCTCACCGCCAGCCCGGCGTCGCGGCAGCCTGCGGCGAGCACGGCGACGTGGCGAGCGGTGCCGCCGGTCGCCGAGCCGAGCACGAAGGCGATCCGCATTGCGGCGTGTCCGGCCGCTGTCACTGTCTCACCGTTGTCACCGCAGGACAGCGCGGCGCACGCTGGCCAGCGCCTCGCGCAGTTTGCTGCGGTCCAGGAAGAAAGCGACTATCGCGAAGACCGCCAGCGCGCAGACGGCGGCGAGCAAGGCTACGAAAGCCTCCAATTCCGGCCCAGCCGACGGCAGGGCCGCGGCGACCGCAGCCCCCGCGCCGGCCCCGGCCGCCGCCGCGGCCAGGCCGGACACCGCCGCTCTCGCAACGCCTGCCAGTGCACCGGCACCGCGTTCCCGCCGGACCGTGATCAGCAGCGCCAGGCCGGCGACAGTCAGCCCGATGGTGTTGCCGAGTGCCAGCATCGCCACCACCCAAGGGCCGGGAGCCAGCCAGACCAGCACGATGTCCGCGGCGATGACAAGCAGCCAGCCGCCGCCCACCGTCACCGCGGCAACCCTATTCCGGCCTGATGCCAGCAGCACCCTGGACAGGCACGCGACCAATCCGTAACCGGCCAGGCCAGGCGCGAACAGCGCGAGGCCCGCCGCCAGCCGAGGTACCTGGTCAGCCCTGCTGGCCAGGAAATGAGCGGCCGGCACGGCGACCGCGAGCAGCAGCGCGGTCCCGAGCAGGGACATCAGCAGCACGGCCCGGATAGACCCGGCGGCGGTCTTGTCGAACTCAGCCCCCTCGCGCACGGAGAGCTCGGGGAATGCGCTGATCGCGATGGATATTGCCAGTACGGCATAGAGGGCCTCGAAGACCTGCCAACCGTACTGGTAGAGCACGATGGAGGCATGCGAGCCGTGCCCGTTGGCCAGCACGATCACCACGAGCAACGAGGCATCCTGGGCCAGCAGCGCGATGATCCCGTAGGCCGCCAGGCCGCCAGCCCGGCGGCCGATGCCAGCCGGAAACCTTAGCGTCGGGCGCAGCCGGACGCGCAGCCGCCAGGCCGGCACCACGGCGGTCAGCAGGAGAGCGGCCACTCCAAGCGTCGTGCCGACGGACAGGATCAGCTCTGCGCCGACGGGCAGCCTGGACAGGTCGTTGACGTACTTGCCACCGAACGGCACGAAGACAAGGTAAGCGGCGATCACCACGAAACTGGAGATCACCGGTGCCAGGGCCGGCGCGGCGAACCGCCGGTGTGCCTGCAGGACGCCATAAAGCACGACGGCGAGGCCGTAGAGCAAGATCTGCGGCGCGAACACGGCGAGCATGTTCCCGGTGACGGTGACCAGGTGTGCCTGCGAGCAGCCTGCCCGCCCGTTCGCAGGATTGAGCAGGCCGGCCACCGGACTTGCCGCTAGCGCAATCACCAGGCTGACCGGCACCAGTATTACCACGGTCCAGGTCAGCAGGGCCGAGGAGGTCTGCGAGACCTCCGCCAGCGCGTCCGGGTCTGTCGTCGACCTTTCCGCCGGCCTGGCCAGGACCGGCACCATGACGCTGGTCAGTGCCCCGCCGAGGACGACGTCGTAGACGATGTTGGGCATCTGGTTCGCGGTGATATACGCGGTACCCAGGCAGGTGGCGCCAACGGTCTTCGCGAATACGACGGTACGCACCAGGCCGAGCAGCCGGGCAACCACGGTGAGCGAGGCGATCAGCGCTGCGGCCCGGCCGATTCCCAATCCGGCCTGCCGCCGGGGACTTGGGCCCCGCCCGTCCTGCGTGACCGGAACGGCCGGCCCGGTCACCGGGTTCCGGCCGGAGGTCCCGCCGGAGTTCCGGCCACTCGGGGTCCCGCCGGAGTTCCGGCCGCGGGTTCGGCCAGAGATCCGACCGAGGGTCGCTCGGGGGATCCAGCCGCGGCCGGGGCGGACGCGCCGTTCGCCGACGCGGCCGGGGCCGGGGCAGACGTCGCAGGCGCCGCGACCGGCCTGCGGCCGAGCATGTCCAGCCAGCGCAACGGGCCGGTGCGCTCAATGACCCGGGTAAAGCTGACGACCTCGCTTGCCGCAGTCAGCCCGACGATAACCGTGAGGGCGGCCAGCCGGTTCCGCCGGCTGAGCGAGGTGGCGGCGACCCCGAGCATCGCGCCGAGCGCGTTCGCGCCAGCGTCTCCGAGCATCGACCGCTCGCCCAGGTCCTCCGGCAGCAATGCGGCCGCCGCAGCCAGCGGCGCGGCGCAGGCGGCGCCGTCGCCCGGTGCGGCCGCGAGCAAGCCGCCCGCTCCGATGGCTACCTTGATGGCCCGGCCCGGCCGCAAGTCGAACAGGTTGATCAGGTTGGCTCCACCAGCCACCAGCCCGGCGTTGATGATCAGGTCGGCCGCGGCGAGTCCCGCCGGGCCGCCGCGCGGGCCGCTTGACTGGTCACCTTTTCCGGCGACGATCGCGGCCGCTAGCCCGGTAGCGCCGATCCCGGCGATCTTGACCGCACCGGTCGTCAGTTCGCCGTTGCGCAGCGCGCCGATGTGCCCGCGGAATCCCCGGTTGGCACCGTTCCCGGAAAGATCGTCGTAACCACCGAAGGCGGCCGCACCGGTCACGGCGATGACCATGGCGGCCCGTTCGCGGCTGGCTCCGCCGCCGGCCAGCGCGCCGGCTAGGCCGCCGATCGCGACAGCCGGGCCTTCAAGCAAGGTGACCGGCTCGCCGCGGTGGTTGGTGCGAGTCCACGGCTTGCTGCCGCCCGGCGGACGCGCTCGCAGCACGGCGTAGGACAGCCCGGCCGCCGCCGCGGCTACCGCCGCTGACCGCGCAGTCGCAGCCCTCACTTGTGGCCTCCGGTCGATGCCGTCGGTGTTGGTGTCGCGTTCGCGCTCGATGTCGGCGTCTGGCTAGGCGTGGGAGCAGGACTCGGCGCTGCGCCCGGTCCGACGCCGTACTGACCCGGCGCCTTTCCGTTCAGCAGGCGCCAGAGCGCCTGCGCCACGATGATCTGCCCGATCTCGGTGTCCGCGTTGTCGACCGTGGTGACCTGGCCAGCGTTGTCCTCGGCGCTGATCGGGCTACCGCTGGCGATGGAGCCGACGCCGCCCGCCATGACCGTTCCGCGGCCGGCCGCCTGCAGCTGGTGGGCGACGGCGACCAGCGCCAGGCTGGCATTGGTGCCAGCGACTCCTGGCGACGGTGGTCCGCTCGGCACAACCAGGACAGCAAGATCAGCGGGCGCCACGGTCGTGCTCCCGTTCGGGCCGCTGATGGACAGGAATCCGCCTGGCCCGAAGCCGTTCAGGACGGACGCGCTGTTGGCAGCGGGCAAGGGCGTGCCCTTGTCCAGGATCGCTGCCGCCAGGACGGTGGCGGCGGCCTGCTGGCCGGCCACCGGCGAGCCAGCCGACGAGGCCGGCAGCGTTACTCGCGCGGTCGTCTCCAGCCGCTGGGCGAGTTGCGTCAGCGTGCCCTCGGTGGGCCCGCTGGTGTCAAGGAATGCCTGGTTCAGCGTCACCTGGCCGGTCACGGTCGCACCAGCCTGCCGCAGCGACGTGGTCACTCCGGTGACCACCTTGTTATCGGCGCCCTGGGCGATGACAAGGACCACGGTCCGGCCGGTCAGCAGCCCGCTGAGCAGCCGGCCCGAGCCCGCCTGGGCGAATGCCTGATCAGCATTGACCTGCTGGATGAGCGCCTGCTTGTCCTTGCTCAGGGCTTCATTGGTATGCGTGAGCACCCGCTCGGCCGTCTGCAGGGCCGCCACGGTAGCCCCGCCGAGAGAGGTGGCGCCCACGGCGAGGCCAATGGCCAGCGCGAGGAAGACGGCGATGATGGAGACCAGGTGATACCTGAAATCGATCACTAGAACAGTCCAGTTAGCCAGTACCACAGCGCGCGCAACGGCACGCCGAGGTATCCCAGAACAACCCCGCCCACGGGCGTCGCCGCCAGTGCAAGGATCGGTACCAGCGCCGCGACGGCCAGCAGAATGAGTGACTTGCCAGAGATCCGGCTCTGGAACAGCCGGCTCACGCCCTTGGCATCGACGATCTTGTCGCCCACCCGGATCCGGGTCAGCACTGCGCTTGCCATGCCTGACCGGCCCTTGTCGAGGAACTCTACCAGCCCGAATCGCATGCCTACGGTGACGATCAGGCTCGCCCCTGCCTCATCAGCCAGCAGCACCGCGACATCTTCGCTGGTCCCGTCGCCTGGCAAGGTGACCGACCTCACGCCCAGGTCCTGGACCCGCGGCAGCCCGGGAGCATGACCGTTCCGGTAGGCGTGCACCACGATCTCGGCACCCGATTTCAGCGCCTTGTCGGACACCGAGTCCATGTCTCCGACGATCATGTCCGGCCAGTAACCCGCTTCGATCAGCGCGTTGGCACCGCCGTCAACGCCGATCATGAC
>Ga0187815_10001344_pt1 | contig 11608 bp, 10 predicted proteins | sample NC_S_5_FD_132962 | JGI IMG/M metagenome (GOLD analysis project Ga0187815, IMG submission 132962) | Wetland sediment microbial communities from Neuse River Estuary, North Carolina, USA - ASW-S_5 | ecosystem: Environmental > Aquatic > Freshwater > Wetlands > Sediment | place: USA: North Carolina...
ACCGGCTCGCGCTCGACCAGCGCCTCCAACGGCACGTCCACCACAGTTGGGGCAGCCGCGAGCGTCGTCCGGCGCTTGCCGAGCAACGTTTCTGGGCCGAATTCCTTGCGTAGATCGGTCAGTTCTTCACCGATGCGCTTCCATTGGCGCTTCTCGTCGGCGAGCAGGCCGGCAAGCTCTTTGTCCTCAGCGGCGAGCTCTTTCAGCTCGGTGCGGATGGCGATCTCTTCGATCTTGCGCAACGCGCGCAAACGCATGTCGAGAATGGCGTCGGCCTGCAGCGAGGTCAGGTGCCAACGCTTCATCATCCGCTCTTTGGCGTCGTCGTAATTGCGGATGAGGCGGATGACTTCGTCGATGTGCAGATAGACGATCATCAGGCCCTTGAGGACCTGGCTGCGGTGCGCGATCGCCTCGCGGCGGAAACGCGAGCGCCGTTGCAGCACCTCGCGGCGATGGTCGAGGAAGGCCTGCAGCGCCTCCTTCAGGTTCATCACCCGCGGCACGCCGTCCTTGTCGAGGACGTTGAGGTTGAGGCCGATGCGCGTCTCGAGTTCGGTGGCGCGGAACAGCGATTCCATCAGCACCGCGGGCTCGACGTTGCGGCTCTTCGGTTCGAGCACCAGGCGGACGATGTCGGATGACTCGTCGCGGACGTCGGCGAGCAACGGCAGCTTGCGTTCCTCCAAGAGCTGCGCGATGCGCTCGATCAGGCGCGATTTCTGCACCTGGTACGGAATCTCGGCAACCACGACCTGATAGGTGCCCTGGCCAAGCTTCTCGACGTTCCAGCGCGCGCGCAGGCGGAAGCTGCCGCGGCCGGTGGCGTAAGCCTGCTTGATGCTGGCGGCGTCCTCCACCAGCACGCCGCCGGTCGGAAAATCCGGACCGGGCATCAGCTCGACCAAGTCGCCGATGCCGGCGCGCTTGTGCTTCACCAGATGGATAAGCGCGTCGCACAGCTCGACGATGTTATGCGGCGGAATGCTCGTCGCCATGCCGACGGCGATACCCGACGCGCCGTTTGCCAGCAGATTGGGAAACCGCGCCGGCAGGACCAACGGCTCGTCGTTTTCGCCGTCGTAGGTCGGCCGGAAATCGACCGTATTCTCGTCGATGTCGGCGAGCAGCGCCTCGGCCACCTGGGTCAGGCGGCTTTCGGTGTAACGCATCGCCGCCGGATTATCGCCGTCGATATTGCCGAAATTGCCTTGCCCATCGACGAGCGGATAACGCTGCGCGAAATCCTGCGCCAAACGCACCAGCGCGTCGTAAACGGCAACGTCGCCATGCGGATGAAATTTGCCGATCACGTCGCCAACGACGCGAGCGCATTTCTTGTAACCCGACTTCGGATCGAGCCGGAGTTGCCGCATCGCAAAGAGCAGCCGCCGGTGCACCGGTTTCAGGCCGTCGCGCACGTCGGGCAGCGACCGCGCCATGATCGTCGACAGCGCGTAGGAGAGATATCGTTCGCTCAGCGCATCGGCGAGCGCCACATCGCGCACTTCGCCGACCATAACGGAACCGGACTTCTTCATGCCGACTCGATTCGTTGTGCCGTTAGAGTACCGGTTCGGCGCAACACGTCAACGAAACGCGCACGCGCTGCCGGCATTTTGCGGCCGTGCGGATGGAACACGCGGCGATCGAGAAAGAAGCCGGTCAGCTTCAAGCCGTCGAGAACCTGCGCTCGGTCCGGCGTCACCGTCTCGTCGAGCAGAAACGGCGGCAGCACCAGGAGTCGTTCGCGGTACGGCGTCGCAGCTTCGCTCGAAACTGCCTGCCCCGACCGCGGCGACACATAGGTCAAGCCCTCGCGGACACCGGTGGCTGCACAACGCGACAGATCGAGGCCATAGCCGAGTTCAGCCAGCAGATCGAGTTCGAGCAGCACGTAGTGCGCAGCGTAGTCATCATCGCGGCCGAGCCCGTCGAGCAAGCGGATCATTCCGGCATAGAAGCGCGGATGAGGCTCGCGCTCCGGAAGCGTTGCTGCGGCTAACGCGGTCGCTGCAGCAAGGCATGCAAGGCGTGCGCGGTCGTCGATAAAGCGCGCAGCGCGGCCGGTCAGCAATTCACCGGCATAGGTGCCGAGATGGTCGATCAAACGTGCCGACCACGTCAGGCTCACCTGGTTACCGATTTGATAGAGCGTGCGCGCTTTCGGTCCCTGCCCGCCGCGAACCAGTCCCGCATGCCGGCCGTGCTCCTTGGTCAGGACATCGACGATCAACGCGCGTTCGCCATGCCGTCGCGTTGCGAGGACGATGCCCTGGTCGACCCAATGCATTATTCGTCGAAGTCGAGGCGCATGGCAGCGTAGCGTTCGCGATCCTCGGTCCAGTTTTCGGTGACGCGCACTTGTAAGAACAGATGGACGCGGCGCTGGAACATCGCCTCCAGATCGGCACGCGCCGCGGCGCCGATGCTCTTGATTTGGCGCCCGCCTTGACCAAGCACGATTGCCTTCTGTCCTTCACGCGCAACATGCACGATCTGGTCGATGCGCACACTGCCATCCGGGCGGTCCTCCCATTTTTCAGTCTCGACCGTCGCCGAATAGGGCAGCTCCTGGTGCAGTTGGCGAAAAATCTGTTCGCGCGTCGCCTCGGCCGCCAGCAGCCGCAACGGCACATCGGTGATTTCGTCTTCCGGGTAAAGCCATGGCCCACGCGGCAATGCATTCGCGAGATAGAGCCTAAGGTCTTCGACGCCGTCGCCCGTCAACCCGGAAATCATGAAGACGCGATCGAAGACCCCTTCCCGATCGAGTGCCTGCGCCAGCGGCAGAAGATCGCCGCGCTTCACTTTGTCCACCTTGTTGAGCGCGAGCACGGCACGCCGATTCGCTGCGCGCAAACCGTCGATGATGCGGCCCGTATCCGCGTCGAGGCCGTGCGCGGCGTCTACCAATACAACAATCAACTCGGCTTCGTGCGCGCCGGTCCAGGCCGCCTTGACCATCGCGCGATCAAGTCGACGTTTCGGTTCAAAAATGCCGGGCGTGTCGACGAAGATGATCTGCGCGTTGCCATCGACGACGATCCCCAGCATCCGCGCGCGCGTAGTTTGTACCTTCGGCGTGACGATCGCCAGCTTCGAACCCACAAGGCGATTGAGCAGTGTCGACTTGCCTGAATTCGGCGCACCAATCAGTGCGACGTGTCCGCAACGCGTCATCACGGGCGCTGTGTCGGTGCTCATGCGGAATCGCCCAACGACGCGAGCAGCGCCGCTGCCGCCGCGGCTTCGGCTTCGCGTTTGGAGGTACCCGACGCTGTTTCCGACTTGGCGCCGGAGACACTCACCGTCACCGTGAAGCGCCGGCGATGCGGCGGCCCGCTGGTATCGACCACCGTGTAACTAGGCAGGTTCAATCCGCGCGCCTGGGCCCATTCCTGTAAAGCGGTCTTGGGATCGCGCAGCGGCTGCGCCGCGCCGACGCGGCGCTCCCAATAGCGCTCGACGAAGCGCTGCGCCACCGCAAGGCCGCCGTCGAGATAGAGCGCCGCGATCAGTGCTTCGCAGACGTCGGCCAGTACGCTGGTGTTCTGACGTACGCCGGCGGCATCCTCGCCGCTCGACACGACAATGAATCCGCCGAGGCCGATTTCGCGCGCCACCGTCGCCAAGGTTTCACGCCGGACTAGCGTTACATGGCGGCGGGTCAGCGCGCCCTCGTCATCGTCGGGAAAGCGTTGCCACAACAGCTGTGCGATGATCAGGCCGAGGACACGGTCGCCGAGAAACTCCAGCCGTTCATAGCCGCGTTCTGACGCGGCGTTCCGCTGCCGCGCGCTCGGATGCGTCAGGGCCTCAATGAGCAGCGCGGGATTCTCGAATCGATGGCTGAGCGCGGCCTCCAGCGGTTCCACCCCGACGGACAATGGCGGCTTCACGACCATATTGCGGCCGCGACGCCGCGCGCCGCACTCAATGGATCGACGTGAACAACCGGTCGTAGCGGACGGTGAACGGCCAGTCCCAGAATTCCCACCAATGGGCGTAACCGTTGGTCGAGAAGAACAGGAATACCGCGCGGCCGACGAAATTCTCTGCCGGTACGTAACCAACGCCGCTGGACGGATCGCGGCTGTCCGACGAGTTGTCGCGATTGTCGCCCATCATGAAGTAGTGATCGGGCGGAACGGTGAAGACCGGCGTGTCGTCGAGCGGATAGTTGGTACCGGGAAGCTGGAGAATGGGATGCTGATAGCCATTCGGCAGCGTCTCCATATATTCCGTGTAGGTCGCGCCGCTGGCCGGATCCTGATAGACGCCGATCCGCTCGCGCTTTACCGGCTGGTCGTTGATGTAAAGAATTCCGTCCTTCATCTGGATGTGGTCGCCGGGCAATCCAATGATCCGCTTGATGAAATCGATCGACGGATCCTTGGGCAGCTTGAAAACGACGACGTCGCCGCGATGCGGCGCCGTAAACATTATTCGGCCTTTGAACAGCGGCAGGCCGAGCGGCATCGAATAACGGCTGTAGCCGTAGGAAAATTTCGAAACAAATAGATAGTCGCCCACCAATAGCGTCGGGATCATCGATCCCGACGGAATGCTGAACGGCTCGTAGAAGAAGGTGCGAATGACGAGCGCGATGACAATCGCGTAAACAATCGTTTTGGCGGTCTCGGCGAGCCCGCTCGAGCCCCGGGCCGAAGTTCTGCTGCTCATCCAGGAAATCCACTAACACATTGACGGAACCGGCCTAGGGAAGGCTGCCGGCGGCGCGGCCGCGACGATGAAGCCTTGCCGAGATTCGGAAGTCAAGTCCGGCGCTCCGCGGCATCAGCAACTTCCGCCGTAATGACGACCAGCGCCTGCGCAAGCGGCGGCTCGTCGGTCAGCGTGACGTCGATGCGCGGCATCATCCCATGCGGCGTCATTGCTTCGAGACGTGCCAAGGCTCCGCCCGTCAGTATCAATGTCGGACGCCCACCCGGTAGATTTACGACTCCGAGATCGCGCCAATAGACGCCCTTGCGGAAGCCGGTGCCAAGCGCCTTCGAACAGGCCTCCTTGGCGGCGAAACGCTTGGCATAGCTTGCGGCACGGTCACTACGGCGCTCCGAACGCTGGCGCTCGACCGGCGTGAACACCCGTTCGAGAAACCGGTCGCCGAAACGCGCGATTGTCTGCTCGATCCGGCGGATGTCGATCAAATCGCTGCCGACGCCGAGGATCATCACGCGCTCTTTTCCCCCCGCGCATTGCTGCGGGCCTGGTCCATCAAGGCGCGCATGCGCTTGATCGCGCTGTCGAGTCCGCCGAAGATCGCCTCGCCGATCAGGAAGTGGCCGATATTGAGCTCGACTATATTCGGAATGGAGGCTACCGCACCGACGGTTTCGAAGCTCAATCCGTGGCCGGCATGGCATTCAAGACCCAGTTCGTCCGCCAAGGCGGCGGCGCGCTGCAGACGATCGAGTTCGCGAGCGCGTGCGGAACCCGTCGCGTCGCAATAGGCGCCGGTGTGCAGTTCCACGACTGGCGCCCCGATCGCCTGGGCCGCGCGAACCTGCTTGTCGTCAGGATCAATAAACAGCGAGGTACGAACCCCGGCCTGCGCCAGCCGTGCGACGACGGACGCGAGCCGATCGTGCGCGCCGACAACATCGAGGCCGCCTTCGGTGGTCAACTCCTGACGCCGCTCGGGCACGAGACACGCCGCGTGCGGCCGGTGATGGAGCGCGATCGCCAGCATGGTGTCGGTTGCCGCCATCTCCAGATTGAGCGGCAATGCGATCTCGCGCGCGAGGGCGGCGATGTCAGCGTCGGAAATGTGACGGCGATCTTCCCGCAGATGCGCCGTAATGCCGTCGGCGCCCGCCGCTGCGGCCAACTTCGCCGCCCGCACTGGATCGGGATGCGCGCCGCCCCGCGCGTTACGGATGGTAGCGACATGGTCGATATTGACGCCGAGGCGCAGCGGCTGTTTCTGCATCATGGTGATCAGCCGCGCGCGCGTTCCACCGAATTGATCACCGGCGTCGCCCGCAAGGCGGCGATGATATTGGTCAAGTGGCGCACGTTCTGTACTTCGATATCGACAAGGATCTCGAAGAAATCCTGCGACCGGTTGGTGATCTTGAGGTTGGTGATGTTGCCGCCGCTCTTGCCGATGACCGTCGTCAAGCTGCCCAGGCTGCCGGGCTCGTTGCCGATGGTGACGCTGATCCGGCCGACGTGAACACGCCCGCCGTCGCCCTCGTCGCTCCAGGCGACGTCAAGCCAGCGCTCCGGCGTCTCAGCAAACGTGTCGAGCGTCTCGCAATCGATGGTATGGATCGTCACGCCCTTGCCCGTCGTCACGATGCCGACGATGCGATCGCCCGGTAGCGGATGGCAACAACCGGCGAAATGCACCGCCATGCCAGGGATCATGCCGCGGATCGGGACTGCATTTTCCGACGCCTTCTTCGCCTTGCCGCGCGGCGTAAGGGTGACGACCTTGGCCGACCGCGCGTCCGCCTTCGGTGGAAAGATCGCATGCACGATCTCGCGGCCGGTGTGCAGCCCCTCGCCGACGGCGACATAGAGATCGTCGCGAGTCTTGCATTCGAACCGCTGCAACAACTCGTCGAGCGCCTTTTCGGCGAAGTCGTGGCCCTCCTGCCGGAATGCTTTCTGTAAAATGGCCTTGCCGAGGTCGAGATATTGCTGGCGCTGCTGCGTCCGGATGAAACGCCGAATACGAGCGCGCGCCTTGCCAGTGACGACGAACCGCTCCCAAGTAGGCGACGGCGTCTGCGCCTTCGAAGTGACGATATCCACCTGATCGCCATTGGCCAGCGCCGTGCGCAAAGGCACCAACCGACCGTTGATCTTGGCGCCGACGCACGTGTCGCCGATCTGCGAATGGACGGCATAAGCGAAGTCGACGGCGGTGGCGCCGCGCGGCAATTCGATCAGGTCGCCTTTGGGGGTGAAGCAGAATACTTGATCCTGGAACATTTCGAGCTTCGTGTGCTCGAGGAATTCCTGCGGATCGGGCGCGTGTTCGATGATGTCGAGCAGCTCGCGCAGCCAACGGTATTGGCGGCCTTCGGTCTTGGGCGCGCCCTGCTTGTAGACCCAATGGGCGGCAACGCCGAGCTCGGCGACTTCATGCATCTCAAGCGTACGGATCTGGATTTCGATGCGCTGGCGATGCGGGCCGATCACGCCGGTGTGCAGCGAACGATAATTGTTCGGCTTGGGCGTCGAGATGTAGTCCTTAAACCGCCCCGGCACGACCGGATACTTGCTGTGGAGAACACCGAGCGCGTGATAGCACTGCTCGACATCCTCGACGACGACGCGGAACGCCATGATGTCGGACAACTGTTCGAAGCCGACATTCTTTTTCTGCATCTTCTTCCAGACCGAGTAGGACGTCTTTTCTCGCCCGGAAACCTGCACCTCGATGCCGCTATCCTTCAGCGTCTGCTGCAGCTCGTCGATGATGCTGCTGACCAGATCGCCGCCCTTCTCGCGCAAAAAGTTGAGTCGTGTCTTGATACTGTCGCGCGCCTCGGGATTGAGCTCGGCGAACGCCAGATCCTCCAGCTCGTCCTTCATCGCGTTCATGCCGATGCGCTCGGCCAGCGGCGCGTAGATTTCCATCGTTTCGCGCGCGATGCGTTTGCGTTTGTCCGCGTCCTTGATGAAGTGGAGCGTGCGCATATTGTGCAGCCGGTCCGCCAGCTTCACCAGCAGGACGCGGATATCTTCCGACATCGCCAGGACCAGCTTGCGGAAGTTTTCTGCCTGCTTAGTCTGGTCCGATTGCAGCTCGATGCGCGACAGCTTAGTCACGCCGTCAACCAGGCGCGCAATCTCCGGCCCGAAAATCTTTTCGATATCCTCGAGGGTCGCGAGCGTGTCCTCGACCGTGTCGTGCAGCAGGCCGGTGATAATCGAAGCCGCATCGAGCTTCATCTTCGCCAGGATGCCGGCGACTTCGACGGTATGCGAGAAATAGGGGTCGCCCGATGCGCGTTTCTGGGCGCCGTGCGCTTTCATCGAATAGACATAGGCGCGATTGATGGCGTCCTCGTCGGCCGATGGGTCGTAGGCCTTGACCCGCTCGACGAGCTCGAATTGACGCATCATGGAAGTATGTTCCGCCGGTCAACACCGCCGGCGTACGGACAAACCGAGAGCGGCGCGACGGGTGAACCGCCGCCGCTCCCGCTCATCAAGGCTGGCCGTCTTCCGCGGGGCCGTCGCCTTCGGCCTCGCCTTCGGCGATGTCCGGCAGTGCCTCGTCATTCAAACCGACGGCCTCGTCCTCGGCGGCCTCGAGCACGTCCTTCTCGAGATCCTCGTCCACCGCCTGATCGCCTTGCGCGTCGGCCAAAGCCGCGCCCTCGGTGCCCGGCACCTGGGCGATGTCGGAGCCAAGGCCGAGCTGCGTGCCGAGCTCGATCTCCTGGTCCTCCACCGGCTCGTCGATTTCGACGTGCTTCTGGAGTCCTTTGACGAGGTTTTCCTCAAGGGTCTTGAGGGCAATGGTTTCGTCGGCGATCTCGCGCAACGCCACGACGGGGTTCTTGTCGTTGTCACGATCTACAGTCAGCGGTGCGCCACCCGCGACGTCGCGGGCACGTTGAGCCGAGAGCAGAACCAACTCGAATCGGTTGGGAACCTTTAGAATGCAGTCTTCGACCGTAACCCGCGCCATGTATCTCGATCTCCGGAAACCGCGTTGATCTTACAATATAAGTGGGCTGCTATTGCACTGCAACAGCAGCGTCGGACAACCCCCGATTACCCAGCCAGTGCCACCGGCTCGATTGGCTGATTCCCGGCGCCAGAAACCGCCGCCCGTTTGCAGATCTCTTCGAAGGCCCGCGCCACACGCCGGGTCGAATAGCGTTTAAGGATAAAATCGTAGGCGTTTTCCGCCATTTCTGCGCCTTGGCCCGAGGCTGCCAGCAACTGCAGCACCATTTCAGCGAAAGCCGCGGCGGTATCGGCCCGCCGAAAGTGGTTGCCCTCTTCGACCGGCAGGCCCTCGACGCCGATCGACGTCGAAACGACCGGCCGCCGCATCGCCATGGCCTCATAGATCTTGATCCGGGTCCCGCCGCCGACGCGCAACGGCACGATATAAAGGTCGGAATCGCGAATGAACGGGCGCACGTCATCGACGAAACCGGTGAATCGCCAGTTGAGTCCGCGCGCCCGCGCTTTCTCGACCAATGCACCGGGCGGATCACGGCCGACGATGGTCAGCCGCGCTTCGGGGCGCGCTTTTGCAATCAACGGCCAGATCTCGTTCATACAGTATTGAATGGCGTCAATATTCGCCGGCCAATCCATGGAGCCGGTGAAAATGAGATGGCCGCCACGCGGATCGATCGCCGTAGGAGGTGGCGATGCCAGGGCGCCGAAATAATCAAAATCGACGCCGGTCGGAATTACTTCGGCGCCGCGTACGCCATAAGTCTCCAGAAAGAAGCTGAGGTCGCGGTCCGAAACGGCGATGACTTTGGCAAAGGCCGGCAGATGGCGGGCCTCGAATTCAGCCATCTTCCGGCGCTGCGCACCCCAGATCATGCGCGCGAAAGGGTTTTCCGCTGTTTGCGCGTGACGGGCGAAAATCTCGGCTTCAACGTTGTGTGTGAAAACTACACTACCGACTGGCGGCACGCGATTGAACAGCACGGCGGCGTGGACGAAATCGGCGATAACCACGTCAGGCTGCGTCGCCAGCGTATCGGCGATCAGCGCGGTAGCCGCACGCGACCGATCGAGCGCGACCGACGCCGGTAGCCGCGACGCCAGGGCAGTAACGCGTTTCAGCGTGCCGAAGAACTTGCTGGGTTTAGCCGCGGACCAGGAAAGAAAGCGGTCACAGACCTCACTCAGCTCGCGCGCGAACCGCCGCGGCTGCTCTGTTGTCGCTGGCGACACCAGCGTGATCTCGAAATGGCCGCCCTTCAGGCCGCGCAGGATGCCGCTGCTGCGGATCTTGCCGCCGGCATCGGCCGGAAACAGGAACTGCGGCGAGACGAAGAGCAGTCGCGGCCGCGCCATCGTCGACCTCAGCAGAGTGAACGGTAGCGCACGCCCGACAGCTGCGCCAAGGCCGGCACGCCCTGGAGATCGAGAATCGGCCGGCCGTCATGTTCCGCTTCGAGCAGGGCGATATCGTCGCGGTTAGCGTGACCGATGACGATCATGCCCGCGCCGTCGAGCGCGCGGCGCAAATCGCCGACCAGCAGCCGGTCGAAGTGCGGAATCTCGCGCTCGATGAATTCACGGTTTTTGCCAAGCAGCTTGCTGGTGTTGACGTTGCGGTCGAAGATCGCCAGGTCATAGCCTTTGCCGATCAGCCGTTCAGCCAAATAGACAAACGGCGAATGACGCAAGTCGTCGGTGCCGGGCTTGAAGGCGAGCCCCAAGAGCGCGACCTTGCGGCGGCCCTCGTCGAGAATGGCATGGAGCGCACGATCGATATGCGCGTCATTTGCCGGCATGACGCTGGAAAGAAACGGCAACGCGATATCGCCGCCTTTGGCCAATGCGACCAGCGCCGAGACATCCTTAGGGAGGCACGACCCGCCGAAGGCGAATCCCGGCCGGAGATAGGCCGGCGAAATATTCAGTTGGCGATCGGCGCAGAATACTTTCATCGCCTCCTGCGCATCGACGCCGAGGCTCTTGAGCAGAACGCCCGCTTCGTTCGCGAAGGCGATCTTGACCGCATGGAAGGCGTTCGACAGGCACTTCACTGATTCGGCGACGCCGGTCGTGGTGCGAATGAAAGGCGCTTCGATGCCGCGGTAGAGCGCCTCGACCGCATCGTAACCCGCCGGGTTCGAGGCGCCGGCGATAGTGAATGGCGGCTTGCGAAAATCGCGAACGGAACAGCCTTCGCGCAGAAATTCGGGGTTGAACGCGACCGCAACACCGCTGTCGCCGTCCCGGCCGGATTTCGTCGCCAACATCGGCAACATGCGGCCTTCCGTGGTGCCAGGCGGCACCGTTGAGCGCAGGACGACCGTATGGCCGCCGTTCTTGTGTCGCAGTGCAGTGCCTATACCATCGACGACGGCGTCGAGCGCATCGAGCATCGGCGCGCCGGTCCGGCTCATCGGTGTACCAACCGAAATCAGCGAGACGTCGGTTTGTAGAACAGCCGTTTCGGTATCGGCGATCGCGCGCAATCGGCGCGCCTTGACGGCCGCGCTGACAGCTTCATCGAGGCCCTCCTCGACCACCGGCGAAAGACCGCGGTTGATCATGTCGACCTTGGCGGGATTGATGTCGACGCCAATGACGTCGTGCCCGAGCTCGGCAAAACAGGCCGCCGAGACCGTCCCGACATAGCCCATGCCGAATACGGAAATACGCATGCGAAATCGCCCCACTCACCGGCTGAAGGCCGGGTCGGCGGCATTGAACGGCGATTTCCTTAATTTCGTGTGAGGGCGACGGATTTATGGTTAAGGAATTGCTAAGCTGAAGGCAGCTCGGACGCGCCGCCGTGCGCGGCCGACCAGCTCACCGGATCGTTCAGAAACTTTTCCACTTCGCGCATCGTTGGCGCGTCGAACCGGCCCTCGGACTTGGCGACTTTGAGCACGTCCCACCAATTGGCGAGCGA
>Ga0187815_10001345_pt1 | contig 11602 bp, 10 predicted proteins | sample NC_S_5_FD_132962 | JGI IMG/M metagenome (GOLD analysis project Ga0187815, IMG submission 132962) | Wetland sediment microbial communities from Neuse River Estuary, North Carolina, USA - ASW-S_5 | ecosystem: Environmental > Aquatic > Freshwater > Wetlands > Sediment | place: USA: North Carolina...
GCCGCTGATGAGCGCCGTGGACGCCCCACTCGTATTGCCAACTGCCGCAGACGTCGATGAGGCGGCCCGCCGACTGGCGGGCATCGCCCTGCACACGCCGCTTTTGACGTCGGCTGCGCTCGACGCAATGACCGGCGGCCGCATTTTCCTAAAAGCCGAGACTTTGCAGCGCACCGGCTCGTTCAAGTTCCGCGGCGCCTACAACAAGCTCGCTGCGATTCCAACCGATCAGCGCGCCGGCGGCGTGGTGGCCTATTCCTCCGGCAACCACGCGCAAGGCGTCGCCGCCGCGGCACAGCTTCTCGGGATGCCCTGTGTGATCGTGATGCCGCGGGATGCTCCGCGCGCCAAACGGGAACGCACGGCGGCATTCGGCGCCGAAATCGTGCTTTACGATCGCGTTCGCGACGATCGCGAGACGATTGCCGCCGAGATTGCCGCCCGCCGCGGCGCGGTTCTGGTGCCGCCTTATGATGATGCATTGATCATCGCCGGCCAGGGCACGGCGGGACGCGAGATCGTCGACGATCTGGGCGCAATCGGCCTTGTTCCCGAAATCGTAGTCGTAACCGCCTCTGGCGGTGGGCTGACCGCCGGGATTGCGTTAGCAATCAAATCGCGCGTTCCGTCCGCCCTGCTCTACACCGCCGAACCGCAAGGTTTCGACGATCACGCGCGCTCGTTTCGCAGCGGCCGGCGCGAAGAGAACGCCAGCTTGACCGGCACGATTTGCGACGCGTTGATGGCGCGCATGCCGGGCAAGCTTACTTTTGCGATCAATCACTCGCTGGTGGGCGCCGGCGTAGCGGTGAGCGACAATGAGGTCGCCGCAGCTGTCGCTTTTGCCTTTGCCGAATTGAAGCTGGTGGTCGAACCGGGCGGAGCGGTCGCGCTCGCGGCCGTGATGCACGGCAAAGTTGATGTCAGAAATAAGGTTGCCGTCGCCGTGTTGTCCGGCGGCAATATCGATCCGGAGGTATTTTCTCGGCTCGTCGCCTGACAGGCTCCCGCTGGGCCGCGGCTAAGCTCCCGCTCCCGGCATGAAGCAGCGGATCTGGGTGGCGCCGTCGGCATCGCGATAGGGCCAAACGACCGCCGGGCCGAAACGGTTGGGTTCCGTTATGAGCGCTGATTCCGGGACCACGACCCACTGCCCGTCGAGCCGGACGCGATAACGTCCGTCTTGGCTATCCCAATCAACATTCTCGACTTTGACGCCGTCGGCGAACGAGCAGCACAGGCCCTTTTTGCTGGCGAGCTGGTCAAACCAGGGCTTCAGGGGAGAATTGGCGTAGCGACCGTCATCACGCGCCGATACGCCGGCAGCAGACACAAACATGCCCAACGCCACTGCAACCAAAGCGGTAAGTCTGTGCATAATGGCCTCCAGATGATCGCGTTTGCGGACCTAACATGAGGGCCCGGCAGACCCGGAGAACTCAGCACATCGCCTACACCTCGCTTGCACTGTTATGCTGAGTAACTTTCAAGCCGCTGCAGCAAATTCAGCGTTGTGTTTGATACGCGACGATTCGAGAACTCAACGAGTCATCAAGGACGCAACGCGAAGCGCCGCTAAAGTTTCCGCTGCAGCACAGAAGCTACCCGACAAGGCGATGAGCTCTTGCTCACTGAACGCGCGCAACGCGGCAACCACACGCTAAGCCGTGAGCATGGCCTAGCGTCTATCGACCCACCGTATCAATCCGCGGCCGCCGAACCGGATTGGCGGCCGCGGCAGGAATGCCGTCTGTCCCCCCGATGTCCTGCCGCGCCAGTGGCCCGCTGGACATGTCATCCCTCTGAGCGATTCGCTGAGTATAAGGCAGACAGGCCCAACCGAACAGATAAACTAAGTGCAGGTTCGCCAATTTCCGAACCGCCGCATCGGCGGCGGCGGCTCATCCCCACAAAACCGGCTCGCCGGGATAGACGATGCTGCCCTCATAGCGCAGGCCGTGCGGACGATCTTCGGCGAGAAGCAGCGGCCCGTCCAAGTCCACGACGAGAGCCCGCTGCGCCACAAGCATGGCCGGCGCCACAGCCAGCGAAGTCGCCACCATGGATCCAACCATAATTTCGAAGCCGCGCCGTTCGGCTTCCGCCGCAAGCGCCAGCGCCTCGGTCAAGCCGCCGGCTTTATCGAGCTTGACGTTGATCGCATCGTATTTGCCGCTGATCGCATCCAGCGAAGCCCGATCGTGAACGCTCTCGTCGGCGCAGACCGGGATCGGCCGCCTGATCTGCGCCAGGGCCGCGTCGCGGCCCTCCGGTAACGGCTGCTCGATCAGCGTCACGCCGGCTTGCGCACAGGCGGCGAGACTGTGTTCAAGATCGTCTTCGCTCCATCCCTCGTTGGCGTCGACGATGAGTTCGGCCTTGGGCGCGGCGCGCCGCACCGCGGCAATGCGCTCGGCATCGTCACGGCCGCCGCCGAGTTTTATTTTGAGCAAGGGGCGGCTTGCGGCGCGTGCCGCGGCGTCTGCCATGGCTTCGGGCGTGTCGAGCGAGATGGTGTAGGCCGTCACCACCGACTTTGGCGCGGGCAACGCCGCCAAGTCGTGGACGGGGCGGCCGGCTTGTTTGGCCGCAAGATCCCAAAATGCGCAGTCGAGCGCATTGCGCGCCGCGCCCGACGGCATCACGGTTTGCAGCCCGATGCGGTCGAGCCGGCCGCGCAGCGCAGCGCCCATTGCCTCGATCGTTGCAGCCACACCTTCCGGCGTTTCGCCATAGCGGACATAGGGAACCGCTTCGCCACGGCCGCGATGGCCGCCACGTTCGAGCTCGGCAACCACCACCACGGCTTCGGTTTTGCTGCCGCGGCTGATCGTGAAGGCGTGCTGCAGCGGCCAGCGCTCGATCCGTACCGTCAGATTCATGGAATCGATTATACGCGCCCGCTACGTCGACCGGCGAGCGATACAAAATTTGAATTGTGTGCAACCCGGCAGGCGGGTTGCTCAGGCGGCGATACCGGTGCGCTCCTCGAACAGCGAGAGCGGCTCGTCTTCATCCGCAGGCGGCGGCAGCAGTTCGGCGCGATCCGACCAGGTGATGATTTCGAAGCGCCCGTCGGCGTGCTCGGCAAGCGCCGTGCAGCTTTCGACCCAGTCACCGCAATTCATGTAGCGAATGCCGAAATTTTCGTGAATGGCCGCATGGTGAATATGGCCGCAGATTACGCCGTCGACGCGATGCCGGCGCGCTTCTTCCGCCAATGTCTGCTCGAACGCGCCAATATAGTTCACCGCGTTCTTGACCTTGTGCTTGGCCCATTGCGACAGCGACCAGTAGCGGAAACCGAGCCGGCGCCGGAGGGCATTGAAATAGCGGTTGATGAGGATCGCAAAATCGTAAGCGGTGTCGCCGAGCAACGCCAGCCAACGTGCGTGCTTGACTACCATGTCGAACACATCGCCGTGCACTACTAGATAACGCCGCGCATCGGCGGCTTCATGGATTGCGGTCTCAACCACTTCGATGCCGCCGAAATGGGTGCCGTAGTAGTCGCGCAGAAACTCGTCGTGATTGCCGGGCAAATAAATGACTCGCGAGCCCTTGCGCGCCTTGCGCAAGAGTTTCTGCACGACGTCATTGTGATGTTGCGGCCAGAACCAGCCGGAGCGCAATTGCCAGCCATCGACGATATCGCCGACCAGATAAATGGTCTCGGCGTCGTGATAGCGCAAAAAATGGAGAAGCTGTTCGGCCTGGCAGCCGCGCGCACCGAGATGCACATCCGAGATAAACAGAGTACGGAAGCTCTTTGTACCGTGCTCGGATGTCACCGACCGAATTCTCGCGCCCAGTTTGATCGAATCAGGGTTATAGAGTTGCTCCATTGCAGCAGTATGACAGCAATCGTTAACGCGCGACTCTCCGCATGGCTAACGCATTTCGGGAATACGCGCCTGCAGAGTCACAACCCTGTCATGGCGGTTAACTAACTGTCGCGGGCGATGCCGAGCCTGATTCTCACCGCCGCTACCTTCTGCGTTCTTTTTGCTGCGGTTCAGATCACCAGTATTGCGATCGCGATCGTCAGGTTGCGCCGGAAGGCGCCGCCTCATCTCGGCGACTACTCGCCGGTCAGCTTGGTGCGCCCGCTGTGCGGAATCGACAACTACGCCGCGGAGACGCTGCTTTCCACGTTTGAGCTCGACTATCCGCGTTGTGAAATATTGTTTTGCGTCGCTGATACGGCCGACCCCATTCTCCCGCTGGTCAAAGACCTGATTGCCGCCTACCCCACGGTCGCCGCGCGCTTGCTGATCGGCAACGACCGCGTGAGCGCGAATCCTAAACTCAACAATGTGGTCAAGGGCTGGCGCGCCGATACCGGGCTTGTCGCCTCGCCGCCGATCGGCTCGCACCCGCAGGGATTTTGGGCAGAGATCGAATGCGCCTTCCTCAACACCTATCAGGCGCGCTGGCAATATATCGTCGATAGTTTCGGCAAGGGCTTCGCCCAGGGCAAGACCATGCTGTGGCGTCGCGCCGATCTCGAGCGCGCCGGCGGCATCGAGGCGCTCGGCAAGGAAGTCGCCGAAGACGCCGCGGCGACTAAAATTGTTCGTAACGCGGGACTCAAGGTGCGCCTGGTGGACCGGCCGCTGGCGCAGCCGCTCGGCCGACGCAATGGCAGCGAGGTCTGGAATCGCCAATTGCGTTGGGCGCGGCTGCGGCGCGCCAGCTTTTTCATATATTTCTTGCCCGAAATTCTCTCGGGCGGCGTGCTGCCGATGATTTGCGCGGCAATCTTGGCCCACGCCTTTGGCTGGCCGATATTACTTTTCATCTCGGCGTTCGCGCTCCTCTGGTATGGCAGCGAAATGGCGCTCGCGGCGGCGAGCGGGTGGCATGTCTCGCCGCTCCACCCGTTCTATGGATTGATCCGCGATCTGATGCTGCCGGCGCTCTTTGTCGCCGCGCTGCGCGGCAATGATTTCATTTGGCGCGGCAACGCGATGCAGGTCGAGCGCATGCGGCCGATCCGGATGGCGGCACCGCTGCGGTCGCGTATACAGGAGCTCGCCGCGGTAAGCCGAAAACGCCTGCGTGCATTGCGCGCGCGAGCGTCTTGAAGTCTTCGCTCAGCGCGTCCCAATTGCTTCCAGCACCGCACGGTCGGCAATGGCCTGGATCGTAGCTGCGTCGGCCGGGAAGTCAGCCGCAATCCACGCCTGTTCGGCCGCCCGCATAACCGCTCCCAAGGCCGGCCCTGCGGCGAAACCGCGAGCCATGAAATCAGCCGCCTTGAGCGGAAATTCCGGCGCGCTCCAGGTCCGCGGAAGTTCGGCGAGCGCGCGCCAGGCGCGATCCGCGGCGCTCGCAGCGGACCGCGACCACGCCAGCAGCACCTGGTCGGCGAAATGCTGCGGACCCAGCCGGTATAGCAGCGCGCGTGCAGACGTGCCGCCGAGTTCGGGAGACACGCGCCACCATCGATCCAGCGCGGTCAATCTCTCGGCATCGGCATTGGATAGACGCAACCGTTGCGCAAGGCGCTGGCCGTCCTCGGCGACCCACACGCCAAGCGCGCCGAGCCGTCGCACCGGATCGGATGCGACGGCGACCGCCGCTTCGACTTTGACCATGTTTTCGAAGCTTGCCAGCAGCGCGACCCCGCCCAGCACATTGCCGAGCAAGCCGGTCTCGGTCATCAGCGCCAGCGTTGGCGTAGCGTGCGGCGCGAGCACCAGTTTCAATAATTCGGCTCTTATCCGCTCGCGTGACAGCGAGTCGATTCCGGCCCGCCCGCGGATGCAGGCGTGCAAGCCCTCGGGATCGGGCGCGCCCTCGCCATACCAAGCGTGAAAACGAAAGAAGCGCAGGATGCGCAGATAATCTTCGGCGATGCGCTGTGCCGGATCGCCGATGAAGCGGACCCGGCGCGCGGCGAGATCGGCGAGACCGTCGACATAATCGTGCAGTTGACCGTCCGCCGACAGCGACAGCGCATTGATCGTGAAATCGCGCCGCATGGCGTCGGCGACCCAGTCCCGACCGAACACAACCTTGGCCTTGCGGCCATAGGTTTCGATGTCACGCCGCAACGTTGTCACTTCGAACGCTTTGCCGGCGACCAAGACGGTGACGGTGCCATGCTCAATGCCGGTGGGAACGACCTTCCAGCCCGCCGCTTCGACGCGCCGCATGACCTCATCCGGCAGCGCCGTGGTCGCAATATCGATTTCATGAACCGGCAGGCGCAGCAACGAATTGCGGATGGCGCCGCCGACAATGCGCGCTTCTTCGGCATTGCTGTCGAGAAGTTTGAGCAGCGGCGGCGCCGCTTCGCCGCGCACGAGCCAAACGGCATCGCCCAGAGAGGAGCCCTTGCTCACCGCGTCGTCCCCGGTACGAACTTACCGTTTTCAATATGCGCCGGAACGTAAGTCGAGCCCGGCGGCGCTCCGGAAAATTGCGCGAAAATGACAAAGCTGGCGAGCATCAGAACAAATCCTGCGATCCCAAGCGCAGCGATTCGGCGCGCGCCCCACGCCGATGGCTGCAGCGCGCCGTTCGGCGTCACCACGAGCAAGGCGGCATAGATAACGAACGGCGCGATAAATAATCCGAGCTCAATCAATATCGGCCGGATCATGCGCCATAAACCCGCTCATAGAGATTCCGTAGAATACCCGCGGTGATGCCCCAAATGTAGCGGTTCTGATAAGGGATTGCGTAATAATCGCGTGCAAAACCGTTCCAATCGCGCGTCTTGCGCTGGTGATTGGCGGGCGTCATCAGAAATTCGAGCGGCACTTCGAATGTCTCGGTCACCTCCTGCGGATTGAGCAAGAGAGTAAAATCGGGCTTGACCCGCGCCACCGTCGGCAGAATCCGAAAACCGGAGAAGGTCAGATAAAGATCGAGGTAGCCGATCGGCTCGATCAATGTAGGCGCAAGGCCGGTCTCTTCGCGCGCTTCACGCAGTGCCGCGGCCACCGGGCTTTCGTCCGCCGGATCGATCTTGCCGCCGGGAAATGCGACCTGGCCGGCGTGGCTCGCAAGCTCCGCCGTGCGCAAGGTCAGAAGCACGGTCGGTTCGCTGCGGTCGATGATCGGAACGAGCACCGCGGCGGGCCTGGTCGCCTTGACGCCTGCGCGCAACCAGATTTCCGGATTGAGATCGAGGTCGCCGCGCGCGCCTTGGGCGGCCGCATTGGTCAAAGCCGGCGGCACTTCGAGGGTGAGCCGCTCGCGCGCGCGATCGAAGAAATCGCCGATTGCGGCGGCGTCTGCGCTTTCGGCTCGCTCGTTCACGCCAAGTCCTTTACCTGATCGGCAGGCGCCATCGGAAAAAAGACGCCCATCGACGCGACACCGAACATCGCCCGATCCGCGATCTCGCGTTCTTCGCCAAGCGCGACAAGGTCGAAGAACAGCGACCGCGTCACCTTGGCCCATAGGCCGCGCCGCACGTGCAGATAGGGTTTCAAGCCTCCGGTCCCCGGCTCGGGATCGAAGCGTAATTCGTGCGCTGATCCGCAAGCGATCCACTCATCGACATTGGTCCGAAAGTTGAGCGCCTGTCCGGCATCCCCATCCGCCACTTTCAGCTCGACGGCGACAAACGGCGCGTCCTCAACTTGGAGGCCGCATTTCTCAACCGGCGTGACCAGGAAGTAGTCGTCGCCTTCGCGCTTGAGTACGGAAGCGAACAACTTGACGAGGGCGGGTCGGCCGATCGGCGTCTTGAGATAGTACCAAGTGCCGTCCGCCGCGATGCGCATATCCAGGTTGCCGCAGAACGGCGGGTCCCACAGTTCGACTGGGGGCAGGCGCCGGCCCGCCTCAGCTAGCGCGCCTGTGATCGAGTCCAGGCCGAATTGCCCTTCCTTCGCCATGGTTTGCCTTGACTTTGAAGCTTAAGACATCAGCGTCGGCGTGGTCATTGTGGCTTCGAGTTTGCCGACCGCTATCCGGGCAGCAGCTAAACCTCGGTTGTGTTCCGGTGGCCTACGAATCAGCGCAAAATCTGCATCGTGCAGATGGCGCATATGTTGCATCTCATAAGCCGAAACGGGGTACAAATGCGTTGTCGTTCGTTTGTGTGACGCGAATCTGATCGGTGCAACGCTTAAAAGCAAGGAGTTGGCCATGCCCGCTGCTGGCGGAGAAGGGCTCGAAAAGATCGAAGACATGATCGTGCGTGCGGCGGAGTCCACCGCGGCACATGTGCGCGCCGCCAAAGCAGCGATCGGCACGGTCATATTCGGCCAGGATAAGGTCGTCGAGCAGGCGCTGGTTACCATACTGTCCGGCGGCCATGCCCTTCTACTTGGCGTGCCCGGTTTGGCGAAGACGAAGCTTGTCGACACTATGGGCACGGTGCTCGGTCTTGACGCGCGGCGAATTCAGTTCACGCCCGATCTCATGCCATCGGACATTCTCGGTACGGAAGTCCTAGAGGAGAGCCAGACTGGCAAGCGCAGCTTTCGTTTCATCTCCGGCCCGGTATTTGCCCAACTTCTCATGGCCGACGAAATCAACCGCGCCAGCCCTCGCACCCAATCTGCGCTGCTGCAAGCGATGCAGGAACAACACGTGACAGTCGCGGGCACCAGACACGATCTACCCAAGCCATTCCATGTCCTCGCCACGCAGAACCCTCTCGAGCAGGAAGGCACTTACCCGCTTCCGGAAGCGCAGCTCGATCGTTTCCTGATGGAAATCGACGTCGGCTATCCCGACCGCGAAGCCGAGCGGAGGATCCTGTTCGAGACCACCGGCTCCGAAGAAACGCGGCCAAAGCCGGCGATGACGGCGGAGGACCTGATGGCGGCGCAGCGCTTGGTGCGCAGGCTTCCGGTCGGCGATTCCGTCGTCGAGGCGATTCTGGCGCTGGTGCGATCCGCACGTCCGGGTGCCGATGGCGGCGGCGACGCCAAACTCATTGCTTGGGGACCAAGCCCGCGCGCGAGCCAGTCGCTGATGCTCGCGGTGCGCGCCCGCGCGTTGCTCGACGCCCGGCTGGCGCCCTCCATTGACGACGTCGTCGAACTCGCCGAGCCCATTCTTAAGCACAGGATGGCGCTCACCTTCACGGCGCGCGCCGAAGGCGAAACGATCGAAGCCGTGATCGGACGATTAAAGGCTCGGATCGGATAGGCCGATGGCAACGGAGACCCCGTCTCCACATTCGCGCTCGCCACAGCGCACATACCAGGATGGTGCGGCGGTCGCCCGAGCGTCCGGCGAAGGCCGTACGCTCGCAGCCAGCATGCCGCGGCTTATTCTCGAAGCGCGTCGCGTGGCGGCGACCGTGATCCACGGCTTGCACGGACGCCGCCGCGCTGGACCCGGCGAGAATTTCTGGCAGTACCGCCGTTTTGTTTCCGGCGAGCCCGCCTCAAGGGTCGATTGGCGGCGTTCGGCGCGCGACGACCATCTTTATGTGCGCGAACAGGAATGGGAGGCGGCGCATACGGTTTGGATCTGGCCCGATCGTTCGCCGTCGATGTATTTTGCCTCATCGCTCGCGCGCGACAGCAAGCTGTATCGGACACTCGTCATCGCGCTTGCCCTTGCCGAGGTCCTGGTCGAAGGCGGTGAGCGCGTCGGAATTCCAGGCTTGATGCGTCCGACCGGCAGCCGCAATGTCATCGAGCGGATCGTGCAGGCCATTGTGGTGGATCGCGACGAGCGTGCGAGCCTGCCGCCGAATTTCGCACCCTCCTCGCTCGCCGAGGTGGTTTTGCTCTCGGACCTCTGGAGCGATATTGCCGACGTGCGGCGGACCATCGCGCAGCTCTCCGGCAACGGTACCCAGGGCCATATAGTGCAGATCGTCGATCCGGCGGAGGAGACATTTCCCTATTGGGGGCGGATCGAATTCATCGAGCCGGAAGACGGCAGACGCATCACTGCGGGACGGGCCGAGAACTGGCGCGCCGATTACGTCGCGCAAATCGCGCGGCACCGCGCCGCAATCCGCAGCGAGGCCGACCGGCTGGGCTGGAGCTTCAGCATCCATCGGACCGACCGTCCGGCAAGCGAACTTCTACTGGCGTTGCACGCCCGCATCGGCGCTGGCGCGGCCTATGAACGAATGCAACCGCAGGCGCCCACACGATCGGCGGTATCGGCATGATCAGCGCGCTTTCGCTCGGCTTTACCGAACCGCTGGTGCTCACCGGATTGATCACTTTGCCGGCGCTGTGGTGGTTATTGCGCTTAATTCCACCGCGCCCGCGGCGCATCGATTTTCCCCCGACGAGACTGCTCTTCGCAATCGTGCCGAGAGAGGAAACGCCGGCCCGCACGCCATGGTGGCTCACGCTCTTGCGGCTTGCGCTCGCCGCGATGATCATCATCGCGGCCGCTGGTCCGCTTTGGCATCCGCCGGTGGCGGCGACCAAGACACATGCGCCGCTTGCAATCCTGTTCGACGACGGTTGGACGGCGGCTAGCACGTGGGAGGCGCGGCTGCGCACCGCCGATGACATCGTTATGCGGGCAGCGGACGACCGGCGCGCGGTGGCACTGCTGCCGCTGTCCCAGGGCGCGCGTGACATTTCGCTCGAGACCGCCGACTCGGCGCGGGTCCGGCTGCAGCAAATCAAGCCGGTCCCCTATCGCGTTGACCGCGCCGAGACTCTGCCGTCGCTATCACGCTTCCTCTCGACCAATCCCGAAATCGAACTGGTCTGGCTTTCTGATGGGATCGATCTCGGCAACGGTGCGGCCTTTGTCACGAACCTGGAGCAAACAGTCGGTCAGCATCCGCTCACGATCGTCACCGGTGGAATCCCGCAGCCGCGCGCACTCAACGGCGCCGAGAATGCGGCCGGCGCCTTGACTGTGAAGGTCCTGCGCGCGACGCCCGGTGCAAACGACACCGGAACGGTGCGGGCGCTCGATCTGAAGGGGCTGGCGCTGGGCGAAGCACAATTTACTTTCAAGGCCGCCGATCGGGAAACCGAAGCGCGTTTCGAACTGCCGGTCGAATTGCGCAACGAAATTACGCGACTGGAAATTGCCGGCGAGCGGTCGGCGGGCGCGGTCCAGCTTTTGGATAAACGGTCGCGCCGCCGCACCGTTGGCGTCGTCTCCGGCGCGAACGCCGACGTCGCCGAGCCGCTGCTGTCGTCGAGCTACTACTTGCAGCGCGCGCTCGAGCCGTTCGCCGATGTGCGCCTGGCGCAAGGGGAATCGCCGGCCGATGCCGTGTCGCATTTTCTTGACCAAAATCTGCCGATGCTGGTCCTCACCGATGTCGGCAATGTCGGTGACGCGCATGATCGCCTTGCTCGCTGGGTTGAAGACGGCGGGGTTTTGGTGCGGTTCGCGGGTCCGCGGCTGGCCGCATCCGAGGACGACCTCGTGCCTGTTAGGTTGCGTCGCGGCGGCCGCATTCTCGGCGGCAGCCTGAGCTGGGACAAACCACAACCGCTGGCGGCGTTCTCGCGCGACAGTCCATTCGGCGGCCTGCCGGTGCCCGATGACGTCACCGTCACCCGCCAAGTTCTCGCCGAACCGGATGCGACGCTCGGCGACAATACTTGGGCGACGCTTGCCGACGGTACGCCGCTGGTCACCGCGGCGCATCGCGGCAAGGGCCTGCTCGTGCTGTTTCATGTCACCGGCGATA
>Ga0187815_10001346_pt1 | contig 11595 bp, 6 predicted proteins | sample NC_S_5_FD_132962 | JGI IMG/M metagenome (GOLD analysis project Ga0187815, IMG submission 132962) | Wetland sediment microbial communities from Neuse River Estuary, North Carolina, USA - ASW-S_5 | ecosystem: Environmental > Aquatic > Freshwater > Wetlands > Sediment | place: USA: North Carolina...
GCTGGACGTGGACGCGCTGAACAAGGCCGAGGGCAAGCGCTGGGTGTTCAAGGGCGTGGATTGCCTGAAGCCCGCCTACACGCGCTGCCTGCTCTCGCTGTCGCCCGACGGCGGCGACGCGGTCGTGGTGCGCGAGTTCGACATTCCCTCGAAGTCCTTCGTGAAGGGCGGCTTCGAACTGCCGGTCGCGAAGACCCAGGTGAGCTGGATCGACCAGGACCACATCTACGTGGGCACCGATTTCGGCCCCGGCTCGATGACCCAGTCCAGCTACCCGCGCATCGCCAAGGAATGGACGCGCGGCACCCCGCTGTCGGCCGCCAGCACGGTATACGAGGGCAAGCCCACCGACATGTCGGTAAACGCCTACCACGACCGCACGCCCGGCTTCGAGCGTGACTTCGTGCAGGTGACCACCGACTTCTTCCACAGCACCACCTACCTGCGCAAGAACGGCAAGCTGCTGAAGCTCGACATCCCCACCGACGCCAGCGCCGACGCGCACCGCGAGTGGCTGCTGGTGACGCTGCGCTCGCCGTGGACGGTGGGCGGCACCACCTATCCCAACGGCGCGCTGATCGCCGCGAAGTTCGACGACTTCATGGCCGGCAGGCGCGCCTTCACCGTACTGTTCAAGCCGGACGCGCACACCGCGCTCTCCAGCTACGCGTGGACGCAGCACCACCTGATCGTCGACGTGCTGGACGACGTGAAGAGCCGGCTTGAGGTGCTGACGCCCCCCGGAAGCGCCGCAACTGCCGGCGACTGGAAGCGCGAGGCCATGCCGGGCGCACCGGCGATGAGCACGGTGGCCGTGGTCGATACCGACCCCGACCACAGCGACGAGTACTGGCTCACCGTCACCGGCTTCCTCACCCCGCCCACGCTGGAACGCGGCGTGCTGGGCCAGGGCAAGGCCGAGACGATCAAGCATCAACCGGCCTTCTTCGACGCCTCGAAGTTCAGCGTGACCCAGCATTTCGTCCGTTCGAAGGACGGCACCCGCGTGCCCTATTTCGAGGTCGCTCCCAGGGATTTGAAGCTCGACGGCAGCAACCGCACCTTGCTGTACGGCTACGGCGGCTTCGAGGTCTCGCTGCAGCCCTATTACAGCGGCAGCGTTGGCCGCGCGTGGCTGGACCGCGGCGGCGTGTACGTGGTCGCCAACATCCGCGGCGGCGGCGAGTACGGCCCCGCCTGGCACCAGGCCGCGCTGCAGGCGAACCGGCCCAGGGCCTACCAGGACTTCGCCGCGGTGGCCGAGGACCTGGTGAAGCGCGGCATCACCTCCGCAAGGCACCTCGGCGCCGAGGGCGGCAGCAACGGCGGCCTGCTGATGGGCAACATGCTCACCCAGTACCCGCAGCTGTTCGGCGCGATCGCCTGCGAGGTGCCGCTGCTCGACATGAAGCGCTACATCCACCTGGACGCCGGCGCCTCGTGGATCGCCGAATACGGCAACCCCGACGACCCCAAGCAGTGGGCCTTCATCAAAACGTTCTCGCCCTACCAGAACCTGCACAGGGAAACGCGTTACCCGCCGGTGCTGTTCTACACCACCACCAGCGACGACCGCGTCGGCCCCGCGCAGGCGCGCAAGATGGCGGCGAAGATGGAAGGCATGGGCATTCCGAACGTGTGGTTCTACGAGAACCTGGAAGGCGGCCACGGCGCCGGCGCGGACAACAAGCAGTCCGCGCACATGCACGCGATGGTGTACGACTTCCTGTGGAATGAACTGAAGTAATCCCCCCGAGGCCGAACCGCCTGGAATGCCGCACCTCCATTCCAGGTCCCGGCCCCGGGGCCGGACGAGGCACGCACCCTCCGCTACGCGCGGATGACTCTCCGCGCCAGCCCCGCAGCAGCGCAGCCGCCTGCGACTGGCTTCGGCCACCCCGCGCGCATTCGCCGCGGCGACGGCCCGTGGGCCGCAAATTTCTCCGAATGGCTTTGACGATTCCGCGCGGATTGGTCGTGTATCGCATCGCCGCGCGTACCTAGGCTGCTCGCCGGACGCTTTCGTAACGAATCGTTGACGGCGACACCAGCCATTCCTCCCGCAAGCGTCCGGTTCGCCCGGGGGTTCTCCCCAGTCCCCCGGGCGAATCCCTTGTCCGCCCTTCCGCCATCGCGGAGCACAGGCCATGTCAACGCTGATCGCAACGCCCGAGGTGGATCCGCCCCGCACCGCTGCCGGAAGCGGCGGCGCCGCCGACTTCATGCGCGACGGCACCCGCGCGCGCATATCGTTTCCCGGACGCCCTCCACGCAGACCCGGCGCGGCGCGCGGCGGGCTCGCGGATGAGGCACGCATGGCGCCGGCACAGGCGCCGGCGGGCACCGCGCTGAGCCTGCCCGCCCGCATCCAGTGCCTGATCCGGACCGCAGGCAGCGCCAGCGCCATCGCGCGGAGTTGCGGCGTTTCCGAAGGCACGGTGCGCAACTGGCGGGATGGCCACAGCGACATGTCGCGCGAGCGCTGCGTCATGCTCGCGCAGGCGCTGGGCATCTCGCTGCTCTGGCTGGTCACCGGCGAGGGAGCCATGCGGGCAGAGCCCCAAGTCTCCGCGGCGCCGGCCGTGCTTGCCGCGCCACCGGCGCTGCCCGAGCCCACCGGGACCGCGCGGCACGCCCACGCGCCGGCGGTCGACGCGCGCCTGCTCGCCTCCGCGTTGCGTCTGCTGCAGTCGTACATCGGCCTGGCCGGCGGTTCGCTGGATCCGTCGCAGCGCGCCGACGTGCTGGTCGAGCTCTACGAACTGCTGGGTCGCGCCGGCGAGCCGGGGCACGCCGAGCGCTTGATCGCCTTCCACGCCACGCTCGGCAACCTGCTGCGCGGCAATCGCCGCGCCCTGATCGCATGACCCGCACGTTGCCAGGCCCGCATCGCGGCAGCCCGGACGGATGGCCATGCGCCGCTGCCGGCGCGGCCATCGGTCCGAACGCGGCACGGCAACGCCATGGATTCCGCGATGCCGGCACCGACCGGCTTCGCGAACCGTCGGCATGGCCACTCAAAAGCCAGGCAGATCGCCATAAGCATCCGCATTCCATGCGGCCAGGGTTCGCCGGTGCGAATCCGATTTCACATCTCACTGAGAGGGGAGTTGCATGAACAGCAGCACGCAAGTTGCAAACCGGCGCCGGCGCCGAAATCCGGCCTGCACGGCCTTGAGCCTGGCGATGGCCGCCGCGTTGTACGGCGTCGGCGCGGCGAACCTGGTGCACGCGCAGGCCACGACCGGCAGCATCTTCGGCACCGCGCCTGCGGCAGCCGGCGAAACCGTGATGGCGAAGAGCGCCTCGGGCGTCACGCGCGAAGTGGCAGTCGGTGCGGACGGCCATTACGCCATCAAGTCCCTGCCGGTGGGCACGTACACGGTGACCCTGCGCAACGGCGGCCAGACGATCGCCACGCACGACAACGTGGCGGTCAGCGTCGCCACCGGCATCGAGGTTCCGTTCGCAGCGGCCGCCAACGCCCAGAACCTGGGCGCGGTGCGCGTGGTCGCCAACGCCTTGCCGTCGATCGACGTCTCCAGTGTCAGCTCCAGCACCATCATCACCGCCGCCGACCTGCGCAAGCTGCCGGTAGCGCGCACCGCCGAATCCATCGCCCTGCTCGCGCCGGGCACGGTTGCGGGCAGCAGCTTCTTCATGGGCCCCGGCAACAACACTCTTGTCTCGTTCGGCGGTTCGTCGGTCACCGAGAACGCCTACTACGTGAACGGCTACAACGCCGGCGAGCCCTACAAGAACCTCGGTGGCTTCCAGCTGCCCTACGGCGCGATCGACCAGCAGGAGACGCTCACCGGCGGCTACAGCGCCAAGTACGGCCGCTCCGACGGCGGCGTGATCAACCAGCTCGGCAAGCGCGGCACCGACGAGTGGCACTTCGGCGGCCAGGTGGCCTGGCAACCGCGCTTCCTCGAGAGCAGCCCGGTCAACAACTACTACGGCCACCCGGAGGTTCCCGCGCCGATCGGCAACGTCACCTACCAGCTGGAGAATCCCAGCAAGCCGGGCACGCTGAACCAGTATCGCGCCGACAACAAACAGTGGCAGACGATCTACTCCGCCTATCTGGGCGGCCCGCTGATCAAGGACAAGCTGTTCCTGTTCCTGGCGGCCGAGACCACCAGGACGCATTCCACCAACGTGGAATTCGCCGCCAACCAGCTCGTCCAGTACAACCGGGACAAGGACGACAAGTTCTACGGCAAGCTGGACTGGAACATCACCGACAACAACATCCTGGAGCTGACCGCGCTCAAGAACAAATCGAGCATCGGCGCCGGTTCGTCCTACGCGTTCGACACCGACACGCTGAAGGTGGGGCCCTTCGTCACGAACAACGACGTCACCAAGGACAACGCCCAGTTCTACATCGGCCACTTCACCAGCTACATCACCGACAACGCCACGCTGAGCATCCTGTACGGCAAGGCGCGCTTCCAGGATCCGGTGGTCTACGCGAACCGCAGCCCGCTGCCGTTCATTTCCCGTGCGGACAACCAGGACCCGGCGCTGCTGCCGCCGGGCACCGGCTCGAACGGCATCGTAAACAGCCAGACCAACATCAACTGGACCTCGCCCCAGGCCACCAACGGCACCCACGGCCTGCGCGTCGACTTCGACTACAGGCTGGGCGACCACGACCTGTCCGCCGGCATCGACAACATGAGCTACAAGGCCCGCCACCAGGGGCCGGACCAGCAGAACCCGTTCAATCCGTCGATCAACTACTACTGGCGCTACTACCCGGGTAACATCGTGCGCAAGCGCGAGGTGGGCTGGGCCACCAGCATGACGATGACCCAGAAGGCGTACTACCTGCAGGACGCCTGGCAGGTCACGCCGAACGTGCTGCTGGACGTGGGCGTGCGCAACGACCACTTCACCAACTACAACGACCTCGGCAACGCCTTCGTCAACGAGAAGAACCAGTGGGAGCCCCGCCTCGGCGTGAGCTGGGACGTGTTCGGCGACTCCTCGTTCAAGGTCTACGGCAATGCAGGCCGCTACTACCTCGCACTGCCTGACAATGCGGCCGAACGCGCAGCGAACCGCTCGACCTACATCGTCACCACCTACAACTACACCGGCATCGATCCGGCCACCGGCATACCGACCGGCCTGACCCAGGTCGGCAACCCGACTTCGCCCGACGGCGAGTTCGGCTTGCCCAAGGACCCGCAGCAGGTCACCGCGCGCAACCTGAAACCGGAGTACGTGGACGAGTTCATCGTCGGTTTCGACAAGAAGCTGGGCGATCGCTGGGTCTACGGCGCCAAGGCGATGTGGCGCGACCTGAAGACGGCGATCGACGACGAATGTTCGCCGGGGCAGATCGCCACCAAGATGACGAACATGGGGCTCGATCCCAGCAAGTACTCCGATTCGCTCTACGGTGCCTCGTACTGCCGCCTGATCAACCCGGGCCTGACCAACAACATGCTGGTCGTTTCCAACGACGGCAGCAGCAAGCTCATCGTACCGATGACCATGAAGGATTGGGGTTTCCAGCAGGGCGTGATCCGCAAGATCGGTTCGCTGGACCTGTACCTCGAGCATCCGTTCGACGGCACGTGGTACGGGCGCGCCGATTACACCTTCAGCCGCGGCTTCGGCAACACCGAAGGCCAGGTGCGCAGCGACTTCGGCCAGGCCGACGTTTCCAAGACCGAGGACTGGGACAGCTGGCAGCTGATGGACGGCCAGAACGGCGAACTGAGCAACATCCGCAAGCACCAGTTCCGCTTCCGCGGCGCCTACCAGGTCACGCCGGAGTGGCTGGTCTCCGCCGTCCTGCTGGTGCAGTCCGGCTTCCCGAAGGAGTGCCTGGGCTACTACGGGCCGTCGGGCACCGGCGATCCCACCGGCTACAACAACGGCGGCAGCGGCAACTACCACTGGTGCCACGGCATGCGCGTCCCGCCGGGATCCGTCGGCCATACGCCGTGGACGGAACTGCTGAACCTCGGCGTGCACTACATGCCGGCGTTCGCCGACCACAAGCTGGGCATCAACCTGGATATCTTCAATGCACTGAACCAGCAGCGGGCCATCCAGACCCAGCCCGTCGGGGAAAGCGCCTACGACAGTGCCACCCACGTCATCTCGATCAACAACAGCTACGGGCAGGGCATCTTCTGGAACCCGCCGCGCACCGTGCGGCTGTCGGTGACCTACGACTACTGAGCCGTCGCGGCACCCGCCCGGCCCGGATCGGCCGGGCACCACGCCGACCTGACGCCGGTGTCCCTCGCGGACACCGGCGTCGTTTTCGGCGCGGATCGATGCCGCGGAAAGCCGCGGCGGTTCGCGGGACCGCTGCCCGGCGTCGCATCCGGAGGAGCCCTCGCCGCGGCGACCGCGTGGGCGCGGCGCCGGGTGCCGCGCAGTCGCACCGGAGAGGCGAGGCAGATGCCCGGGTGGTGGACGGGCTACCCGGCGTCCGGCTTCGAACACGCATCCATGAACGGGCCGCGCGCGATCGCAAAAACGTGCGGCGCCGTTTGTTGCGCAGGTGTTGATGTGCCCCTGCCGTTGTGCGCAAACTCTTGCCGCAGCCGAACTTCCACCCTCCGACTCCCCATCCGAGAGTGCGCTTGCATGTTCCTGGACCTGGACGGCGACGGGCCGCAGTATGCCCAGCTGACCCGCGCGCTGAAGGGCGCCATCCTCGATGGTCGCATGGCCGCCGGCGCGCGCCTGCCGCCCACGCGCGAGCTGGCGCAGGAGCTCGAGGTGTCGCGCACCACCGTGCTGGCCGCCTACGAGCAGCTGCGTGCGGAAGGCTTCATCAACGGCCGCGTCGGTTCGGGCAGCTACGTGAGCCGCCTGCAGATCGCGCCGGCGCTGCAGCCCGCCGACGGCGAGACCCCGCCGCCCGCTTCGCGCTACGCGGAACGCGCCCGCGGGCTGCGGAACCGCGGCATCGCGGGCATGCATTTCGGCCTGCGCTACGACTTGCTGTACGGCGATCCGGTGACCAATCCCGCGCTCAACGCCGCCTGGGGCCGCGAGCTGGCGCGGGCGGCCGCCTACTCGTCGCTCAAGGTGACCGGCTCGTGGGGCCTGCCGGCCCTGCGCCAGCAGATCTGCGACTACCTGGCGCGCCGGCGCGGCGTGCAGGCGCACCCGGAGAACCTGCTGATCGTCACCGGCACCCAGCAAGCCTATGCGCTGTGCGCGCGCGTGCTGCTCGACGAAGGCGACACCGTGGTGCTGGAGGAACCGCACTACTTCGGAGCCCACCACGTCCTGGACGCACATGGCGCGAACTTCCATCCGGTGCGCACCGACGACGACGGCCTGGTCTGCGATGAGCTGCCGGACACGCCGCCGAAGCTGATCAGCGTGACCCCCTCGCACCAGTTCCCCACGGGGGCGGTGATGTCGCTGCCGCGAAGGCTCGAACTGTTGCGCTACGCCGCGAGCAAGCGCTGCTGGATCGTCGAGGACGACTACGACGGCGAACTCCGCTACGACGGCCACCCGCTGGCCGCGCTGCGCTCGCTCGACGAAAGCGACCGGGTGATCTACGTGGGGACCTTCTCCAAGACCCTGTTCGGCGCGCTGCGCCTCGGCTACATGGTGCTGCCGGCGGCACTGCGCAACGATTTCAGCACCGCCAAATACCTGAGCGACATGTCATCCCCTGGCATCGAGCAGGCGGCGCTGGCGCACTTCATGGAAAGCGGCGGCTTCGAACGGCATCTGCGCCACGCCCGCAAGGAACTGAAGACGCGTCGCGAAGCGCTGATCGAAAGCCTGCGCCGCCACGCCGGCGAGCGCGTGCGGATCGTGCACTCGCCGGCCGGCATGCACGTGGTGGCGTGGCTGAACGACTACGACCACGTCCGCGCCGAGGCGCTGATCGCCCATGCCCACGGCCGGGGGCTGGGCCTGCACCCGATAGCGCCGCACTACTTCACGCCGCCGGCCCGGCCCGGCTTGCTGCTCGGCTACTGCAACCTCTCGACCACCGAACTGCGCGAGGCGATGCAGCTGTTCGGCGAGTGCCTGGCCGCCGTCCCGGCCACCACCGGCTGAGCCAATCGAGCGGCCCGGCCGTTCCGTTGGCGATGGCACGGATCGGCCCTTGCCATGCCGTGTCGCGCACGCCACGCCATTCCACCATGACGCCTTCCCGCGCAACTGCGGCGTCGGTGCCGCCGCTCCGGATTTCCGGAGCGGCGAGGCAAGACAAGCTGCTTGTGTCCTGGCTTTCAGGCTTCTGCCAGTGGCAGTCATCGCCATCGAACGGGCGGAGCCGACGCCGCGCCGGCTCGGTCGCGCCGGGCCTCGTGAAGTAAGCTTGGGCTAGCCCACGACCCGTCCCGCGCCATGAACACACGCCCCGCGATCAGCCCCGAACTGCGCGAATGGATCCTCGCCACCAGCCGCGCCGGCCACGGCCCGCAGGACGTGCTGGAGCTGATGCGGGCGCATGGCTACGAACCGCAGCGGAGCCGCGCCATCCTGGCGGAGGTACTGCAGCTGCCGCTGGCTGCCCTGCAGGCGGATGCCGCCGTGCCGCCGGGGCGCCGCGCGAAGCATCCCGACGGGCCGCTGGCCCCGGCGGGCGACCGCGAGGTGAAGGTCGCGCTGAGCATGGACCGGCCCGTACTGCGCGTACTCGAAGGGTTGCTGACGGACGAGGAATGCGAGGAGCTGATCGGGCTGGCGCGGCCGCGGCTGGCCCGCGCGCTTACCGTGAACGCGACCGGTGGCCAGCAGGTGGACCACCGGCGCACCAGCGTGGGCATGTTCTTCAAGCTGGGCGAGTTGCCACCGGTGGCGCGGCTGGAACAGCGCATCGCCGACCTGCTCGACATCCCGGTGAGCCACGGCGAAGGCCTGCAGATCCTGCATTACCGGCCGGGCCAGGAGTACCAGCCGCATTACGACTGGTTCGATCCCGGCCAGCCCGGCTACGCCACGATCACCGCGCGCGGCGGCCAGCGCATCGCCAGCGTGGTGATGTACCTCAACACGCCGGAGGCAGGCGGCGGCACCGCCTTTCCCGAAGTCGGCCTCACCGTCACCGCGCTGCGCGGTTCGGCCGTCTATTTCGCCTACGAGGGCGGCGACGCCAGCTCCCTGCACGCCGGCCTGCCGGTGCAGCGCGGCGAGAAGTGGATCGCCACGAAGTGGCTGCGCGAGCGGCCGTACTGAATTCTCTGCGTGGCAGTTCCCTCCGCGGCAGGCGCGGGCCCCGAGCGCGAAGGCTCTTCGCCTTGAGCGCAGCGTCAGAACCGTCGCGCACGGGGTGCGGCCCTGCGGGGCGATACCGGACGGACGGCCATTCCTCGCCGGCATTCAGCCTCGACTGCTGCATCGCAGCAGCCAGTGGCGTATCCTTGCGGGCTTTCTTCCTCCGAAATCGCGCAAGGACATCCCCATGGGTCTGTACCTGGTTCCCGCCGGCCGCAACGTGCCGGACGAAATCAACGTCGTCATCGAAATCCCCAAGGATGCCGAGCCGGTCAAGTACGAGGTGGACAAGGACTCGGGCGCGATCTTCGTGGACCGCATCCTCTCCACGCCGATGCGCTACCCATGCAACTACGGCTACGTGCCGGGCACGCTGGGCGGCGACGGCGATCCGCTGGACGTGCTGGTGATCCTGCCGCTGCCGTTGACCGTGGGCTCGGTGATCCGGTGCCAGCCGGTCGGCATGCTGAAGATGACCGACGAGGCCGGCAGCGACGAGAAGCTGCTGACGATCCCCTCGCCCAAGGTGTTCCCCGGTTACGCCCACATCAGCGACATCAAGGGCGTTTCGCCGCACTGGCTGGAACGCATCGGCCACTTCTTCGAGCACTACAAGGATCTGGAGAAGGGCAAGTGGGTGAAGGTGGAAGGCTGGGAAGGCGCCGATGCGGCGAAGGCCGAGATCATCGCCGGCGTCGCGCGCTACAAGGCTTCCAAGGCCTGAACCCGTCGGACCGGCGGCGCGTTGCCGCGAGGCGACGCGCCGTTCTTCGTGGGCGCATTGCCGGCCATAGACAAAGGTCGGGCAGGCGAGCGCCCCGGCACACTCGATAATCGCCGGATACGCCACGCCAGTCCGGAGTCGCCGCCATGAAAGCCGTCGCCCTCACCCGCTACCTGCCTGTCGACGACCCTGCGTCACTGCTCGATGTGGAACTGCCGAGGCCCGAGCCCGGTGCGCACGACCTGCTGGTGCACGTGGAAGCCGTCTCGGTGAACCCGGTCGACACCAAGCTGCGTGCGCCGAAGCCCCAGGTGGAAGCACAGCCCAAGGTGCTGGGCTACGACGCCGCCGGCACGGTCGAGGCCGCAGGCGCCGAGGTGCAGGGTTTCCGACCCGGCGATCGCGTGTACTACGCCGGCGACGTCACCCGCCCTGGAAGCAACGCCGAGTTCCAGCTCGTCGATGCGCGGCTGGCGGCGACGATGCCGCGCACGCTGGACTTCGCCCAGGCCGCCGCGTTGCCACTGGTGGCGGTCACCGCGTGGGAGCTGCTGTTCCAGCGCATGCCGTTCGACAGCGAGCAGGGCGGCAAGGGCAGATCGCTGCTGGTGATCGCCGGCGCTGGCGGCGTGGGCTCGATCGCGACCCAGCTCGCCAGGCGCGCGGGTTTCACGGTGATCGCCACCGCCTCGCGTCCCGAGACCGCGGACTGGTGTCGAACGATGGGCGCGCAGCACGTCGTGAACCACCGCGAGCCGCTGGCGCCGCAGCTCGCGGCACTGGGCCTTCCGCAGGTCGACGCTGCGCTGAACCTCGCCGACACCGATCGCTACTGGGACACGCTGGGCGAACTGCTGGCGCCGCAGGGCCACGTGGGCTTGATCGTGGAGCCGAAAGGCGCACTGAAGATCGGCGATCCGTACAAGGCCAAGTGCATCGGCATCCACTGGGAATTCATGTTCGCGCGTTCGCGCTTCAGGACGCCGGACATGGCCGAGCAGGGCCGCATCCTGGCGCGCGTGGCGGCGCTGGTCGATGCGGGCGAATTGAAGGGTATCCAGCACGAGGCACTGGGCCCGATCAATGCGGCGAACCTGCGCGAGGCGCATCGCCGGCTGGAATCGGGCACCAGCATCGGCAAGCTGGTGCTGGCCGGCTGGTGAGGCGGCGCGGGCGGCGCTTGGCGGGCCCGCTGCGGCGAGCTGGGCCCGGCACACTCAGCGGCGCTTGCGCCCGCCCTTCTTCGCCGCGGCACGGTCGCCGTTCGCGGGCGCGGACCTGGCCGGCTCGCCCTTCTTGCCCAACTGCTCCAGCAAGGTGTTCATGTCCTCGGCGTGCTCCTCCTCCATCGCGAGGATGCCTTCCAGCACGCGGCGCGTGGTGGGGTCGGCGCTGCCCACGTAGTCGATCATCTCGCGGTAACTGTCGATCGCGATGCGCTCGGCGACCAGGTCTTCCTTGATCATGTCGACGATGTCCACGCCTTCCACGTAATCCGCATGGCTGCGCGTGGCCAGGCCCTCGGGCGAGAGATTCGGCTTGCCGTCGAGCTGGGTGATGCGCTCGGCGATCAGGTCCGCATGGCCTTGCTCCTCGTTCGCGTGCTGCAGGAACTCCGCCTTGATCGCCTGCGAGTGGATGCCCGA
>Ga0187815_10001347_pt1 | contig 11580 bp, 9 predicted proteins | sample NC_S_5_FD_132962 | JGI IMG/M metagenome (GOLD analysis project Ga0187815, IMG submission 132962) | Wetland sediment microbial communities from Neuse River Estuary, North Carolina, USA - ASW-S_5 | ecosystem: Environmental > Aquatic > Freshwater > Wetlands > Sediment | place: USA: North Carolina...
GCGCGCGGGTTCGCGGTCATGGTGTTGCCGTAGACGCCCTTGCGGTACAGGCCGGCGGTGCGCTCGCTGACCGCCAGCACCGACAGCGGGTACTGGCCGGCGTTGAGCGCCTTGGAGAAGGTTTCCATGTCCGGCGCGGGCAGCTTCTCGAAGCCGGGATAGTCGGTGATCGAGAGCACGCCGTGCGCACGCAGGCCGGCCTGGATCGAGTCGATCAGCAGCAGGCTGCCGTGCGACTCGGTGAGCCGGCGCGCGGCGGCGTAGAACTCCGGCGTCACCGCGCGGCCAGGGTCGCCTTCGCCCATCACCGGCTCCAGGAACATCGCCTCGATGAACCAGCCGTGCCTGTCGGCATCGGCGAACGCGGCCTCCAGCTGGGCCACGTTGTAGGGTTCGACCACCAGCACGCTGTCCTCGTGGCGGTAGCTGGCGAGGTACTGCTGGTAGGTCTTGCGCGAGGAATCGGAATAAAGCGCCGGCTTGTCGGTGCGGCCGTGGAAGGCGCCCTTCACCACCAAGCGCTTGATCGTGCGCCCGGCGTAGCGGCCACCGGCGTCGGTCATCAGCTTGGCGTTGACGTCGGCGATGCGGCAGGCCAGGCCCACCGACTCGGAGCCGGAGTTCAGGCACAGGTAGCGCGCATACGGGTTGCCGCCACGGTTGCGGCCCAGCTCGCGGTTCAGCGCCTGGGTGAAGCGCAGTTGCGACACGCTGGGCGTCATCACGTTCGCCATCACCTGCTCGCGCGCCAGCGCGGCGTCGATGGCCGGGTGGTTGTGGCCGAAGCCGAGCATGCCGTAGCCGCCGTTGTCGTGCAGCACCGCGCCCTTCAGCGTGACGATCCACGGGCCGCGCGCGGCAGCCGGCAGGTAGGGGTTGATCGCGTCGTCGGGATAGAAGTTGACGAAGCCGGCCTGCGCCTGCGCCAGCTGCTCGGCCTCGTCCAGCTTCAGGAACTCGCCCAGCTCGCCGCGCAGTTCGCGATGACGCGCCACTGCGGCGGCCACGGCTTCGCCCAGCATGGCGTCGGCAGCGGCCATGCGCTCGATGCTGGCGTCATCCAGGCCGGTGGTGCGCGGCTTGCCGCCGAATTCGCGCAGTTCGCGCAGCTGATCGATCAAACCCATGGTGTTCTCCTCGAAATCCGCCGGCGCCTCGCACCCAGCGCGAAGCAGGCCGACGTATAGGGCGTGGTGTGCGCGGCAAGTCATCCGGCTTCGCGGGCGGCGCGCATCCACGAACGCCAAGGATAACCCGCGGGGCAGGGTGCCCGGTACCCCCTGGCGGCATCGAAACGCCTTGCACTGCAGCAACTTGCACGCGAATGACGGCTGTCACATGCGATGGCTGACGGCGGCGACTGGGGCTTTCGGCAGGGGCTGCCTAAGCTTCATGGCATGCCCCGCAAGCCGCGGGTCCACCGGCTCTTCCCTGCACGCAGGGAAGGCGAACGCACAGGGAGAATCACGCCATGACCGACGCCACCGTCGCACGGCTCGCCGCCGTCGGGAAACGCTACGGCCCACTCACCGCACTGGACGGCTTGGACCTTGTCGTGCGGCGCGGCGAGCTGCTGGCGCTGCTCGGTCCCAACGGCGCCGGCAAGAGCACCAGCATCGGCCTGTTGCTGGGGCTGATCCGCCCCGATGCGGGCCGCGCCGAACTGTTCGGGCTGGACCCGCAGCGCATCGAGGCGCGTCGGCGCATCGGCGTGATGCTGCAGTCGTCCAACCTGCCGTTCACCCTGCGCGTGGGCGAGCTGCTGCGCCTGACCATGAGCTATTACCCCCATCCGCGCGGCTACGACGAAACCGCCGCGCTGGCCGGCATCGCCGATTTGCTGCAGCGGCCCTACGGCAAGCTGTCCGGCGGCCAGCAGCGGCGCGTGCAGTTCGCGCTGGCGCTGTGCGGGCGGCCCGAGCTGCTGTTCCTCGACGAACCCACCGTGGGCATGGACATCGAGGCGAGGCAGAAGCTGTGGGCGGCGATGCGTGCGCTGGTCGCCGAAGGCTGTGCCGTGGTGCTCACCACGCATTACCTGGAGGAGGCCGAGGCGCTGGCGCAGCGCGTGGTGGTGCTCGGCCAGGGGCGCGTGCTCAGCGAGGGCAGCGTGGACGACCTGCGCAGGCGGGTGGCGCTCACCCGCATCCGCTGCGTCAGCGACCTCGACGCCGCCGCGATCGCCGCGTGGCCCGGCGTGGCCTCCGCCACGCGCGACGGCGCGCACCTGAGCATCGCCACGGCGCAGGCCGAGATGGTGGTGCGCCGCCTGCTCGACGGCGACCCCGCCCTGGCCGAACTGGAAGTGCAGCGCGCCGGCCTGGCCGAGGCCTTCACCGAACTCACCCGCGACACCACCCTGCAGGAGGCTGCCTGATGAACGCCGCAATCCTTTCCGCCGCGCCCGCGGACGCGGGGCGCATGCCGGCCGGCCGCGTGCTCGGCGCCTATCTCGCCGAGGCGCGCAGCGAGTGCCTGCGCTACCTGCGCGCACCGGGCTTCATGCTGCCGATCCTGCTGTTTCCGGGCTTGTTCTATCTGGTGTTCGGCATCCTGATGGCGAAGGCGAACGGCGCAGACGCGGCCCGCTACCTGCTGGCGAGCTACGGCGTGTTCGGCGTGATGAGCCCGGGCCTGTTCGGCTTCGGCGTGTCGCTGGCGCTGGAGCGCGACGGCGGCCTGCTCACGCTGAAGCGTGCGCTGCCGATGCCGCCGGGCGCCTATCTGCTGGGCAAGATGTTGATGGCGATGGCCGCCGCCGCAGTGGTGACGCTGATGCTGCTGGCGATGGCGCTGGGCCTGGCCCATGTGCCGCTGACGGTGGCGCAGGTCGCCGGGCTGTTTGCCACCAGCATGCTGGGCGTATTGCCGTTCTGCGCGCTGGGCATGTTCGTCGGCACCCTGATCAAGGGCCAGGGTGCGCCCGGCATGCTGCAGCTGGTCTACCTGCCGATGTCCTTCCTGTCCGGCCTGTGGTTCCCGCTGTCGATGCTGCCCAATGCGCTGCAGCAGATCGCGCCGCTTTGGCCAAGCTACCACCTTGATCGCGTCGCGCTGGCCACGGTGGGCATCGGTCACGAACCGGTGCTGCCCCACGTGCTGGTGCTGGCCGGCTTCGGCGTGGCGTTCTTTGTGCTGGCCGTTCGGCGTCTGCGCCGGGTCGGCTGAACTGGCGGTAGCATGCCGGCATGAGCGACCCGAACCACCGTTCCAGCAACCTGCGATGGCCTGCCTGGCTGCACCCGGCGCCGGACTCCTCGGCGGCGGCAATGCGCGCCGCGGGCCATTCGCCCTGGAGCTATGCGTGGAACCTGCTGTGGTCGTTCTGGGTGTTCCTCGGCCCGCTGTTCCAGCAGGTGGACACGGGCTTCTGGTGGTCGCTCGCGCTGGGCTATCCGCTGTTCCTGCTGATCTTCCTGCTCTCGTGGATACGGCCGGTCGCCGAGGTGAGCGGCTATGTCGGTGCGCTGGTGATAGTGACCGCGCTGTCGATGCCGTGGAATCCCGCAGGCTGGACCTATGCCGTGTTCGCCTGCGCCATGGTGCCTTACCAGGGTTCCTGGCTGGCCAGCGCGGTGAGGATGGCGGTCATCCAGGCCCTGCTGGTGCTGGAGGGCGTCTTTCTGCACTGGCCTTGGTATGCCCACCTGATCCTTATCGGCGTGTGTACCAGCACCGGCGTCGGTGCGTTGGCGGGGCGCATCAACCTGGAGAAGAACAACCGGCTGCGCATGTCGCACGAACAGATCCGCGAGCTTGCCGCCACCGCGGAGCGCGAGCGCATAGGCAGGGACCTGCACGACCTGCTCGGGCATACGCTGTCGTTGATCACGATGAAGCTGGAGCTGTCGCGCAAGCTGCTGGACCGTGATCCGGTCACCGCGCGGCGCGAACTGGCCGAGGCGGAAGAAGTGGCGCGCCACGCGCTGGCGGAGGTGCGTGCGGCGGTCACCGGCATCCGCGCCGCGGGCTTCGCTGTCGAGCTGGCTTCGGCCACCCTGCTGCTGCGCACGTCCGGCGTGCGGCTCGACCAGCACCTGCAGGCGTTCAACCTGCCTGAGCCGGTGGAGTGCGCCCTGGCCCTGGTGCTGCGCGAGGCGGCGACCAACATCGCGCGGCATGCGCATGCGACGCTGGCGCGGGTGTCGCTCGCCGGCGCAGCCGACGGCGTGCGGCTCTGCATCGAGGACAACGGCCGTGGCGGCATCCATGCGGCGGGCAACGGCCTGCGCGGGATGCGCGAGCGGGTGCAGGCACTTGGCGGTACGCTGGAACTGGATTCGCCGCCGGGCGGCGGCACGCGGCTGGACATCCGGGTACCGCTGGCGGCGTTGGTCACGACGCACGCCGCCGCGTCGCCGCAGGGCGTGGCGGCGGCCGCCCCCCGGGTGCGGCACGCCACATGATCCCCGCTTTCCTCTCCCGCTGGTTCACGCCAGCTCCGGATTCCGGTGTGGCCGACGACATCCGCCGCGGCAAGTCGCCATGGGCCGACAGCGTGCACCTGCTGTGGTCGGTGTGGATCTTCGTCACGCCGCTGTTCGACCACGGCATCGCCGGCTATACGCGTACCTGGCTGCTTTTCACGCTGGCGTCGTATCCGTTGTTCCTGCTGCTGTTCGCGAAGATCCAGCTGGCGCCGCAGCGCACGGCATACCTCTACGCCTGGGCCATCGCGGTGCTGTGCTTCGCACTGCTGCCCTGGTACCCGAGCGGGCTCAGCTATTTCGTCTACGGCTGCGTGATGCTGAACCACTGCCGCATGCGCCTGCGGACGCAGCTGGTGCAACTGCTGCTGCTCAACGTGATGCTGGTGGCGCTGGCATGGCGGATCGGCTACCCGGCCAGCATCCTGGTGATCATGCCGGCCTCGGTCATCGTGATCAGCGTGATCATGCTGGTCGAACGCATCAACAAGGAAAAGGACGCCGCGCTGCGCCTGTCGCAGGACGAGGTCCGCCGCCTCACGACCCAGGCCGAGCGCGAACGCATCGGCCGCGACCTGCACGACCTGCTCGGCCACACGCTGTCGCTGGTGACGCTGAAGTCCGAACTGGCGCGCAAGCTGGCGCTGGCCGACCCGCCGCGCGCGCAGCGCGAGATGGACGAGGTGGAGCGTGTCTCGCGCCACGCGCTGGCGGAAGTGCGCGCGGCGGTCACCGGCATGCGGCGCAGCGACCTGGCGGCGGAGCTGATCTCGGCCCGGCTGATGCTGGAGGCCTCGAACATCGCGTTCGACGCCGAGGCGCCGGCGGCGCTCGGGCTGCCGGCGGAGACCGAGGCCTCGCTGGCGCTGGTGTTGCGCGAGGCGGTCACCAACATCCATCGCCACGCGCGCGCCACCACGGCCTGCGTGGTCTTCTCCCGCGACACGGAAAGCTTCCACATGCGCATCAGCGACAACGGACGCGGCGGCCTGGCCGCCCACGGCAACGGCATCAGCGGCATGCGCGAGCGGGTGCATGCGCTGGGCGGCAGCCTGGCCATCGATTCGCCTGCGCGGCGCGGCACCACGCTCGGCGTCGACGTGCCCTTGCGCGCGGCATCGTGGTCCGCGGCCGCCCATGCGCGTCCCGTGCCGGCGCTGGCGGACGACGGGAGTGCCGCATGATCCGCGTGCTGCTGGCCGAAGACCAGGCGATGGTGCGCGGGGCGCTGTCGGCGCTGCTGAATCTCGAATCCGACATCGAGGTGCTGGGCTCCGCCTGCGACGGCGAGGCGGCCTGGCGCGAACTGCAAAGGCTCAAGCCCGAGGTGCTGGTCACCGACATCGAGATGCCCGGCCTCACCGGGCTGGAACTGGCGCAGCGCATCCAGCGGCACGAGCTGCCGGTCAAGGTGATCATCGTCACCACGTTCGCGCGGCCGGGCTTCCTGCGCCGCGCGCTGGACGCGGGCGTGTCCGGTTACCTGCTCAAGGACGCGCCGGCGGAGAACCTCGCCGAGGCGCTGCGCACGGTGTGCCGCGGCGGCCGCGCGATCGATCCGCAGCTGGCGCTGGAAGCATGGTCGGAGGCCGACCCGCTGAACGATCGCGAACGCCAGGTGCTGCGCCTTGCCGGCGAAGGCCATCCTGCCGGCGACATCGCCGTCCAGCTCAATCTCTCGCACGGCACCGTGCGCAACTACCTGTCCGAGGCGATCGGCAAGCTCGGCGTGGCGAACCGCATCGAGGCGTACCGGCTGGCGCGGCAGAAGGGCTGGCTCTAACGACTTTGCCGCCAACGCGGCAACGGCTTGCGGCCCATGGCGGCTGCGGGAGCGGTCGCCGCCTGCAGCGCACGCACGAAGCCGGCCGGGTCGGCCGGCGACAGCACCACGGTGCACATGGACCCACGCAACACCACGGCACACTGCCAGTCGGTGACGAAGGCGCGGTAGCGGCCCAGCTTGGCATTGCGGAACCAGCCCGAGAACGAGAACAGGCCGCCGTTGCCGACCAGCCGGATCGAGCCGGCGACGGCCAGCGGGTCCACGGTGGCTTCGCGCAGCTCGCCCAGCGCCACCCGGGTCGTCCAACACAGGCGCCGCACCTGCAAGGTGCCATCGCCCAAGGTGTAGCCGCGCACCACGAACGCAGCGGCGGACAGCAGGATCAGCAGCGGCAGGGCCACCGCCGCCGTGCGCAGCAGCGGCAGTGCAAGGGGCGGTATGGTGAACGCCATCAGCCACGACACGCCCGCGAGGAGCAGGATGACGACTGCCGAGACGCCTTTGAGAAAGCCGCTCCAGGGTGCGGCGGGATAGCGTGCATGCATGGCGGGATTCTGGCCGTTGCCTGCAACGGGGACAAGGCGGCCGCCAGGGCATGCGGGCTTGGAGGATAATGCGTCGTTGCCTTTTTCCTTTGCCCCGCTGGCGAGCGTTTCCTTGAAGAAGTCCGATTTCGATTTCGACCTTCCGCACGAACTGATTGCCCAGGTGCCCCTGCCGCAGCGTTCGGCGAGCCGCCTGCTGCTGCTGGACGTGGCTGCCGGCGGCCGCGAGGACCGCATGTTCCGCGAGCTGCCGGGTTTGCTGCGGCCCGGCGACCTGCTGGTGTTCAACGACACCCGCGTGCTGCCGGCGCGCCTGTACGGGCGCAAGGAGAGCGGTGGCGCGGTAGAGATCCTGATCGAGCGCGTCACCGGTGCGCACGAGGCCACCGTGCAGCTGGGCGTGAGCAAAAAGCCGAAGGAAGGCGGGCGGATCGAGCTGGCCGACGGCAGCCATGCGGTGGTGCTGGGGCGCGACGAGGGTTTCTTCCGGCTGCGCTTCGAGGCACCCGAGCCGCTGGAGAAGCTGCTGCTGAAGCTCGGCGAGATGCCGCTGCCGCCGTACATCGAGCGCCATGCGGACGCCGCCGACCTGGAGCGCTACCAGACCGTCTACGCACGCGAGCCCGGCGCGGTGGCCGCGCCCACCGCCGGCCTGCATTTCGACGAAGCGCTGCTGGCCGAATTGCGCCAGCGCGGCGTGGACTTCGGCTACGTCACGCTGCACGTGGGCGCAGGCACCTTCCAGCCGGTGCGCGTGGAGGACATCGGCGACCACCACATGCACCGCGAGTGGCTCAACGTGGGAGCCAGCCTGGTGGAGCAGATCCATCGCACCCGCGCCGCCGGCGGACGGGTGATCGCGGTGGGCACCACCGTGGTGCGCGCACTGGAGAGCGCCACCGTGGATGGCGAGCTGCGCCCGTTCGCGGGCGAGACGCAGATCTTCATCTTCCCGGGCTACCGCATCACCAGCATCGACGGCCTGATCACCAACTTCCACCTGCCGCAGTCGACCCTGCTGATGCTGGTGTCGGCGCTGGCCGGGCGCGAGTTCATGCTCGACGCGTATCGGCACGCGGTGGCGCAGCGCTACCGCTTCTTCTCCTACGGCGATGCGATGCTGATCCTGCCGCACGGGACCTGAGCTTTTCTCCCTTTCGCTTTGCTCCGGCTCCCTCTCCCCATGTGGGGAGAGGGAGCGATCAGCGCGACCTGCGATAATCGCGGAATGACTTCCCTGAATTTCGACCTCCTCGCCACCGATGGCGCTGCCCGCCGTGGCCGTCTCGCGTTTCCCCGCGGCACGGTGGAAACGCCGGCCTTCATGCCGGTGGGCACCTACGGCTCGGTGAAGGCGATGACGCCGCGCGACGTGCGCGAGACCGGCGCCGAGATCATCCTGGGCAATACCTTCCACCTCTACTTGCGGCCTGGCCTGGAGGTCGTGGAAAAGTTCGGCGGGCTGCACCGCTTCATCGGCTGGGACAAACCCATACTCACCGATTCGGGCGGTTTCCAGGTGTTCTCGCTGGCGCACCGGCGCAAGCTCACCGAGGAGGGCGTGACCTTCGCCTCGCCGGTGGACGGCTCCAAGGTGTTCCTGTCGCCGGAAGTGTCGATGCGGATCCAGCACACGCTGGATTCGGACATCGCGATGATCTTCGACGAGTGCACGCCGTACCCGGCGACGGAGAAGACGGCGTCGGATTCGATGGAGCTCAGCCTGCGCTGGGCCGAGCGCTCGCGCCGCGCCTTCGACGAGCTGAAGAACCCCAACAACCTGTTCGGCATCGTGCAGGGCAGCGTGTACGAACCGCTGCGCCGTCGCTCGGCCGAGCGGCTGGTGGAGATCGGCTTCGACGGCTACGCGGTGGGCGGCCTGGCCGTGGGCGAGCCGGAAGAGGCGCGCAACCACACGCTGGATTTCACCGTGGGCCTGCTGCCACAGGACAAGCCGCGCTACCTGATGGGCGTGGGCCGGCCCGAGGATATCGTGGCGGCGGTGTGCCGCGGCATCGACATGTTCGACTGCGTGATGCCCACCCGCAACGCGCGCAACGGCTTCCTGTTCACCGCCGAGGGCACGCTGCGCATCCGCAACGCGAAGTACGCCGGCGACACCCGGGTGATCGAGGAGGGCTGCGACTGCCACGCCTGCGCGAACGGCTTCAGCCGCGCCTACCTGCGCCACCTCGACCGCTGCAACGAGATCCTCGGCAGCCAGCTCGCCACCATGCACAACCTTCGCCACTACCAGCGCCTGATGGCGGGCCTGCGCGAGGCGATCGCAGCGGGGCGGCTGCAGGATTTCGTGGCGGGGTTCCAGGCGCGACGGCAGGGCGCCTCCGCCGAGGCCTGAAGTCTTGCAACGCGTGATGGGCGCCCCGACTGCATGGAGCCTGTTCAATGTCTCCCCATGGCCCGCGTTGCCTTGCCGTGGTCGTCAGGTGGTAGTGCGTGGTGCAGCGCCTGCCTGGCTGGCAGGCCAAGCCGCGCGCTGTCGCATGGCGGCCACGGCAAGGCAACCCGCAGGGCCGGGTCTGTTTGCCCGTATGCCTGCGTCATCGCTCAGTCGTGGACGGACGTCCAATCTTTCGTTCTTCCTTGGCCTGCGGGCAAACAGCTCCCGGCGCGGGCCATGGGAAGGCATTGAACAGGCTCTGGGCCGGGCGGGAGGCTCGGTGCGCCGTGCGGTGGCCGGGAACGCATGGCATAATCCATGGTCTTTTATCGGGCGTTCAGCGGAATTCCCTGCTGGCGCCATTACTTGCGAGACGAAACGATGAGTCTTCCGATGTCAGTCACGCTGGCCCAGGCCGCTGCGCCGCAGGGCGGCGGCCTTTCCATGATCCTCATGATGGTGGTGCTGTTCGGCCTGATGTATTTCATGATGATCCGCCCGCAGATGAAGCGGCAGAAGGAACACCGCACGATGGTCGCGGCGCTGGCCAAGGGCGACGAAGTGGTGACCAACGGCGGCCTTGCCGGTCGCGTGGAAGAGGTGGGCGAGACCTTCATCACGATCGAGATCGCACCGAACGTGAAAGTGAAGCTGCAGAAGGGCGCGGTCTCGCAGGTGCTGCCCAAGGGCTCGCTGAAGTCCGCCTGAGCCGGGCAGCCGGGGGCGAGGCATTTCTTACTGGAAATGCGGCCATGGATGGCCGCTTCGTGATGTTCGCGGCCAGGGACGATCGCAAAAACAAACTTGGGCCAGGGTTGGCTGCTTCTTGACGTCAGCGGTCACGGACGGTTGCAAAGGATCACAGATGAGCGATTTCCCACGCTGGAAGTACGCGCTGGTAGTTTTGGCGATGCTGTTCGGCATCGTCTACGCACTGCCCAACGCTTTCCCGCCGCAGCCGGCGGTGCAGGTCACGGCCAACCCCAACCAGGGCGCCGCACCGGCCGACGACGCACTGCGCCAGAAGGTGGCCGATGCGCTGTCCAAGGCCCACGTGGCGGCGAAGGACGTGGAAGTGCAGGGCGACCACCTGCTCGCCACCTTCGCCAATGCCGACCTGCAGAAGAGCGGCGCCGACGCGATCGGAGCCCTGCTCGGCGACAAATACACCGTGGCGTTCAAGCTGCAGTCCACGGTGCCGCGCTGGCTGACCGCCATCCATGCGAACGCTATGCCGCTGGGCCTGGATCTGCAAGGCGGCGTGCACTTCCTGATGCAGGTGGACCAGAGCGGCGTGCTCGACAAGCTGGAGAACAGCTATGCCGACGACATCCGCGGCCAGCTGCGCCAGAAGGACATCCGCTACGAGTCGGTGACGCGCAGCACGGTGGCCGGGCAGGGCGTTGTGGTGGTGCTGCGTTCGGCGGCCGACCGCTCCAGCGCGGCCGACCTGATCGCCTCCAACTCGCCCGACCTCGCGGTGACCGACGGCCCCAGCACCGGCGACCGCTACGTGTTGTACGCCGCGATCAAGCCGACCAAGCTGCGTGACCTCTCGCTGGGCACGATCAAGCAGAATCTCGCCACGCTGCGCAACCGCATCAACGCGCTGGGCGTGTCCGAGCCGCTGATCCAGCAGCAGGGCGAAGACCACATCGTGGTCGAGCTGGCCGGCGTGCAGGATCCGGCCGCGGCGAAGCGCCTGATCGGCGCCACCGCCACGCTGGAATACCGCCCCGGCATCGGCTACCCCGGCGATGCGCGCGCGATCGAAGCCGCGCAGAGCGGCAGCATCCCGCCCGACGCCAACCTCTACTACACCAGCAACGGCCACGTGCCGGTGCTGGTGGGCAAGCGCGCCATCGTCACCGGCGACCAGCTGGTCGACGCCAGCTCCGGCATCGACCAGAGCAACGGCACGCCCTCGGTGAACGTGACACTGAACGCCTCCGGCGCGGCGAAGATGCAGGAGTTCACCAACGCCAACGTCGGAAAGCCGATGGCGGTGCTGCTGATCAACACCGTGTACGAAACCAGCACGGTCGACGGCAAGGAAGTGCGCACGCCCAAGATCAAAACAGAGGTGATCAACGACGCCACCATCCAGAGCCCGTTCGGCAAGGTGTTCTCGACCAACGGCCTGGGCAGCCCCAAGGAGGCCTCCGACCTGGCGCTGCTGCTGAAGAGCGGTGCGCTGGCCGCGCCGATGGACATCGTCGAGCAGTACGTGATCGGCCCCAGCCTCGGTGCGGAGAACATCAAGAAGGGCTTCGACGCGGTGATGCTGGGTCTCGGCCTGGTGCTGCTGGCGGCGGCGATCTACTACAAGCTGTTCGGCCTGGTGGCCGACATCGCGCTGTTCTTCAACCTGCTGATCCTGGTGGCGGTGATGTCGATGATCGGGGTGACCCTGACCATGCC
>Ga0187815_10001348_pt1 | contig 11579 bp, 11 predicted proteins | sample NC_S_5_FD_132962 | JGI IMG/M metagenome (GOLD analysis project Ga0187815, IMG submission 132962) | Wetland sediment microbial communities from Neuse River Estuary, North Carolina, USA - ASW-S_5 | ecosystem: Environmental > Aquatic > Freshwater > Wetlands > Sediment | place: USA: North Carolina...
ACGAGCAGGTGCTGCCCTACTTCAAGCGGATCGAGGATGCCCCGCACGGGGACCCGCGCTACCGCGGCCGGGGCGGCCCGCTCTCGGTAGGGCCGACGGCGCGGCCGCACCCGCTGACGCTGGCGTTCACGCAGGCCTGCCAGCAGGCCGGTCATCCGCCGCGGGAGGACTTCAACTGCCGCGAGCTGGACGGAACGGGCCTGCACGACATGACGATCACCGATGGGCACCGGCAGACCACGGCCGACGCCTACCTGCGCCCGGTGTTGTCCCGGCCGAACCTCACCGTCAAGCTCGGCGCCTCCGTGCGGCGGCTGGTCGTCGAGGGCGACCGCTGCACCGGAGTCGAGTACCACCAGCACGGCAGGCTCGAACGGGTGCGCGCCGACGCCGAGGTCGTGCTGTGCGCCGGCGCGATCGACTCGCCGCGACTGCTGATGCTGTCCGGCATCGGCCACCCGGGAGAGCTGTCCGGTCTCGGCATCGACACGGTCGCCGACGTGCCGGGCGTCGGCCGCAACCTGCATGACCACATCCTGCTGTGCGGCATCTGCGTCGAGGCCCGGCGGCCGGTCCCGGCCGGCACCGGCAACCCGGGCGTGGCGGTGCTCTACTGGCGCAGCGACGACGCCCTGCCAGGGCCTGACCTGCAGATCGTCCTGATCCACGCCCCGTACCTCAACCCGTGGCAGGAACCGGTCGCCAACGCCTACACGTTCGCCGTCGCGCACGTGCGGCCGGCGAGCCGCGGCCGCCTGTCGCTTGGCCTCCGCCGACCCAGGGCGGCGGCCGGTGATCGACCCCGGCTACCTCGACGAGCGGCACGACCTGGAAACTCTCGTCGCGGGCGTGCGGAAGGCGCTAGAGCTGCGCACCCAGCCGGCGTTCGGCCCGTGGCGAGGCCGGGATGCCATGTCCGGCATCGAGCGGGCCGGGCCGTCGGCCGTGGCCGAGTTCGTCAGGCACGGGGTGAGCACGTTCAGCCACGCGGTGGGCACCTGCCGGATGGGGGTCGATGACCATGCCGTTGTGGACCCGCAGCTTAAGGTCCACGGCCTGCGGGGGCTGCGCGTCGCCGACGCCTCGGTCATGCCGTCGATAACGTCGACCGCCACCAACGCCACCACGATCATGATCGGCGAGAAAGCCGCCGACCTCATCCGCGGCCGGACGTACGCGTCCCAGTCCGCCGTCGCGGCCCGCGCGTGAAATGACATGAAACGACCAAGGAGAGACATCATGGCAGCTCAGCCGACGCTCGGCCAGTACGTCATCGGCGTCGAGGGCCTGGCCCTCATGCGGCTCGGGTTCACCGGTGACGCCGCTGGGCGCTGCGCGCGCACCGCGGAGATCCGCGACGTGCTCGCCCGGCTCGACCAGGAGGCCCGCTTCCGGGCACCCGTCGCCACGGAGTATGACCTGCGGACCGGGTACGAGGAATGGTCGGCGACCTACGACGAGCCGTTGCGGCTGTTCCCCATCGAGGAACCGCCGATGCGGGCGCTCATCGAGACCCTCCCGCCCGGGACGGTCCTCGACGCCGCGTGCGGGACCGGCCGGTACGCCGCCATCCTCGCCGACCGGGGCCACGAAGTGATCGGCGTCGACCAGTCCGACGCCATGCTGGACATGGCCCGTAAGAAGCTGCCGTCCCCCTGCTTCCACAAGGGCGACCTGACGGCGCTCCCGCTGTCCGCCGGCTCCGTGGACGCCGTGGTATGCGGGCTGGCCCTCGTGCACATCCCGGAGGTCGCGAGCGCGCTGCGCGAGTTCGCCCGCGTCCTGCGGCCCGGGGGCCGGCTCGTCATCAGCGACGTCCACCCGTTCCTGGTCATGCTCGGGTGGCAGGCCCAATTCCCCGGGCAGGACGGCGGGGACGGGGAGGACCCGCGGCGGGGGTTCATGCGCCTGTACGCCCATCTCGCCTCCGAGTACACCGCCGCGGCAGCCACCGCCGGGCTGCGGCTGCGCAGCCTCGCGGAGCCGCCGCTCACCGAGTCGGCCGTGGTCACCCCGGCCGCGGATATCGTCCCTGACGCCAACCGCGCCGCCTTCACCGGCCTACCCGCGGTGTCCGTCTGGGACTTCGAGCTGGCCAGCTGACCCGGCCATGCACGTCACCCCTGCCGGGCTGCTTTCCATTCCCGGTAGCGGTCCGGGCAGCAGGCGGCGCAGGGGCGGTAGCCCGCGGCGATCGCTGTCGCCTCGTCGGCGAAGAACACGCGGTAGCGAACGTAGCCGCCGCGGGCGATCGCGCGCAGCGCGGCGGGGCAGTCCAGGCGGCCGTAGATCCTGGCGCCGCGGTGTCCGCCCCACCGGCCCCTGGCGGCCGATTGGTAGGGCTCGCCGCCGGCGCCGCGCAGCGTGTAAGTCCTGGCCTCGCCGCTCATGCCGCGTCGTGGAAGACGAGCCCGAGCGTGTGCCGGTGGCCCGACCGGATGGCGGACACGCCGTGCCGTACCGGGGCGGCCGCCCATCCCCGGGCCGAGCGGACGGGCCTGTCCCTGGTCGTGAACACGTATCCGTGCCCGTGCGGCAGCAGCGTGGCGGTGCCGCGGGACTGCGCGCGGGGGCGCTGCTCGAGAAGCAGGAACTCTCCTCCGGTGTGGTCAACCCCGGGCTCGTTCAGGTTGATGACGACTTGCAGCGGAAAGACCAAGTCGCCGTACAGGTCCCGGTGCAGCGCGTTCCAGTCGCCCTGGCCGTACCGGAGCAGGATGGCCGTCGACCTGACCTGCCCGGCGTCGTGGCACATCCGCAGCCATTCGTCCAGCGTGTCCGGCCACGGGGCGGGGCGGCCGAGCTTGGCCCACCAGTCGCGGGCGATCGGCAGCAGCCGGGGATAGAGCGCCTGCTTGAGCCGCTCGACCGGCTCCGGGTACGGGGCCTTGAAGTACCGGTACTCGCCCGCGCCGAACCGGTGCCTGCCCATGTCGATCGTGGCGCGGAAGAGCCCGTCGTCCTCGTACAGGGAGCGGAGCCGGGCGGTTTCCGCGGCGGTGAGCAGCCGCGGCAGCAGCCCGCCGCCGTGCTCATTGACCTCGGCGGTTATGGCGTCCCAGTCGCCGGAGCCGACGCGCTCCCGCCACGGGTCGCGTACGCCGGTGCTCATGCCGCCGCCTCCAGGTTCAGGAGCGTGATCTTGGCGGCAGGGCCGCCGACGTAGCGGCCGGGCGTGCCGTCGTTGCGGAGCACCCGGTGACAGGGCACCACGACGGGCAGCGGGTTGGTGGCGCAGGCCGTGCCGACCGCCCTGACCGCCTTCGGGTTGCCGACGAGCTCGGCGACCTGGCGGTAGCTGCGGGTCTGCCCGTAGCTGATCGACGGCAGGTGCTGTTGCACCAGCAGCCGGAACCCCTTCGACAGCGACAGGTCCAGCTGGAGGTCGAAGACACGGCGCCGTCCGCCGAAGTACTCCTCCAGCTCCCGTGCCGCCTCGTCCAGCCGCTTCGGCGCCCGGAGCACGCGGGGACTGAGCCTGCCCGCCAGGGTTTCGAGCACGCGGTCGTGGTCCTCGGCGTCGTAGGCGACGCGCACGAGCCCGCGCGGGGTTGCCGCCAGCAGGAGCGAGCCCACGGGAGAGTCGACCGTCCGGTACGCGACGTCAAGCAGCCCGTCGTTCTCGGCGGCCAGCTCGAGCGTCCGGTGCAGCCGCGCCAGCGTGCCAGCGTCAGCGGGGGTCGTGAAAAGATCAGTGTGCTCGTTCATCGCCTTCATCGCCGAACTCCGTCCGGGTAACTCTTCCGCAGGTTCTTGATCCCGTCGGCCGCGGCCCTGCGCGCCGCGTCGGTGGTGCCGCCGATGATCCGCGCGATCTCGGCGTAGGGCAGCCCGGCGGCATAGTGATAGGCGACGGCCTGGCGCTGCTTGTCGGGCAGCGCCCGGACCGCCTGCCACAGGCCGTCGTCCTCCGCGCCCTGCACGCCGGGCCCGGCCGGCTCCTCGGGAAGCTCCCCGACCGGGACCGGGCGCCGGGCGCCGGCCCGCAGCACGTCGATGGCCTTGCGGTGCGCGATCGTGACCAGCCACGCCTCCACATTCGCGGTCTCCGGCAGGTCCGGGTACGCGCGCATCGCCGCGAGAAACGTCTCCGACCACGCGTCGTCCGCGTCGTGGCTGCCGAGCAGCACCCGGCAGACGCGCAGCACGGTGCCGCCGTGCTCAGCCACGACCTTCTCGAACGGCTGCTTGCTCATACCCGGAAGACGCTCCCCCGCCGCGGAACGTGAGGTCCGCGAAGGCATTTACGGTGTCCACAAGAGCGGCTGCTCCGGCTCTGGAGCAAGGGCGCGTTCCAGCTCGAGCAGCGCTCGCTTGCGGGCGAGGCCGCCGGCGTAGCCGGTCAGGTTGCCGGTCGCGCCGACCACCCGGTGGCAGGGAATCAGGATGCTGAGCGGGTTGCGTCCGATCAGCGCGCCGACGTCCCTGGCCGGTGTCTGCAGCTCGCGGGCGAGCGCCCCGTAGGTGGTCGTCGTGCCGTACGGGATCTGCGCCACGAGCTCCAATACCGCGGCCTGCTCGGCGTTGGCGATCAACCGGAACGGCACGTCGAACGCGTGCCGCCGGCCGGCGAAGTACTCGCCTAGCTGCCCGGCCGCGACGTCGAAGCCGTCGTCCGCGCGCGAGCCGAGGGCGTCCCGCGACGGGCGATACCAGTGGTGCCGGAAGTACAGGCCGACCAGTGCCTCGCCCGCACGGACGAGGGTCAGCTCGCCCAGTGGGCTCGGGATCTTCGTGTGCACTCGCGCCGTCTCAGGCGTCCGAACCATCATCCGCTGCCTCCCTCCGCTGCCCGATGGCCATCGGGCATCACCAGGAAGACGGCACCCAGCGCACCGTCGTGAGGTCCGCCACGGCGTCGCGCCTACTGGCCCAGGAGCCAGTACCCGGGCGCGATGAGATCCCGTGCCTCGGCAGGTCCCCACGAACCGGGGGCATAGGGGCTGACCTGGGGAGGCCTGGACAGCAGCGGCTCGGCGACGTCCCACACCGCGGCGAGCCCGTCGGGACGGGTGAACAGCGAGCGGTCACCGAGGAGCACGTCGTGGATCAGCCGGACGTACGGCGGCAGCGGATCCGCCCCGGGCAGTCTGGCCAGTGCGATGTTCGCGTGCGCCACGTCGAGATCCAGCGCCGGGCCCGGCTTCTTGGTCACCAGGGAAAGGTCGATCTCTCCGTCCCCGGCCATGGACAAGCACAGCACGTTGGCGTCGCGCGGCAGCCGGCCGCTGAGCGGTCCGGGCGGGTCGCGCAGGATCAGGGTGACCCGTTGCGCCGACGCGGCCATTCGCTTCCCGGTGCGCAGGTAGAACGGCACGTCGCGCCAGCGGTCGCTGTCGATCCACAGCCGGGCGGCGACGAACGTGTCCCGGTTCGAATGCGGATCGACCCCGGGGACGTCCCGGTACCCGTCGAACTGGCCGAGCACCACCTCGGCGGGATCCAGCGGCCGGAAGCAGCTGATGACCTTCTCCCTGGCGGCCTGCAGGTCCAGCGAGCCCAGGCTGGCCGGCGGTTCCATCGCGACCTCGGCGGTGACCTGGAAAAGGTGGGTGACCAGCATGTCCAGCACCGCACCTGTGGCGTCATAGAACTGGGCACGGTCGCTGATGTCGAGCGTCTCCGGCACGTCAATCTGCACCGACTCGACGTGCTCGCGATCCCAGTACGAGGCGAACGACCCGTTGGCGAACCGCAGCAGGTGCAGGTCCTGGGTGGCTTCCTTGCCAAGGAAATGATCGATCCGGTACACCTGCTGCTCGTCCAGCACAGAATGGACGACCCGGTCCAGCTCGCGGAAATCTTTGCCTGACGTGCCGAACGGCTTCTCATAGACCACCCGGGCACCCCGGGAGAGCCCGTGCTGGCCGAACGCCTTCGTCAGCCCGGCGAAGGCGACCGGCGGAACAGCCAGGTAATGAACCAGCTGCGGGTCGCCGCCCAGCGAATCGCGGGCCTCGCCGATCACGTCGAGCAGGCTGCCCGGGCTGTCGGCGCTGAAGCCGCCGCCCGCGAAGAACACCCGCTTGGCGAAGGCATCCCACTCCGCTGGCTCCGGCTCAGTACCGGATCCTGTGACCGTATCGCGGACCCGGGCCCGGAAATCCTCGTGCGCGACATCACCACGGCCGTTCCCCACCAGCACCCACTGCCCGGGCAGCAGCCCTTCGTGCGCTAGCCGGTAGAACGCGGGCAGCACCATTCTCCTGGCCAGGTCACCGGCCGCCCCGAAAAGAACGAAGGCCGTCGGTCCCGGATCGCCCGCGGTTCCGCCAGGCTGCGTCATAGTGGCCATGAAACCTACGCTATGCGCGGGGCCTCATCCGTCCGCGGCCGGGGCAGCTCGTCAGGTCGCCGTCATGGCTCGCCGTCGGGCGGGCGCCTGCTCCTTCTCGCCGGCCCGTTTGGTGTGTCATCTCGGGGGATATTCACGCGAAATGACACATATGAACGGTGCTGGCCGCATCCGTTGGGCCGGAAGGAGGTCAGGCGGGCACGACGCCCCAGGCGTCTGGCGGTTTCCCCGCTCAGGACACGTGCGCGCCGATGAGATGGCCGACGCCGAAGGTCACCGCGGCGGCGAGCGCGCCGACGATCATCTGGCGCAGCCCCATCCGGAGCGCCGAACGGCCGTTGAGCGCGCCGATCGTGGCGCCCACGCCGAACATGGCGGCGAGCGCGAGGCCGATGGCGGTCCCCAGCGCGGCGGCGCCGCTGCCGATGAGGTAGGGCAGCACGACGACGAACGCGCCGATGGCGAACGAGAACAGGCTCGACACCGCCGCGCCCCAGGGCGAGCCGAGCCCACTGGGGTCGAGGCCGAGTTCCTCCCTGGCGAGGGTGTCAAGCGCGACCTCGCGATCGGCCATGATCTTGTCGGCCAGCCGCTCCGCGTCCGGGCGGGCCAGCCCCTTGGCCCGGTAGATGAGCACCAGCTCCGAGCGCTCCTCGTCGGGCTTTTCCCGCAGTTCGGTTTGCTCCAGGGAGATCTCGCGCTCATACATCTCGCGCTGGCTGGACATGGAGATGTACTCCCCCGCCGCCATCGAGAACGATCCGGCCAGCAGGCCCGCCACCCCGGCCAGCAAGGTGACCGTGTGCGAGGCCGCCGAACCCGCGAAGCCCATCACCAGCGCGGTGTTCGATACCAGCCCGTCGCTGACGCCGAACACCCCGGCGCGCAGCGCGCCGGACCTGTCGCCGCGGTGCCATGGCTCGCGCCGTGCGATCTGCCTGGACGGGTCGGGCTTGCCGCCGTCCAGCAGGTGCGCGAGAGTCCGCGCGTGCGCGCGCTCGTCGGCGGCCATCCCCGGCAGCGCGTCGGGCTCGTTGTCGTACATGCCGGCGTCGGCGCGCTCGTTTCGCTCGATGAGCGGCAGCACCGCCTGCACCGACAGCGTGCCCGCGGCGGCGCCAAGCAGCCGCGTCCGCAGGCTCGGCCTGCCGGGGGCCGGCACGTCCGCGCCGGCGGACCGCAGCTTGGATTCCCAGTGCGCCGCGTGCTTGACCTCGATGGCCGCCAGGTCCCGGAAGATCTGCTGCCGCTCGCCGGTCTCCGCGCCGGCCAGCCGCGTGTACAGCGACGCCGCGTCGCGCTCGCTGGCCAGCAGTTCGCGCCATCGCTTGACCGATGACCGGTCAGCGTTCGGTTGGTTCATGAGGATCAGTAGCCTCCGCTTGCTAGCAGCAAAAAGCCTAGGTGATGAAGATCTGACGGAACGGGCCCGGGCGACTCTCCCCGGTGAGTGGCAGCCGGGCCGGGTAAAACGGACGGTATGGACTGGTATCCGCTGCGGCTGAGCTTCAGGGTGCGGCTGCTCGTCTTCGGCGGCCGGGCGATCGCCGAGCGGCTTGGCAAGGAGGGCCTGCCTGACTGGCCTGTCGCGGAGACCTGGGAGGTCAGCGACGTCGACGGCTACGTGGCGGAGATCCGCACCGGGCCGCTGGCGGGAACGTCGTTGCGCCAGCTCGTCCGCGACCACCCCGAGGACGTCATGGGGCGCGGCTGGCGCGGGGACAGGTTCCCGTTGCTGACCAAGTTCATCGACGCCAGCGGCACCCTTCCGGTGCACGTGCATGCCGACGACGCGGCCGCCCGGCAGCTGGAAGGCGAACCCAACGGGAAAACCGAGGCATGGCACATCCTGGACGCCGTGCCGGGCGCCACCGCGGTATGCGGCGTCAAGCCCGGCGTCACCGCCGGCCGGCTCTGGCAGGCGCTGGCTGACGAGGACTTCGACGCCGTCCTGCGCCGCCTTCCCGTCAGCGCCGGGCAAACCATCTACGTGCCGGGCGGCACCCCGCACAGCTTCGGGCCCGGCACGCTGGTCTACGAGATCGAGCAGACCTCCGACATCGGCCAGCACGCGATGCCCTGGCACATGGAAGACGGATCGCTTGTCCCCGACGATGAGCGGCGCGCCAACCTGGACACGCTGATGCGGGAGGTCCGCCCGGAACTGCGGCCCCACTTCACCCCGGGTCTGACGCTTCAGGTCGCCGAGGGGGTCCAGCGGGTGTTCTGCTGCGCGGGGCCGTACTTCGCCCTCGAGCGATGGCAGGCTGGCACGGTCACGCCGCTGCGGCATCGTTTCTCCACCGCGCAGATCCTGGCCAACGCCGGCGCGCCCGTGGAGGTGACCGTCCGCGGGCAGACCGGCCGGCTCGGCCGGGCCGAGAGCCTGCTGCTGCCCGCGGCGCTCGGCGAGGTGCAGATCAGCGGGCCGGCCGACGTGCTGTTCGGCTACCTGCCCGACCTCGATCAGGACGTCAGGCAACCGCTGACCGACGCCGGCTATGGCCCGCGGGCCATCGCCGCGCTCGGCGAAGGCCTTTAACCGGGACCGCGTAACCGGCGTCGCGGCGTTAGCGGCGCTACAGGCCTTCGGGCGCGAGGAAGCTCTCTCGCGACTCGCTCAGCCAGTCCTGGATCGGGCGGGGATCGGTCCCGGTCAGCTCACGGACCGTGCCGGTGACTGTTGCCGCGCCGCCCTGCCGGATCCACTCGAATCGCTCCAGATTGCCGTCTGCCTCCCACGGGGCGAGGCCGTTCGCGAGCATGAGCTCCCGCGCCTGCCGCGGCGCCTGGTCCGCATAGTCGACCTGCCAGGCGAAGACCGCGGAAAACCGGGCCGCCACGTCCGGATACGCCAGCGCCTCCGGGCCGGTGAGCACGTACGTCGCGTTCTCGTGACCCGGACTGGTCAGCACGCGGGCCGCGGCCCTGGCGACATCGGCCGCCGCTATCCAGCCCACCTGCCCCTTGCCCGCGGGGGCGGCGATCGTCCCGGTACGACGGATGGACTCGGCCGAATCGATCAGGTTCTCCATGTACATGGCCGAGGCGAGGTAGGTGACCGGGAGCCCCAGGGCGTCCAGGTGCATGGCCACCTGCCGGTGGCTGACCATGAAGCGCACTTCGCAGTCCGGGTCCTGGAAGCCATCGGGGCAGATCTTGACGATGTGCGGCCGGTGACCGGCGGCGGCGATCGCGTCGGTGAACACGGTCTCAAGCGCCGCCTGTTCCTCGTGCTCGGGACTGAGCAGGAAGATCCGGTCGAATTCCCGGAGCACCGCGGCGGGCGGCGGTTCGTCGAAGCTCGCGACCACGTGCCGGGGAGTTCCCGGCAGGTCCGCGGCCTGCGCCTCCACCCGGACCATCGCGGTCACGTCGGCGTCCGTGTCGGCGAGCGCCTCCATCAGGCGGTACCCCACTCGTCCGGTCGCTCCGGTCACTAGTATCACGCCGGTCTCCTTCCGTCGTTCCCGTTCTGCCCCGTCCGGTAGGAGCCGAACGTACGCTATGGTCCGCTGTGGTCTGGGGCTATCGTTCGGACATGACGATCATGAGCGGAACCGGCGTCGTCGTCACCGGCGGGGGCGGCGGAATCGGGAGGGCGATCGCGCGCAGGCTCGCGGCCGGCGGTGCCCGGGTAGTGGTGAACGACGTGGACGCCGGGGCCGCCGCGGCCGTCGCGGCCGAGATCGGCGGGTTCGCCGTCCCGGGCGACGCCGGGACGGAGCGGGGCGTGCGGGACCTCATCGCCGCCGCCCGCGAGCACCTCGGCGAGATCGACATCTACTGCTCGAACGCGGGGACCGTCGCCGGGACCGGCCCGGACACGCCGGAGGACGCGTGGCAGCGCGCCTGGGAGGTCAACACGCTGGCGCACGTCCGCGCGTCGCGCGCCCTGCTGCCCGCGTGGCTGGCGCGCGGCAGCGGGACGTTCGTGGTCACCGCGTCGGCGGCCGGGCTGCTGACGATGCTCGGCGCCGCGCCGTACTCGGTGACCAAGCACGCCGCGGAGGCATACGCGGAATGGCTCGCCGCGACCTACGCGCACCGCGGGCTGACCGTGCACTGCGTCTGCCCGCAGGGAGTGCGGACCAAGATGCTCGCCGAGTCGGGGCGGCCCGGCGAGGTGGTCCTCACGGCTACCGCGATCGAGCCGGAACAGGTGGCGGACGCGCTGTGGGACGCGCTGGCCGACGGCAGGTTCCTCGTCCTGCCGCACCCGGAAGTCCTGGACTATTACCGGCTGCGCGCCACGGACACGGACAAGTGGCTGCGCGGCATGTCGAAGCTGCAGCGGCGGATCGAGGAATCCGAGGAGGAGGCAGGGTGAAGGCCTGGCAACTGACCCGCTACGGCGAGCCGCGGGACGTCCTGGAACTGGCGGAAGTGTCGCGGCCGGAACCCGGTCCCGGACAGCTCCTGGTGCGGGTGCTCGCGGCCGCGGCGAACTTTCCCGACGTGCTGCTGTGCCGCGGCAGCTATCAGGTCCGGCCGCCGCTGCCGTTCTCTCCCGGCGTCGAGTTGTGCGGCGAGGTCGCGGAGACCGGCCCGGACGTGACGGGTTTCGCCCCGGGAGACCGGGTGATCGGCTCGACCGTGCTGCCGTACGGGGCGTTCGCCGAGTACGCCCTGATGGACGCCTCGCTCACGATGCCCGCGCCAGGCGGGCTCGACGACGCCTCGGCGGCGCCGTTCCATCTCACGTATCAGACCGGGTGGTTCGGGCTGCACCGGCGGGCGCGGCTCGCGGCCGGCGAGACGCTGCTCGTGCACGCGGCGGCGGGCGGGGTGGGCAGCGGCGCCGTCCAGCTCGGCAAGGCCGCCGGCGCGCGCGTCATCGGCGTGGCAGGCGGCCCGGAGAAGGCGGCGGTCGCCAGGGAACTCGGCGCCGATGTGGTCGTAGACCGGTATCAGGAGGACTTCGTGACGGTCGTCAAGGACGTCACCGGCGGGCGCGGCGCGGACGTCGTCTACGACCCGGTGGGCGGCGAGGCGTTCCGCAAGTCCACCAAGTGCATCGCGTTCGAGGGCCGGATCCTGATCGTCGGCTTCGCCAGCGGCGACATCCCGGCCGCGCCGCTGAACCACGCCCTGGTGAAGAACTACTCGATCGTCGGCCTACATTGGGGCCTGTACCAGCGGCTGGACCCGGGCGCGGTCCGGGACTGCCACGCCGAGCTGACCAGGCTCGCCGCGGCCGGGATGATCCGGCCGCTGATCAGTGAGCGGCTGCCGCTGGCCGACGTCCCAGACGGCCTGCGAAGGCTGGCCGTCGGCGCCACCA